>Ga0307486_1003539_pt1 | contig 9964 bp, 8 predicted proteins | sample CBIW02metaG_FD_203663 | JGI IMG/M metagenome (GOLD analysis project Ga0307486, IMG submission 203663) | Sea-ice brine microbial communities from Beaufort Sea near Barrow, Alaska, United States - CBIW 0.2 | ecosystem: Environmental > Aquatic > Marine > Coastal | place: USA: Alaska | collected... | reverse complement strand
CCATCATCACCGTCAAGATGCTCGCGAAAGGTGTTCGCGTGCCTCACGTGGTTTTGCTCGCGAAATGCCTGCGGTGAGGGCAGTGGTTTTCGCTGCGGCTAGTCGGATCAGGCGGGTCTGGATCGTGTTGATGCGGCGGGTGAGGTCGGCGGGGTTCGTCTTCTCAAACAGCGCGTCTAACTCTCGAGTTTGACTGGTGTTGAGGATGCCGGAATCGAGTACTCGCTGATGAGGAGTGCGTGGCGCGTCATAGACGCGCACGTTCTTGCCGTTGCGGTTGCAGCGCCATCCGGTTGCCTTCGTGGTCGCGGTGAACAGGTTCAACCGCACTCTCACGAGCTCGTAGAGGTCGTTCAGCAGGGCTAGCTCGGTGGCGGTGTCGTAACGGTAATGGAAGGCGTGGCGACGCACGACGTCACCGTTTTTCTGCTCGACGTGAGCGTTGTCGTTAGAGCGATAGGGGCGCGAACGAGTGAAATACAGGTCCCGGTCCGCAGCCCAGCCGATCAGGGCGTGGTTGATGAACTCGCCACCGTTGTCGCAGTCGATACCGACCAGCGGGAACGGCAACCGTGCCTCGATGACGGGCATTGCTTCGAGCACCCACCGGTGAGCACCGTTACGGATCGCAATGTTCTCCGTCCATCCGGTATGGACATCAGTGACAGTCAAAGTGCGGATGAACTGGCCTTTCAGGGTTGGCCCGCAGTGCAACACGAGATCAATTTCGCAAAACCCTGGAAGCTGTTCGTGTTCATCGCTGGCTTTGCGAACCTGGATTGAAGTCCGCAGTAACGGGCCAGGTTTCGTCCCCGAGATCCCCGTCAAAGCCATCCCGTCACGAGTGGGTTTGAGGAGCCGATCAATCGTCGCTCCCGAGATCGTCAGCAGCTGAGCGCGCGTGTGTTCATTCAGCCGTGAAGCATCGAGCTCACCGTGCTCGATGAGTTTCGGCAACCAGATCCCCATCGTCGCCGCGAGATACTTCCCCGAGGGCTGCCCCGCGAGCATCCACACACTGATCAGGAGCTTAAGGGTGTCGTATCCGTAGGTCCGCGGCCTCGGGACACGCTTCACCGATCGTTGCGGGCCTCGACGCTTACCCGCGGCAGACACCTGCCGGCGGGCATTGGCCCGTGACCAGCCCGTCGACGCGACCAACTCATCGAGCAACCTGCCCCGCGTCTTCTTCGACGCTTTCGCATACTCGCGGGCATACTTCTTCGTGATCTCACGCTTGGTCGCCATCGACAAGGAATCCATCCCACCAGCACACCGCAGCACCCGAACAGTAGCCAACATTTCGCGAGCACATCCCAAATGAGGCACGCACCCCATTTCGCGAGCACATTAGATGAGTCTCGTCGCCGGGTTGCGCACCGGATGGGGCGGTGTCTATTATGGAACCGGTACGAATCGAACCGGTTCGCTAAGGGCGTCGAGAGGGAAATTGACATCGTGGTCACCATCGGAGATGTGGCAAAGGCCGCAGGAGTGTCGCGTAGTACCGCCTCGTACGCGCTGACTGGGAAGCGGACCATCTCCGAGCCCGTGAAGCAGCGAGTGCTCGAGGCGGTTGCGGACCTCGGTTACACCCCCAACGCGGGAGCGCGGGCGCTGGCCACTTCGCAGACCATGGTAATTGGCCTGCTGGCGCGGTTCCTGGAGGACGAGTTCGCGCCCGCGATGCTCCAGTACGTCCTGGGAGTCACTCAGGGTGCACGTGAACTCGGCTATGACACGTTGCTCGTATCGGAAGAAGATGGAGTGCACGCGCTCGCGCGGCTGTCATCGTCCCGTATGGTCGATGGCTTTGTCCTCCTTAACGTGGCCGAACATGACGACCGCCTGCCCGTGTTGCGTGCTGCACCCCAGCCGGGATCGCTGGTGGGGCTGCCCGCCGACTCTGCGGGAATCGACGTCTTCGATCTGGACTTTGTGGCGAGTGGTCGCCTCATGGTCGATTCGCTCTACGACCTCGGCCACCGTGAATTGATGCTGGTCTCGCAGTCGGAAGACGTGGTGGCGCGCGGGGGAGCGTATGTGTGGAGGCTGGCCGACGCAGCGCAGGCACGCGCACGTGAGTTGGGGCTCACCCTCCACCATTACTACGGCTCGTCGTCCCAGCCCGGCATCGGCACGGATCTGAACGCCTACCTCGACGCGCATCCCGCGGTGACTGGCCTACTGGTCAACAACGAGGCAGCTGCCGCGGCGCTGCCGTCGGTGCTAACCGAGCGGGGCCTGCGATCACCGGATGACCTCTCCGTCGTGGGCCGCTATTCCAACGACTTTGCGCGCGCCTTCTCGCTTCCGTTCTCAGCTATTGACGCTGCTGCGGATGAATTGGGACGTCGCGCCGTGCGTCAACTCGTGGCCCGCATTCAACGTGGCCCGGATGAGTCGGCGCCCAATGTCGTCGACTTGATTGCGCCGACAATTCACGACCGTGGTTCTACGGCCCCACCCAAAAGCCGTCCGTAGCGGCGACCAATTACCGTCCCCGCCGTCCGGGCGGGCCTGTTCAAGGAGGAACAACATGCACATAAAATTCACCCGAGCGGCCACGGGCTTTGCCGGTGCCGCCCTCGCGCTCGGCGCTCTTGCCGGGTGTTCGTCTGACAACTCGGACTCCGACGCCGCCGGGGGCACCTTCACCTGGTGGGACCCGTACCCTCAGCACGAGGATGGCTCAGACTGGGACCACCGAGTTCAGGCATGTGGCGACGAAGCGGGCGTCACGATTGACCGCACCGCGTACGACACCAACGCGCTGACCAACCAGTTGCTGCTCGCTGCCCAGGAGGACTCGTCGCCTGACATCGCACTGCTGGATAATCCCGCAGTCTCCACCCTTGCCGATACGGGCGCCCTGATCGGCATGGACGAACTCGGCTTCGACACGGGCGACATCGACGAGAATCTGCTCGGCGCCGGCATGCTCGACGGAACCGCGTACGGGATACCGATCGGCGCCAACACGCTCGCGCTGTACTATAATGCGGACATTCTTGACGAGGCGGGAGTCGATCCTGCCTCAGTGACGGACTGGGACAGTCTCAACACCGCTCTGGGGAAGATCTCGGACGCCGGGCACAAGGGGATCACCTTCGCGGGCATCGGCACCGAGGAGGGCACGTTCCAGTTCCTCCCGTGGTTCTGGGGTGCGGGCGCCGACCTGTCTGAGCTCAACTCTCCCGAGGCGGTGGAGGCGCTCGACCTCTGGGTCTCATGGGTCGACAACGGCTGGGCGCCCCAGTCGGTCATCCAGAACTCGCAGAACTCAACCTGGGAGGAGTTTCTCGATGGTCAGACGGGCTTCGTCGAGAACGGCACGTGGCAGGTCAACAGTGCAGCGGATGCGTCGTTTGATACGGGTTACATCACGCTTCCCGCGAAGGACGGGGGCGCTGCGCCCGCGCCCACCGGAGGGGAACTGATCGTGGCGCCTGCTCAGGACGACGAGGCACGGTACGACGTGTCCCGTCAAATCATCGAATGCATGACCACGCCAGAGGGCTTTGTCGACACCGCCGAGACCTTCGCCTACTACATTCCCCCGACAAAGGAGGGCCAAGATCAGTTCGCCGAAGCGAACCCTGATTTGGAGGTATGGGTCGACGCGGTGCGCGCCGCGAAGGCCCGCACAGGCGACAACCTCGGAACGGACTACCCGTTGATCTCCGAGCCGTTGTGGACGGCGGTGCAGGCCGCGACCTCGGGGGCGATGAGTTCGCAGGATGCGCTCGACGCGGCTCAGGCCGATGCCGAGGCCGCGACGGGTCGATGAGCTGCTGACAACCCACGAGGTGGCGTGGGGCGGGCCAGAGTGCCCGTCCCACGCCACGGAGTCGAGGAATACGTATGAGCACCGCCACCACACACCACGCTCGGCCCACGGGCGCCTCTCACGGGCATTCGCGACGTGGCCGGCGTCGCGCCCAAGGTTCGCCATGGGTAGCGCTCGCATTCGCCGCGCCGCTCATCGTCTACCTCGTCGCGTTCTACGCCTACCCGCTGATACGCAGCATCGATCTGTCTATTCACGATTACAACGTCCGCGCCTTCGTCCAGGGCGACGCGGACTTCATGGGCGTCTCGAATTACGTCGATGTGATCAGGAACCCGCTGTTCCCGCAGGCGCTGTGGAACACCTTCCTTTTTGTGCTTGTGTCACTCGTTTTCCAGTACGCCTTAGGACTCGCACTGGCGGTGTTCTTCAAGCGTCGATTCCCGCTGTCCGGTGTCCTGCGCGCGATGTTCCTGATCCCGTGGCTTCTCCCGCTGATTGTTTCGGGCTCCGTGTGGGCGTGGATGATGAACTCGGACTCGGGGGTGGTGAACTCCTTCATCGGCATCGTTGGCATCGATCCCGTCAACTGGCTGACCTCGCCTGATACGGCGCTGGCATCAGTGATCATCGCCAACATCTGGCTAGGCATCCCGTTCAACCTTGTCATCCTTTATTCGGGGCTTCAGAACATTCCCGATGAGGTCTACGAGGCGGCCTCCCTCGATGGCGCGGGACCGTGGAAAGTATTCTGGCGTATCACCTTCCCACTACTGCGTCCCGTATCGGCTATCACCATTTTGCTGGGCCTCGTCTACACCCTCAAGGTGGTCGACATCGTGTGGATCATGACGCGCGGCGGTCCCGCCGACAGTTCGCTCACCCTGGCCGTGTGGTCCTACCGTGAAGCCTTCGGCACCGGGCAGCCGGACTTCTCTCCCGCCTCGGCGATTGGAAACATCCTCATTGTGATCGCACTGATCTTTGGTCTCGTCTACGTCAATCTTCAGCGAAAGGTGGACCAGTGATGAAATCGTCGAACCGCCGCTGGTGGCATGCCGCGCTTGGCCTGGTCTTTACGGCGGTCATGCTGTTCCCCGTGTACTGGATGGTCAACGTGTCGCTTACGCCGCGCAACGAGCTCCGTAAGTCTCCGCCCCAAATGTTCCCGCTCAACCCGACGCTCGAGGGGTACCGTGCGGTGTTCGACCAGCAGCTCCCTGCGCTCGGCACGAGCCTCGTCATTGGCCTTGGCTGCGTGTTGCTCACGCTGATCATCGCCGCGCCCGCGGCCTATGCGCTGGCCATGCTCAACATTCGTGGCGGTCGCACGATGAATTTCTTGCTCCTCGTGGCTCAGATGGTACCCGCCGTGGTGATGGCGATGGGATTCTACGCAATCTATGTGAGGCTCGACCTGCTGAATTCGATTGGCGGTCTCATCGTGGCCGACTCAACAATCGCCGTGCCGTTTGCCGTTTTGCTCATGACGGCGTTCATGGGCGGACTGCCCCGGGAACTGATGCAGGCGGCCCGCATGGACGGCGCGGGCGCCTGGCGGACCTTCCGCTCGGTCGTCCTGCCCCTGAGCCGGAATTCGATACTTACCGCCTCGTTGTTCGGGTTCCTCTGGGCGTGGTCAGATTTCATCTTCGCGTCGACGCTCGCGCGCAATTCCGACTTCATTCCCGTGACACTCAGCATCTACAACTACATTGGCAACAACACGACCCAATGGAATGCCATCATGGCCACCGCAGTGGTGGCCTCGATCCCCGCCGCCGTGCTCCTCGTCTTCGCCCAGCGCTATGTGGCGGCTGGCGTGACCGCCGGTGCGGTGAAGGACTGACCTGTGACATCATCTGACAGCTTCATCAGTACTCGGCCTGCGCTCGCGGCCTCTCCCGTCGTCACCACACACGGCCCGCGCCGCGGGGGACGCATCGGCGAGACCCGGTGGGACCCCCAGAGCTTTTGGGGCGAAAGGATCCGCACCAATGCCGATGCGACATTCGGCCATTGCGTGACATGGATGGACAGGCTCGGTTGGCTCGAGAATTTTGATCGCGTTGCGCGCGGTGAGAGCACGACGGACCGTCCCGGGTGGCAGTTCTCCGATTCAGAAGTCTATAAATTGCTGGAGGGCATCGCGTGGGAACTCGCGCGACGGCCAGACACAGACCTCGAGGAGACATATCGTTCGCTGGTAGACAGGGCGGTGGCCGCGCAGGACGCTGACGGCTATGTAAGTACGGCCTACGGGCACCCAGGGCTACCGGCGCGCTATACCGATATGTCGATGGGTCACGAGCTGTACAACATGGGCCACCTCATTCAGGCAGGCGTGGCACGCCTTCGTACCGGTGGCGAGGACGCCCTGACGCGCGCTGCCCGGCGTGCGGCCGACCACATCTGTCGCGAGTTTGCGGATGGTGCACGGGAGACGCTGTGCGGCCACCCGGAGATCGAGGTTGCGCTCGCGGAGTTTGGCCGCGCCACCGGCGAGGCGTGCTACATCGAACAGGCGCGGCTCTTCATTGAACGGCGCGGGCGCCGGAGCCTACCGGTGCGCCCACTCCTAGCCGCGGACTACTTTCAGGACGATGTCCCGGTACGCGAGGCGGTAGCGTTACGCGGCCACGCTGTGCGGGCTCTCTACCTATCCGCTGGCGCGGTCGACGTCGCGGTGGAAACTGAGGACGACGGCCTGCTTCGCGCCCTCCAGGAGCAATGGGTGCGAACGGTGGAGCGCCGCACGTACATCACGGGCGGCATGGGATCGCGCCACCAGGACGAGGGCTTTGGGGACGACTGGGAGCTCCCCGCCGACCGCGCTTACTGCGAGACGTGCGCCGGTGTCGCTTCGATCATGTTTGCCTGGCGCTTGTACCTGGCGACGGGCCAGGCCAGGCACATTGACCTCATCGAGCGCACCGCGTACAACATTCTCGCCACGGCCCAAGCGCCTGACGGCCGCGCGTTCTTTTATGCGAACACGCTGCATCAGCGGGAGGTCCCGGAGTCGGTGAGCGGCGACCACGTGAACATGAGGGCAGAAGGGGGAGCGCGTGCCCCATGGTTCGACGTCTCCTGCTGTCCCACCAATGTGTCTCGCACGCTGGCGTCGATGGAGACCTATGCGTGCGCGGTGAAGGGGGACACCGTCTCCTTGCTCCTGTACAGCGCCGGATCCGTTGCCGTTGAGGTGGAGGGGGACACGCTCGGTCTGCGCGTCGAAACGGAGTACCCGCATGACGGGCTCATCGCCGTCACGGTTACCGCAGCCCCCGCACTCCCCGTCACGGTGCGCATGCGCGTTCCTTCTTGGGCGGCGGGAGCCAGCGGCAGCGCCCCCGGCGAGCCGTTGGCACCGGTCGAGACAGGCTGGTGGGACGTGCGCCGCACCTTCGCGGTGGGAGACTGCATCAGGATCCTCCTACCGATGGAGCCCAGGTTTTGCTGGCCCGACCGACGCATTGACGCGGTACGCGGCGCAGTCGCCGTCGAGCGCGGCCCGCTGGTGCTGTGCCTCGAGGGGTCTGACCTGCCCGTGCAGGCTGGGATTGAGCGCGTAGTTGTCGACACGACGCAGCCGCCCCGCATTCATGCCGACGGCGCATCGGTGAGCGCCATGGTGGTCCCGGACCCGCCCGTTCCCGACGGGCGCGTTCCGTTCAGCGCATCGTTGCAGCCGAGCGGCGGCGCCGGGGAATGGTCGGACATTCCGCTGGTTCCCTATCACCGGTGGGCGGCGCGCCGTCCGGGAACGATGCGGGTGTTCCTGCCCACGGCGATTGACGGCTGAGGTTCCCGCGGCTACGTGCAAGCTAGAGCGCCACGTCGGCCTCCTCGAGCCGGCCTTCGGCTTCCCGCGCCAGGGTGAGATAGACGCTGGCCGTCCATGTGTACGCGCGGTCGCGCAGGCCGGCTCCGGTGAGGGCGTCAAAGTTTTCCGCGAACCCGGACTTCTCGCACAGGCGCCTAAAGCGCTCGCTGACCTGATCCGCGAGCTCGGTGTGGCCAGCCTGGCGTAGCCCGTCCTCGATGATTGCGGTCGAGGGCGCCCAGATCGGCCCGCGCCAGTACCCGTCGCTTTCGTAGTCGTCCGTGTCGACGAGTTGGGTGGATAGGCCGTAGTCCGTGAGATGCGAGGTCACGCGAAGCGCGAGCGCGTCTGACCGCGACGGGGTGAGGTGAGCGGCGGCGACGATGGGCATGTTGTTGAGCAGCGACGTTTTCTTGCTGTGGCGGCCCGTGGTCGCAGCGCGTGCGACATAGGTATCGCCGTCCCACAGTTCGTCCAAAGCCGTCAGTATCTGATCGCGCTCGCGCTGCCAGACGGCCCCGTCGTCGGCAAGTTCCAGCTCATCCGCTAGTTCCGTGAGGGCTGAGAGTTGCACGGCCATAAACGCTGCAAGGTCAGGGGACTCAATCACCCGGTCCAGGTCGAAGGTGGATGAGTTATCCCATCCACTATCGTTTCCATGCTGATAGTGCGGCAGGGCATGTCCCGGTACTCGGCGGTTTTCCAGCCAGAAGCGGGTCCATAAGGCAAGTGACCCATAGAGCTCGCGCAGGGTGACAGGGTCGATCGGCTGGCTGAGCGCGCGGCGAAGTTTGCGCAGCGCCCACCCGTGGATGGGCGGTTTAACGAAGTTGTAGAGCACCTCCGAATGCGCGACCGAGTCGGGGAGTGCGCCGTCGCGCTCTTGGAAGTCGAAGACGATGCGGTACTGATCCACGGCCTCCGCCGGCAGGCCCGGCGCGAGCGCGAGCGCATTGAAGCAATGGTCCCAGCTCCAGACTTTGTCCATCCAGTGCTTGGACATGAGGATCGCTTCCCGCTCGAGGTACCCGCTGGGGGAGACGGTGGCGGACCAGAGCACATACGCGGCCGTGGCCGCCGCGGGTGTGCGGCGGCTGCGCCAGGGGGCAACCGCGTCGACGTAGCGGTCGAACTCGTCCGCTACGGCCGATCGCGCCGCATCGAACGTTGTTGTCGCGGCGTAGGGCGCGCGAGAGGTGGCGAATTCCTCGATAACAATCTCCCACTGCGCCCCGTGCGCCGTGACGGCCCTTTCGCCCGCGCCCAGAGCTTGCGCACCGTGGCCGGTGAGCGCGCCGGAGAGCGATGTGACGCGGTAGCGACGGCCCGTCTCATACGAGGTGAAGATCGCTGCCCCGTCTATCGGGTCGTGGAAGTAGTAGCTCCCGGAAAAAGGCGTGAGGTCGGAACTCGCGTCGGACACCCTGAGGTCCATGCCGCGCCCGCGTAGGCGTATGGCGGTCTCGGACTCGAACACCGCCTCGATTGAACCACCCGAGACCGACCATGCGAGCTCAGCCGGCGTTGCGTCGAACTCGGCCGACACCGGGCGTCCGTCTCGCTCGGGCTGGAAAACGAAGATGGCGTGCATCCCGGTGTGGTGGGACACGAGATGCAAGTGGTCACTCACCGCGTGCAGCCCCACGACTGGTGAGATGTCGAGCCACGAACCGCGGCGGCTAAACGGTACGTCATGGATGTCGAAGTTCAGAGTTGACGGCGCGTTCACGACAGGCCTCCTGAGCGTAGTGACTCGCGGTGTGTTCGGGCGCGATGCGAGTATTGAGCGCCAGGTTCGACGGCGGCGACGCGGCCGCGCGCACTTCAAACCGGTTCGACAAACATATCGCAGCACATGTCCGCATGCAACCGCGGCAGGCGGGGGACAAGCGGGTGGCCATGCAAGAGGAGTACCGACGGACCTCGCCCGCCGTGCCGCACGTGAACGACCGCTTCGCCAACATCAATGTCCTCAGTCACGAAATTCTCGAACATCACACCATCATTCACCCAAAAGAATGACTGAGGGGGTTCCCATAACGGGCTCTTGGTAGATGAGTGTGGGGTGAGCGCGACTCGCCGAGGGCTGTGTTGAGGGCTGGTGGGGTCGAGATCCCCGAAAATCAGAGGACTTCAACATCTTCTGATTGCGAGGACCTCGACGATGTCCGATCCTACTTTGTGTTGCCCCGGAGGTGACCCATTCTGTGCCCGTTGTGATCTTCTCGTTGGACTCGACGGCTTGCATGTGATCGGCGTCGACCGTCACGACAACGGCGCACTGACCGTCACGGTCCAGTCTGAATCCGTCCTGATGGGCTGCCCGGTGTGCGGTGTCGTTGCTCACG
>Ga0307486_1003536_pt1 | contig 9978 bp, 10 predicted proteins | sample CBIW02metaG_FD_203663 | JGI IMG/M metagenome (GOLD analysis project Ga0307486, IMG submission 203663) | Sea-ice brine microbial communities from Beaufort Sea near Barrow, Alaska, United States - CBIW 0.2 | ecosystem: Environmental > Aquatic > Marine > Coastal | place: USA: Alaska | collected... | reverse complement strand
TGACCCTGCCATCCATGTGACGATCGGCGGAGATTGCGGCGTTGAACTGGCTGCGATCGAGCATGTCAGCGCGAGTTGCCCCGCCGTGGTGTGGATTGACGCACACCCCGACCTGCACACGCCAGAATCAAGTCCAACTGGTGCCTTCACCGGAATGGTGTTGCGGACCCTGCTCGGTGAGGGGCCCGCGGCACTCGTGCCCGAGCATCCACTCTCTGCAGATCGGTTGATTCTTGCGGGCGTGCGCTCGGCCGACCCCGAAGAGGATGCCTACATTCAGGATGCTCGCATCCGTTCGATCGGAACTATCGAGTTCTCGCCTGAGGCGCTTCTGGAGGCGCTGGCAGAAATCGGGGCAGATTCCGTGTATCTGCACATCGATCTCGACGTGCTCGACCCCGCCGACTTTGCGGGGCTGGGATCGCCGGTACCGTTCGGGATTTCGCCCACACTTCTCGCAGAAACAATCCGGGCGGTGGTCGCAAAATATCCGCTCGCTGGGGCAGGAATCACCGAATTTGCTCCGGCATCCATCAGCCAAGCCGCGGATGATCTGCCGACCATTTTGCGGTTGATCGGTGCTATCACGTCAGCGCGCTAGGACACCGATCACCAACATCCAGCGACACGTCAGCGCACGCAAGTAGTCTGGCAACATGACTGATTCCAGCACCAGTACTGCAAAAATTACCCTTGAGCGCGACGGTCACGTTTTGCTCATCGGTCTCAATCGGGTCGACAAACGCAATGCCGCCGATCTGGAACTTCTTGAGCAGCTTGCCCTCGCCTATGGCGAACTCGAGCGCGACCCCGAGTTACGCACAGGCTTCGTTTTTGCTCACGGCGACCACTTCACTGGCGGACTTGACCTGGCCGACATCGGGCCGCGAATTGGCGCCGACGGACTCGACATGGTGCCCGAGGGCGGAATCAACCCGTGGCAAGTATCGGGCCAAAAACTTTCCAAGCCCGTCGTGATCGCCGTGCAGGGCACCTGCCTCACCCTCGGCATTGAGCTCATCTTGGCCAGCGACATTGCGGTCGCCGCCGACTCGAGCATCTTCGGTCAGGCAGAGGTCTCGCGCGGCATCCTTCCCTTTGGCGGCGCCACCATTCGTTTTCCCCGACAGGTCGGCTGGTCAAATGCCATGCGCTGGATTCTCACCAGTGACAGCTTCGACGCCACTGAGGCTCACCGCATCGGGCTCGTGCAAGAGGTAGTGCCGCACGGCGAGCAGTATGCACGCGGCCTCGAGCTCGCCCAGCGGGTGGCCGCCCAAGCGCCGCTCGCGGTGCAAGCCGCGCTCAAGAACGCAAACATTGCGGTTCGGGATGGCGACGCTGCCGCAGAAGTTGCGCTGCAGCCCCAGCTTGTCGCTCTCGCGCAGAGCGAAGATGCCCGAATCGGCATGCACGCGTTCATGACCCGCACAACCGCATCATTTATCGGAAAGTAGGGAGCATCGTGGCTGAAAATACGTGGGACGTCATCGTTATCGGCGCTGGCGCGGTAGGCGAAAACATTGCAGACCGAGCAGTGCAGGGCGGCCTGACGGTCGCCCTTGTTGAGAGCGAACTTGTCGGCGGTGAGTGCTCATACTGGGCGTGTATGCCATCTAAAGCACTCATCCGCAGCGGGCTTGCCTTGCGCGCCGCCGAACGAGTCGGCGGCGCGGCGCAGGCCGTCACGGGCGGTATTGACGTTGCTGCACTACTGGCCAGGCGCAACAGTTTCACCAGCAACTGGGATGACGCAGGTCAAGTTCGCTGGGTTGAGAAAGCGGGCATTGATCTCCACCGTGGGCACGCACGCCTCGACGGCGCCAAGCGCGTCACGGTCACCGCCGAGAACGGTGACGTGACAATGCTGACCGCCAACCATGCTGTTGTCGTCGCCACTGGCTCAGACCCGAAGCTCCCCAATATTTCGGGGCTCGTCGACGCACAACCGTGGACCCCGCGTGAGGCTACCTCCGTCAAGGAAGTTCCCAAATCGCTCGCCATCATCGGAGGCGGAGTGGTCGGCGTTGAAATGGCGACCGCCTACCGCGACCTTGGTGCCGAAGTGATCCTCTTCGCCCGCAGTGGACTACTCAACGGTCAAGAAGATTTCGCCGGCGACATGGTTGCGAAAGCGCTCCGAGAGCGCGGCGTTGCCATCGTCACGGCCTCCCCCACGCGCATCAAACGCACCGCTGACGGCATCGACATTGACACCGAAAACGAGCGCTTCACGGCATCCGAAATCTTGGTGGCGACGGGTCGCACCGCTCGTACCAACGACATTGGCCTCGAGAGCGTTGGGCTGGCCGCTGGCGACTGGCTGTCGGTCGACGACACAATGCTGGTTCACGACACCGACTGGCTCTACGCCGTTGGCGATGTCAACCACCGCGCACTGCTCACCCACCAGGGCAAGTATCAGGCGCGCGCTGCTGGTGATGTGATCGTGGCACGCGCGCACGGCGCACCGGTGGATGACGCACCCTGGGGCGCCCATGTTGCGACCGCAGACCACGGCGCTGTTCCGCAAGTGACGTTCACCGACCCCGAAGTTGCGTCGGTTGGCATCATGTCTGAGGATGCCGAGAAGCAAGGCATCGATGTTCAGATCGTTGACTACAACATTGGTTGGGTTGCCGGCGCAAGTCTGCAGGCCGACAACTATGAAGGTCAGGCGCGACTTGTTGTTGACCGCGAACGTCAGGTCATCGTTGGCGCAACCTTTGTCGGACAGGATGTTGCCGAACTGCTGCACTCAGCAACGATTGCCATCGTCGGCGAAGTTCCTATTGCACGACTCTGGCACGCGGTTCCGTCCTATCCCACGATCAGTGAAGTGTGGCTTCGACTACTGGAAGAAATCGGGCGTCCGTAGCCATTCCTGCGGCAGCAGCGACGGCAGCAGTAATTGAGAGTCCTGAGCGGACCAACGACATGAACGACCTGACGACGTGAGGAGTTCGAGAGGCGCGCGGTTGGGGCGCGCGATCGCTAACGCTGAGCACATCCCGTGTGCACAGCGCATATTGCTGCACCCGGTGCTGACGCGACCTGGTTATTGGTTTGCTACGGCTTCCGGTCTGCTCTGGGGCGGACTGCTGAGCAGGGGTCGGGTGCGGTCACGCGGAGGCGTGTTGGTCGCATCGCCACTGCCGAAGTGGGCATTCGGTCGTGGCGGTACAACGATTGGCGCGGTCTTTCTGACCGGTGGAAATTCGAGTGACGCCGTGCTTGAGCATGAGGCTGCGCATCGCCAACAGTGGCGGCGTTACGGGTTATGGTTTGTTTCGCTGTATTTGCTGGCCGGAAAAAATCCGCTGACCAATCGCTTCGAGATCGAAGCTGGGCTCGAGTTGGGTGGGTATGTGCGGGGTCGGTCGGCGCGCGCACCACGCGTAACGAAAGACTAGTTGGAGCTGAGCAGTCTCGCGGGGCCCTGATGGGCGACCCACGCGTAGACGGTGCTCCCGCCGAATGCACTGACGGGGAGCATTTCGCTCAACCACGCATCGACCGAGCGCGCGACGCTTTGACCGCGTTCGCGTACCAACCAGCAGACGCTAAATCGGCCGGGGGCCGCAAGCTGTTGAATCTGGTCTGCGCTGTCGACCTCGATGAAAACTTGGCCACGCGAACGGGCCGAGAGACTCGAGAGGATTAGGGAGATTTTGTCGATCGAGGTCTCGTCTCCCGCGAGCAGTACGCGGTCAGCCGACTGGGGATTCCAGGCGATCTGCGGGGTGAAGAGTTCGGGAAACATTAGTTCCAGTATAGGCATGCCTTACCTAAATCGGGTACCTCTCTTGGCGTACTCTAAGCACCGAATTCCTTCGCCTCAATCGGCGTCAACGGTGCCGCTCGCCCTAAGCGCGAAATGCCGCCGGGTGCCGCGAGCCCCAGTGAAAGCGCCGCTCCAGCTGAGCACCGATCGCGAGCAGCACGTCTTCGCGGCCGGGGCGCCCGATGAGCTGCACTCCCATCGGGAGCCCTTCGACGGTTTCGTGCACGGGAAGACTGATCGCGGGCAGCCCGGAAACGTTCACAAAACTCGTCCACGGCGTGTACTGCACTTGCTTGGCGAAATTCTCGAAGGCATCTGCGGCTGCAAACCAGCCGAGAGGGCGCGGAGTCATTGCCATTGCCGGGGTCAGAACAGCGTCATACGAAGAGAACTGGCGGATGACGTTGCGCTCAAACCTAGACAGGGTCGCGATGGCGACACCAACGTCGCGCGCGCTCATCCGTCGTCCGCTGTTGATGAGCCATTTCGTGAGGGGTTCTACGAGCTCGAGTTGTTCGCCGTCGAGCGGGATTCCGGCTGCTCCCGCCTGCCACAGCACGGTGAAGGCTTCAGCGTATTCGGGTGAGGGTTTGAGGGCGAAGATTTCGCTCCCATGGCCGAGCTGGTCGAGGGCCGTGCGGGCGATATCGAGAGCATCCTGAGCTTCACGCGAGACGCTGATTTCGTAGGTCTCGTCCCACGGTGAAGTCGTCATGACGCCGATGCTGAAGGTGCCTTCGCCACGGGTGGCTGCGTTGAGGAAGGCGCCACCATCCCACGTTGGTGGCGTAACCGAGTATGGCGAGTCGGCGGCGAGCGCATCGAGCAAGAGTGCCGCATCCGCAACGGTGCGCGCGAGGGGACCGGTGACCGGCAACTGGCCGAGGCTGCCGAATCCGCTGCCAGAGGGCACGCGCCCGCGTGAGGGCTTGAGGCCAACGAGACCGGTGGCTGCGGCAGGAATGCGAATCGAACCGCCACCATCTGAGCCGGGGGCAAAGGGCAGAAGGCCTGCTGAGACGGCAACTGCGGCTCCCCCGCTGCTCCCGCCCGCGCCGAGCTTTGTATTCCACGGGTTGAGCGCTGGGGCGTCCGACAGCGGCTCCGTGTAAGCGGGGAGTCCGAACTCGGGTGTCGCTGTCTTGCCGAGGCTGATCGCCCCAGCGTCATCCAAAACATCCACGATCTCGTCTGAGAAGTCGGGCACGAAGTCGGCGAAGGCGCGCGATCCGAAAGCGGTGCGCACTCCGGCGCGGGCCCACAAGTCTTTTTCGCCTGAGGCCAGACCCCAGAGAGTGGATGCCCGGCTGCCCAGCTTCTCGAGTTCCGCGGCCCGCTCGCGTGCGGCATCCGGTGTCACAACAGTGAACGCGCCGAGTTCGGGATTCAGCCGGTCGATGCGGTCGAGGTAGTGCGCAACAAGCTCGCTAGGCGTCACCTCCCCCGCACGCAGGAGGTGAAGTTGTTCATTGGCGGTGAGGTGATGAAGTTCTGACACGGGTTCAGCCTAAAGAACTTGACAAACCTCCGCCATGCTGGTTGGTTAGTTGCATAACCAACTAACCTCTCAACCCAATACACCATGCGACCGAAAGAAAGGAGGCACAGATGGATGACTCACGCCCGATCTTCGCGCAGGTCGCCGAGAACATCGAAAACGACATCATCTCTGGCGCGCTCCCCGAAGAGGGCCAGGTCCCCTCAACCAACGAGTTTGCGGCCTTCTACCGCATCAACCCCGCAACGGCACTCAAGGGCGTCAATGTGCTCGTCGATGAAGGAATTCTCTACAAGAAACGAGGTATCGGAATGTTTGTCGCCACCGGCGCTCAAGAACAAATCACAGGTGCACGCCGCGACAAGTTCAGCAGTGAATACGTGCGCCCGCTTCTCGCCGAGGCAGAAAAACTCGGCATCAACTCCACCCAACTTACCCAGATGATCGCCAAGGAGGCGAAGAACTCATGACCTCGACTATTGAGGTACACAACCTCACGAAGCGCTTCGGAAAACTCATCGCGGTCAATGACGTGAGCTTCTCCGTCACCGAGAACAAGATTTACGGCCTGCTCGGTCGCAACGGTGCAGGCAAGACCACACTCATGCAGCTGCTCACCGGCCAAGAGTTTGCGACCAAAGGCACCATTTCGCTGTTCGGGCAAGCACCGGTGGAAAACGCAAAGGTGCTACAGAACACCTGCTTCATCAAAGAAAGCCAGCGCTACCCAGAAAACTTTCGCCCCAAAGATGTATTCACGACCGCACCGTGGTTCTTCGCAAACTGGGATCCGAAGTTTGCCGAACGACTCATCGCCGACTTCCGGCTCCCCCTCAACCGACCCATCAAGAAACTCTCTCGCGGCCAACTCTCCTCCATCGGCGTCATCGTGGGCCTCGCTTCACGTGCACCGCTCACCTTCTTCGATGAGCCCTACCTGGGGTTGGATGCCGTGGCCCGCCACATCTTCTATGACCGCCTTCTTGAGGACTACGCCAACCATCCGCGCACGGTCGTGCTCTCCACCCACCTCATCGATGAGGTCAGCAATCTGCTCGAACACGTTCTCGTCATCGATGACGGAAAGCTCATCATCAACGAGGATGCCGAAACGCTGCGCAACCGTGCCACCACCGTCGTCGGCATGAAGACCGCCGTGGACACGTTCGTCGGCGCCCGAAAGGTGCTGCACCGCGATGGCATTGGCGGGCTCAGCTCGGTAACCGTTGCCGGGCTCAACGAGAGCGAGCGCCGCGACGCGAAAGCCGCCGGGCTGGAACTGTCACCGGTCTCGCTGCAGCAGCTCATCATCCAACTCACCAGCACCGACACCAAGGAGTTCGAGGTAAGCGCATGACAACCACAAACCCTGTGCTCGCACATCCGGCGAGCCCCCTGAAACGCGTCACCAACGTCACACGACTTCATTTCGCCAACCCATGGACGACTTTAGGATTGCCGTGGATTATTCTCGGCGTGATCCTTGCTGGCACGCTGACGATCTGGTGGCTCATTTTCTCGGCCCTCTCCCCCACGGAACGAGTGGGAGCACTCAACGGCACGGAATTCGGCGGCTCCAGTTTCTTCATTTTCATCTACATGATGGTGGTGGCGATTCAGGCGATCAGCATCACGTTCCCGTTCGCTCTCGGCTACGGGGTCACTCGCCGCGACTACTACCTCGGCAGTTCGCTTGCCTTCATCATCCTCGCCGTGATTTACACCACCGGGCTCACCATCCTGGCCGCGATTGAGAAGGCGACGAACGGCTGGGGTATGGGTGGATCGATGTTCGCACCGATCTACTTCGGTGACTCGGCGCTGGGACGCGCGTATGTGGAATTCCTGCTACTACTGTTCTTCTTCTTCGTCGGGGCGGCAATCGCAACTGTCTGGGTGCGCTGGAAGGCCACGGGTGTTACCGTCTTCTTCATCATCGTTGGGGTACTACTCGTTGGCCTGATCGCACTCGTGACTTTCACCGACTCGTGGTTTGTTGTAGCTGACACCCTCGTCGATCTCGGCATCATTGGAGTGGCGAGCTGGAGTCTCGTCATCACGGCGATCAGTGCCGTTGCTGGGTTCTTCCTGCTGCGTCGAGCGACTCCGCGTAACTCGGCCTAGTTCTCCGCCGAACACCTCGACAAACACCGCACGACACGTGAATGCCCGGCTCTCCACTGCGGAGGCCGGGCATGTGTTCGCTCTGTACGGGGTATCGGCGATGACTACTCCTCAAGAGACTTCTGTAGGAGATACGTGCCAACCCAGCGATCAAACTTGAAGCCGACGCGCGTGAGGTGGCCGATCGATTCGAAGCCGAGTTTGTGGTGCAGGTGCAGGGAGGCATCAGCCCCCTCATCCGAAATCACGGCAATGATTTCGCGGATGCCCGCCTCGCGTCCTCGCTCAATTAGAGCGCCCATGAGAGCACGGCCGAGCCCCTGCCCGGTGGCTGCAGGCGAGAGGTAGATCGAGCTTTCGACGGTGTGCCGGTAGGCAGCTTTGGGGCGCCACGAGAACATCACCGCATAGCCAACGGCACGGTTGTTGTCATCGACGGCCACCACAAACGGCATCCCAGCCGATTGCACCGTGGTGCGCTTTAGCTCCATAGTTTCGGCGGTCACCGCACCGACATCGAAGGTGACGACAGTGTTCAGCACAAAGTGGCCATAAATCTCGGCGAGCGCGTCAGCATCCGTGGCTGTGGCATCTCTCAACTGGAATGCGATGGAACTCTCCCGACATGAGGGTGACTGAGAAGACTATTTTAGGGGCCAACGCGCCAGTCAATTGGCGCGGCACCCTGAGATACCAGCGCAGCATTCACGCGGCTGAAGGGCCGCGAGCCGAAGAAGCCCCGACTGGCCGACAGTGGGCTGGGATGTGGGCTCATAATGGCTGGCGCATCACCGAGTAGTGGGGCAACGGATGCCGCATCTTTTCCCCACAGCACGACGACAAGGGGTTGCCTCCGGGCTGCCAGAGCCCGAATCGCGTAGGCGGTCACCTCTTCCCAGCTGCGACGGCGGTGGGAGCCAGCCACCCCTGCCTGCACCGTCAGCACACGGTTCAGCAGCAGCACACCCTGTGCCTGCCAGGCGCTCAGGTCGCCGTGTGCGGCGGGCAGGATGCCGAGGTCGGCATCCAATTCTTTGTAGATGTTGGCGAGGCTGCGGGGAAGCGGTCGCACCGCACGGTCAGCCGAGAATGCCAATCCCATCGCATGCCCGGGAGTCGGGTACGGGTCTTGCCCCACAATTAGCACCCGCACCTCGTCGAACGGGGTCTGGAAGGCGCGCAGCACAGCCTCCGGCTCCGGCAACCACGGCCGTCCCACCTCGGTCTCGTGGTCAAGAAATTCCCCAACAGCGTCTAACTCTGCGGTCGTGCGCTGCAGCACACGAGCCCACCCAGGGTCGACACTGCGGAAATCCATAGCAATACGTTAGCTTCTGCCGACCGAACCGATAGCATCCGTTCATGTCATTGCTGCGCGGAAAATCCGGTGCCATTACGATGGGCCTCATCGGCTACCTGTTCTTTGTCGAACTGGTGAGCGGAATCATTCAGGGGTATTACATTCCGCTAATTCCCGATCTGGTTAAACATTTAGGCATCCGCGATGCTGACTTCAACTGGTTCGAGGCAGCGCAACTGCTGCTGAGCGCCATTGTGGTGCCGATTTTGGCGAAGCTCGGCGACATGCACGGGCACAAGCGCATCCTGCTGATTTCTACCGTGCTCACGGCCGGCGCAACCTGGTGGCTGGCTTTTACGGGTGACTTCACGAGCTTCTTGATCGCGTGGGCACTGCAGGGGTTCTACGTGGTGTGGCTTCCGCTCGAAGTGGCACTCATTTTTGATCGCGGGCGCGTCACCGGGTCCGGTGCGTCCCAGACCCGTCGAGCCGCAGGTTTCCTCGTCGTTGCCCTCGAAGCCGGTGCCATCATGGGAGCTCTCGGTGGTGGCCGCATCTTCACAGCATTCGGTGAGAACGTGCAACAGACCCTCATGATCCCGGCAATTGCGGTGACTCTCGTCTTCTTTGTGATTCTGTTCGGCGTTCCCGAGTCAAAGCCGCTACCGGGCCGCTCGCTCGACTTCTGGGGTTTCGTGATCCTCACAATCGGGCTCCTGCTGATCACGTCGGGGCTCACGTTTTTGCGCATCAATGGGCCAGGCGCACTGTGGGTGTACCTGCTGATGCTCGCCGGTGTCGCAACGTTCATTCCGTGGGGCCGCTACGAACTGCGCCAGAAAGACCCCGCAATCGATCTTCGGATGCTGCGAGACCCCAGCATGTGGCCGATCCAACTCACTGCGGGGCTCGTCGGCATCAGCCTCCTCGGGGCCCAAGCCCCGCTAGCCACCTTCGCCGGAACCGACCCCATTAACGGCTACGGGCTCGGCATGGAAGCGGACGAGATCTCCTACATCATCGGCGCCTATCTGGTTTCGATGATTGTGGGGGCGTTGCTATTCCCTGTGCTCTCGAAATGGAAAAGCCCGCGGGTGGCCCTTATTGTCGCGACCTTCTTCGTCGCGACTGGTTACCTGATGTTCTTACCCTTCCACGACACGGTGCTCAGCGTGTTCCTCAACATGAGTGTTGCCGGACTCGGCTCCGGCGCGCTTGTTGGGGCGCTACCGGCCGCCGCTGCCGCTGCCGCTCCGCGAGGTCACACCGGAA
>Ga0307486_1003535_pt1 | contig 9978 bp, 7 predicted proteins | sample CBIW02metaG_FD_203663 | JGI IMG/M metagenome (GOLD analysis project Ga0307486, IMG submission 203663) | Sea-ice brine microbial communities from Beaufort Sea near Barrow, Alaska, United States - CBIW 0.2 | ecosystem: Environmental > Aquatic > Marine > Coastal | place: USA: Alaska | collected... | reverse complement strand
GTGCATTTTTTCTAAACAATCTGCATATAGTTGTGCTTGGTTTTCCCCCTTGCTTGCCCTTTCTATGGTTCTTTTAGCTTCAACAAGAGCTAGAGGTAAGCCATCGTCATCCCATAACACATAATCTATATATCCAATCTCTGAGGTATTGGTAGATTTTGGCATATACTTTACTTTGTATTCTTTATCATTTAAACCGGTTAAATCCCAACCTGCTTCTCGAAGTGCCACATCAATAAGGTATTTGCGTGTTTCAGCTTCGTTACGTGGATGATGTACTTCGTCTTGAACATTCGCTTCAACTTTATTAACTTCAATTTGAGCTTGTAGCGCTTCTATTTGTTTTTTGAAGAGTGCATTCTCATCTGCTAGGTGCTGCCTTTCTTCTTCTTTCGTTTTTAGCTGTTCTTGATATGTGGTAAGTTCTTTATCAAGTTGCTCTTGTAATTGTAGTATTTGCCTTCGCGAAAGGGCATTACCACCTTCTTTAGGAATGCTGTCAAAATCGAAAATGCCAATGTTTTCAATTGACTCCTTACCATAAGATTTTATAAACCATTTAGCAAAGTAAAATAAGGCATCTATTGAATTATGGGAATCTATATCGTTTACGGTCTTATTATGTGATGCGAGATTCCCTGTTTTACGTATAATATGAAGTTCGTTATATAGCTTATGGTTGAACTGCTCCTTAAATTGCTGTTGAACCATTAAGTTATTTAAACTGGTGTCGTAAGGTGTTTCCAGTTCTTCATCATTAGCATACATCCAGTTAATAGCCTCCTCTAACGCCATACGACTATATACAAGTGAGGTGCGAGGATCTGTAATGACCAACTGTTCTGCTTTAACCGCTCTGTCATGGAAAGTGGTAAACTCGTATTTAAGAAACTGGAAATTTGAATTCATATCTCTAATATACTAATGTGTTATCAAACTATATCATTTTAAGTTAAATTCTAAGCATTACTTATTTGTTCTGTTATCCTTTTATTCCTCTCTTGACTAGATTCTAAATCGGAAATTTCTAGGTTTAGTGTCTTAAATTCCTGTTCTAATTCTTTAAGCTCAGTAAGTGTGTGAATATGTTTCTTTTTTAAATAATTAGCCGTTTTTTCTTTTATAGCTCTAATTAAATAGGTAGGACTGCCATAAACTATAAATGCAAAAAAGCCATAAATGGTAACTATTCCACCATTTACATTGAGATGCGTACTCAGGTCAAATGCCCAATTATTTATAATTAATACAACAACATTTGTTGTTACAAAACCCATTGCAATGATTGCTCTTGACCAACGATAAATAGTCCATTCTGTATTTTTTAAAGCTGTTTCTTGAGGTCTTAATTCGTTAAGTTTTTTATTTACTTCTTCGAGTCTATTTTTTTTATTCTTGAGTTCGTCTTCTGGAAACTTTTTTACTGGTTCTGGATTATTTGAACTACCAAAAATCTCACCTAAAAAGAAGATAAAACCAATTACCGCAAATACTCCAACAAGAAAGTCACTAAATGACATTTCATCATCGTAGTCATCATATTTGTTATTTCTTCTTCTCATCTTTAATTACTGAACTTTTTTAAACGTCAAATCACCCATTCTTTGGGAAAAGAAGGAGACAACTTGTGTAATACAAGCAAAATAATAACTCGCTCTTAAAATTTTATCATTCTCATTATCTGTATGAATATAGTCTCTTAGACCGGGGTAGGAGTAGGAATTTCCTGTACTGGCTGTTAATTGTAAACCAAACTTTAGCAATTCGTTTTGCCAACTTCGTTTATAATTAAACTTTACAGGATCTGTATATTTCGTTGGATCTAAATGGAAGTAAAAAGAACGAGATCTTACATCAATCTTCAAATGTTTGTCCTGCAAAACATATTGTCCATCTGTAATAGCGCAGTCTGCATAATTAGAAAGCATTAAGCTATCCAATATTTTGTAGAACTCTGGTTCTTTTTCTCTCATTTCTACAATCATACTAGTTCTCCTTTAAACGCCTTTTGCAAAAGGCAATTAAACAAATCTTCACTTTCTTTTAATTCTTGTTTGGCCAGCTCTTTTTGCTCCTCAATTAAGGCAATTTTCTCTGCGAATTGGTTTTGGAATTCGATGGGAGGATTAAAAAACATCATCTTTTCAAATTTACCTTTGGTAATAATACCTTTCATCCCATTAGTTGAATTATTTTGTACATACGCCTTAGCTAAGATAAAATGATAATACCAAAATAAATAGCAACTATTAAAAGCTTCAAAAGCATTAATTTGCTGATTAAAAGATACTAATCTATTCGCTATAGCCACATTACCTATAACCCTTTTACTTCCAGCAATACAAGTAACTAATATTGCTCCTTCATTTACTTTTCGAGCTTTTGTTAAACCTATTTCTGACAAAAATTCCTCTGCCTTAGTTAAATACATATTTGGAGTATTAATATTATCAGTTTTTATCCACTCAATAAATCTACCATAATATTTAGGTACTGCTCTTGAAGGAGTATTACCCGTTGTAGTTTTTCCCAACTTTTTTAAAGGTGCTTTTTCCCATCCTTTCGGATTAATAAGCGGATCCCCAAACATCTCCAAAAAGATAGACTGGGCAAGCAAGTCATATTCTTTGAGTAGTCGTGTAGTTTTATCACGTAATGATGCCGCATCATCGAGGATTTGAGCGATTTTCTTTTGGATATTAAGTGGTGGAAGTGGGATTTCTAATTTATTTACGTAACGTGGTAATTGTAAATTAATAATACCAGTAGTTTTATTCTGATACATTCCTGTTACACCAAATCTATGACTTCCATAAAGTAAATAATGTAAATATTTAGGTTCTACTTTATCCTTTTTGGGTCTTAAAATCGAAGTGAAATTATTACACAAATAAATTCCTTCTTTATCAAAAAACACTACACGGCCTACTGGCTGTTTAGGACTCCCTCCCGATTTTTCAATTATTATATCACCTTTTAATAATTTCTTTTGTTCTACTTTTTTTTCAGAAACATTACGTTTAACAACATCTGAAAAATCAAGAACACCTGAATTTGTAAAATTGGTAGTTCTCAAAATATTCACCTTTCCTACATCAGTTCCCCATTCGCCAGTAATTGGCTTATGAATTAAATTCTTTAAAAATGCCATTAATTATAGAAGTTTAGATAATTTTTGATTGATATTCATTCTCTCAGAATTTAAACTTTCGATCTTTTTTAATATTTCCGAAGGCGCATCATATTCCACCTCTTCATATACAATCTCTTTGTAGCGATTTATAGATAAATCCCAATCATTTTCTTTTATTTCAGCAAAGGGCACTGAGAAGGATTGTTCGGTGCGGCTTCGGCTACCCTCCGCATTCCCATTGCGTTTGGGGTAACGGGCCAGAATGTCCGGCAAGTTAAACTTCTCGTGCAGGTTTTGTTGGTCTTTAGTAGACTCTTGTGCAAAAGCTTCCCCAAATGAAAAAGCATCAAAAACGTCTGCATCAACCAATAAATCACGTTTATCGTCTAAACTTTTACCGTCTGCCAACATATCATAAAACCAAACATTATCTGTACCACCAGATCCTGTTTTTGTAAATATGATGATGGCCGTACTTACACCAGAATATGGTTTAAATATACCACTAGGTAAAGAAATGACCGCTTCCAGTTTATGGTTAGCAATAATCTCCTCTCGTATATTTTTGTGTGCTTTTCCACTACCAAACAACACTCCATCTGGTACAATTACCGCTGCACGCCCCCCCTTTTTTAGTTGGCGCAGCATTAAGGCTAAAAATAGCAATTCTGTTTTTATGGTATCTGTTACATTGAGCAATCCGGCAGAAATACTTTCTTTATCAATCGTCCCTTTAAATGGAGGGTTTGCCAGTACTAGTGTGTAAGCATCGCTCACCTCGTTGTCTTTACTCACCGCATCTACGTCTACAATGTTAGGTTCTTCTACACCGTGCAAAAATAAGTTCATCGAGGCAATACGTAGCATCGTCGCATCAAACTCGGTTCCGTTAAACATCGTTTTGTTAATGTGGTTGCTATGTTTATCGAGATCTGTAACGTCGTAATGCTTATCTATATATTCTTTAGCTGCTACCAGAAAACCTGCGGTACCTGCAGCAGGGTCACAAATGATATCTTCTAAGGTAGGTTGCATCAATTCTGTCATTAACTTTATAATGTGCCTAGGCGTTCTAAACTGGCCGGAAGTACCACCACCTTCTAATTTAGATAACAGATATTCGTAAATATCTCCCTTAGTATCTCGGTTAGACATATCAATTCGCTCTAGTTTTTCCATTACCTGGTCTAAAACTGCAGGTTTAGAAATACCAAAAGTGGCGCCTTTCATATAGGTGCTAAACAAACTCTTCTCACTACCTAATGAACGGATAAAAGGGAAAATACCTTCAGTTGTATTGCTAAAAATAGTGTGACGCTGTTTTACGTCCATTTCCTTTAAGTTCTTCCAGCGAAAGTCTTGTTGGTCGTCGCCAAAAATGGGTTCGAATTGTTTTTTCAAACGTTTTGCCATACGCTCGTTGCGAGTCTCCGTCTCGTCTAAATCTTTTATAAAGATTAAATATGTTAATTGCTCAACGATGGTGATGGTGTTGGATATTCCTCCTGTCCAGAAGGTATTCCAGATTTGGTTAATTTGTGATTTTAATTCTCCGGTGATCATATAAAAATAGTGAGTTATGAGTTAATTTATGGGTAATATGTTTTGTGGAATTTTGCAAGCCAGATTAGATACTCCATGAGCAGATGTGCATTAGACAGAAATTCATACTTTAGAATAACATTCTCTCCGAGATGTTGATTTTCACTAAGAGATTCTTTTAATTTTCTTACCATTGCCCTATTTGCTTTAGGTACAGGATAAGGTATTTTATGGATGGTACCATCAGCAATTCTTGTATTTCTTTCTTCAAAATATATTGCACACCACTCCTGAGTAGGGTTGCCATATTGATTTAGGAAACTATTTGGGATACACCTAATATTGATTAAGCCATGTAGAGATGCTTCAAAAAGATCCCTCATAACGCTAAAATTCTTTTTTCTAAAATCCTGATTTTCTAAACTTGATAAAATATCAATCAACAAAGGTTGGTATTTTACTTCAATTGTTCCTTGATTAAATACTTCAAAGCACTCATTGTATTTGTGTTTGAGCTGTGTAATTTCTCTATTTTGACAAGCATTTACCAACATTTTGAATAGAGCATCTTCATCTTCATCAATACCCTTGTTAAATACGTGTGGAAAAGCGTTATTGAATTCTGGCGATGCATAGGTTTTAGCTTGTCCTGTTAGCACAAAATAAGAAAGTGTTTTATCTAAGTCACGGATTCTATCTTTTGTTTGATGAACCCATTTTGTGTCTTCTGTTCCAGGTAAATCATCTTCATTTTCAAAAAATTTAGCATCTAACAAAACCGCATCGTATTTAGATAGGTTTTCTTCGAGTTCTTTACTACCACCATTCATTGATTTATATGGCCATAATTGAATGTCAAAATCTGTAGCTGTTTTATGCACAGCAGCTAAAGATTCGTGTTGATCGTCGATCCAAAGGACGTTGTATTTTTTACTCATTTATCATCGGTATTACTGGAAAATTAAATTCAAAGTATACTGGGAATGGGTCATTCTCGTTGAGAATAAGATCCCAATCTGGATTATTGAAGTATTCAGCTATTCTATTGATATCATAACCACCTAATCCGGTACCTTTTTCGGGATTAGCAGTTGAGAATTTTGCTATAAATTTCTCCTTATTATAATTTTTCGGAAAGGGATTTCCGTTATTTTTTATTTTCATTTGCATAACATCTTCAGTGACTTTTAATTCTATTATTACTTCATTTTTATTTGATTTTTCTTTAAAAGCGTATTTGTTTGCGTTTGAAAATATGTTATCTAAAAATATTTGGAATAATGTAATATTAGCTTCAATTGCTTTTCCTGTCATTTCTTGATTTGACAGTTCTTCATATTTTGGATTAAACGTTCCTTTTGATTTCTTTGATTTTTTTAAAACCTTATTAATCTCCGTAATAGCAATAGGTCTTAATTCGTAATTACTTAGAATTAATCCCTGCTCACCTTTTTCAAGAATAATACTAATATGATTTATATCTTCTTTGATCTGTATAAGGTCTTCAATTAGATTCGTTTCATATCTTTCGGCATAACGTTTTTTTACTTCATCAAATTCAGGAGCATCATTAGTTTCAAAAAATCGAATTAAACTTTTTGCATTTGACAAAATATTTTGTCTAGGTGCACCTAATGAATGCTTTAATGAAGCAAATTCATCAAAGCTTTTTATCTGTTGGCCATGAACAAGAGCATTTCTTTCATTTTGAAGTGCTTTGAACTTTTGTGATAGTTCTAGTATTACTTTAACTTTAGCTTTCTGTTCCAGAAGAGGAGGAACTTTAACCTTAATATCAAAAAAATCTGACCGGTTTAAAAAATGTATTGCTCCAGTATTTTGATAAGCAGAAACTTGATTCAGTACATTAGTGGATCTTAATTCACTCACTAAATAATGAGGATCAATATTTTGATCGTCAATTTCAAGTGCGAGAATATCTAAACCAATGTAAATTGGAGTATCTGAATATTCAAACAAAGTAGGTTTTAGTGATTTCCATCTTGTCGATACCAATAGACAAGAGTTTCCTATTTTTGTTGAATGACTAGGAAGTTCTCTTTCGTTAATTTCATTAATATTTAAATGATAATCTACATCATCATCTTTTAAGTTGCTGGTTGTGATTAATTTACCAAAAGTACCTTTAACTGCTCGAACAACCTGAATGGATTTGGTTACATTTTTTAGAGAAACTCCGTCAAACTCATCAAGAAGGTATCTTTGAACACTAAGATTATAATTATTTTTTCTAATCCTATCTATAGAAATTTGACGAACAAACTCGTGGTTATTATAAGATCTTATATAGTTTAATAATTTTTCATTATCTAAACGTTTATCTTTTCTTCCATTATCAATTACAAAGTTTGTCCCATCTACCAACCTTATCACTTTATCAGTATTTCTTTTTTTTGTTAAAATCAGAATACAGATTGCAATTCCGGTCTGTTTAAGTAAGCCACCTGGAAGAGATATTACTGTATCTACTAGACCTTCTTCAATAAGGTATTTCCTAAACCTTCCTTCTGCTCCCCCCCTAAATAAAGTACCTATAGAGGCTACGCAAATTACCTTCCCATCATAATTAACGGATTCAAGCCCTTTTTGCATTACATATTGCTCGGATGTGATTTTTAAATTAGATTTATTACTCAATAAAACAGAAGAGGGTAGCATTGTTTTATTCCATTTAATTCCTTGAGTTATATTAGAAGGATCTATTTTTAAACCAAAAGGCGGGTTTGATATAACTAAATCGAAGTGATCAAAATGTGGCCAGTTCTGAATTGAATCTTCGACACGGTATTCAATACTAATATCGCTTTGTTTCCTCATCAATCGAAGCATTCCCAAGGCCCAAGTTGAACGAGATATTTCCTGTCCATAGTACTGTTCATTATTTTCTAAATGTATAGCGAAGGATGCTAAACCAGCAAATGGATTAAACACTTTTGCGCCTCTAGGAATATCTGCAATTTTAATGAGGAACTGACTAATTTCAAATGGTAACAGAAACTCTCCAGAATATTTGCCTTGGAAATCAGCTAGTTGGAATAAAAGGATGTCAAAAATTTCGTCAAAATTATGCTCCGGCATATTTAAGTCTAACCAAGAAAATTGATGTAATAAATTGCCTAAATTCCTTCTTGGAATATTATCAATTATTGGAAAATATACATCCATTAATTCAGAATATCCTGGCTTTGAATCTAATGCGTTATATATGAGCTGGAGATAGTCATTTCCCCCATCAAGAAATTCCTTTTTAATGATGCGGTCGTAATATGCAGATAGTAGAAAAAGGTAGACGTGATGATGCTCAATTGGCAACACTCCCCGTAGAATATTTATTGACTTCCATATTTGATTTGTCAAAAACTCTACTTTTTGTTTATCACTATAATTATCCTCTCTCATAAATTTCTATAAATTCAACTTTACAAATTAACTACTCTGTTATGCAATCTATTTGCACAGCAACTATTTATAATAATGTAACATTGCTTCTGAATGCTCTTGCATTTTAGTTTTTAAGCTCTCTGGTTCTAATACTTCTACATCTTTTCCGTAGGAAAGTAACTGTTGAATCAATTCTAGATTAATGATTGTTTGAAAGAAAACCTGATCTTTTTTATCGGCTTCCGTAAATTCATCCCAATAAGGATGAATAGGTTTCGATTTAAAATAAGGCAGTCTATATTCAGCAAAACGAAGCACTACCAATTCTGGTTCAGGATTTTCTAGGGTTTGACTCTTTCGCGTAGGTCCAACCATTTCCCGAAAGAAACTGTCCCAATCAGTATCTTCAACATTATATTCAATATCCTTTTGAACAACAAATTCTTTTAATCTATCATCTAGCGGAATTACCCAATGTTTCATTTTTAAATCCTCATTGAACCCAAACACATACCAACGCTGGTTGTATTGCTTTAAAATATGAGGGTGAAATATAAAGTTTCTCCTTTCGGTACCGTCGAATTTTTCGGTTGTAACTTTTAGAACTTGTTTATTTTTTATGGCTAAAAAAATTGGCTTTAAATAGCTCAGCCCTTCATAAGCTTCATTTTTATCATAGAACAATATTTTATCATAATTGGGGATGGAAGCGGCTCCTTCTTCTTCTTGAAATAATACCAATGCTTCAGAAAGCTTATCATATTTTGGATCTTCATCATACCGTTCTAATAATTGTTGCGCTGCGTCAATTAAATACAGTTCGTATGGTAGTAGTTTTTTCTGTGCTATTGAGAAGTTAGGGTCTGAGTAGCAATACACTTCCTTACCCATATCCCTTTGAGCTGGCAATGGCGCGCCAAATCCATTTTCAGCATCCCGAAATAATGCAATATCGCTCCTTAACGTTCGTATTTGTATTGATTCTCCAGGATATACCTCAGCAATCTTTTCATTCACCTCGTCCAATAACTCCTGAAATGAATATGGCTGTTGTCGCCTTCTAAAACATTTGTCTAGAATATTGTATCGGTAATGTGCGTGCTTGCTATTTGACATTTTGATCTCTACTAATTCATTTCTTCAAATGAGTTGTAAATCTAAAACTTTTAAATGCAATTAGGTTGCACAGTATGACTTAAATTTTATCAGAAAAATTTGAGACGAATAGAACCATTATACCGTTAATCACCCCAAATCTTTTTGTTTGATGATCAAACTTCTATCCGGTGAGTACCACTTACAACCACATAGATATATTATATTTAACAGCAAATTTTTAGTTTCTTCGATTAATTTTAATGTGTCAGGAACATTTCAAGTAAGCGTTATTCCGCGAAAATGCTATGTTTAGCCTCCTTTAAGGACTAGTTATGAGATTATTATACAATGCCTTCTAGTATTTCATCTTTTTTTACTATTGTTGGATCCAACCAGTCCGCTTTTTCCCTCCCAAACTTTATTAGCTCTTTAATTTCTGGAATAAAAGTATTTTTTTTAGTGGATTCTTTATCTAAATAGGTAAGAAATTTTCGCAACTTTTGGACCTCCTGCCATTGACGTGACAAGGCAATGAGGTCATTCAACTTTTTTGTTTCCAGTTCCCGAATTTCTGCTTTTTGCCTTTCTATTTTTTCTTGCTCCTTTCTTTCCTTTTCCCGTTTGTCACTTTCTATTTTCCAGTTAAATTCTTTCTTTGCTGTTATCTCCAGGTAGGCGATTATCTGAGATAATTTTTTTTCAAGAGAAATAGTTTTTGTTTCATTCCACTCTCTTTTTGAAGAGTATTCACCCGTAAATAAATTTAATAATCCTAGAGGTTCAAGTTTACTGCTTTTATGGCC
>Ga0307486_1003531_pt1 | contig 9981 bp, 8 predicted proteins | sample CBIW02metaG_FD_203663 | JGI IMG/M metagenome (GOLD analysis project Ga0307486, IMG submission 203663) | Sea-ice brine microbial communities from Beaufort Sea near Barrow, Alaska, United States - CBIW 0.2 | ecosystem: Environmental > Aquatic > Marine > Coastal | place: USA: Alaska | collected... | reverse complement strand
CCGGCAGCAACAACTCCTGATCTGGCGAATAAGGTCGAAAACTCGTTCCCATCACATCTATTCCGCCGTTCGAGAAAGTCCGCCTATTATGTCATAACAACGTTTCTACCGCGCAGACTCCTAGTGACTCTAGGCCGTGTGCCAATTGCTGATGCGAATTTGACACCGGCAGCACGTTCAAGCGCTGTGCTACTGAATCGCTACACACGATTTCTTCGGAGCGAGCGTCCATACCCATGCAGGAAGCGTTGTTTTTTCATAGCAGGACGATAGAAACAGATCGCCAGGTGCCTGTAGCGAAGACCGAAGATAGCGAGTCCGCAGCTGGTCGAGAATGGGCTCAGCAAGGACACTTTCCCTCGTTAAGTGACAGACGGCCGGGCAGCGATAGTGCGGGCCGTTCATCAATCCACGTTCCGCCCTTCCGCTTTCGCGAATTCTGCTGCCCTTTACGAACTGCCAAGTGTCCGTTCAACGGGCAACGTTGCCAGAGGGTGGCTCAGCTGGTCATTCGTCCACAGAGTCATGTAAAAGGTAAGACGCAGGCTCAGTTTGGTTGTCCTGAGTTTGCGGTCCTTTCAAATCGACAATAACTGATTGGGAGGTGCGGATTTTTCTGGGCCAGATAATAATAGCTCAAGAGAATCTGTCTCGACCGACGAAACGAATCGCCCGGGGCATGGGCGATCCAGCTTTCCCTGCACGACAGAATCGAAATCTGTGTTCTTATGTCAACAGTCCGACAAAAAACATAGGAATGGCTGGTATATATGTCACCAGCATCAGAACAACGATTTCACAGGCTACAAAGGGCAGAACTGCTCTTGCCGCCCTGATAAAAGGTATACCCGCAATCTGCGACGCGAGGTACAGCGCAAGACCTATCGGCGGAGTAATATGCGCCATGGACAGGTTGGTCGTCATAATTGCGCCAAAATGGATAACGTCGACCCCAACCGCCTTTACAGCAGGGAGCAACAATGGAACGAGTAAGTAAATCGCAGATACGGGATCGAGAAATGCGCCGGCAAAAAAGAGAATTATGTTTACCAATAGAAGCAGGATCACAGAGCTTCCACCACTGACAGTCACCAACCAGTCCCGGACCAGAAAAGCTGTTCCATCAATCATCAAAATGTAAGAAAGAACGGATGCCATGGCGAGTATCAGCATGACGACACCGGTTGTAATTCCTGATTCCAGCATAAGCGGAGGGTAATCTTTCCACGCTATTTGATGATAGAAAAGTCGATCTATCAGGAATACATACATTACAGCGACGGCAGCAGCTTCAGTAGCTGTGAAGATGCCTCCGTAAATTCCGCCTAGAATAATTACGGGGGCCATTAGTCCCCAGAAGGCTTCCCGCAATGCTAGCCGGAATGCCGGCCAGCTTCTCTCAACCTCAGCGACCGGAAAATTTCTGCGCTTGGCGACCACGATAATATACGCCGATAGGGTCCCAGCGAGCAGTAAACCCGGGCCGATGCCCGCAGCGAAAAGCGCAGGGATCGAGGCGTTCGCAATAACGCCATAGAGAATCAGATTTATGCTCGGAGGTATGACTACTCCGAACGTACAACCAGCGGCCACCGTTGCACACGCGAAGCCGATCGGATATCCAGCCTTGTGCATGGAGCCAATCATGAACCCCAACGCAGCAATAGCAGCGACATTCGACCCGGACAAAGCACCGAGAAAAGCGCCGGCGATAATAACTGTAATGGCGAGCCCTCCTGGAAGGCTACCAAACATAAATTGCGCCAGATAAACAAGTCGGCTGGCCACTCCGGATTTAGCAATCATATTCCCGGCGACAATAAATAGTGGAATAGCTAGAAGCGTGAAGGAGTCAATTGAACCTGTGAAGATTTGTGGCAACGTAGTAAATGGCCCGAGCTGAAAGTAGGCAAACACCGAGAGCCCGGCCATGCCAAGGGAAATTGAGATGGGAAAATTCAGAAAAAGAAATATGAAAAAGAGCAACAAGGCCAAAACGCCTGCGCTTGTTAACAGATCCATAGACTAGATCTCCTGTCAGGATAATGGGAATTATGGCTGTTTGGCGGCATTATCAATCAATGGCAACGGCTCGCCGGGTGCTTCTTCATAGCGCGGAAGATTGGCAAGATCTCGGAGAATCGCCACGATACAACGGACGCCGCAAAGAAAAATAGCGGCAAAAGTGCCGGCGTTTATTACCCAGGAAGGAACGCCTGTGGCAGGGCTGGTCTGGCCTACGTGGTATGATTGAACAAGGTATTGCCAGGTGTAATATGAAAGAAACAAAAAGAACGCTGCTGTTGTAGCTAAAACAAGCAGGTCAGCTATGCGTCTTGCTCCATTTGAGAGAAGATCGGCTAACAGGGGTACACCGCCGTGCTTGTTATATTTAAAGGCTGCGGCAGCCCCGAACAACGCGGCCCATAGAAAAAGAAATGATGCGATTTCGTCTGCACCGGAAACCGGCAGGTTGAAGAGATAACGTGACATGGCGGAAAAGAAAGTCAGCAACGTTATGCCAAACATACAGACCGTAATGATCAATTCTTCGATGTGATTAATAATAAACACAAAAACTTTCGAAAACCGGCGCATTATCCTGTCCTGCTAGGTGAAACAAAACTTTTAATCGAAATGGAGATTCGGTGGGGTCTCAGAGGACAGCCCACCTTGGTGGCCTGAGTTACTCGGCCTTTTCCTGCACCCCGTTTTCGAGCGTTTCTACGAACTCAGTGCCAAGTTTTTCCTTGTATTCCTTGTACACCGGCTCGAGCGCTTTCTTGAAGGCGTCAAGTTGCTCGTCAGAGAGCTTCGTTACTGTCATTCCGGCTTCCTCCAGCTTTCCGACCAGGTCGATATCTTCCTGTTTAACTACTTCACGCTGGAAATCCATGGCTTCTTGCGCAGCACGGGCAAACATCTTCTGGTCATCTTCATCAAGAGTTGACCAGAATCTGGAACTACTCACGAATGCCAGAGCATCGTATGAGTAGTCCCATAGAGTGACGTATTTCTGGACATCGTGAAACCGGGACGACCAGATGAGCGAAAGTGGGTTCTCTTGCCCATCAACGGCACCGGTTTGAAGCGCGGTGAAGACCTCGGCGAAACTCATGGTGGTGGGGGAGGCGCCAAGGCCTTCAAATATAGAGAGATACAGAGCAATGCCGGGGACACGAATCCGCAGACCTTCCAGGTCAGCAGGCTTGGTAATTGGGCGTTTTGAGTTGGTCACCTGGCGGAAACCGTTGACACCCCACGCCAGCCCTTTGAGGGCATGCTGATCAAGATCGTTCAGCAGAACATCACCGGCCGCTCCGTCCATCACTGCGCTAGCGGTTTCGTGATCTGGAAATAACCATGGCAAACCAATGGCTTGATACCGATCATCAAGACCGGTCATCCAGGTAGTGGACTTGATCAGGAATTGAATTGCGCCGGACTGGGTCATTTCCAGCTCGACGCGATCGTTGCCGCTAGCCAGTGCGGCGTTGGGGTGCAGTCGCACTGTGTATTCACCGCCGGAATACTCCTTGACCAACTCTTGAAAACGCTCGGCGCCCTGGTCCCAACTAGAACCGTCCGCAACGTTGTAGGATACATTTACGGGCCGGACGTTTGCAGACAGCGCGGCGGACAATAGGAAGATAGGTGTAATAGTGAGAGACAGGAATTGTTTAAAACGCATAGATTTCCCCTTATCGATTTTATTGTAATGGTTGATGTCTGTTTACTTAAGTTCCCTCCAGTCAGGTGTTGTGAGCATTACGGTCTTCGCGATAGATAGTAATTTTGTATCGGCTCCTTCCGCGCCGATGAACTGCATGCCGATGGGCATACCGCAGGCACCTTTGCCCATGGGAAGAGAAATACACGGCAGACCCAAAAGCGTCCAGACTCGGCAATAAAGCGGATCGCCGGTAGCATTATGACCCAGAGGTGCTTCGCCGATAGTGCTTGGAGCCAGAATGACGTCCAGATCAATGGTGAATCGCTTAGCGATGTCTCGTCGGTGCCAGGCTGCTGCTTGGATCGCCGCTCGATAATCCTCGGAAGCAATGGCCAGGCCATCCTCTATGATGGCCACAAGCTCGGGTCCCATTTTGTCCCGGAACCTGTCATATTCAAAAGCGAGGGTGCGGGCGGCTTCATAAGCCATAACGCATTTTTGAGCGTCGACCAAGTCATCGAAAGTGCCGGGCAAATCAAGCTCGGTGACCTCGGCGCCTGCTTTCGACAACATCTTGCGGGTGGCAGTTAGCACGCTGACGGTTTCGGCATCAAGAGGGCCGTTTAAGGGTAATGTTCTGACACCAACCCGCAGACCCTCAAGACTCAAGGCATCAAGCTTGGTCAAGGTGGACGCTGTGAGGGCACCGAAAGCCAAGGCAATATCGTCGACGCTGCGAGCGAACCAGCCAACCGTGTCCAGTGATGGGCTGAAACCTTTAACACCCGCCAGCGGCACTGTGTCGAATGTCGGTTTGAAGCCGATGACGCCGCAGAAGCTGGCAGGGCGTATGATGCTGCCGGCGGTTTGAGTGCCCAGAGCCAGCGGAACCATGCCAGCTGCAACCGCAGCTGCTGACCCGCTGGAAGACCCGCCGGGGGTTCGAGCAGAGTCCAGCGGATTGCGTGTTTTGCCAGGTGTAAAGTACGCCAGCTCGGTACTGACTGTCTTGCCCACGATAGTCGCGCCCGCGCGGCGAAGCAGAGCGACGGCGGCGGCGTCGCAAGGAGAGCGGTTCGAGCGCAGATATGATGTGCCCCAGGTTGTGGGCATGTCATAAGTATCGAAATTATCTTTTATACCAATAGGGATACCTGACAAAGCCGCTCCATTCGACGCGTCCAGAGAGTTCAGGCACTCTGTTTTTTCCAACAGATGCTGCCAAGCCCAAACATCCTCCTCGCGATCGGCAATGCGCATGAAACAGGCTTCAATCAAAGCTCCAGGATCTTCATCGCCTCCTGCGACCTGTCGCTGGAAATCACCGGCAGAAATTGTATTGAGATCTGGTTTACGCATGAAAAATTTACCTCCTTGAAAGAGTGACAGCCTTGCTTTCAACGCTGTCGAATCAACCAAATACGAAATTTGGGAACGCCAGACTGATTGCAGGGACGTAGGCGATTAGCAGTAGTAAGACAAGCATACCGATCAGGAACGGGATGACAGTCCGTACGAAGTCGTAGATCCGAATTTCGGCAATAGCGCTCACGATGTACATCGCCATTCCTATGGGAGGAGTGATGAGCCCGACTTGTAGCCCAAAGACCACAATTACACCTAGATGCACCGGATCGATTTCCAGGAGTGCAGTAAGTGGAGCGAGCACTGGAACGATCAGAGCCAAGGCTGAGATTGTTTCCATAAAGCAACCTATGAGCAAGACCCCGACAAGGATCGAAAGCATGGCTATCCAGTATGGCGAATCTTCTCCCAGACCAAAAATGATTTGGCCGACTTGCTCACGTATGAGGATCCAACTGAAAGCGCTGGCCATCATCACGATAAACATGAAGATGCCGGTGTACTTAACCGTGTCTCGCACAACTCCGATCAGCTCCTCCTTTGAGAGTTCTCGGCGAATCGCTATAAGCATCAGCCCATAGGCTACGGCAACACCCGATGCCTCTGTCGGCGTGAAGAAGCCAGTGAGTAAACCGCCCATCAGTATTACCGGCATCATCAACTCAGGGACTGCCCCTATCGCTGCTCTCCAGAGTTCGCTTATACGGAATTTGGACTTCTCGGACGTATGCTGTTTAGCCATTAGACGTACGATGATCATGAATACCAGGCCTAGCAACAAGCCGGGCACAGCACCGGCGAGGAACAGCCGTCCAACGGAAACCTGAGCCATTGCGCCGTATATGATGAAGGGAATGCTCGGTGGAATAAGTGGTCCAATACACGCAGATGCGCCGGTCACAGCAGCAGCAAACCGTGGCGTATACCCCGCCTGTGTCATGAGCCGGATCTCTACTGCGCCGAGCCCAGCCGCGTCTGCGGACGAGGAGCCTGACATGCCCGAAAAAAGCATGCTCGCCGCCACATTAACCTGAGCCAACCCACCGGTTAAATGTCCTACTAACGCCTTTGCGAAATTCAGCAGGCGCATCGCCATCGGCCCCGTCGTCATAAGCAGGCCGACAAATATGAACATAGGAATTGCCATCAGCGTAAACGAGTCGGCTGTGGCAACTGCACGCTGCGGTAAAGCGGAGAGAGGGATTCCTATTTGCCAGAAGTAAAAGATTCCGGCCAAGCCAAATGCGAATGGTACGGGAATTCTAAATAGGAGCCCGACAATGAGGAACAGTATTCCAAGCCCAAGTTCGCCCTCAGACAGCACGAGACGACCTCCTGGCTAAGTATTTGTCTACCGTATCAAGGACGACGAAGCTCAGCATGATTAAAGCAGCGACCGGGGCGCTTGCGTAAACATACACCATTTGTATATTGAGAGCGGGGGAGTATGAAGTCGCAAACTCCAGGGCCTGCCACCCATACGTAAGAAGAAAGATCAGGATCGCGACACAGATCACCCGAACGAAGAACTCATGAAAAGCCTGCAAGCGATCCGGCATGATAGAGGTGATCGCATCAATGGTTATGTGCTGTCCCCTGCGAAACACAACTGCTGCACTTAGCCATGCCAGCCAGACGAACACATATCGAGTAAGCTCTTCTGTCCAGATAGGCGGCGCTCTCAAAACGTATCGGAAAAAAACCTGGATGACGATGAGTCCTGCAATGATGACGAAGGCGCTTCCTGCCACGAAAATCAATGCGTTTTCCATTTTATCCGCAGTCAAGCTTGCCCAGTTCTGTACCTGCCGAGTAGATTCTTCTTTGGTTGAGTGCGTAGCTATAACCATAACCAATCCTCACACAGCACACGATCCAAGTATGGAAAGCCGAAGGACCCATGTTGGAGTCCGCTATTCTTCAGGCTTTACAGTTGTTCAAGGGAGGCCATAGTGCGTGTAGTCGCCTATGGCCTTATTCGAAGATCACCGGAGGCGCATAATTTCCTCGTAAACGCCATCTTTCCACTTGTCAGCGTATTGAGTAGCGACAGGCTCGACTAGGGAAGAAAATTCATTGAGGGTTTCTTTATCCACCTTGATAATGTTGATCCCGGCAGCCTTGAATTCCGCTAGATACTTGTCATCGTCTTTAAACTCCCACTTGTTGGCGCGGGAGATTGCCTCGCCAATGTTGTTCTCGAAAGCGGCTTTGATTTCAGGGGACAGCTTCTGCCAGACGCGGTCACTAATTTCCCACCAGAAAGCCTCTCTTATGTGGGCGGTTAGAATCAGGTTGTTCTGTACTTCCTGGAAATTGTTGGCGACCATAATCGAGAGAGGATTTTCCTGCGCGTCAATTGTGCCGGTCTGCAGCGCCGTATAGACTTCAGGGAACGCCATTGGTACCGGGCTGGCGCCCAGCGCACGGAAGGCATCAATTTGTACCGGGATTTCGCGGATCCGTATTCGCAGACCTTTCATGTCCGCTGGATTATGGACCTTTCGCTTACTCGTCGTCAGGTGCCGAGGCGCACGGTGAGCCCACCCCAGAATACGAATGCCCTTTTTTTCCAAAAACTCCTGGTGCATATCTTTTCCAATCTTGCCCTCCAATACCTTCTTGAAGTGTTCCGCATCAGCGAACACATAGGGAAGCAGGAGCGCACCATATTCAGGTGCAAGCACCGAGATTATCTGGGCTCCGCTAACGCCCATCTGAATGGCGCTGGACTGGAGCATGTCGTAGGTTTCTCGCTCGCTCCCGAGTTCGTGTGTATGGAAATAGCGAAATTTGACTGCACCGTCTGTCTCCTTCGTAACGGCATTGCCAAACCATTCCAGAGCTCGGGCGGTGGGCGTGCCCACCCCCATTTCGTGATTGACCTGGATCGTGATCGGGTCGGCTTTTATTTCTGCCGCGAATGCGACTGCTGAGAAAGAGATCGCAATCGTGACACTGGTTAACTTATGGAACAGTGAAGTTTTCATTGGTTCTCCCAAGATTGTTATTTTTGTAGGGTTAGAAGCCCGATACCAACTGCTAGATGAACCTCATTCTCCCTGTTTGGTTGTAATATCTCCGTACAAGTCTGGCCTTCGCGCCTGCAGGTAGCCCAGCTTCGCTCGCGCTGGCTCAACCACTGATGTATCGATTTCCCAACTGAAATCGACGCCTGGTTCACGCCCTTTCTTTACAACGACCTCACCTTCGGGTGTAATTACGCAGGAACTCCCATAGAAGTCAGCTGGACCGGCTTCGTCAACAGTGAGTTCGTCCCCGCCTTTGTTCACGGCGACTACCCATACGCCATTTTCAATCGCTCTGATCTGGAGCTCTTGCACGAACATTGTGGAGCGGAAACCACTCGAGGACGCTGGAACAATGACTAAGGAAGCGCCATTCAGGGATAGTGCCCGCCAGGCTTCAGGGAAGGACCGGTCATAACAGATCAGTATGCCGACCTTTACGCCTTTGATGTCCCAAATGGCGAAGTCGTTACCCGCAGAGAAATAGAAACTTTCAAAACCACGCGTTTTTCCATGGTTGATATTCGGAATGTGGGTCTTGCTATAGCTACCTGTGATGCCGCCATCCGCTCCCATCAGGACAGCCGTATTGAGATATTTCTCTTCAGCTTTGTGGAACAGCGTACCCACTACGTTGCAAGCTCCCCTCACCGCCAGTCTTGAAAGGCAATCTGTTGTCGGGCCGGGAATAGCCTCTGCCAGCGCAAACCACTTGTTGTCTTTCTCCAACGGAAAGTACGGCGTTGATATGAGCTCAGGGAAGATCAACAGGTCCGGCGAGTGCTGTTCGACGGCCTTTCTTCCAAGGGTTTCGATGAAGTCGAGCTGAGATTGTAACGAGCCTGCGTAGGGCCCCATCTGTACTCCGGCAACTTTCAAAATCATGAATAACTGTCCATTTTCTGCATCTATTTCCATTTATAGTATAAATGAATAATGAATGCAATTGGTTTGGTGCCTTGGAGTGCTGTGTCTCAATGGCCATCCATTTTCTTGATCAGATAAATTAAGGACAGCACTTTGGCCTGAAGACTAGAGGAGACAGGGCCAGCGCCGGTATCCTGTTTAAACTTTAGCGAACGAAGTGAAGGGAAGATGGAATACGGACCGAAGGTGCCAGGCGTTGAGAGATGCTCGTCGGCGCAACGCCTCGCTGAAGCTCGGCTACGCCGTTCGCCGGTTGGCTGATTTACTCTTCGACAAGTTGGCCTACTATCTGCCGCTGCATGACGCAAACTTTCTGGTGCGGCTGAAAGAACTGCTCTGGGCTAGTCGGTTACCATCCCCGTCAGATTTGCGGCTTCCAGCTTATGACTCAGGTGGCTCCGGAGAATATTGCCAAGACGTTCTCCGTCGCGGTCCTGAAGTGCTTCGATCATGTTTTCATGATCATTCACTGCTTTGCGCCAGTAATCGTCGGTCATCTGAGCTGAATAGCGGATTCGTTTAATGCGCTGGCTCAGGTTGTTATACATTTCCAGAAGCACATTGTTCCTTGAAGCGAGCATGATGCATTCGTGAATTTGCTGGTTGGCGCGGAAGTATTTTTCGAGTTCATTTCGCTGAAAATGTTCGACCATTTCATCGTGAAGCGCGCGGATATGGGCAACTTCGGCGCCACTGATGAATCGGCAGGCGGTTTCACCAGATAACCCTTCCAAAGCGCCCATGATGTCGTAGGTGTGCCTGGCGTCCTTCGCTGTCAGTCGTGTTACGCGGGCACCGCGATTCGGCAGTATTTCAATCAGACCTTCGGATTTCAGAACTTTCAACGCTTCGCGGAGGGGTGTTCTGGAGATGCCGAACTTTTCGCAGAGCCCTTTTTCGGAAATTTTCTCTCCAGGCGCCAGTGTACCGAGTTCGATCAACTCCCTTATTCTGTCTGCAGCTTCTTGATAAAGAACTCTATGTTGT
>Ga0307486_1003529_pt1 | contig 9985 bp, 9 predicted proteins | sample CBIW02metaG_FD_203663 | JGI IMG/M metagenome (GOLD analysis project Ga0307486, IMG submission 203663) | Sea-ice brine microbial communities from Beaufort Sea near Barrow, Alaska, United States - CBIW 0.2 | ecosystem: Environmental > Aquatic > Marine > Coastal | place: USA: Alaska | collected... | reverse complement strand
CCTTCACCAATCATCAATACTTCGTCAAATTCAACTGTATCACCAGCTTCTGCATTTAAAGATTCAATGCGTAGAGTTTGACCTTCACGAACTCGATATTGCTTACCACCGGTTTTAATTACTGCATACATGAAACTTCTCCCGGATTTTAATAAATTCTGTTATACAGTCGCAGATTACGACAAAGCCGGGATTATATAGACTTTTTAATACTAGGTCAAAACAAATTAACTCTTTTTTAGAAAAAACCCTACTCTGTTTAATATAGAGTCGATAGAAAGTTCACATTGACAAAATATTTAAGCCTAACAGATTGATAATTATACCCTATTCAAACAACCCATATCAGCTATCACAACAGAGTTGAATAGAATCAATAGATGCAATTTTATACTGTTGCCATGCAAACACTGGCGTCCTTCTGCTATTCATACTAAAATAGCGGCTTTCACACTTTTGATATAAATAAACAGCCTTGAAACCCATGACTCTTACCGACATCAACACGCTCATTCAGAATGACATTGAAGCCGTCAATCAACTTATCATTGACCGCTTATCATCTGATGTTGTTTTGATTAACCAAATTGGCCACTATATTATTAATAGCGGGGGCAAACGATTGCGCCCTTTATTAGTCTTATTGTCGGCACGAGCATGTGGCTACCAGGGCACAGACCACCACTTAATGGCGGCCGTCATTGAATTCATCCATACCTCAACCTTGCTCCATGATGATGTCGTAGATGAATCCGATACCCGTCGAGGCAATAAAACAGCCAATGAAGTATGGGGCAATGCCGCCAGCGTTCTTGTGGGAGATTTCTTATACTCCCGTTCATTTGAAATGATGATTGAACCTGGTCAGATTCGAATCATGCAAGTGATGTCTGAAGCGACTAACGTGATTGCTGAAGGGGAAGTTCTACAACTGCTTAACTGCCATGATGCCGATACCAGTCAAGAACGTTATATGGAAGTCATTCATCGTAAAACAGCCAAGCTATTTGAAGCCGCGACTCAGATGGGGCCAATTTTAGCCAACAAACCCGAACTAGAATCGGCTTTTATCGCCTATGGTCGTCACTTAGGTGCGGCTTTCCAGCTTATTGATGATGTATTGGATTACACTGCAAATGAGATTGAACTGGGTAAAAATATCGGTGATGATCTAGCAGAAGGCAAGCCAACGCTGCCATTAATCTATAGCCTTGAGAAAGGGACAGATAACGAAAAATCTATTATTCGTCGCGCCATTGAAAGTGAAGGAATAGCACTACTCGCAGAAGTAACTGAGATTATTAAAAACTCGGGCGCGATTGATTACACCAAGAAGATTGCGTTAAATGAAGTTAAACTTGCTAAAAAAGCTTTATCGCCTTTAGCTGACAGTGATTTTAAAAGCGCTCTTAACGCCTTGGCCGACCTCGCAGTCAATCGCTCAAACTAAGCCGATAACAATTGATACTCAGACGCAGCATGGCTAAAAACCTAATAATGGTCTTGCCAATTACTGCGGCTAAATTGCCTAAACCATTTTAACGTGAATAGACACCTCTTGATTTTTTCTGATTGAATTTTTCTAAAGCACGTTGTAGCTCTTCAGCCTCTTTCTGAGCAATTTGTTCCTCAATCTGACGCTTTAGCTCTTCCTGCTCCTGAGCAACAACGCGCTTATACAACTCTAAATTATTCAACTTAGTTTTATCCCAATCAATACGACGCATTAACCAACGAACCATAAAACGCACCACATGACATTGATCACGACTAACGTAAATACGCTCAGACGTTACTCTTAAACCATGCACTCGTTCGACAATAATTAACTGTTCTTCTGAATCAGGACGTACTCTAATAAAACCAATATTATCCTCATCAAAACTTGTGCTGTAATAAACTCGCACAACTTTGTCCATACTAAAAATGGCTTTCGCCAAAATTGTCGATTCATGCTTGCCATTCAAACCCACGGTATGAATAAATATATTCTGAGTCATGATCTGTCTAAAGAAGCCTTCAACCTCTTCAAACGGAATATCTTTATGTAATGATGAGACTTCAGAAATTCCCGACTTTATCTGTTCGGAACGCCTTTCTAGATGCTTGAAGAAATACTTCACTGCGGGTGCTAAAGTTTTATCATTTTTCATTTTGTGAATACCTCTAAATAAGGTATCGACCAAATGTCTTAAACATTAAGGCTATTTGATAAAAATTAGGAGAGAAATTTTGGGTGAATCGATTATTGATGATTAAAGACTAACAGAGTGGCATAACAAGCAGGCCTGAAACATGTTAAGTGTCACTCTCAGCCTGTTATGTATAAAGCTGTCTACACAATGTTATTACTGCTAATCATCACTCTCTGACCCACTAAAGTTCAGCGCGACAATCATGGGTGAGAGCAATATCGCAACAGAGTTAAAGAGCTGATAGCTAGGTTTATCACCTCTTTTCTTGCATGTTTTTTGATTGGCTGACCTACCATTGAATTAGGCACAGTGAGCTAAGACTTTATTTCGCTTCATCAATCATTTGGATTGTTTCTTGTTCAACGTCGTTCGCGATCTTAGTTAATGAGTCATCACTTGATAAAAGAGCCAATACTTTTGCGGGCTCGATCATGCCAATATAGGTTTGATCATTTTCCGTAAAAACCGAAATACGGCAAGGTAAAGCCATATTCAAACGCATATCAATGGCTAAAACCTCTGCCGCTTTAACAGGATTACACACTTCAAATACTTTACATTCTTCTTTAAATTCAATACCTTTGCTGCGCAAAGTTGCACCCAAATCATGAATATGCAACACACCAAAACTATGGCTTTTTACCGCAACGTCTAAATCGGCAACAGCTTGCTCAAATGACTTTTTACTTTCTACTTGATAATACATCGTTCTTTATCCCTTTATTTTATAAAACCCCAAACACCAATCATACTCCGTGAAAATTAAGTTATCAAACTGATCTGGCCTACTAAAACATGGCACGACTAATTCAGGCAATAAAAAAAGGCGTTTTAGACGCCCTTTCAGTAAATCAACTTCAGAAAACCATGCAAAACCTATTAAAATCGAGCCTCTAGTTTTATCCCCACAAATGCACCTAAAGCAATGCTAAATAGAGCTAAAAATGAGCCTAATGCCAAGGTCGAAACCCCTGTCAGACCATGGCCCACTGAACAACCCATTGCTAATACACTGCCGACTCCGACCAGTACTGCACCTAATATACTTAGCAAAACATCTTTGCGCGAAGAAAAGCCAAGTTCCGTCTTGAACTCTTTGCGTATCACACTGGATAGAAATGCTCCTAATGGGAGACCAATCACCGCAACGACACCAAAAGTGATTACCGACAAGCTACTAGGATTGAAAACCGCATAGACGGTATCAGCCATTGGAGCGGCAAAGCTATAAGATTGTGTGCCAAGCCCTAATGGCGGCACCTCCATAAACTCTGCTTCTGCAATCAAGGTCTGGCCCGTTTCTGCGCCCGTGAGATAAAAACCTGCCGTAATGGCTAAACCGATGATTAAAGCACTTAATAGATATCTCGGTTTACGGAATTGTGGATTTTTCAGAGCAAAATATAAAATTGGTAAGGAGATGATGAGCGCAATAGCTAATCGAGTGCTTTCTATATCACTTGAACGATTAGAATTCAAAAATAGTGACCCTAAATCTTGACTCGTCGCGGCACTAAAATTGACTGAAAAAGGCATTACTATCGGCATAAAGAGATCAGCATACACCGAGGTCTTGGTCATGACATAGGCCGTTAATGCCATCACCAATACCAATAATATGGCCTTGAGACTACCCTGACCGACTCTCACTAGATTTCTCATTCCACATCCCATAGATAAAACCATGCCGAATCCAAAAATAAATCCTCCAAGAATATAACGCCCATAAGCAAACTCCTCAGCTCTATAGTTGGGCTTCGTCCCCGTCAAATCGACCCATTGAAAAAACTCAATCAAGGTCACACCCATCATAGCGACGGCAATCGCCACTAAATAGGTCCATAATCGATGTGCCCCCTGATTTGACATCACCTCTCTCAGTCCGCCTACTGGACAAAATTGACTGATTTGTGCCACCGCTCCAAAAACCATCGACAACACAAGCACTAACAATAAATACTGCACCAAAACATCCATTTACCTCTCCTTTAAATTATTTATGATTTTTTGGGCAGAATCATCTGCACCCACAAGCCCGACAATAACATCGCCGCACCGACAAACCAGAAAGGGGAAACTAAGTCCTGAGACCACTGCGCCATAAGTCCCATTAACAAAGCGCCAAACGCATAGCCCGAATCTCGCCAAAAACGATAAATCCCGATTAAACTTGCTCGGTGTTTGGCAGGAGCAAAATCGCCCACTGCCGCCCCCAAGTTTGGGTAAAGCATTGCCATACCTAGACCAATAAAAGCCGCCTCTAAACTCCATAAATAAACCTCATTGCTCAATGGAATCGCTAGCACCCCCAAACCACAAAACCACATTCCCCAGACGATTAAACCTTTACGACCAATCTTATCCGATAGAGGTCCGGTCACTAACTGACTTGCACCCCAGACCACACCGTAAATCGCAATAATGGCACCCGCCTCAATCAGCGTTAGACCCTGTTGTAAGAAATAGATCGGTAAAAACACCCAAATAATCGCATCAGTGAACTTCTCAACCAGGCCTGCCTGATTAAGAGCAACCAAATTTCTATCGTCTATACTTGCGGTTTTAAATAATTGAGCAAGACTCTGATGTTCACTGGTTTGACCTGCTGCAAGAGCCTTTTGATGGTGTAACTCTGCCCACGGTAACGTCTCTATAATAGTAAATTTAGCCAATAATAATCCGGAGAGAATGACAACTAAACTGAAGATGAATAAGCCCTCTTTTGCCCCCAATAAATCGACTAAATAAGCTGTCACTAGCCCTGCTACACCTACTGCTGCATAACCTGAAAATTCATTTACACCATTCACAAACCCTTTTTGCGTTGACTTAGCCAAATCCAACTTACTGTTTAACGCCATTGACCAACACAGACCTTGGTTAAAGCCTAAAAGAATTGTCGCAAAAATAATCCAATTCCAACTTTGCGCATAGAGCAATATAAAAGGCACTGGCAAAGCGACTAACCAACCCCAGAGCAATACCGTCTTTCTGCCATAATTCTCACTCAGTTTGCCTGCAAACAGATTCATAACGGCTTTGACAACTCCGAAGACTACTACAAAGGATGCCAGTAAAAAAAATGCTTGATCAGCCAATCCAAACTCAGTTTCTGCCAGGCCAGGTACCACAACTCTTGTCATTCCAATCGTCAGGCCCACGAGGAAAATTTGAATCAAATGTAAACTAAATTGATGTTTATTAGCTGATATTCCATGTTTGATATCGGTTTCAAGTGTATTGAACGCATGCGTTACTGGTTCTATATTTTTTTTATCTTCAGACATATCCCTTCTCTCTTCAAAAATACTTGTTGCATTGTAGCAGGGATTATTTTAACATTCAATCAAACAATTGATTGTTTTATATTTACATTAACGCAATCATTACTCGCTAGACCAATACCATTACACTGGAGAAACATATGTTTTTAATTCAGAGAGAAGTCCCATCAGATCCATCCTCTATTGCTTACTTCATGGGATGTGCTGGACAAGGAAAAAGTATCGCCATTGATGTGCATAAAGAAGACGTAGAGTGGTTTATAGAACAAGCGGCTCAAAAAGGGGTCAATATAGACTATGTCATCGATACGCATATTCACGCCGATCACTTTTCTGGTGCCATGGAACTTGCAAAACGCACCGGTGCAAGCTATATGCTTCATGAATCATCCACCCCAAACTTTCCATTCACCCCTCTCAAAGACGGTCACAAATTTACCGCGGGTAATGTGGGCGTTGAAGTCTTTCACACTCCAGGACATACCATGGATTCTATTTGTCTATTAGTGACCGATTTTTCACGCGGACCTTTACCTTGGTTTTTAATTTCTCAACACACTCTGTTTGTCGGAAGTGTAGGTCGACCAGACTTAAGAGGCCATGAAAGAAAAATGGCAGGGCATTTATATGATTCAATTCATAGCAAAATTCTGACACTGCCTGATCACATTGAAATACTACCCGGGGCTAAAGCGGGAAGCGTGTGTGGTGTAGGACTTTCTGCAAAACCCAGCTCTACCATCGGTTACGAAAAGGCCAACAACGCCTCTCTGAAGTTAACAAAAGAGGCTTTTATTGAAAAAATTCTAGAGGAATTACCGCCCTTTCCAGACAAAATGGATGAAATCATTAACGCAAATATCACTGGATAAATTGAAATTGGCAAGCCCATGACATATCATTCAATTACTTAATTGAGTAAGGAAAGATAATGTCTGAAATCAAAAAGCAACTTTTTGAACAGCTTGCACTCATCACGCAAAGTTTAGCTTCGCCACAAAGAATCGAGTTACTCGACTACCTGGCACAGGCTGAACGTAGCGTGGATGAGCTCAGCCAGCTAACCAGTCTAAGCACTGCAAACACATCCAGACACTTACAAATCCTAAAGCAAAATGGCCTGGTTTTAATGAGAAAACAGGGTAAAAGCCGACTCTACAAAATTGCCGGTGATGACGTCATTCAACTGATTAGTTGCTTGAGAAGAACGGCTGAAAATCATTTAGCGGAAGTAACCCGCCTAAAACAAAATATCCTACCGAGCTATATCGATAAAGAGGCTATTTCCAGTAAAGAATTGCTCTCTAAAATGAATACTGGTGCGATTTTGCTACTGGATGTTAGACCCCTTAAAGAGTTTGAGCAGGGTCACATCAAGGGCGCGGTCAACATTTCGCCTGAATCAATCGAACAAAAAATAAACGATATACCACATGACAAAACGGTTGTTGCCTACTGCAGAGGCCCCTATTGCGCATACTCATACCAAATGGTAGAGGCTTTACGTCAAAGAGGGCTTAAAGCACTTAGATTAGAAGAGGGTTTTCCCGAGTGGAAAGCGGCAGGATTACCTTTTGAGATAAACCAGGTGGTTTAATGCAAAGTAACAGGAGCATATAATTGAAGATTAGACAAAGTGGTATGCCTGATATGGAGTATTGGAACAATTTCTTTGATGCGCCTCGCATCATTGAAAAACTTTTTACCAACACCCCTCCTGGCAACACCATTGAATTTGGCTGTGGTTACGGAACCTTTACCATGCCTGCCAGCTTACATACTCAGAAAACCTTATATGCATTCGATATCGAACCTTCAGCAATAAACTCAGTAACCGAATTGGCACACCAACAGCACATTTTCAATATTAAACTACAGCAACAAGATTTTATTCAACATGGTACTGGATTAACAGACGAATCTGCCACACACGTTATGATCTATAACCTGCTCCATCTTGAAAACCCAGGTGGACTTTTAAAACAAGCTTATCAACTGTTAAAACCCAACGGAGTTTTATCCATAATGCACTGGAGAAGTGATATTGAAACGCCAAGGGGCCCTTCTTTAGAGATTAGACCGACACCAGAGCAATCTAAGAAATGGCTAGAGTCGACTGGATTCCATTCAATACAAAAAATTGATATTGAGCCTTATGCCCCCTACCACTTTAGCTATATTGCAATAAAAATCTAAAAAACCTTACGTAAAAAGGCTTTAAGATTAATACAATTTTAATTAGAACAAGCTCTCATCAACTTCCATTCCTGTAGGTTGATGATCCTGGTCAAACAAATCTACCTCCAGTGATGCTGAAGCGGGAGGCAGCTTGATGATTGTGGTTATTCAACTTGCGATGATGGTGGTCCAGCAGTTGGTGGCCACTTGCACGACATAAGCGGTTTTCAACCTACTTTCAGCTTTAGTACAATTATTCTCGTGCTTTCTGCTGTTATGGCTGTCGTCAGCTATTCTGACAACGACCAGTCAGAACATAACTTACAAAATACGTAATTTCAAAAGAATATAGAAATAAGCAATATTTCGTATAAATCGGCATTTTTGTGTGTAATCTTAGGTATATAATGGAATGATTTGAAAATATTTCGGTTTATTTCTAGTTGCTAAAGAGGTATGACTTATGAAACTGTCACTTGTTGTAAATGGTGAACACTATACGGTCGATGTCGATTCTGATACACCGCTCCTTTGGGTATTGCGAGATCACTTGCAATTAAATGGTACTAAGTTCAGTTGCGGAGCTGGTCTGTGTGGTAGCTGTACCGTGCTTATTAACGGTAAAATAGTACGTAGTTGCTCCTATCCGATCTCTGTTCTAAAAGATCAGCAAGTTGTCACCATTGAAGGTATATCTTCGGAGCACCCAGTCATTCAAGCTTGGAAAGAGTTGGATGTACCACAGTGCGGCTACTGTCAATCCGGACAGATCCTATCTGCCGTCGCTCTATTGGATAAAACACCAAACCCGTCAGAAACAGAGATAAAAAAAGCGATGAATAACCTTTGCCGGTGCGGAACCTATCCGGAAATCAAAAACGCTGTTGAGTTATCAACCGAATTAAAACGTAAGGAGGCTTGAGATGCAGGATTTAATAAAAAACAACACTGACTCAAATGCTTCTGTTGATGTGCAGGTTATCCAACCCGAAAACCCAAGTCGTCGCGCCTTATTGAAGGCCGGCCTATTTGGCGTAAGTGGTTTAGTTCTTGGCTTTAGTTTGCCATCGGCACAAAAAGCTTATGCAGCAACAGCTGAAACATCTTCAAAAAATTATCCGATTCAAGGTTGGTTACAGCTTGCTGAAAATGGTGAGCTCGCTTTGGTGATTCCTACTTCAGAAATGGGCCAAGGTTCACAGACTGCATTGGCCATGATCTTTGCTGATGAGCTGGGTGCGGATTATCAAAAAATTGTAATTAAAATGCCTCTGAATAACTCTCTCTATAACAATCCAATGTACGGCATGCAGCTTACCGGTGGTAGCTCCGCGGTAAGAGCATGGTGGGAACCACTGCGAAAAATTGCTGCAACTTTACGCGAAATGCTCGTACAGACTGCCGCACAGAAATGGCAAGTTAAAGCTAGTCAATGTAGCGTGCATGAGGGACAGATCAGTCATGAAAGCAGTAATCTTACTGTGGCTTTTCAAGAGTTAATCGATGCTGCACAGTTTATCCAGCCACCAAAGTCGCCAACGCTGAAAAAAGCAGATGAATATCGCTATATAGGCAAACCGATGCCACGAGTTGATACGGTGAGCAAAGTAGAGGGCACAGCTGTATTTGGGATGGATATACAACTTCCTAACATGTTGATTGCTACAGTAGCTCAATCTCCGGTGTTTGGAGGAGAGGTTGATAGCTATGATGAAAATGCGGCCAAAGCGGTCAATGGTGTTAAAGCCGTGATTAAAATTACAAATGGTATTGCTGTAGTTGCTGACAGTTACTGGCAGGCGAAAAAAGGTTTGGAGAAACTGAAACCGACTTTTAAAGGAGGAGAAACTACAGGCCTAACTACTACAAGCATTGAAAAGCGCTTACATGACGGTCTGAAAAAATCTGGAAAGGTTGTTAAAAGCGCCGCTGTAGTAAGCCAATTTTCAAAAAAGCATCAAGTGACTTACAGTGCACCTTATTTGGCACACGCGACGATGGAACCGATGAATGCAACCGCGCATGTTACCGATACAAAATGCGAAATCTGGGCTCCTACACAAAACCAAACCATGAGTGCACAAATTGCTGCAGATGTTAGTTTGATGCAAGCAGATGAGGTGACAGTGCACACCACATATCTTGGTGGAGGGTTTGGTCGACGCGCCTATGTTGATTTCATTGATCAGGCTGTCACACTTTCGATGGCAACCGGACATCCGGTGAAGGTCATATGGTCGCGTGAAGAAGATATGCAGCACGACTTCTACCGTCCTGGTGCCGTATGCGAATTTGAAGTAAAAACCGATGAACAGGGGCTACCGGTCG
>Ga0307486_1003528_pt1 | contig 9986 bp, 9 predicted proteins | sample CBIW02metaG_FD_203663 | JGI IMG/M metagenome (GOLD analysis project Ga0307486, IMG submission 203663) | Sea-ice brine microbial communities from Beaufort Sea near Barrow, Alaska, United States - CBIW 0.2 | ecosystem: Environmental > Aquatic > Marine > Coastal | place: USA: Alaska | collected... | reverse complement strand
GCGAAGTTTTCAGAAACAAAGATCAAGTGGCAGGTATGTAAATAAAACGTTCGTTTTTTGAACGCCGTCGCGGATCATAGAAAGACACCACTTTTTTAATTGTTTTGCGTCCAAGAATCCCGTACAAGAAACTATGACTAGATAAGGGACGTTTGATGAACATAGGATATGCGCGAGTCAGTACTCAGGATCAAAATCCAGAGTTCCAAGTCGATGCGCTGGAGAAAACCGGGTGCGAACAGATCTTTCAAGAAAAGTATACTGGTAAGCTTCGAGAACGACCTGAGCTGTCACAATGTCTGCGCACACTCCGTAAAGGCGATATTCTGGTTGTCTGGAAACTGGACAGGCTGGCTCGGTCATTAAAAGACTTAGTTGAAATTGTCCAGGATCTCAATGAGCGAGAAATTGGCTTTAAGTCGCTGACGGAATCGATTGATACTACCAGCTCCGGCGGTCGGCTCGTTTTCCATATCTTTGGAGCCCTCGCTGAATTTGAACATGATCTGATTCGGGAGCGGACGAAAGCCGGATTAGCCGCAGCTCGTGCTCGCGGTCGGATGGGGGGCGCAGGCCAGTTATGTCTGCATCGGATGTCAAAAAGGCGGCTGCTATGCTTTCTCATCCGACGATGACGAAGGCTGAGGTGGCGGAGCATTTCAAGTTTAGCAGGACGACACTCAATGTCTCTCTAAAGCGTGAAGGATATTCGATCTAGATTGAGTGCTAATGATTTGGATCTTTTGTCTGGATCAGATTGCAACGATTGGTAGTCCCGAACTACTGGCGAGACAAATGAATTAAGGAACGATGATGACAGCTCTGCAAGCGATATTGGCTCAGTTCAAAGCGATGACCCTGACAGAAAGGGACAAAGGAACTAGCTTCGAAAATCTGATGGTTCAATATTTTAAAACGGAGCCATTCTACAAAGAGCAATACGCTGATGTGCTGTCATATTCAAATTGGGTTGATCAGTACGGTATAGAGCTTGGCATTAGTACGAAGAAGGACACTGGGATTGACCTAGTAGCTATCACAAGTGACGGCCAGTTCCATGCTATCCAGTGCAAAAACTACTCACCGGATTACTCTATTCGAAAGAGTGATATTGATAGCTTCTTTACTGCGTCAGGAAAAAGCTATTTCAGTTACCGGATCATCGTCGCTACTACTGACAAGTGGACTGCTAATGCGCAGGAATCTCTGGAGAGCCAGAACACACCAGTAGCCAAGATCGACCTGCACAACCTCGAAAATAGTGTTATCGACTGGTCGCAGTACCATGAGAACACCAAGCCTGCTCTGAAGGCTCAAAAGCAGCTACGCGAACATCAGGTTGACGCTCTTAAAGGAGCAGTTTCTGGCCTCAAAACGGCAGATCGCGGCAAGCTCATTATGGCTTGTGGTACGGGCAAGACGTTTACTTCATTAAAGATTGCCGAAGAGGTCGCTGGCAAAGGTAAGCGCGTTCTATTTCTTGTGCCCAGCCTCTCTTTACTCGGCCAAACTTTGACGGAATGGACTCAAGAATCAGCAGTTCCACTTAAAAGCTTTGCCGTCTGCTCAGACAGTGATGTGGGCAAGCGTCGGGGTAAAGACGATGATCGGGTGATTGTCGGCATCAGCGATCTTCAATACCCGGCAACGACCAACGCTCCATCTTTACAAAAACAGATGGCTGAGCATCATGCCGATGATGCAATGACGGTGGTGTTCTCAACTTATCACTCTATCGGTGTGCTGAATGAAGCGCAGGCCACCGGTGACAAACCCATTCCGGGCTTCGATCTGATTATTTGTGATGAGGCACACCGGACCACCGGCGCAACTTTCGAGGGCGAAGAGGAATCCGCGTTCGTCCGGGTACATAACAACGACTATCTCCGGGGCACTAAACGTCTCTATATGACAGCGACGCCCCGAATCTACGGCGAAGATGCGAAGCAAACTGAAAACGTTACCCTGTGCTCGATGGATGATGCGTCGCTGTACGGCGAAGAACTGTACGTCATCACCTTTTCTGAAGCGGTCGCCCGAAAGCTTTTGGTGGACTACAAAGTCATTGTATTAGCAGTTGAAGAAACTCACGTTAACCGACGCCTACAAAGCCTGCTCAAAGACGCCGACAACTCACTCAAAGTGGATGATGCGGCCAAGATCGTGGGCTGCTGGAAGGCGCTTTCAAAGCAAGGTTTATACGAGGTAGCCGGTCAAGAAGCTAACCCCATGAAACGGGCAGTGGCGTTCTGCCAGGTTATTGAAAAAGAGTACAAAGGGAAAAACCACAAAGTCAGTTCTAAATTAATTTCTGAAATGTTCGGTGCCGTGGTTGCCCAGTATCAGGAAGCTGAAATTGCCTCCATACGTGAAAAAGATCCTGATGGTGTCCTAGACTCAGCCCTAACCATGGTTTGTGAAGCCGAGCATGTGGACGGCACGATGAATGCCAGCCAGAAAGAAGCCAAGCTGGAGTGGTTGAAGGCCACCGCTGAGGACAACACCTGCCGAATCCTTTCCAACGTACGCTGCTTGTCGGAAGGCGTCGATGTGCCTGCACTGGATGCGGTGTTGTTCCTAACGCCGCGATCTTCCCAAGTTGATGTTGTGCAGTCTGTGGGGCGCGTGATGCGGTTGGCCCCTGGAAAAGATCTGGGATACGTCATTCTCCCTGTGGTTATTCCCGCAGGGGTCGAGCCGGAAGAGGCTCTGAATAGCAATGAAACCTATAGGGTTGTCTGGCAGGTTTTAAACGCCTTGCGGTCACACGATGACCGCTTTGATGCCATGATCAATAAGCTTGAGTTCAACGGCAGTATGCCCTCCAAGATGGAAGTGGTGGCTGTTGCAGACAAAGTGGCTCCCAAAGCGGCCAAGAAGTCTAAAAAGGAAAGGAAGGCAGGCAAGGCTCGTGGTGGACAGGGGATTGGATCTAAAGATCCGAACCCGTCAGTAGAGCAGGCTGAAATGGTCTTCGAGGTCGGCGATATTGAGCGTGCGCTCTATGCCAAGATCGTCAAAAAGTGCGGTAACCGGCACCATTGGGAAGACTGGGCAAATGATATCGCCAAGATTGCCAACACTCATATTGACCGCATTAAGGCGATCCTGGAAGACGAAAGCCACACCGAAGAAATTGCGGCTTTCAATGCGTTTGCTGGTGAGCTGCGTGACGATCTGAACAACAGCATCTCAGATGAGGAGATCATCGAAATGCTGGCCCAGCATCTGATCACCAAACCGGTGTTTGATGCGCTGTTTGAGGAATACAGCTTCGCAAAAAATAATCCCATGTCTCAGGCAATGCAGCAGGTGTTGGATAAGCTGCACGAGCACCATTTGGACAAGGAACGCCATACTCTAGAGTCGTTCTACGAGTCCGTGAAAATGCGAGCTGAAGGCATCAATAGTGCCGAGGGAAAGCAGCGGATCGTTGTGGAGCTGTATGACAAGTTTTTCCGCAATGCCTTCCCTCGAATGACTGAGCGACTTGGCATCGTTTACACACCGATTGAGGTAGTGGATTTCATCATCCATTCGGTTGAGGATGTGCTGAATACTGAGTTCAACAGCAGCATGGCCGATGAAAACGTACATATCCTGGACCCCTTCACGGGAACGGGCACGTTCATTGCCCGCCTGCTTCAGAGCGGCATCATTCCTGAAGATCGTTTACCAGAGAAGTACAAGAACGAAATCCATGCGAACGAAATTGTTCTGCTCGCCTACTACATCGCGGCCATCAATATTGAGGCGACCTACCACGGTATCTTGACCGGCAACCTCCACGATGAAAGGGATGACCTGATTTTTGAGCCTGAGTACGTGCCATTCAACGGCATTTGTTTGACCGACACATTCCAGATGGGTGAAAAGGCCGATTTAGTCGATGAGTTGCTCGAAGTAAACAGCGCTCGACGCAAGCGACAGCAAGATCTGGATATTCGCGTAATCATTGGCAACCCGCCGTATTCAGCCGGACAAGATTCGGCCAACGACAATAACGCCAACGTGAAGTACCTCAAGCTAGATGAGCGGATACGCAGCACCTATGCAGCCCGCTCAAAAGCAACCCTTAAAAATGCCCTGTATGACTCCTATATACGAGCAATTCGCTGGTCATCGGATCGCATTAAGGATCGTGGCGTTATCGGCTTCGTCACCAATGGCGGTTTTGTCGAGGCCAACACTGCGGATGGTCTACGCCGGTGTCTGGTTGAAGAGTTCAGCAACCTGTATGTGTTCCATTTGCGTGGAAACCAACGCACCTCAGGTGAGCGTTCTCGCAAAGAAGGCGGGAAAATTTTCGGGTCAGGTAGCCGTGCTCCCATCGCCATTTCCATTTTGGTCAAGAATCCGGAATCCAGCGAACATGGGAAAATATACTTCCATGACATCGGTGATTATCTAAGTCGTGAGCAGAAGCTGGAGATTGTTTCGGAGTTCAAGAGCATCGCGGGCGTTACCCAGAATAAAGGCTGGGAGACCATTGAGCCAGATGAGTTCGGAGACTGGCTGAACCAGCGTGATCCGAACTTTGATAATTACTTGGTGCTGGGTGAAAAGCGAGATAAAACGACACAGACTGTTTTTGATAACTATTCCAACGGTCTGAAAACTAACCGTGATGCATGGTGTTACAACTCATCAAGTCGCGAACTCCAAGCGAATATGCAGCTTTTAATTTCAGGCTACAGCAATACGCTAAATCGCTATCAAAGCGCTTGCAATCGGTCGCCTGCCAACAAGCGGCCTGACATTGATGACTATTTAGATTTTGATGCGAAAAAGAGCAGTTGGACTGTTGCACTAAGAAATGATTTATCAAGAGGCCGAATACATAGTTACGACCCTTCTAAAAAAATTGTAAGTTTATATCGACCATTCACTAAGCAGTGGTTGTATTACAGCAGGGACTTCAATGAGCGGGTGCTGCAAATGCCACAAATATTCCCGCACACGGAAGCTGAAAACTTAATAATTTGCTTGACACTCTCAGGCACTAAAGGATTTTCCGTTCTACTATCCGATACACTTTCTGACCTGCATTTGATAGGCGACGCACAATGCTTCCCACTCTACCTCTACGAGCGTGATGAGGAATGCTCTGAGGATAGAAACGATCTGTTTCCAACTAACAGTGACAAGACCGGAACAGGTCCAGAGGGTTACTGCCGCAGGGAAGCTATCAATGATTCTGCGCTAGAGCATTTCCAGTCTACATATCCTGATAGCCCAATCAGCAAAGAGGATTTGTTCTATTACGTCTATGGCCTGCTGCACAGTGAGGAATACCGCGAGAAGTATGCTGATAACCTGATGAGGCAACTGCCCCGCATCCCGCGAATGAAAACACATGCCGACTTCGCTGCTGTTGCTCAAGCTGGCCGCGACCTAGCAGCGCTCCACCTAAACTATGAGTCGATTGCACTGAACACCCAGGCAACCCTCACAGGTTCATTGAAAGGCCTGAAAGTGACAGCCCAGGGCGTTAAGGGCGGTGACGATGATGACTTCTACGTGACCAAAATGAAGTTTGCCAAGCGAGGCGACAAAACAAAGGTCATCTACAGCGGAAAAATCACCATTGATAACATCCCAGAGGAAGCCTACGACTACGTAGTTAACGGGAAACCAGCACTTGAATGGGTCATGGAGCGCCAGGCAGTGACTACCGATAAAAAGTCCGGAATCGTCAATGATGCCAACGACTGGGCCACCGAGACCATGGGGAATCCACGATACCCACTTGAGCTGTTTCTGCGAGTGATTACGGTGAGCCTGAAAACACAGAATATTGTGAGGAATCTACCGAAGTTGGATGTCCTCTAGTTGCCAGCGAGTATTGTCGGACAGTTACCTCGGTACTCTGGGTAACCATTGTGGCGGTCTTGGTATTTTCAAAACGCCTGTTTTGGTTCAATGAACGGTTATATGGTTCGTATTAGTAATGTTGAGGCGATCTCGTCTACTCGAATGCAAGGAGCGACAATGACTGTAGGGAATTGGTTTCAAACGTTTTGCGAAAACATAAAGGTTCAAAACAAAGATTTAATTTCAATCCGATACAAAGCAATTACGAAAAGACTAAACACGGATTTCTGGGAAACCACGTCCGATTCCGCCCATAGCCTCTATGTCGGATCTTATGGTCGGAACACTGCGGTCTGTGGCTTCAGTGATTTGGACATGCTGTTCCGGCTGCCGTTTTCTGTTTATGAGAGATACAACAATTACAAGGGCAACGGCCAGTCTGCACTCCTGCAAGAAGTAAAACGTTCAATTGAACGCACTTATGCAACCACCAAGATACGTGGCGACGGTCAAGTAATCCAAATCCCATTCAATGATGGGCTTACCTACGAAGTTGTGCCAGCTTTTCTGAACGAGGACGAGAGCTTCACGTATCCCGACGCTAATGGTGACGGGCGTTGGCGCGTGACGGACCCCAAGCCAGAACAACAAGCCATCAGAGACAGAAACAAGATTTGCAACAGAAACCTTGTCTGGCTTTGCAGAATGATGCGCATGTGGAAAAGAAACTGGGATGTTCCCATCGGTGGACTGCTAATCGATACATTGGCCTATCAGTTTCTTGCGACGTGGGAGTATAGAGACAAATCCTTTGTGTACTACGATTGGATGTGTCGAGATTTTTTAAACTTCATGGCGAACCAAGACAATGAAAAATTGTATTGGAAAGCTCCCGGAAGCGGTCAACATGTATATCGAAAGGGGCTTTTTCAGTTCAAGGCTAGAAGGTGTCATAACATAGCCATTCAAGCGTGTGAGCACGAGTCAGCGAAGCCATCACGCGAGTGGTCCGCCAAACAGCGTTGGAGCGAGATTTTTGGTGCAAAATTCCCGAGCTAATCCACAACAAGGCCCCTTTCTTGAGGAGCAGATCAGGGAGTGCTATGGCCGAGTCGTCTATTCACACAAGACCCATGAGAGGTGCGCGGACATACTTCTCAAACGCCAATCACGGATTAAGATCGCACAGATTGTGCTCTCAGCTGGGAGTACTGTTGGTTTCGTCTCCATACTCTTTGGTTCAGGAGACGTGGGTACGATAATTGGCGGTGGAGTTTCCGCAGTCTTGCTCGTCTTAAATGGGTATACGAAGGACTACGACCTCGGACAGTTGGCGCAAAAACACCGCCAAGCCGCCGCTGATTTATGGTTAATTAGAGAGCGATATCTATCGCTCTTGACCGACTTGCGCTCTAATGCCTCGACTGAAGATCAGGTGAGGATCGAAAGAAACGAATTGTTAGTTGAACTTCACTCTATTTACGTTGGAGCACCGAGCACCAACTTTAAGGCATACACTCAGGCTCAAAATGCTCTGAAAAACCTCGAAGACATGACCTTTTCAGATGATGAAATTGATGTCTTTCTACCGAATAGTCTCAAGAAAAGCGAAGGTTGACGCAGCAGGTTCCGAGTAAAGAGTCGTCAAACTGGCTAACTTTAGGGTTTGCTGGGCCTTCAATGTAAGAGCCTTACGTCCGTTCTGGTGGCAGCTGATCCGGATCTTCGTAAGCGTACGGTGATCCCATCTTGAGGCTGGCGCTTCGATTTCAGGAAGGTGTCGATGCCTCTTTTTAGAAAAGTCCGCAGTAACGGCGTAGAACCCTTAGAACTCAGTTAAAATTGGAAGATTACCCAGCCTTTTAAGTTTGGTGGTTGATCCTGTATAACCAACAATGGAGCCGGCCAATTTTCCGGCACCGCTCCAAATTGCAAGCTTATTCAAGGCGTTAAAACTTATGAAAGATAGTCGCAAAGGAAGATTTCTGCGGAGGTATACGGAGCTGCCTTTTCTAATAGAGATGCTCCAAACCAGAGAAATCGCGCTTGTGAACCCACAATTCTGGGATGACCGAAACGACTCATATTATCTCCAGCAATATGGGTCCTTAACGGGGCTTGAGTCTATCTTTTGCATGTGCTTAACGGAAACTAACGAGACCTATCATCACTGGCGAATTTTTTCTCATGGAACGGGTGGGGTATGTATCGAGTTTCATAAAGGAATGCTTCAAGAAGATGTTTTAACTGCACCAGACCTAAGAGCTGAGCCCGTCATCTACCGGACGCTACAAGACTTGCGACAGAGTCGCCCGCTGACCAAGGATCTGCCTTTCCTGAAACGGCATGCCTTCTCCGATGAAATGGAGTTTCGGCTATTTGTGGCGAGGCAGAAGTACAAAGATGGAGTCTTCAGAGTCCCGGTCAGACTTGGCTCCATCAGCCGCATAATGTTAAGTCCGTGGCTACCGAAGACAGTCGCGACTCAAACAAAGAATACGCTTAAAGCAATTAGCGGGTGCAGCAAACTGAAGATTTACCGTTCTACTCTAGTTGACAACGCAAGCTGGAAGAAATTTGCCCAGAATGATGTGTAACGAATCGCTTAAGTTCGCTCCAGCCCTGGCGAGCCTCCACCGGTCTCTATTAGAGAGGACTGCTAACCAAAGGAGGCAGCTGCGGTATAGTCAGAATTCAAATTAATATACTGTTAGATTGGGTGAGGCCGTTCATTAGGGCATGCGCCATACTCTGTTCGCGCGGTCTAATTTTCCAAGAGAGAAAATGAAATGAAGGGACTCTTTGTAACTCTAATCTTTCTGACTACCGCAGTCGCTGCAAACCCTAACGGGGGTAATGATGCAAACTGGATCCTCGTCCTTACTGCCCACAACGCTGATGGAGCCTTAGTGGCAGTTGATACTGAGGGTCCATTTGTAAAAGAAGCAGAGTGCAAGGATGTTGGGGCTGCGGTTACCAAAAGGGTTCACGAGATAATTGGATCTTTCCAGCCCAACACGCATTCAGCGATGGCGTGGGATAAATTGACCACATCGTGTGAGGAAATATCCCGTTCTTGAGAGCGATCGGGCTGATGGGTGTTGGGTGTAGTCCAGCAATCTGACAAGTGGGGGAAGTCCACCGGTACTGCGCTCCATTCCGGCGACTTATCCAAGGCGTTTGGCACCAAAGGGATATGTTCTATGGCCAACGAACATGAGTCAATAGCATTGCAACAACTGGTTGAGTCTGTAGATAGCGCGTTCACCATTCATAAAACGGGTGCCGATATCAGAGTGTGCTCTTCCAAATCACCTACACGGGTGTTTCTCGTTGCCCGTTTTCGAGAATCTCTGAATGACAAGGATGTGTTTGAGTTGATCAAGCACAGAACGAAAGAACTTACCGATCTGTTTGGGGGCAAATCTGTGTCAGGGGCTTGGATAACAAAGTTTACGCAATCCAACTCCGAAAGCGCTCGGCAGATTGAAGAGATTACATTCGAAAATGTGCCTCGAGATTGCCAAGTTATTAAGGAAACAGAGGTTAAAAAAGTTGTTCGCGACCAATTTGGTACAACCGTAACTGTGTTCAAGGACGGAAAGCCTCAAATTCAAGCTCAATTTTTTGATGGCACTGCGACTAGAGGTTGGGAGCGATACACTGACGTGGATCCGGATTTGCTCTACGATAAATAGAACAACACGATTGTGTTCCATCACGGGAATTGCCCAGTAGCTATATTTCGTGCCCAACGAAACGTTCCCGGCCTAAAGACCGTCCACCGGACGCTCTTGTCAGAGCGCCGCTTAGCTTATTCGTTAAATCGAGCAGGTGGAGCTTGAAAAAGCTTTGAGCGCTCAGTCCTATAAGGTCGAAAGGCTTGAGGTCAAATTGGGGCAAGAGCAGTCACGTTCTTCGGAGCTTCTCACTGAAAAAGCGTCAATGGAGGCTGATCTGGCTGGTCGGAAGGAGCAAATCGAAAGATTGCGTAATGACGTTGACGTGGTCCGTCAAGATTATAGAGCCTTGCAGTCAGAACTTATTCAAATGGCAAAGGCTGGGAAAGACTCTTTCGAGGAGCGACCATGCGGCTAAAAAGTGTTTGGTTGTGTGTATTAGTGGCGGGTGGTGAGCTAAGGGATTACTCACCCGCTCCCACTATTGTGGCG
>Ga0307486_1003527_pt1 | contig 9986 bp, 9 predicted proteins | sample CBIW02metaG_FD_203663 | JGI IMG/M metagenome (GOLD analysis project Ga0307486, IMG submission 203663) | Sea-ice brine microbial communities from Beaufort Sea near Barrow, Alaska, United States - CBIW 0.2 | ecosystem: Environmental > Aquatic > Marine > Coastal | place: USA: Alaska | collected... | reverse complement strand
CACGCTCGAACCCCCGTCATCATCCTCGCCCACGACCTCGACGTCCGCGTCGTCAACGCCACCATCGGAGAGCTGCTACGCGAACTGACCATAGACACCAGCCGCGACTATCAACCCCAGAAACAAAGAAAACTCCCGAACCCCTGAGGGTTCGAGAGTTTCCTATGTCTTGCGAGATCACACTGGTGCGCCCGGAGGGATTTGAACCCCCGGCCTATTGATCCGTAGTCGAAAAACATTCCCGCAGAACTATGCGGAAGTGCCCAAAATCACTGCAAAACACTGGTGACTGGGCGCGACTCCGGTGCCGCGAGTTAACCACGATGCTCCCCAAGTGTGGGTGAAATGTGGGCACGGCTAATCTGATTATTACTTGGCAATGGGTCTTGTCTCCAGCTCATCGGTGAAATTGGGGAAAGGAAAAGTGGGCTCAGTTCTAGGTTTTCGAAGTTGGGTCCGCCGCTGCGGCAGGATCGACTGCGTCCACGAGTAAGACTGCCAAAGGCAGGATTGATTCTTTGACCTGTCATCTACACGTGCAGCAGACCCGATCGTGAGGGAACTCGGAGGTAAACGGGCCGCGATCTCACGGGGTGTCCACCCACGCCGCAACGCAGAAATCAACCAGTCCACCATCCGGTAGGGCTGATGCGAACGAGCTGCGCGCGTGTGTACCTGGACTTAGGCCCGAGCCACGTGACAAAGACGTTCGTATGAGCCACGCGTGTCGAGCTTGTTACGCAAATACGGACGCAGATTGGCATAATCACGTTCTGGTTGCCAGGAACCACGCCGTAGCTCGCGGGCGATCGTGAAACGGTGAACAACTAAACGCCGAGCAATCGCCGAGCGGCCGACACCACCTTCCCAGAGGCGTTGGCACTCGAAGCAGTCATCGATCATCAAGTGTCTGTTACGTGCGGTTAAGGAAGTGCCACCCTTCTGAGAGTAATCTCAACGACCACAACTTGAAAAGTGTTGCACTTCCGTCTAGAACCCGATCGTCCACGAATAGGCTTCTGACATGTCTACTCTTGTCAACGAAACACGCAATGCCGATTTCCTTTCCCAAATCACCGCGCTGGCAATCGGTAAGACGGTCGTCTGGGACTTTGACGGAGTCGTCGCAGATACCGAACCTCTCCAAGATGCGAGTTACAGGGTGCTCACGGAACGTCGGGGCTGGTCCCCGCGCGAGGGATACTTCATCGAGCTCGTGGGACGGACTGAAGAGCAAATTTGGCAGTCGCTTGCGCACGACGGATTCCCCTTGATCGATGAAATCACCGAGCTGAAAGCGGAACGCATGCAAGTCTTCATCGAGTTGACCGCCACTGCACTGAAACCTAGTTGGCTCGCACGTGAGCTGATGCCAATGCTTGAGGGTATAGCTCACCGACAAGTGATCGTCTCGAATGGAGACCCTGATGTGATCGAAAAGCTACTACTACGATGGGGGCTTCTCCAGTTTGTCGCCGTCGCGCGCCGCTCCCCAGGACGTGACAAAGCAGAGCTCCTCAACGAGTCCTGCCATCCAGGATCTGTACTCCTGGAAGACAACCGCGGGTGGCTTGCACAGGGCAGGGAGCTGGGGGCGACAACTATTGGGGTTTTCCACGGATACAATCGCGCCTCCAAGCTTGACGCGGACTATCTCGTGGAGCTGTGAACGCCGGAATGGGCTAGGAGCGTTAGGAAGTCGTTTCCACTCGAAGCGTCATCCATGTCGATACGCTCTCTCCCGCGCCGACCAGAGTCACCGCAGCCGAGTCTTGCGCATCTGTGAGTGAGCGCCCTGGTGCGCTTGACGGCTCAACCGCGAACACATCGCCGCCCCACGGACTCCCCACCGGTGTGAAATGTTGCCAAATGAGCGCATTGGGCATTGCTAAACGATCCCATTTGAGGAAAACGGAAGTTGCTTCGCCGCGCAGTTCGCATTCGTCAATCCCCTCTAAGCCGACGTGATCGTGTCGTCCATCCGCGCGAAGGGGAACCTCAGATAGGTCGAAGTCGTTCCCTCCCAACGCTGGCGCCGAGGGCCAGTGAAATGGTGTACTTTCAACCAGGTTCGAGTTCGATGGGTCAGCTGTGCTCGTAGTGCGAGCGCGTAACGGATTTGCGCGAATCGTTCCGCCGGCAAACTGCTCTCGGGAAAAGCACGGGTGTTCCCCGAATGTCACGTGTCGGATTTCACCAGACAGATTAGTCGCGGTTGTCGTGACTTCAACTGTGGCATCGGTGAGCATGACTGACCGGACAAGCTCGAAGCCCGAGACCGGTGTGGTGAGTCTGCACACGACAGCGACGTCCGTCGCCGAAATAACCTCCCACAAAAGTCGAGGCGCTTCTCCGTGCATCCAGTGATTGCCAGATTCCCCCGGTAACCCTGCAGTGGGAAACATCACAAACCACCCGCCGGCAAGAATTCCGCGATCAAACGACTCAATCGAAGCCGCTCCGGGCTCCCCGAGATCGCCAACCGGCAGCGCTTCGAACGAGGCACCCCGCGGATTCCAGAGAATATTGCGCTGCGTTGAGTGTGGGCGGATCGCCCCGATCACGAAGCCGTGCTCCGGAAAGCACTCGACGGTGAGCCGCTCGTTTGTGAGCTTCATATGCTTGCCAGCCAGCTAGCCGACCGGCTTATTGCGGTATCGCGTCACGAGTTCAGGAGCAGCGACCTGCAAGCGAGCTGGAGGCAGTCCCGCTGCCATAAGCTCAAGGTCATCACAGACCATATCGCCGATCGAGTGAAAAGCTTCAGGAATCCCTCCCGCACGGTGCGCTGAAACCACAACGTTAGGCAAGGTCAAGAATTCGCTATCTGCAGGAATTGGCTCATGCGGCCAGACATCAATCGCGGCATGCAGCGTTCCCTCGCGCACACGTTCGAGAAGCGCGTCATAGTCGACTACCGCCGCTCGGCTAACCAAAATGAGCCGTGCACCTTCAGGCAGAAGATCGAGCTTTTCCGCGCTCAGCAGGTGCTCACTTTCGGCGGTCGCGGTGGCAAAGACAAAAACAAACGTGCTTTCCGAAAGTGTGTCCTCAAGGCTCGACGGCACAGCCCCAGCATCCTCAATAATGCTATCGGGGAGCCACGGATCGAATACTCGAACCTTCGTATTGAACGGGGCCAGCAGCGCATGGAGGCTACGCCCCAAGTTGCCATAGCCGATGAGCCCGACGTTGGCGCGACGAAGCAAGATTGAATCAGCCGTAGTTGCAGAAACGATGCCGCTTGAGCCGGTCCTTGTCGCCCGATCTTCTCGAGTGATTCCCCGCGCAATGTCGAGTGCCAACGCCAGCGAATACTCGGCCACGGCCTGCGAATACGCCGTTCCACATCCCAGCACTCGGATGCCGCGAGCAAACGCTGTTGCATAGTCAACGTTGGGGAAGAAATTGCCCTCCACGTTAATGATCGTGCGCAACGAGTCAGCAGACTTAAGGGACTCTGCGCCCAAATCTGGTTGCCCAACGACAGCAAATGCACTCGGGAGCCGCCGAGCAAAGTCAGCATCATCGGGGTGAGCTTCGTAATCAACGACCTCGAATTGCGCATTGAGACGGGCTAATGCCTCGTCGGTAAAAATACGATCACGCAGTTGTGGAGCTGGCTTGAGAAGTACGACTGGTTTTACCATTTGTCTGTGTCCTTATTCGTTGATTGCGCCGGTAACGAGGGCGACGAGTTCTTCGCCCGTCGTTTCTGAGACACGACGGTGCGCGACCGCACGGCCGTGCCTCATAACCCACACGGCATCGGCAACACGCATGACCTGATCAAAGCTGTGGCTAATAAGCATGAAACTGCGGCCTTCATCGCGGAGCGACATGATGGTGTCTTCCACCTCAGTCCGCTCTCTAATCCCGAGGGCCGCCGTCGGTTCGTCCATGATCACCAGCTCAGACCCCCAAGCAACAGCACGCGCGATCGCGACAGCTTGGCGTTGACCGCCGGACATGCTCCGGACCGTTCTCCGCGCATCCGGAACATTCACGGTGAGCCGTCGAACAAGATCATCGGACTGCTTAATCATCTCTGCGCGCTTCAGGAAGGAGAATGGCCCGAAACCGCCGGTCAGTTCCCGGTTGATGAACATGTTTTGCCAGAGAGTTAAATCATCGAAGAGAGCAAGATCCTGGAAGACTGCTTCAATGCCGTGCGATTTTGCGGCATGAGGGGTATCCATAACGGCCTTTTCGCCCTTGAAGAGGATCTCCCCTTCGCTGGTCGGATAGACACCGAGAATTGCTTTCGTGAGGCTGGATTTTCCCGCGCCGTTGTCGCCAATGATGGCCGTAATCTCGCCGGTGTTAGCGTACATCGTGGCACCGTCTAACGCTACGACGCTACCGAAACGGACCCTGAGATCCGATACTTCAAGGATGCGGTTGGGGGTTGTGTGAGTCATTAGCGCTCGTACCTCCGAAGGTAAGCGGCGAGTACAACGACGGCGCCGACGGCAATGGGTTGGTAGTACACGGGAACACCAGTGATGGTGAGCAGGTTCACGACGCCGGTAAGCACTAGTGCTCCGATGAGAGGCCCGATGATGCTTCCCTTGCCGCCAAACAGGCTCACTCCGCCCAGAACCGCGGCCGCGATCGAAGTGAGTTGATACGCAGACCCTGCGGTAGGTTCCGCGGCCCCGAGCCGCGCAACGAGCAAGATTCCCGCTACCGCAGCGAGAAGACCAGAGATTGCATAAACACCGACTTTTACTCTGACGAAACTGATGCCCAGTGCATCAGCGGCCTTCTTGTTGCCGCCTACCGCGAGCACATGAGTGCCAAACGGCGTGCGAAACATGACAAAGTGCGCGACAACAGCAACGACGATAGCGATGAGCAAGAGAAAGCTGACGAGCCCAAAGCCACGCGTGGAGATGGCGATCAAGAACGACGAGTTGACGATCTGGGGCTTCGCGTCAGAGAGGAGGAGAGTGAGGCCGGAGTAGGCACTAAAAGTTCCGAGAGTGACTATGAAGTCGGTGATTTTGAGTTTCGACACGATGAGGCCATTGAGGGCGCCCGCTGCGGTGCCGATGACGAGGGCGCCAAGCATCCCCAACTCTGGGGAGAGCCCCCCCGCCACCACAATGCCCAAGGAAACGCCGCTGAGTTGGGCGATTGATGCTACCGATAGGTCGATGCCGCCAGTGGCAATCACGAAGGTTTGACCGACCGCGAAGATCATGAGGATTGCGGACGTAAGCAGCATCGATCGAATATTGCCGAAGCTGAGGAAAGTCGGGGACACAATTGCCCCAATGATTACCAGAATGATGAGGGCGAGCAAGGGAGCGAGTTTGGCGACTGTTGCCATCCCCAACTGCTCGCGGGAAAGGCCTAAACGCGCAAGTAGCGCTGACGGCCCGGCCGATATCGGTGTTGTCATGTGCGAGGTGGTTCCTGTCACGTCAGGGCTGGCCAGCGTGGGCGTGGCCTCTCTCGAGACTCACGCCCACGCCGACGCGGCATTAGCTATTTGATGAGGGCGGTGAAGGGGTTCGCGTAGTCCTCAAAAGGCTGAGGGTACGACGCGAGTGCCTGGTCAGCGTTGTCGCCCGAGACGAGAGCGATCGGAGCGTCAACCGTGGCGGGAACCTCGGCACCGCTGTTGAGTGCACGACAAGCGTCAACACCGAGGACACCTACTGCGTAGGGGTACTGCGAGACAGTCGCGGTAAGTCCACCGGAAGCAATCGACTCGATAGCATCCTTGTTGCCGTCAGTGCCGATAACAATGACATCGTTCAGTCCAGCGTTCTGTGTAGCTTGGACAATGCCTAAGGCCATTCCGTCGTTGGCGCTGTAGAAGCCACCAAGCTCCGGGTTGGCCTGCAGAATGGTGGTCGCCGCATCAAGCGCTTTCTCGCGGTCCCAGTCGGCAGCGACTTCCTGCACGACTGTCAGCCCACCGGCTTCTGCTGCGTCAATGAATCCGCCCGTACGAGCTGCGCTGTTCGCGTCTCCCGAGATACCACCGACGACGGCGACCTCACCCGATCCGCCGAGCTCTGCAACCATGAACTCCCCAGCTTGCTTGCCAGCGTCGCTGTTGTTCGAGGCAATAAACGTGGCAATCTCGATTCCGGCGGCTTTCGCAGCTTCAGCGTCAATTGCACTGTCAAGGTTGACGATGCTCTTGCCCGCCGCGCTGATTCCCGCCAACGGCTGGTTCAAGTTTGTTCCGGTGATTGGCGCAACAGCGAAGCACGAGTAGCTTTCGCCGGAAAGCGTCTGCAGCAACGTGGTCTGCTCTTCTACGCTGTCCTCGGCGGTACCGGACTGCACGGTAACTTTGATTCCCGCATCAGACCCAGCGAACTCGGCACCATCTTGCATGGTGGCCCAGAACTGATTGCTCGCAGTCTTGAGGACCACAGCAACATCACCATCAGCAGTTGCTGCTGAATCTGTCGTGCCGCCGCTGCAGGCGGTGAGGAACATTGCGCTCGTTGCGATAGCAACGACGCCCATTTTGTGTGAATACTTCATTGTACTTTTGCCTTTCATTCGGTGCGTGATTGGTAGGGACAGCTAGGTAAAGGTGACTACGCGAGGGTCGTTGTGGAGACCCAAGCGCTGTCGTCATGAGCAGAAGCGATGACGGCGTCGCATAACGTCGCGGCACGCACTCCAGCACTCAGTTGGGGCACGGCAGCATCGCTCTCAGTCGTGCCGCTCCGGGCGAAGAGCGCATGGCTATCTGAGACGAATGCGTTGAATGCGTCTTGATATCCCTGAGGATGACCCCCGGGAAGGAACGACAAACGGGCAGCCTCGGGCGAAAGCTGGCCAGGGTCGCGGGCGAGGTTGACTCCCCCGTCATCTCTCCCCATCCACAAGTGCTCGGCATCTTCTTGGTCGAAAGAGAAGCTCGACTGAGTTCCCGAAAGCTCTAGATGGAGACGGTTCTTCCGTCCAGCAGCCACCTGCGAGACGACCATCGTGCCGATAACTCCAGCCTCAGTAGTGAAGTGAACACTCGCGGCATCCTCGGTTGTCACCGACGAGCCACCGGCACGTTCGCCAAAAATTGTGGAGGTCTGGGCAGAGACCCGTGCAACGCGGTCGCCCGTGACGAACTCGAAGAGGTCAAACCAATGAGATCCGATATCAGCGAACGCGCGAGAAGCTCCGCCGGCGACTGAATCGACTCGCCAATTCGTTGAGCTCGCCGACGCCAGCCAATCTTGCAGATACCCGCCGTGTACGACGCTGGGGGTTCCGAGTTCGCCCCGAGCGACTCGCGCTCGAAGTTCTCGAACCATGGGGTGAAAACGGTAGACGAAGGGCACCGTTCCTAGAAGGTTCTTGTAGCTCGCGGCGTCAAGAACGCGGTTCGCGGAGTCTGCCGAGGTTGCGAGAGGTTTCTCGCAAACGATGTTCTTTCCTGCTTCGAGCGCGCGGACCGCCAAGGACTCGTGAGTGCTATTCGGAGTGCAGATGTGGATCACATCGATATCGTCTCGAGCGAAAAGCTCATCGACTGTGGCGAGGCCTAACTCCGCACCGGTTACCGCGACGGCAGCGTCGGCCTTGCTTGCCGTCGAACCGACCGCTGCGACCACACGCCCACCAGAGGCACGAATGGCGCGAGCGTGCGTTGCTCCCATGAATCCGGCACCGATGATGCCGGCCCGGAGCGAGCGCGTTCTTGCGGAGGACGTCATTGTGAACCCATTTCTTCAACGGATCCGAGAATAGAGGAAAAACGTCGAGCCTCAAACAAAGTCCGCCACTTTTCTACTAAACTTATGTCGATAAAACTGATAAGGATGCGCTCGGCGAAATAATAGACTCCTCGTCACCAAGGAAAGGCCGCAGATATGACAGCTCCACAGCTCGCCATCACACCATCCGCTGTAGCGATGGAACTGCTTCAGTTTCTCCGCGACGGAAAGTCACGGACTCGCGGCAAACTGGCCGAGCTCTCGGGCGTAGCCCGCTCAACTGCGGGCATCCGAGTGGAAGAATTGATTCACTCCGGATTGGTGGACGAGAAGCCCGAGCCGACCTACACCGGCGGTCGACCGTCGACGCGAGTGAGCTTAGTGGCACAGTCCCGGCTCGTGCTCGCCGCCGATATCGGCGCCACTCATGCGCGCCTCGCGCTCGTCGACCTTCTCGGCACAGTCCTCTGCGAAGCCTCTAGACCACTTGCCCATGGAGACGAGCCCGAAGTCATTCTCCAATGGCTCGTTGACACCGCGCGCCAACTCGCTATCGATACGAACCTGTCGCCTGCGCTGATCAGTGCGGTGAGCATCGGACTAGCTGCACCGATCGAAAGCTCAACTGGACGCCCCTTCAACCCCCCGATAATGCCGCGCTGGCGAGGATTCGATGTCCACGCCTGGCTTGCACCGTTTATGGACGTACCCGTCTTGGTTGAAAAAGATGTCAACATGATGGCGATGGGAGAGCTACGCAGACACACTCCTCAGTCCGAGAACCTTCTGTTCGCGAAAATTGCCACCGGCATTGGTGCCGGAATAATCAGCGGAGGCAGCCTCCATCGAGGAGCGCAAGGCACTGCCGGGGACATCGGACACATTCCTGTGAGCAGGAAACCAGATGTCCCATGCCACTGCGGAAATAGGGGCTGCTTGGAAGCTGTGGCGAGTGGGCCCTCGATCGCCCACGAACTGACGCTCCTCGGAATTCCCGCGCTAACCGGCCAGGATGTCGTCGATCTAGTCCAAGACGGAAACATAGAAGCGATACAACTGGTGCGCCAAGCGGGCCGCGACTTAGGCGAGGTACTCGCTACGTGCGTAAGCTTATTCAACCCGTCATCAATTGTCATCGGGGGCACCATTTCCTCTGCCGGAGAACATCTTCTTGCCGGAGTCAGGGAAGCGGTCTACGCCCGTTCGATGCCTCTAGCAACACAGCACCTCACGGTTTCACAAGCGGACCCTTCCGCAAATTCCGCGATCAAGGGAGCCGCCGCCCTCGCTATCGATCGCCTGTTGGGGCCCACTCGAAACAGCTGAACTGGACATGCCCCCTCCAGAAGGATGCCGACGCCGCCAAGCGGGATACTCTCGGTCTCCCAGCACTCGTCCGACGGGGTCATCGATGAGAGTCGGAGTTGGTCGCAGTGGGCAGGAGAAAAGTAATCGCTTTAGCCGAGGGCTCCGACGATGTAGGGCACGAGCCAGATCACCCACACGATGACCGAGAAGCGGTGGAAGCTACTTTTCTCGGTTTCGCGATTGCGAATAAGCACGACGATTGCCCACACGATATGCACCGCCATGAGAACGATCGCGATCACCCCGGTCACCCCCATCGGCTGGCTCAAGGGGCTCTGCCCAATTCTCGACGGCAATCATGTTCATCAGAAAGGTTCCGCTCGCGTCAGCTGCGCGCCCCAGCCCGAAAAATATGGCGTTCCTCAGCTTCAGCACTTTCTGCACGCGTTCACTCCACACGCCGATCGTGTAAGAAACGAGGGCCAACGTAGTGAGAATTATCGCGGGGAGCAGCATGCTTCTATCCTGCGCTGTTCCGCACGTAAGGGTGAAATGTGGGCACGGCCAGCTCGATGTCCTGACGGGATTCAGAAGTTCATTGGCGCTGGCGGCAGCGGCTTTTCTAGAGCGCCCTCGGCAAGAATTACCGTCACCACACTTACTGCTCGTGGGTTGAGGCTATAGCCCGGATCGAACTCTTCGTAGAAGTCCTCGACCTCGTCGCCATCGTAGATGGTCTCCCATTCGGCGGTGCGACCGAGGGTGGGAAGAGCATCTGCTTTCGTGACTTCGAAATTAAGCCACGTGGGATCCCAGTCATGACGTTGAGCAACACGGGCTGCAGCCGCGGCAACCGCAGCATTACTTCCCGGACGAACGTGAAGCGAATCAAGATCCTGCGTGCTTCCCCGATCAAAATAGCGCAACGACAGGGCTGCCCCGCCAACCAATCTGATGCCCGCCACCTCACCATCGGCACGTAGCTCAGCG
>Ga0307486_1003523_pt1 | contig 9998 bp, 10 predicted proteins | sample CBIW02metaG_FD_203663 | JGI IMG/M metagenome (GOLD analysis project Ga0307486, IMG submission 203663) | Sea-ice brine microbial communities from Beaufort Sea near Barrow, Alaska, United States - CBIW 0.2 | ecosystem: Environmental > Aquatic > Marine > Coastal | place: USA: Alaska | collected... | reverse complement strand
CAATATCGAAACCGTAACCGGCCGCCATCTGAACGAGTTCTTTCAGGGCACGCACCTGCTCCGCGTTCTCCTCGCGGGAGCGGATGATCTCCTCTGTGCTCGGTTGCTCGTCGAGTGCGCCGCGTTCGATCTCCTTCGCCGCGATGAGCGCGGTCACGCCGTACAGAGCGACGCGACGGTAGTCACCGATGATGCGGCCGCGACCGTAGGCATCCGGCAGTCCCGTGATGAGGTGGCTGTGTCTGGCCCGTTTGACCGCGGGCGGATACACGTCGAAGACACCGTCGTTGTGGGTTTTGCGGTACTTCGTGAAAATGGTTTCCAGCTCGGGCGAGACCGGGTACCCGTAGGTTTCGAGGCTGGTCGCGACCATGCGCCAGCCGCCGAAGGGCATGATGGCCCGCTTGAGCGGGGCATCCGTCTGCAGCCCGACGATGATCTCGTTGGCCCGGTCGATGTAGCCCGGCGCGTGCGCGGTGATCGATGCCGGCGTGGCGGCATCGACATCGTAAACGCCGAGCTCGCGTTCCCGCGGGAACATCGCCAACAGGTGAGCCCAGAGGCCGCGGGTGCGGTCGGTCGCCTCGGCGAGAAAGCTCGCGTCTCCCGTGAAGGGCGTGTAGTTGCGTTGGATGAAATCGCGCACGTCAATGCCGTGCTGCCATGGTCCGGCGGTGAAGCCGGCCCAGCCGTTGTCATCGGTGGGTGTGGAACGCGGGGTGTCGAGGAGGGTCATACCTCCACGCTAACGAGGGGGCTCTGGCCTGTCTCGGGCCAGAAGTCCCCTCTTCGAGCGGATGTTGCTAGCGCTTCAGCCCGGGAAACTGGTCGTCGCGCCACTCGCCGGCCAGCCGCGTGCCGGCGGCAGCCGCATCGTTTTCGCGTTCGCGCAGCTCGACCCGGCGAATCTTGCCCGAGATGGTCTTGGGCAGGTCGAAGAACTCCACCCGCCGCACGCGCATATAAGCGGGCAGACCGGTGCGGGCATGCAACAGCACGGCCTCGGCGGTTTCAGCGGTCGGCTCCCAGCCCGCGGCGAGATGAATATACGCCTTGGCGATGTTCAGTCGGGTGGCATCGGGCGCGGGCACAACGGCAGCTTCGGCGACCGCGGGGTGTTCCAGCAGCACGCTTTCCACCTCGAACGGCGACACCTTGTAGTCGCTGGACTTGAACACGTCGTCGGTGCGTCCGATGAAGGTGAGGTATCCGTTGGCGTCCACGGCGGCGACATCGCCGGTGTGAAAATAGCCGCCGCGAATGGCGTGCGCGGTCAGGTCAGGTTCGTCGTGGTAACCGGTCATCAGGTTGACCGGGCTCTGCGAAAGGTCGAGGCAGATTTCGCCCTCGTCGGCGGGCAGCTCGGTGATCGGATCGAGCAGCTTGATCGAGACGCCGGGCAGGGGCAGGCCCATCGACCCGGCCTTCAGCACGGATCCTGGCGCATTGCCGACGATCGCGGTGGTCTCGGTCTGGCCGAATCCGTCACGGATGATGAGTTTCCAGCCGTCGTCGATTTGCCGGATGACCTCGGGGTTGAGCGGCTCACCGGCCGAGAGCAACTCGCGCAGGCTGGTCGGGCGGGCGCCGACATCCGCTTGGATGAGCATGCGCCAGACCGTGGGCGGGGCACAGAAGGTGCTCACCTCGGCCCGGTGCAACTGCCTGATCAGAGCTGCCGGGTCGAACTTGGAGTAGTTGTAGACGAACACCGTCGCCTCGGCGATCCACGGGGCGAAGAAGCAGCTCCAGGCGTGCTTGCCCCAGCCGGGCGAGCTGATGGCCAGGTGCACGTCGCCGGGACGCAGTCCCAGCCAATACATGGTCGACAGGTGCCCGACCGGGTACGAGGTCTGGGAATGCAACACCATCTTCGGCTTGCTCGTCGTGCCCGACGTGAAATAGATCAGGGATGGATCAGCCGATGCCACAACGGCCGAAATGGGTTCGGGGGTGACCAGATAAGCGTCGGCGAAGTCGGTCCAGCCGGGGCGGGGCGGGCCGACGCCGATGCGACTGTAGTCGCCGGGGACCTCGTCGAATTTAGCCGCGTCGGCCGTGTTGGCGATCACGTGCCTCACGCCGCCGCGGTTCACCCGGTCGGCCAGATCGTGCGAGGCGAGCACTGCGCTCGTGGGCATGATGACGGCGCCGACCTTCATAATGGCGAGCATCGCCTCCCAGATTTCCCGCTGGTTGTCGAGCATGAGCAGTACGTGGTCGCCGCGCTGCACGCCGTGCCTGGCCAGCCAGGTGGCGACCTGGTCGGTGCGGTGGGCCATCTCCGCGAAGCTGATCTTCTGCTCGCTGCCGTCTTCTTCGACGATCCACAACGCGATCTTGTCGTTACCGCGGGCGATCACGTCGAACCAGTCGGTAGCCCAGTTGAAGTGCTCCCCGACATCGGGCCAGCGAAACTCCTGAGCGGCGCGTGCGTGGTCATCGCGCAGGGCCAGCAGCTGGTCGCGTGCCGCCCGATAATTGTGCGTGCTCACCTGGTCGGTGTTTGGGTCGTTCGCGTTCGGGTCGTACGCGTTCAGGTCGTCGTGTCCCACTTGATGCGTCATGCGCGTCGTCTCCTCGAAACCAGGTCGCCCGAGCAAAACGGCAACAGTTCATTCTGACAGGGCCGGGGGTCGGAGCGCGCCGCGCACTAGTCTGCGAGGGATGACATTTGCAACTGAACAGACCGCTACCAGTTCCGCTACGGCGCTTTCCCCCGTGGTTGGCGCGGCGGAGATTTTCAACCTGGTCGATTTCGGCTCCGCCGTGCAGGCCGTGCAGAACGCGCTCACCGGCGGGCTCGATCCGGCCGGGGACATCCCCCGGCAGGTGCTTCCGGTCGCCAACGGCCAGTTGTTGATCATGCCCACCGAAGCGAGCGATTTCGTGGGCGTCAAGGTCGCCTCGGTAGCGCCGGGCAACCAGGCGAGGGGCATTGAGCGCATCCAGGGCATCTATCTGTTGCTGAACGCAGTGACGCTCAGCCCGATTGCGTTGTATGACGGTTCCGCGATCACGACCCTGCGCACGCCGGCCGTGTCTGCTGCCGCCGCCGACTACCTGGCCCCGGCCGTTGTGGAGCATCTGGTCGTGTTCGGATCGGGTCCGCAGGCCTGGGGCCATATTGAGGCGATGCGGACCATCCGCTCGATCGGCCGTGTCACGATCGTGGCCCGAGATCAGGCACGGGCCGAGCTCTTCGCAGCCCGGGTGACGGAAAGCGGGCTGTCGGCCCGCGTCGGGACCGCCGCCGACGTGGCGACGGCGCAGATGATCGTGTGCGCCACCACCGCCCGCTCCCCCGTGTTCGACGGCAGCCTCGTGCCCGCCGATTGCTGCATCGTCGCGGTCGGTTCCCACGAAGCCAATGCGCGTGAGCTCGACTCGGCGCTCGTTGCGCGCTCCCAGGTTGTGGTCGAGGACCTCGCCACGACCGAGCGCGAAGCCGGCGACGTCATCATCGCCCTGACCGAGGGCGCCATCACGTCGAACCATCTCGTGCCGCTGCGTGACATTGTCGTCGGGATGGTCCCCGTGGACAGGGGACGGCCGCGCATCTTCAAGAGCACCGGAATGTCGTGGGAAGACCTTGTCATCGCGACGGCCGTGTATCAGGCCGAGGAACACGTGCAGGCCGAGGAACACTAGCAGGCGGGGGAACACCGGCAGGCCGGGCGCAACTCGCGGGCCGTAAGTCCCGGCATGAGTCGCGCGCAGGAGCGCACGGGCCTATCGTTATGAGGTGACCTACTCGATTCGCTCCCTCGTGCCCGCCGACTTGGAGCGGCTGCTCGCTCTCAACAATGCCGCTGTGCCCGCGGTCAACGAGCTGGATGCCGAGGCTCTTGCCGCATTGGTTGAGCACAGCCGCCTCACGGTCGCTGTAGTCGCCGACGATGCGGTCGACGTCGTACTCGGCTTCTCCCTCTTGTTTGTCGCCGGAGCCGAGTATGAGAGCGAGAACTATCGCTGGTTCTCCAGCCGGTCCACCGATTTTCTCTACGTCGACCGCATCGTCGTGGCCGACGGTTTTCGTGGTCAGGGCCTCGGCCAGGTGCTTTACGACGCGATATTCGCCGCCGCACGCCGCGACCTGCTCACCGAGGTGCTCTGCGAGGTGAACCTCGAGCCGCCGAACCCGGGATCGCTGGCCTTCCACGACCGGCTCGGGTTCACCGAGGTCGGACAGCTGTCGACCAAGGGTGACACCATCGTCGTGAGCCTGCTGGCGGCATCCGCTTAAGAGCGCACTCACCTGAACCGAACGGCGCACTCGTCGGCCCGCGCCCGATTGCTAGTCGTTCGTCGCGGGTCGCGGACGCGGCCGGTCCAGATGCTCGAGAATCGTGTGCAGCTCGCTGATCATGGCGAGCTGCCGGTTGTTAATCTCCAGCAGAGCCTCGATGTCGGTCTTCGCGGCAATGTTGGTATCGAAGTCGTGCTGGGCCAGTGCCGCGGCGATCGCATCCTGTCGCTTGGCCGAGATGAGCAGGATCGCGCCCTGCAGGCCGGCCAGCATGCTCAGGAACAGGTTGAGCAGAATGAATGGGTAGGGATCCCATCCCGCTGCGAACGAATTAGCCACGGCCCACAGAATCATGAAGAGCACGAATCCACCCACGAAGCGCCAGCTGCCCATGGAGTTGCGCAGGGTGTCGGCGGCGCGCTCCCCCGGGGTCAAAGTCTTCTTGTGCTGCTGATGCCAGGTCACGGTGAGAGCACGGCGTGCGCTCACGGTTCGCGGCACGGATGCCGGTCGGTCTCGGGGTGCAGGTGCGGGCGCAGAGGCGGGCGCAGGTGCAGGAGCGTCGGGCAGGTTGTTCATGGGCGGGTTGTTCATGGGCAGGTTGTTCATGGGCACAGTGTATGTCTGCCCCAACGGACGGCGCGTTGCCTGCGCCTTGGAAACGCTGATTCAGCCGACGCGTCGTCGCGGGGACAGACAAACATTTCTGTATACACAATTGCGCCGGAATATCTAGGGCTACACCGCGCCGCCGCTGGCCTCTAGGTTCAATTTGACGCAAGGTTTGCTTGCGCGCAACCAACCCGAGGACTGCCATACATGCGAATTTCCTGCCCGTTCTGCAAATCACAGGCCGACCTCAAGCCCAATCCCGCCCACGCCCTGCGCCTCACGCTCCCCCTCTACGTTCTCAAGTGCACCGGCTGCGAGCGCACAAGCATCCGTGTGGAACCCACGCGGCTGCCGCACATCGCCGTCGCGGCGCTCGTACCAGCCTGAGGGCTAGTCCTCGAAGCGCGCGTAGGTGAGCGTCTCGCCGCGGGCGCCGCCCATCCAGATGTCTTGGCACGCGGCCTTCATCTCGGCGAGACCCTCGACGATTGTCGCGAACACGTTGCCGGGAACCCAGCCGCTGTCGCCGTTGATGAGCAAGTTGTTGCGGTCGTAGAACACGGCGAGATCGACAATGGTGCTCAGTTCTTTCGGGCCGCCTCCGACCTCGTAGCCGTGCGACGGGGTCTGTAGGTCGTTGGCCGAGAAAGTGAAGTAGCAGACGTCGCCGGGGATCGGTGTGATGGTGGTGTTCTCTGCTCCGGGTTCGGCCGGCGCGAAGGCCGGTACCAGGTTGTAGATCTCGTTGCGGGCGTACTTGCCGTGATAGACCTGACTGGACAGCGGCAGGGCATCCCAGACGGCACGGCTCGTGCGCGGTGCCTCGTCGTCGAGCAGAACGGCCTTGCAGCTGACGCCGCGCTGTTCCAGGGAGATGGTGATGTAGCGAGCCATGATGTGGGTCCTTATCGTCGTCGGTTCGGTGGGTCGATGGTGAGAACTAGGAGCGGTGCCCGGCCGGCCACTGTGCGGCGGCCTCGTAGGCGGCGGCGACCCGCAGAATGCGTGCGTCCGCGTGGCGGGGCCCGACGATCTGCAGGCCGACCGGAAGGTTCTCGCTCGTGAAGCCGCAGGGCACGGTGATGGCGGGCTGCTGGGTGAGGTTGAACGGGTAGGAATAGGGGGTCCAGGAGGTCCAGTCCTGCGACGCCGAGCCGGCGGGAACATCCACTCCGGCCTCAAAGGCGGTGATCGGCAGCGTCGGCGTGAGGAGCACGTCGTACTGCTCGTGCAAGAGCCCCATGTCGCGGCCGAGACTCATGCGCACGGCGGTGGCGTCGAGAAAATCGCTCGCCGAGAAGTTCGCGTGCCGATCAAGTGAGGCGTGCAGGCCCGGATCGATGTCGTCGCGGGCCGCCGGACCGAAGGGTTCAAGCACCTTGGCCGCCCCGGCGAACCAGAGCACATGATAGGCGTCGATGGGGTCGCTCCAGCCCAGATCAATCTCGGTCACCTCGGCACCGAGGTGCTGCAGCACCGCAACGGCGGCCCGCACCGCCGTCTCAACCTCGGGATCGTTGGCGCCGTAGCCGAGGTTGGAGCTGAACGCGATCTTCAGACCCCGCACCCCGTCGTGCAGGCCTGCGCTGAACGAGGCTGTCGGTGGGGCCAGTGCCGACCAGTCGCGGGGGTCGGGGCCTGCGAGCACGTCGAGCATGAGCGCGGCGTCCGCGACCGAGCGCGTCAGCGGACCCGCGTGGGCGAGGGTGCCGAACGGGCTCGCCGGGTAGAGCGGAATGACCCCGTACGTCGGTTTGAGGCCGACCACGCCGGTGAAACTCGCGGGAATACGAACCGAGCCGCCGCCATCCGTTCCGACCGACCATGCACCCATACCGGCAGCGACCGCGGCGGCACTGCCACCGCTCGACCCGCCGGAAGTTTTGGAAGGATCCCAGGGGTTGCGGGTCACCCCGGTGAGTGGACCGTGGGTGACGCCCTTCCAGCCGAATTCGGGCGTCGTCACTTTGCCCAACAGCACCGCCCCGTTTTCGCGTAGCCGGGCCACCGCCGGGGCATCTTCGCTCCAGTCGTTGCTCTGCTCGGCGATGAGCTTCGAGCCGCGCAAAGTGGGCCAGCCACGCGTCAACATGAGGTCCTTGATGGAGGTCGGCACGCCGTCGGCGATTCCCAGCGGTTCCCCGGACTGCCAACGCGCTTCTGATGCCCGCGCGTCGTTGAGCGCGGATTGCGCATCGACAAGGCACCATGCATTGATTTCGGCGTCGCCGCTCTCGATCGCGTCGAGCGCGGCCTGCGTCACCTCCACCGGCGAGGCCTCCCGGGCACGATACGCGGCCACCAGTTCTGTTGCCGTTGCCCATTCGAGTGAATCCATGACTCTGCTCCTTCGTGCGAAAACGGGCGGATCATCGGTGGAAAACAGTCCGCTCGAGAGATTGTCGACAATCACAAAGCTACCACAAATGGCTCAATTCTTGTAGTATTGTCTACATTCCATTGATGATTTAGCGAGCACGTAACTTGCAGGGAGATCCAGATGAGCGTCACCGTCGGCATGCTTTACCCCGGCTTCGGAGCCGAAGATGACTACCCCTATCTGGAGGAGGTGCTCGGCGGATATGCCAGCCTCCCGCTTGTGCATACCTCGGTGGGCGTCGACGCCCACGAGGTCGAGGCTTTGCTTGACCTGGGCAAGAGCGAACGGCTGTTGGAGGGGGCCGCCGCCCTACGGGCATCCGTTCCCGACGCGGTCATGTGGGCATGCACCTCGGGCAGTTTCGTCTTCGGTTGGGAAGGCGCCCACGAGCAGGTCGCCGAGGTTGAAGCGGCCCTTGCCGTTCCCGTTTCATCGACCTCGCTCGCCTTCGTGGCGGCCGTGCGCGCACTTGGGCTCACGACGGTCGCGGTTGCCGCAACCTACCCGCATGATGTCGCGCAGCACTTCGCTCGCCTGCTCGGCGACGCCGGCATCCAGGTGCTCGAACTGGTCAGCCACGATATCAAGACAGCCGCCCTCGCCGGCGAGCTCGACCGCGATGGCGTGCTCAAGCTCGCGCGCAGCAATGACAGCCCCGCCGCGCAGGCCATTCTCATTCCCGATACCGCCCTGCATTCGGCGCGCTGGATCAACGAACTCGAGGCGGCGCTGGGCAAGCCGGTTCTCACCGCCAACCAGGTCACGGTGTGGCAGGGGCTGCGCCTGGCCGGCGAGATCCACCCCACTGACAAGCTCGGCACCCTGTTTCGCGACGCCGCGGTGCTCCCGGCCTAGCCGGACCCACCGCGGCTGCGGGGCGCACGTGAGGCCGTGCGCGCCGCCACCATACCTGTTCGACCAGAGCGCAGAGTCCTAGTCTCCACGAGCGGATGCTGCGCTCTACTCAAGCAGGCGTTGCCCCGGCCCCACCGGGGATAGCCCCAAAGCTCGCAGTGCAGCCCAGGCGGTGACCTGGTTGGCCGAGATGATCGGCTTGCCCAGCTCGAGTTCAAGCGGCGCCAGGATGTCGTAGGTGGGCAGGTTGGTGCAGCTCACAAAGATCGCCTCGGCTTCGGGAACATCGGCGTTGCGAATGAGCTCGATCGTGGTGGCATACGGTACCTGCCAGATGTTCTCACCGAGCCCCAGCGACGACTGGGCGACGACGACGCGACCGGTCTCGGCCAGATACAGGTCGAGAAGCGAAGCGAGATCAGCGACATACGGCGTGACAACGACGAGGCGCTGCACTCCCAGATAGTCGAGGGCGTCGACGAGGGCCCCGGACGTGGTGATTCCGCGGGGCGCTCCCCCGCGTTCCATTGCGGCAGAGATCCGATCCGACCCGGCCACCCCGTTCACGAAGCTGCCCGAGGTACAGGCGTACGCCATCACCTCGGGACTCACGCCGCTCAGGTTGCGGGCCGCGGCCAGGATGTCTGCTGTTTCGCTGACCTCGAGGGCGAGCTCAACGCTGACCGGCTCGTCGACGAAGACGGTGCGGGTGAAGAACAGCGAGACCTCGGGAGGCATCCAGCGCCAGAGCTCACGGTCGAGGGCCATGTCGAAGGGGCAGATGACGCCGATCCCCCTTTGACGCAGCGGTCCAACGGTCGGTGGTCGGTCGATGCCGACAGCGTCGGCGCTCACAGTGTCGATGCCGACAGCGTCGGTGCTCACAGTGTCGATGCTCACAGTGTCGATGATCGTCGTCCCTAGTGCTTGAGTACGGCCTGGAGAAAAGCGCGGGTGCGCTCTTCCTGCGGGTTTTCGAAGATCTGCTCCGGAGGCCCGCTCTCAACAGCCGATCCGTGGTCGAACATGACCACGCGGTCAGAGATCTCCTGAGCGAAGCGCATTTCGTGCGTGACCATGAGCATGGTCATGTCGGTGCTGTTGGCGAGATTGCGAATGACGTTGAGCACCTCGCCGATGAGCTCCGGGTCGAGGGCCGACGTCGGTTCGTCGAATAGAAGCACCTTGGGCCGCATGGCCAGGGCTCGTGCGATGGCGACCCGCTGCTGCTGGCCGCCACTCATCTGCGGCGGTGTGTGGTTCATGTGCGCGCCGAGTCCGACGAGCTGTAGCAGTTCGGCGGCCCGTTCCCGTGCCTCGGCCTTGTTCATGCCGAGCACGTGCACCGGCGCCTCAATGATGTTCTCGAGTGCGGTCATATGCGGAAACAGGTTGAACCCTTGAAAGACCATGCCGATCTTGCGCCGAGTCGCGCGCATGACCTTGGTCTCACGAATCTTGTCACCGAGTTTCACATCCCAGAGCACGTCCCCGTCAACGTTCACCTGTCCCTGTGTCGGAGACTCGAGTGTCATCAGGATGCGCAGGATGGTGGTTTTACCCGAACCCGACGGACCGATGATGGACACCTTCTCGCCCGGGTTGACGTTGAAGTTGAGCGCTTTCAGCACCTGGTTGTCACCCCAGTTCTTGCTGACGTTGTCGAACGCCACGATCGGGCCTCCCGCCACGATCGGCGCCGAGCCGGTCGGCAGACCAGTGATCCGGTCGGTGCGCGGACCGCCGGGAAGGCCTGAGTCATTGCTTGGGTGCATAGCGTCGCTCCAATTTGTTGACGAGTCGTGAGGCCGGGTAACTGACCAGGAGGAACAGGGCGCCGGCCATGGTGAGCGGCTCCAGATAGCGGTACGTCGACGTGCCGATGGACTGTGCAGTCGCCAT
>Ga0307486_1003522_pt1 | contig 9998 bp, 8 predicted proteins | sample CBIW02metaG_FD_203663 | JGI IMG/M metagenome (GOLD analysis project Ga0307486, IMG submission 203663) | Sea-ice brine microbial communities from Beaufort Sea near Barrow, Alaska, United States - CBIW 0.2 | ecosystem: Environmental > Aquatic > Marine > Coastal | place: USA: Alaska | collected... | reverse complement strand
TTCTCCGTCGCGTACTCCCGAAAACGATCGGTGATTCCAAGGTTGCGTCCGACAATGTTAGTTTCCATGACGACCTCCAGTTTGGCGGACCGCCCCAGAACCGGGCGATCATTGCGCGCCTTTGACTCCACCGTAGCCGTGGGAGCGGGATAAGTCACCGACTTTGTTGATGAGTTTGCCAGGTCACGAGGATCGGTGCCCGGAATTAGGCTGACGAAGCCGTGTTTCGGCCAGTGTGGCAAAACCGACAACGGTGCCACCCGCCTCGAACACAGCGCGTCTGGCCTCTAGCAGGGTAGCTCCGGTCGTCACGATATCGTCGACGAGAATAATGAGGGTGTTCTCCAGCGATCGCCTCGCCACGAGGCTGTTGTTCTTGTTCGCGGCACGCGCCGCTCGATCAAGACCCACCTGATCGACAGTCTCGGCGCACGACGTGAGCGCCGGGATCGAGCGTAGTCCGGCTCGGCCCAGCAGCATGTCGACGGGATGGTAGCCGCGCACTCGAAAGGCGCCCCGCGAGGAGGGAATGGTCACGAGGCAAATGTTTGCGGTTCTGTCGCTGTTCGAAAGCGCTGCGCTGTCTGCAGCCTCGGCGGGGACGGCGGCGAGCGCGGCAACAATGGCCGCCCGTAGCGGCACGGCGAGCGCGGCGAGCGCATCCGTTCGCCCACCATCTTTGTAGGCCGCGATGACCTGCCGCGCGGAACCCTCATAGGTGAGGGCAGCCCAAATGACGGCGTCACCGCGAACGACTGGATGCACCTGCGGCAGCAAGCCCTCGCAACACGCGAGGCACAGAGCACGGTCCAGAACCCCGCATCCGCTGCACTCGGTCGGCAGTAGAGTAGCCCACGCATCCCGGCCGGCATCGGCCATTCGTTCTCGCAGCCAAGGCCTCATACCTCCAGTGTGCCCAGCGTCACCCCCAGTCTCAGCCCGCACTCACACTTGGCGCACTGGGGCGAGCAGCGCTCCTTGGGGAGGAGGGGGCAGAACTCGGCACGAGGAGGATGATCAGCCGTCCAGTCCCTGCTGGGTAGCGAGCAGTATCACGCCGTCGGCTCGACCCTGCCAACCCGCTCCGCGCTGCACTTCTAAACTTCCAGAATCAGTGAGCACGCCGAGATCTCGCACGGAATTACTCCCAACGATCTGGCGGCCGCCAACGGGTGATTCCAGAACGGAACTGACGCCACCGATCTGTTGGGTCACAATGCGCATCTCGCCGTTAGGCAAGCTGCTGAGCGATGCGACGGTCAGTTCATCGATCCAGGTTGCATCCAAGCCAACGCCGCCCCCAGAAGCCAACAGCACGGGTGCCCCGAGGCTGGTGGGCACGGCACCGGTTCTCTCAATGCCGGCAACAACAAATCTGGTTCCCGAACCCGTACCGAGAAGCGCGATCAACCGCGCGCCATCCCGAGAAACTTTCAGCGCAGTGATTGACGTTGCTTCCGGCCACGGAGTGGGCAGTAAGGTGGCGTCTCCGGCAGGGCTATAAACCACAAGACCGCTCGGATCATTTGCGGGAACCGACCACACGAAGCGTTCGTTGTCAATCGATGGCGGGAGTAGTCCGGCTCGGGAGTCCAGCAATTCCGGATTGTCTCCGGCCCGCACGACGTACACCCCGTTGCGGGCCAGGACGGCCGCCCGCCCCTGGCCCGATGCGAGCGTAACGGCGGTGGGTTCCATCTGCACGATGGTGTCGGACAATCCGTCGAGCGGGGTGAGGCCTTGTCCGGTCCCAGCGAGAAAGCCGAATTCGTTACCCCGCAGCACGAGCGGTCGGGCATCCACTCGGGGAGAAAGAACAGGCCCCTGTGGTCCTAAATCATCGATATCCTGCGAGTTTTGGTCAATCGTTATTTTTACTGCCAGGCCAGTTGACAGGCTGGCTGAAAGTTGCGCTTTCATGCGCTGCAGGGTCTGCCGATCGGCGTTCAGCGCCTCGCTGTTCAGATCAACCATCGCTCGGCGTCCCACTACCTGAACCGCGTCGGCCGTGAGTTTGGACCCCTCAGGGAACGCGGTTGCCACGGCTCCCACCAACCAAGCGCTCGGGCCGCGTAAGACGGCATTGACCAGTTTGGTCGGCGCGGATGCTCCCCGCGGGAACCAGCGCAAATCCGGTACCAAAAACCGAAAACCCGGGTCGTAGAAGTACACCGGCTGGGCGCTGAAGACGTCATTGAACGTATTTTCGTCGATCACGGTGCCATTAGGAGCGGCACTAATGCGCCACTGTCCACCGATCTGCCTAAACTCGTAACGCAGCGGCACCGGGGTGGCGTCGACCTCGCGATACTGACCGGTCTCATCAACTTCGGCGATCGGTGTGAGGTTGACGAGAGTAGTGCCGTCGTCGATGACCGTCAGGGTGCGCCCGGAGCCGTTGTCAACGGTGACCCCCACTGTGGGATCCCAGTCGGTGCGAAACGCTGGGGAAAGAAACTGTCGAGCAATATCGTAGTTGTTTTCCGGGCTTGAGGAGGCGTCAATAAAACCTCGCAGAATCGACTCGGTGGATGCATCCTTTTGCGGCAGCGCTGGCAAAAACACCGGGGCTGGATTGTCATCGGGTGCAATGTCATTGCCCGCGTGAACGACTCCGTCGCGCGGGATGCCCGCGCAGGCGCTTATCCCGACTGTAAGGGTGGCGGCCAGCAGAAGAGCGGAAACAACACGGAACGCGCGATCGGCCAGCGAGCGAACAAATTGCGCCCTGCCCGGCGTTCGATAGTTAGTCATTCCGAGGCTCCACCTTCAGGGTTGGCAGGCGTGCCGCATCGCCAAATTCGGTCGTCGTGTCCTCCGGTGGCAACGGTATGGGCGAGGATTCAAGCGCACCGCCGGCAAAGCGTGGCAGGGTAAGCCGAAAACACGATCCTTCTCCCGGTGCCGACCAGACTTGGAGCCAGCCTTTGTGCACGCTGGCATCTTCGCGGGATATCGCCAGCCCGAGCCCGGTGCCTCCGATCGTTCGCTGGCGGGACGGATCGGCTCGCCAGAATCGGTCGAAAACATGGGCAACTTCGGGCTGGCTCATTCCGAGCCCGTAGTCGCGCACGGCCAGCGCCACGGCGTTCGCATCACTGTCGACGGACACCACCACGGGCCTGCCTTCACCGTGCTCGATAGCGTTCCCGATGAGGTTGTGCAGTATTCGTCGAATACGACGCGGGTCAACGTCGGCGTCCAGGTACCCGCCGGGTGCCACCAGGCGAAGGTCGCTTCCCTTGGACTCGGCGAGGGAGCGCAAACTTTCGATGGCGTCTTCAGCGAGATAGACGAGGTTGGTCGGTTCGCTTTCCAATTCCACAGATCCGGCGTCGTAGCGACTGATTTCAAGCAGATCGCTAAGGAGCAATTCAAACCGTTCCACCTGGGTGTGCAGCAGCTCCGCCGTGCGACCGGTAGCGGGAGCGAAGCTTGACCGTTGGTCGTAGAGCACATCGCCGGCCAGGCGGATGGTGGTGAGCGGGGTGCGCAGTTCGTGCGAGACATCCGACACAAAGCGTTGCTGCACCTCAGACAGGTCAGCAAGTTCACGAATCTGGCTTTGCAAGCTATCCGCCATGCCATTGAACGAGCGCGCCAGGGTTGCGATGACGTCTTCCCCTTTCTCCGGGATGCGCACGGCAAGATCACCGGAAGCGAGCTTCTGGCTTGTTTCGGCCGCGACCCGCAGCGGTCGCACCACAAAACGCACCACGATCCAGGTGACGGCTCCGATCAATAGCACCAGGGCGACACCGGCCACTCCCAGGGTTTGTTGAACGAAGAGCAACGTTGCTTCGGCGTCTTGCAGGCTGTACGCAATGTACAGTTCGTAGCGTCCGGCCACCGGAACGGTAATTTGCGAACCGACAACGAGGCCAGGGATGGTTGTGCCGTCGTCACCGGTCAGAGCCACAGACTGCCAAAACTGGTCACCGTTGCTGGCTTGCACTTCGGTGCGCAGGTTGGTGCCGATCACACCGGTGGATTGACCGAACGTCGAAGAATCAAGGGGCGCAACCGTTGAGGGGTCTTGACCTGGCACGCGCAGCACGGCCACCAGCCGACTCGATGACGTAGCGGTAATAGACGTGCGAGCGGAGCTGAGCAGATTCTGCACCTGTACCCGGTCGGTGGCGTCGGAGGAATCAAACAAACTCTGCGCCGCAACGGCCGCACGATCCGATTCGAGCAGCACCTGACTGAGTCGAGACTGAAACAGGTCATTGCCAATGCTCACCGACATGTAGACGCCCACGACGAGAATTGCCAGTCCAGAGAGAGCAACCGAAATGGTCACCGTGCGAAATTGCAATGAAGATCGCCAGGTAGCGCGAACCAGCCGGAGCCAAGTACGCGTTCTGCCCCCATAGATCAGCGGATCAGACACGGGAAGTAGCGCCGTTTCTGTGCGGGTAGAGAAGCGGCCATGCCGGTTCTGGCCCTCTAGCTGACCGTGCCGGCGCGGTAGCCCACACCGCGCACGGTCATGACAATCTTGGGGTTATCCGGGTCATGCTCGACCTTGGCGCGCAACCGCTGCACGTGCACATTAACGAGGCGGGTGTCAGCCTTGTAGTGATAGCCCCACACCTGTTCCAACAACATTTCTCGGGTGAAAACCTGTTGAGGTTTAGACGCCAGCGCCAGTAAAAGGTCAAATTCGAGCGGCGTGAGGTTGATCGCGCTCGTGCCACGATTGACCTCGTGGCCCACAGCGTTCACGACGAGATCGCCAATGTGCAGTGCGACGGCACCGTCGATTGCCGGTGGGCGCAGCCGGGTGCGAATGCGGGCAACGAGTTCCTTAGGGTTGAACGGCTTGACCATGTAGTCATCGGCACCCGACTCAAGCCCTTTGACCACGTCGGTGGTGTCGGACCGTGCGGTGAGCATAATGATGGGAACACCCGATACAGCACGGATCAGTCGGCACACCTCGATACCATCAAGGCCTGGGAGCATCAGGTCGAGCAAGACTAAATCGGGCTTCTCCGCGCTGAACGTGTCGAACGCGAGCGCCCCATCCGCACAAAAACTCGGAGTGAAACCTTCACCCTGTAAAACGATGCCGATCATCTCGGACAGGGCGGTATCGTCATCGATAACCAGAATACGTGCGGTCATGGGTCTCTTTCCAGAACAGAGGTTGTCGTGTGTTCTGCGTGTGGCGGAGCAAATCGCCCCATAAGTAGGGCAAAGTCTGGCACAAGATTAGCCCAGCGTGCTGACAGGGTGGGTTCTAAGCCATTTCCGGAGCGACCTGTGCCAGCATGGAATGGTGACCGATCCTTGGCAAGCGCCCGATTCCTCCCCCACACCGCCCTATGGGGAGTTTGTGGCGCCCACCTCGCCCTATCAGAGTGCCGATCCTGGACAGGGCTGGTCGCCCCCGCCCAAGCCCGGATTGATCCCCCTGAGGCCGATTGGATTCGGCACCCTGCTCGCAGGGTCGTTCCAGGTTTTACGCCGTAATCCCAAGGCCACGTTCGGCAGCTCACTGATAATTCAGGCCGTGATCGTGATCGTCACCGTGGTGGTTGTCGGGCTGGTCACATTATGGGCTCTCGACCGCATTGATAGCGCTCCCCTGGCCCAGAAGGAGGCGGTTACAGCGGGATCAGTCCTGATCGGTGTGTTGTCAGCGATAATTCCTATTGCGCTCTCACTGATTGCTTCGGCCCTACTCCAGGCGATTATCGTTCTGGAAGTAGCAAGGGCCACCCTCGGCGAGAAGCTGCGGCTCGGCACGCTCTGGAGCCGGGCTGCGACTCGTTTGTGGCCGCTTACCCTGTGGACCCTTATCCTGACCGTTGCTCTGCTGGTCGGCGTAGCCATCATCGGCGGTATCGTCGCCTTGCTGGTGGGGGTTGGGGGCGTTGCTGGCATTGTCGGTGCCGTTCTGGTGGGCGCCTTCGGTGGCCTGCTCCTTGCGGCCGCAAGTGCATTTCTTTACACAAAGACAAGCGCCGTACCGAGCCTGATCGTGCTCGAGAAGCTCGGCGTACGGGCCGCCGTTCTGCGGTCCTGGTCGCTCACACGCGGCTACTTCTGGCGCACGCTGGGCATTTTACTCCTCGTGGCCCTCATCGTGCAGGTGATCAGCCAGATCGCTAGCGTCCCGGTGTCAGTATTGTTCGGTGTCGGCACCGTGCTTTTCGACCCAACGGGCATGTTTTCTGATCAAACGTCAATTCTGAGCGTGGTCGTGAGCGTGATCATCGCCATTCCAGTAGCCGCCGTAGCGGCCGTCGTGCAGTCCGCCGCCGTTGCGCTGGTTTACCTCGACCTGCGGATGCGCAAAGAGGGGCTGGATCTAGAATTAGCCCGCTACGTTGAATCGGTAGCGCAGGGCGGCAACGTCCCCGACCCGTATCTGGTGCCGGTTTCATCAACCTCGGGGTTCGCGGCGGCATGACCGGACCAAGCCTGGTACAGCTTGGCACGATGATCCACGCAGCCGCCGACCGGGTCATTTTCAACGCGACCGGCGCCGTCGCTTACGACGTGCCCGTTGCTCCCGACGCCCCCGAGGCTCGCCAGTGGTTGCGCGAGGAACTCGCCAAGGCTCCCTATGAGGCGGCGCGGCCGACCTGGTTCGATCGACTGTCCCAAGGTTTTCTGGACTGGATCAACTCGTTGACCCTCGCCGGGACCGGTGCGCAGAATTGGCTGCCGGCCATTGTCGTTCTTGTGGTCCTCGCCGCCCTGGTGGCCGGCTGGTTTGTGTTTGGCGCTCCCCGGTTGGCGCGGCGCAACCGAGTCGCCAGCGAACTATTTGGTACCACAGACGAACGAAGCAGCGCCGAGATGCGATTGGCGTCCGCCGCTGCCGCCACCCGCAACGACTGGACACTGGCCTGCGAGGAGATTTTTCGTGCCCTGGCCCGCGGCATGGCCGAACGCACTGTACTTACGGTGTCACCGGGTACGACCGCACACGACTTTGCTGCGCGCGCCGGCCGCGCCTTCCCGTCGAGCGAGGGTGCGCTGAGCGACGCCGCGAACACCTTTGACCGGGTGCGCTATCTTGAGCAGGCGGCCACCGAGCCTGATTACCGCCGCCTCGCCACGCTCGAATCCGAGCTACGAGCCGCATCGACAGTTCGCCTTGAACCGCTCACTGAAACAGCAGCGTCGTGACGGCGCCAGTGCAATCGACACCTCGTGCTGTCGGCCTGTTGGGCGGCAGAGACACAGGTTCCGGCATAGCTGAATCAGACGCCACGGTTGTTGCTACCCCCACTCTGCGCGCGCTCGCTCGTCGTTCGTCGTTCTGGATCATTGCTGCGATCGGTATCGTCATTGTTGCCATTGTCGCTGTGCTGGTGTCTGGTGGGACGAACGTGGGCGGCCGAGCACTCGCCGGTAATAATGCCGGCCCGGCGGGATCGATGGCCGTAGTGCAGGTATTGCGCCAGCAGGGAGTAACGGTGACCCTGGTCGATTCTCTGGCACGCGCGCACGAGGCCGCTGGCGTGAATTCCACCGTACTTCTCTATGACGAAGGCGGCTATCTTGATTCGGAACAAGTAGCCGAGGTTGCCGGCTTGACGGCGAACACCGTCGTCGTAGCCCCGGATTTCCTGGCCCTGCAGGCCCTCGCCCCCACGATCGGCTTTGGAGGTGTGTCCAATGCCCCAGCGTTGATTGCCGGTTGCGCGGTTCCCGCGGCGAAAGCGGCTGAGGAGTTGCTACCGGCCGGGGACACGCTGTCAATTCCCGACGGCCAACGGAACTCGCGCACAACCGGATGCTTTGCCAGTGACGCCAACACGTTTTCCCTGGTTCAAGTCCAGGGCGACACCGGCAACACCGTTTCGCTGGTACCCGACGCGCGCCTGTTCAACAACGAGAACATCTCTGGCTACGGCAATGCTGCTCTTGTACTTGGACTGCTCGGCACGAGCGATTCCCTGGTCTGGTATTTGCCGACCGTGGCGGACGTCCCCCGCACCGGGCCAGCCAGCCTCGCCGAGGTAACGCCCGGGTGGGTCACCCCCGTTCTCATCCTGTCTGCACTGGTCGCTGCGCTCGCCGCCGTGTGGCGTGGACGCCGGTTCGGTGCGCTCGTGACGGAAAACCTGCCTGTCACCGTCAAGGCGAGCGAAACCATGGAGGGCCGCGCCCGGCTTTATGCGCGCACCAACGCACGATTACGGGCCCTCGACGCCCTGCGCGTGGGCGCCCTTCAACGACTCGCCCAGTCTGCGGGAATCGGACGACTCGCCCCGCTGGAGGAGGTCATCGGTGCCGTGGCCGAGGTCACGGGGCGCACCCCGCACGACGTGCGCCAGGTTCTTGTCGGAGCCATCCCCCGGAATGATGCGGAGCTGAAAGCGCTCGCCGACGCCCTGCACGGCCTGGAGCAGGCCACCAGTCAGGCTGTTCAGGCGCCAGCGGCGCCTGCTGCCGACCCGTGGGCATCCGCTCCTGTCAGTTTCACCACCCCTCCAGACGAGAGAATGGACCTATGACGACTCCCGCTACCCCCACCACCCCGACCGGCACTACCGGCACTACCGGCAATGCCGGAGTATCGAGTGTCGCCGACGAAGCAAGCGAGAGTGGCACTGCGGAAAATACTTTAGATAGCGCCGCCGACGCCGCCGAATTACGGGCCGCACTCCACCGCGTGCGCACGGAGGTCGGCAAGGCTGTCGTCGGGCAAGACGGCGCCGTCACCGGGCTGATTATTGCGCTACTTGCTCGCGGCCACGTTTTGCTGGAAGGCGTGCCGGGCGTGGCCAAAACGCTGCTCGTGCGCACGCTGAGCCACGCGCTGAGCCTTGATACGAAACGCATTCAGTTCACACCCGACCTCATGCCCGGCGACGTGACCGGGTCGCTCATTTACGACGCTCGTGCCGGCGAATTCGAGTTTCGGCAGGGTCCGGTGTTTACCAACATTATGCTGGCTGACGAAATTAACCGCACGCCGCCCAAAACGCAGTCCGCACTGCTGGAGGCTATGGAAGAGCGGCAGGTAAGCGTTGACGGCGAATCGCTGAAGCTACCAGAGCCGTTCATCGTGGCTGCGACTATGAACCCCATCGAATACGAGGGAACGTACACGCTTCCCGAAGCCCAACTTGACCGGTTTCTGCTGAAACTCGTTCTCGATGTACCGCAGCGCGTTGATGAAATCGAAGTCTTACGCCGTCACGCTGCCGGTTTCAACCCGCGTGATTTGGCTGGAGCCGGCGTGGCAGCAGTGCTCGGCGCGGCCGAACTCGCGGCAGCCCAAGCAGCCGTCTCGCGCGTGGGAGCCAGTGCGGATGTGCTCGCGTACATCGTTGATCTGGCTCGCGGTACGCGGTCCAGCCCCTCGGTCAAGCTCGGTGTCAGCCCGCGCGGCACGACGGCACTTCTTGCCGCAACCAAGGCGTGGGCTTGGCTGTGCGGTTACGACTCGATCACGCCCGACCACGTGCAGGCCATGTTGCTTCCGGTGTGGCGGCACCGCGTGCAACTGCGCCCCGAAGCCGAACTTGAAGGGGTCTCGGTAGACGCTATTTTGCGCGGCGTTCTGCAGCAGGTTCAGGTACCGATCTAACGATGGCCCTCAGCGGACGCTTCGTGCTGCTGGTCGCCGTCGGCGCCCTGCCTATTGTATTTTTTGGCCACACCATCGTGGCGGCCGCCAGCGTACTGGGGCTCTGGCTGCTGTTCGTTCTCCTCCTCGGCAGTCTTGACCTCGCTCTGGCAGCGTCACCGCGTGCCGTCACAATCGAGCGGATGCTCCCCACCCGCGTTCGGCTCGGCGAAGCGGTCACGAGCGAGCTGTACCTCACCAATACCGGGCGTCGACGCCTCGTGGCCGTGGTGCGCGATGCCTGGCAGCCCTCAGCCGGTGCGGGGAATAATCGCAGCCGGGTGAATATTCCCCCCGCGGAACGGCGGCTGGTCTCTCTTACCCTCAAGCCGTTTCGGCGTGGGGAACGACGGGTGGAACAGGTCACGGTGCGCTCCCAGGGGCCGCTGGGCCTCTGGAG
>Ga0307486_1003520_pt1 | contig 10000 bp, 10 predicted proteins | sample CBIW02metaG_FD_203663 | JGI IMG/M metagenome (GOLD analysis project Ga0307486, IMG submission 203663) | Sea-ice brine microbial communities from Beaufort Sea near Barrow, Alaska, United States - CBIW 0.2 | ecosystem: Environmental > Aquatic > Marine > Coastal | place: USA: Alaska | collected... | reverse complement strand
ACGATATCGATTCGATCGCGAGCCTCAAGGGTTCCTTGGAAATGGCGGCACTCATGAGGCGGGCTGTGCGTTCGCGCCAGGTTGTACCTACCGAGACTCAGCGTATGGAGATTAACGGGGAAATTCTTGACGTGCCTGCTGACCTCATTCGTGGGGCCATGCAAAAAGCGTGGGACTCGCACAAGCCGCATAATCTCGCGCGTGTGTCATTCAACAAGTCTGCGATCGCTGCGTTGAGCCGGATGCTCGCTGATCAGCTCCGTTCGCACGGCAACACTATTGACGACTCTGACCAGAAGTGGCTGCGCGAGGACATCCGAACGGCCCATGACGTGAAAGTGGCACTCAATTCTGCGTGGATGCCTCTGTCGCCCCAAAAACTCATTAACGACCTCTACGCTCGACCGGCTTGGTTGCGCAGCCTCACGCCGCGCTGGATGCCAGAAGAGAGAGCGCTGCTGCTGCGTGAGCGTGATGCACCATTCACCATCAGCGATGTCGCGTTGCTCGACGAAGCAGCCGAGCTGCTCGGCGAAGTGGATGTCGCCCACACCGCGGCAGAGCGAGAACGCACCCAACAGCGCAAGCGCGACCTCGAGAACGCGGCCGCCGCAATCCACAACATGGGCGTTGAGGGCATGATCGATGCGGAAACTCTTGCCGACGGGTTTGAAGTGAGCGCTGAGCGCGCGACGACGGCAGACATCGCCGCTGCTGATCGCTCGTGGACGTACGGTCACATCGTTGTCGATGAAGCGCAGGAACTTTCGCCCATGCAGTGGAGGGTTTTGGCTCGCCGCAATCCGATGAAGTCATTCACGATTGTCGGTGACGTGGCCCAGGCGAGCGCTGCTGCGGCGGCAACACGCTGGGATACCGCGCTCGCGGCACATGTTGGCAGCTCTTGGCGGCTTGAAGAGCTCACCGTGAACTACCGAACACCGTCGCAGATTGTTGCTGTGGCCGAAGCGATGGCGCTCGCACACCAGGTGTCAATCACTCCGTCGCGCGCCGTTCGCGAGAGTCCGTGGCCGGTGTCAGTGACCATGGCCGCTGCGGATGATCGCCAGGCGAGTGTTGTCGCAGCGGTGCGCCGTGATCGGGAAATCTCGGCCGAGGGCACGATCGCGGTAATTGTCAGCGAATCGCTCACGGCGGACATCGTCAGCGCTCTCGCGACTGAGTTTTCGAACGATGTTGGCGAGGGAGCTGCCGGCCTCAACCGTCCGATTGCAGTTCTCACACCTCGCGAGTCAAAGGGGCTGGAGTTTGATTCCGTGGTCGTGGTGGAACCCCAGCGAATCGTTGACGAGATCGCACGGGGCGCTGCCGCGCTGTATGTCGCGATGACGCGCCCAACTCAACGCCTCAGCATTGTGAGTACCGGGGGCCTGCCAGAAGGTATTCCGCTACCTGAATAGGGTGTTCTGTGCTGATCACCCCCACTCGGGTATGCCCAATAGTGGGGGTTTCATCACCTTCACAGATTAGGCAGTATGTATCTAGAAGTTGTTCCTCGGGGGAGGGACCTTCGCTCGGGAGCGATTCTTCGCCACGAGTCGGGCCGGAGGCGGGGGAGCCTCCGGCCCAACGTATTTCTGCATGCAATTTCGTGCATGTGAGAGCTGGAGGGTCTGCGTGCCGCAGAATAATGATCTTCGTGGCCGGATCGCTGGACAGTCAGCTATGGCCGCGGTAGTCGAGGCGCAATCACGCCGCACATCGCGGGGAACGCTGGCACGCATTTTCGGAGCATCACCGCTCACCGCCGAAGGACGAGCTCACTATCGGGGTGCTGTCGGCGAGCTTTTGGTTGGATCGATCCTTGATCGCCTCGGCCACAGTTGGGATGTACTCCACGGCGTCCCGCTCGGTGCGTCGTCTCTTGACCACTTTGCTGTGGGTCGCGCAGGCGTTTTTGCGATTGTTGTTGTCAACTGCCAGGACGTCGACGTGACAGTTAACGGGGACGATTTGTTCGTCGCCAAAAGGGCGCACAACGCCATCGTTGCTGCGAGAGAGGCAGCCAGCGTTGTCGCTGCTGCCCTAGGCGAAGCGCTCGATGGAGTATTTTCTGTTACGGCGGTGATGGTGTTGGTTGAACCGAACAAGATCACTACCTTGAACGCGCCCGGTGACGTTATCGTGCTCACCTCGATGCAACTCGAGCAGTGGCTACTCTCGTCACCGTCCGCAATGGCTGGCGAGGATGTCGCACGAATTTCTGGTGCAGCCGAGGCCAACAGCACCTGGCCGCAACCCCAGCAGGCTGCACAAAGATCTCGAAACCTCACTCGAGCATTCGTGCTCGTTCATCATGATGTACGTTCAGCAACGCTGCGCCGCTTTTTGTGGATCGCTGCGGCGCTGATCGCAACAACCATTGCGGTATGGGTGCACGTGTTGATCTTGACTTCATTTGTCGTGCGCTAGCTGTGCGTTAGTCGTGAGTTGCTAGCGCGTTGACCGTTTTCTCTGGCGCGATAGTGCACGATTGATGGATGTTCCGGCGTCATCCCTACCTGAGTGCCGCCACCTTTGGGTATTTGGCCGTCGTCGCATGGCTAACCCTGAGCCCTCAAGCGCCGGATCAGCGCGACGGCCCTCTCTGGCAATTCGCGCTCTTTCTTGATCGCTATCCTGCAACACAGTGGCTCTCGTTCAATGACCTCGAGTTCGTGGCCAATATCGCTCTATTCGTCCCCCTTGGCCTGTTCTTCGTCTTACTCGTCGGCAAACGGCAGTGGTGGCTTGCTTTCGGGTTGGCCGTCATGCTCACCGCGGGCATCGAGTGGGTTCAACAATTCATTCCCTCGCGAGTCTCGGATGCGCGAGACATCGTCTCTAACTCCTTGGGTGCTGCGATTGGCGTTGTGATCACGCTCATCGTCGCTGCCGCCCGCCAGCTTAACCGCACACGAATGTGACAGCGATAAAGGTGACGAGCTGGATACCGACGGCACCGACGGCACCGACGGTGACGGCAAGGAGTAGAAAGATTAGCCAGAAATGCATGCGCCGCTAGAGACAGTGCTGCTGAGCCCTGTTGCCTCATCGACGACTGGTTGCAATTCAGTAAGCGTCATCGCGTAGCCTACGTTTTCTTGATCGGCGCTGCGGGCAAAGACTGCTCCAACGACCTTGCCGCCCAGAGAGAGTAGCGGACCACCCGAATTGCCGGGATTCACCTGGCCTGCAAGCGTATAAACCTCGCGAGGGGAACCGCCAGAGCCATAAATATCGGGGCTGTTGGTAATGCTGACGTGTTGCACAAGCGCCGCATCAATCGTTATGGGGCCGCCGTAGGGGTATCCCTCGATCGCAGTTCTCGTACCGGGGCGCGAGGTGATTCCCATCTGCAGCGGGTCTGCGGTGAGGCCGGGAACCGCGATGACTGCAAGATCATCGCGTGCATCGAAGTAGACGATCGTCCCGGTGAGAACTTGACCGTTGAGCGCCTCGATCACGGGACGTTCGGTGCCAGCAACGACGTGAGCGTTGGTTACAATTCGTTCGTTTGCTACGACAAATCCTGTTCCAGTTTGGGCTTGCCCGCAGGCGTACGCGTTCCCGGTAATTCGCACGACAGAATCGGCCGCTGCTGCGAGCGCCGCGCTATCGGTGTCGATGTGCGGGATTTGCGCGCCGGCAATTCCCAAATCCGAGGTGAAAAAGGGCACGCCGTTGTCGGAAAGCAGCGCGCGAAGTTGACCAATGCGCACGTCGACAGAGTCTGGTGTCAGGTCATGGATGGTGCGAATGACTGCGGAATCGGCGATTGTGCGCGACAGCAGTGGCGAACCCAACTGGGCAACACTGAAGCTGACCGTTGACACGACAAGCGCTGCGAGCACTCCGATGGCAAGACCGCCTGCTGCACGATCGATACTCCGAAGTTTGCTGATTTCCCGATCGGTGCGCAGCGCCCGAGCGACGGCCGCGCCAACGGCATGACCGATGGCGATGAGTGCGACGGCAGCCACAATCGTGATCGCTACTCGAAGCTGAGGTAGGGGTATTGCGCCCGATATTGCCGGTGCAAGCAGTACTGCTGCAACGACTCCGGCGACAATTCCGGCGATGGCAAAGACGCTTCTGGTGAATCCAGAACTGATGCCGTAGGCGACGTAACCGAGCAGCAGCGCAATGAGCAGCAGGTCGAGTAGCGGGGCAACGTTCACCTCCTAACCCTAAACCGCTTGCGAGCTCTCGATGTCGAGTTGGGAGACGCGGGCAATCAAGATACTCTCAAATTGAAGATTCTGGGGGAAGTTCGTGAGCGGTATGGGGCGTCGTGAGAGTGTGGAAACAGCCGTAATCGAGGAGACAGGATTCGGTTCGTCGATGGCTGGGTGCCTCCGTGCGCAGGCCCGCCGTGAGCCCGGCATTCGTCTCGCGGCAGTGATGGGGAAAAGTCCGCTGTCGTCTGAAGCCAAAGATCTATACCCCTCTGCGCTCGGTGAGCTTGAGTCGACTGTGGCGCTTGCGGCACTTGGTCCTCAGTGGATGGTGGCCCATTCAACGTCGAGCATTGACCAGATTGCGGATGCTGAACACGTCGTATTAGGGCCGGCTGGGGTTTTCTTCATTTGCAGCCGCAAACACGCGTTGGCGCGGATCGTGAATGCAGGCCGAATGATTATGGTGAACGGCCGAAGGGTTGCCCATGTTCGCGATGCCATGGTGGGAGCCGACCGCATGACAACGTCGCTGGCAAACCTTGGTGCCGCCACTGTCACCGTGAAGCCACTCGTAGTACTGATCGGCGTCTCAGAGCTGGTCAGAGGTCGCATGCGCGCTCCAGTGCCGGTGCTTAATTTGGGGGATCTTGCCACCTGGCTGCTTCGCCAACCGGAAATTTATTCGGATGGTGAAGTGGAGCAGCTCGTATCAGACGCCAGCCACTTAAGTGGTTGGCAAGTACATCCGGCTGCAACAAATGCGAGTGTGCGGCTGACCGCACGATTTGAGCGACTTCGCGGCGAAGTGGATTTGGCTCGCCGTCGCTTTCGAGTGTCGCTTGTCGGCGGGGGAGCGACTGCGCTCGCGGCGACGGTCACAATGCTGGTCTTTGTCGGCCCAGCGATCGTCGACTCGTTCTCAGGGTAGTTCTGCGCGGGGCGCCCTTCTGCTAAACTCTCAAGGTTGCCGTCTAACGGCCGCGGATTAAGAGAGCTCAAGCATTCAGCTATGGGCACCGCGCAACGACTAGAGAGGGGATTACCTAATGGCACTTGAAGCAAGTATCAAGAAGGCGATCATCGAAGAATACGCAACCCACCCAGGTGACACGGGATCCCCCGAGGTCCAGATCGCGATGATGACTCGTCGCATCCTCGACCTCACGGAGCACCTCAAGATGCACAAGCACGACCACCACTCACGTCGTGGACTGCTTCTTCTTGTTGGTCAGCGTCGCCGTCTGCTTGGTTACCTGCAGAACGTCGACATCGCGCGTTACCGCACGCTGATCGAGAAGCTGGGACTGCGTCGCTAGTCGATTCGTCACGCTTGCCAAAGGCCGTCTTCGCTCTGCGATGGCGGCCTTTGTTGTTAAGCGTCGTTAGGCTGCGGGCTGCGCAGTCGAGGCCTTGTTCTTGCGAGGCAGCGTCAGCAAAGTCGTGATGCTCACGGCAATCATCAAGACGGCGCCGATGGCGACGAGTGAGAAGATGCCGGCTGCGGGAAGCACAAACATGGCGACTCCGGCGGCCATCGAAACGATTCCGCTCAGCCAGCCGAACCAGCGGGGATGAATGGTGCCGCGAACTCCACCGACGAGGTCGACGATTCCTTCAAGAATCCAGCCAATTCCGATCACGAAGGCCAGCGCGCCGAGCGACTGGAAGGGGTTCGACAGACACAGGATGCCGGCGATAACGACGAGGAGTCCTAGTACTCCGGTGACCCACCGCATGGACGAATCTAGGTTGTTCGCGACGAAAGCGGCCGTGATGCGGAAAATTCCTGAGGCGATGAGGTAGATACCAAAGACAATCGCGACGGTGAGAAGTGTTGCTCCGGAAAATAGCAGTCCGACAACGCCAAGAACGAGGCCAATCACGGCTACCGCGATAAGTTGCCCGCGGTGTACCCGGAGCAATCCGGGGAGGAGGTCCTCGGGGGAGCTGGGGCGGGAGGTCCTGCTGTCTGACGAGCTCATGGGTGTCCTAACCGGTGTGAACTATCGGTGACTATTGGCTTCATTCTTCCAGCTACCGTGCGTCTGTGTGCAACTGCCACGCACCCGTTAGGCTCGAATAATGAATCGTCGCGTAACTTACTCTCAGCTCGGTGGGCCAGAAGTGCTCACAATTTCCGAAGTCTCTGAACCTCACGCGGGCGCGGGCGAAGTGCGGGTACGAGTGAAGTTCGCCGGCATAAACCCGTTCGATGCCAAGGTATTTAGCGGGGCACCCACCGCGACTCCGCAAAAGTTGACGTTCCCCAGCGGCAACGGCAACGACTTTGCCGGCGTTGTCGATGAGATTGGTGATGGCGTGACCGAGTGGTCGATCGGTGACGAAGTGCTCGGAGGCAAAGGCTTTAGCGCGCAAGCCGACCACGTGGTCGTTGCTGCCCAGAAGCTGGTTCGCAAACCTGAGTCGCTGAGCTGGCAACAAGCGGGTGCCTTAGACATCGTGGGGCGCACCGCCTGGGCCAGTGTTGAAAGTCTTTCCCTCACCTCAGCCGATACCGTGCTCGTTAGTGCTGCTGCCGGTGGCGTTGGAGTGATTGCCGCGCAGTTGGCCGTGCTGAAAGGCGCGAAAGTAATCGGATCTGCCAGCGAGTCAAACCACGAATTCTTGCGGTCTCTCGGCATCCACCCCGTCACGTACGGCGACGGAATGGTTGAGCGCATCCTCGAGATCAGTCCAGAGGGCATCACTGCCGCTCTCGACAACAACGGGCGTGAGACGGTGGATGCTGCACTCGCGCTCGGCGCTCCGGCCGACCGAATCAACACCATTGCCGACTATGCCGCGCGCACGGAGTACGGCGCGTCGGGCGTTGGCGCTGCTGGCGCGACCCCCGATGACTTGGCGACACTGTCGGCTCTCGTTGCTGCGGGAACAGTTCAGGTTCCGATTGATTCAGTGTTCCCGATCGAGCAGGTCTCTGAAGCCTACGCCAAGCTCATTCAGGGCCACTCGCGCGGAAAGATCGTGCTCGCTCTCTAGCGCGAACGGCGGAGTTTGCGCCTAGTGGAAGCGTGCAGTCTCTAGTCGATACAGCGCGAGAGCGACCGAGAGCCGCGTACGCCCGCGCGAAGTGCGCACGTCGAAGCCGAGCTTGCCGCTGAGGTCTTCCGCACGCGATTGCACTGTTGAGTGGTGGAAACCTAGTGTGCCCGCAGCAGCACGCAGGCTTTCACTTGCGGCGAGCGTGTCGAGCATGGCGATGATGCGTGGGGTCTCGCGAATAATAAGACCGAGCGACTGCAGGTCACAGTTTTCGGGTGCTCCGGCCGGACTAATCTCCGCGAGCAGGAGCAGCGAACCCAGATCGTCCGCGTGCAGAACAGGCTCGCCATCCGAGGTGAGCCGCAAGGCGGTGAGTGCGGATTGCCACGATCGAACCAGTTCGCCCGGCGCGGCAGCGATGCCGACTCCCGCTCGCGGCGCGGCCACGGCATCCGTACTGAGTACGATCTCGGCGCGCACAGCACCCGCCACAGTGGTGATGACAGCGGAAGGCCCGGCTGCTGCGCTTGTGGTGCTCGTCGGCTGGGTGATCACTCGATAGCGGGTCGTGAAAGCGAGACCGAGGCGCTTCGCTGCGGCCTCACGCTCAGTAGACGTACGCGCGCCGCTCAGTAGCGTGTGCACGGAAATCTCACTGCCGGAGTCGGGGAGGAGCGTGGAGTCTGCTGGCATTATTGACTGCCGCCTTTCGTCGGTGCGCCACCAACTGTACGACGCACAGCACCTTAACCGCCATCTGGCGGTACGGTGCTGGAATTATCCAGAAACAGCGTGGTTGAACGGGATAACTGATTCATCCAGACACATTTTGGGAGACCGGAGCACTAATGCAGTTCGGAATTTTCACCGTTAGCGACGTCACGACAGACCCGACCGACGGCAGCACGCCAACCGAAGGCGAGCGCATCAAGAACATCGTCACGATCGCGAAAAAAGCGGAAGAAGTTGGGCTCGATGTCTTCGCCCTTGGCGAGCACCACAACCCGCCGTTCGTCTCATCAAGCCCAACCACGACGCTCGCCTACATCGCAGCGCAAACCGAGAAGCTCATCCTCTCGACCAGCACGACCCTCATCACCACCAACGACCCGGTGAAGATCGCCGAAGATTACGCGATGCTGCAGCACCTCTCTGATGGTCGCGCCGACCTCATGATGGGCCGCGGAAACACCGGCCCGGTGTACCCGTGGTTTGGCAAAGACATTCGTGAGGGCATCCCGCTCGCCATTGAAAACTATTCGTTGCTGCACAAGCTGTGGCGCGAAGAGTTCGTGAACTGGGAGGGCAAGTTCCGCACACCACTGCAGGGTTTCCAATCAACGCCACGGCCGTTAGATGGCGTTCCTCCGTTTGTGTGGCACGGCTCGATTCGCAGCCCCGAGATTGCTGAGCAAGCCGCGTTCTACGGAGATGGCTTCTTCGCGAACAACATCTTCTGGCCAAAAGAGCACTACATGCGCCTCGTGAGCTACTACCGTCAGCGGTTCGAGCACTATGGCCACGGCACAGCAGCTCAGGCGATAGTTGGCCTCGGTGGTCAAGCCTTCATGCGCAGCAACTCGCAAGCAGCGAAGACAGAATTCCGCCCATACTTCGACAACGCGCCCGTCTACGGCCATGGCCCATCGATGGAAGACTTCACCGAGCAGACACCGCTCGCCGTGGGTAGCCCCCAAGAAGTGATCGACAAGTACGCCGGAATGCGCGAACACTTCGGTGACTACCAACGCCAGCTCTTCCTCATGGACCACGCCGGTCTGCCACTCAAGACAGTGCTCGAACAACTCGACATCCTGGGAGAAGAAGTTGTACCGGTCCTCCGCAAGGAATTCGCCACCAATCGACCGGCCGACGTTCCGGATGCACCGACCCACGCATCCCTTGTGGCCAAACGTGATGCGGCTCTCGCCGCCACCGCCGTCTAGCTACCCGATTCCCGTCACAACCCAGCAGGAAAGAAGCACACCATGCCCGACGTCAAGATGATTGCCGTCATCACCGCTGGCCTCAGCCAGCCTTCATCCACACGACTACTGGCCGACCGCCTCACCGAGGCGACCGTCAACGACCTTCGTGAACGGGGGATCGAAGCAGAAGTGAGAGTCGTAGAGTTGCGTGATCTCGCGCAGGACGTCACGAACAACCTGCTCACGGGCTTCCCGAGTGCCAAACTCGACGAGGCAATCACGGCGGTCACTGGTGCCGACGCGCTCATTGCTGTCACGCCGATCTTCACCACCAGCTACAGCGGGCTCTTCAAGTCATTCATCGACATCCTCGACCCGCAATCGCTCACGGACCTACCGGTGTTGCTCGGCGCGACCGGTGGAACCGATCGCCACTCGCTCGCGATCGACTACGCGATGCGACCGCTGTTCAGCTACCTGCACGCCGTGGCCGTGCCGACGGGCGTGTATGCGGCATCCGCAGACTGGGGAAGCGGGGGAGACAGCGCGTCGAGCACCCTCCCGGCACGAATTGCTCGCGCAGCGGCAGAATTAGCGGCGCTCGCCGCAGTCTCTGATCGTTCTGACCAGATTGTGGATCCGTTCGCGCTTCCCGAGGGCTTTAGCCCAGTGGGCAGTTTCAGCGCCCAGTAGTCAGGGATTACCCTGTCTTGCGGCGGAAGTCGCGCTTGTGATCTGCGCGGTCTTGGGTGCCGTGAATGGCCGATTCGGCATCCAAGTGGTCTGGGCGTGATGTTTCTTTGCCCTGCTTGCGATCAAGCGCCTCGCGGAACCTGCGCTTGTTCTCTTCGCTCGCAGAGGGTGTTGATTCTGTGGGTTCCATACCCC
>Ga0307486_1003516_pt1 | contig 10010 bp, 10 predicted proteins | sample CBIW02metaG_FD_203663 | JGI IMG/M metagenome (GOLD analysis project Ga0307486, IMG submission 203663) | Sea-ice brine microbial communities from Beaufort Sea near Barrow, Alaska, United States - CBIW 0.2 | ecosystem: Environmental > Aquatic > Marine > Coastal | place: USA: Alaska | collected... | reverse complement strand
CGCGACGCCGGTCAGCACGTAGGCGCCGCCGACCCATACTGCCGCATCCGTGAAGCCACGCATTGCCGCGTTGCGTACCGCCTTAGATCGGGTCTCGCCGAGCGCGGCACGCACCGCGGCGTCGTCTGGGCTTGCCGCATCGCCAAGGCGCAATACTGCGACCAAGATCGCCGTCAAAATTGTGCCCGGCACCAGGACGTAAAACCCGATCGCCACGAGCGCAAACCACACGCCGCCAAAGAACATGCCGCCCGAAGAAAACGTGCACTCCGGCGGCTGGCACTGGAGCGATCCCCACGGCAGGTTCAGGCACATGGCTCCGATCGCGACGATGGCAGCCAACAGAGCGGCGAGCCGCCTCATCGCTGCACTCCCGACAGCGCATCTAGCCCCGCGAGCACCGAGTCCGGCGTCGGGTCGGTGATGTGCCCGTCCACTCGTCCGTTCGCGAACAGCAACACCTGGCCCGCGTACGATGCCGCGGTGGGGTCGTGCGTGACCATCACCACCGATTGGCCCAGTTCGCGACAGCTCTGGCGCAGGTGCGAGAGAATCTCGGCGCTCGCGTGCGTGTCCAAGTTGCCCGTGGGCTCGTCCGCGAGCACCACCTGCGGATGGGTGATGAGCGCGCGCGCAATCGCGACGCGCTGCTGCTGGCCGCCCGACATCTCATAGGGCTTGCGGTCCAGTTCGCGGCCGATGCCGAGCATGCCTACCAGCGAGTCGAGCCACTCCTCGTCGCGGGGGATGGCGTTTAGCCGCAACGGCAACAGGATGTTGTCGCGCGCGCTCATGGTCTGCAGCAGGTTGAAACCCTGGAACACGAAGCCCACGATCTTGCCTCGCACTTTGGCGAGCTCCTTGTCCTTCAGCGCGGTGATCTCATCTTTGCCCACCCACACGTCGCCGCTGTCGGGACGGTCGAGTCCGGCGAGCAGGTGCACCAGCGTGGTCTTGCCGGATCCGGACGGGCCCATGACCGCGGTCATCACTCCGGCGGGAATGTCGAGGTCCACGTGATCGACGGCGGTCACGGCGGCATCGCCCTTGCCGTACGCCTTGGTGAGCCCGCGCGCCGTGAGCGCGTTGCCGTTGGTGTCATCCATACCGCTGACGCTACCGACTGGGTGGTGCCCGCGGCATCGGCCCACGGTGTGGACTTGTGGGATACCCCGGTATGACGGCCGGGCATTAGGTGGCTGGGCCGTTGACCGCCGTGCTTGAGTTTTTGGGGAGAACGCGGGTGGTGCCGGTTGACGCCATCCGCGTGCTTTCACAACTACCCGAAATGGTGGTGGGCGCGGGGACGGTGGTCAACGCTGCGCAGGTTCAAGCCGCTGTCGCGGCAGGCGCCGAATACGTGGTTTCGCCTGGCTTCAGCCGTGAGGTTTCGCGGGAGTGCGCGACACTCTCAGTGCCACTGATCCCCGGCGTGATGACGCCCACCGAGGTCATGGTGGCAGTCGACGCCGGTCACAATGTGTTGAAATTCTTCCCCGCCCAGGCCGCGGGCGGCGCAGCCATGTTGCGTGCCCTCGCCGCCCCCTTTCCTGATGTGCGGTTTGTTCCCACAGGCGGCATCGGCGCTAGCGAACTCGCCGACTTCCTGAGCATCCCTGCAGTCATGGCGGTTGGTGGGACGTGGGTTGCACCGCGGCCGCTGTGGAGACAGTAGCGGCGGCACTGTGAGTCCATCGCAGAGCCAGCCCACGAGTGCCAACACAGGCGGGTGGTGTTGGGTGAGTAGAGCGGGACGCACGGGTGTAGTCATTTTAGGTTCGTGCCTTCACGCCCCGTTCCCACGGGCTTAGGCTTACCCCATGGCGGACAAGCAATCAGCGTTGAAGAGTACAGACCGCGCTCCCCGATTGCCCGCCGCGCGACTAGGTGTCGCGGTAGTCAGCGACCTTGTGGCGAGGATCGTCACAGGCGAGTTCGAGGAAGACGAACTCTTGCCGCCTGAGCAGCAGCTGTGCGATCACTTTGGCGTAAGCCGTACGGTGTTGCGCGAGTCGGTCAAACGACTTGAGGAGAAGGGGCTCGTGGTGGTTGCGCAGGGCCGCGGCACTCAGGTCACACGGTCTGGTTCATGGAACATGCTCGACCCCGTGGTGCTGTCCGCATTGATTGACCATGATGACTCGCTGGGCGTGCTGGACGAGTTGACTATCGTTCGCGGAAGTCTGGAGGCATCCATGGCGGGAGCGGTGGCGACAAACCGCTCGGACGAGGAGCTGTTGCGCTTGCAACACGCACTCGACGCCATGCTGGCGACGGAACACGACAGCGACTCCTTTAGGCAGGCGGACGTCGTCTTTCACTTTGCGATCATGGACATCTCTCGCAATCGTCTCGCGGAAAGCATCGCGAAGCGTCTCTACCGCCGCGCGCTCGAGAGCACCAGGTTTCACGGCATGCCGCACGTTGGCGCATACGAGTTGACCCTCCAGGAGCACACCAATGTGGTGGACGCTATTGAGAAGGGTGATGCCGCTGGAGCCGAACGTGCCATGCGCGACCACATCCACCACGCGTGGGAGCGACGTCGGATCCCCACAGCCAGGCCCGAATCGCGCTGACTTAGTGATGTGGCTGGAACGGGGATGGTGGAGGCGCTGCACCCCGGTCGCTAAGGTCACTCAGCCCTGATTACTCGCCACTGCGGCCCCGTCGACGAGTCCCGCACCGACAAGGTCATCCCACAAAGCGCGTGGGATGCCGGTCTCGAAGCGCGCCACGTTCTGATCGACGTCGCTCGCAGAACGCATTCCGAGTACCACGCTCACGACGGCCGGTTGCAATAGTGGGAACGCGATGGCGGCGGTCGGGAGGTCTACGCCGTGGTCGTGAGCGATGTCGGCAAGCCGCCTAACGCGGCCCATGACTTCGTTAGGTACCGCGCCGTAGTCGAACCGCGCATCGGCGCCGGGCCAGGGTCTCGCCAGAATTCCCGAGTTGAATACTCCTGCTGCGACCACCTGAACGCCGTGTCGCTGCGCTGCCGTCATCACCGACTGCGCGGCGACATGGTCGAGCAGCGTCCACCGGTTGGCGAGCATCAACACGTCGATGAGTTGCTCGCTCATGAGGTCCTCGAGCCCGTCAACCGAGTTGGTTCCCACGCCGATCGCATCGACGAGGCCCTCCGCCTTGAGCACGGCGAGTGATTCGAGCCCTTCAATGGCTGCCCCCGGAGTTGCTTGATCGGGGTCGTGAACAAAAAGTATGTCGATGTGGTCGACGCCGAGCCGTCCCAGACTCTGTTCGAGGGAGTCCCTCACCCCAGACAGGCTGAAGTCCCACACCCGCATGAGGTCGCCCGGAACATCAAAGCCGTCGTCGTCGCGTGACAGCGGCTCTGGCCGCGGCTTGAGAAGCCGACCCACCTTGGTCGAAAGCACGTAGTCGTGGCGGTCTCGAGGGGCGAGAGCGGCGCCGAGACGCGCTTCGGACAACCCCAGTCCGTAGTGAGGGGCGGTGTCGAAGTAGCGGATTCCCCGTTGCCAGGCGCGATCGATGGCCTCCCGCGACTCCACATCGGTTGTTGCACGCCGGAGGTTCCCCACGCTCGCGCCGCCAAACCCGATGGGATGTGATGGCATTGTCAGTCTGGGGGACCGGACGCCGTTCATGATGCTGTCTCCAGTCCGTATTGGCGGGTCGCGCAGCCGTGCCAGATGCTAGCCTGCTCGCTTTCCGTGAGGCTGGCTACGAGCGTGCTGACGGCTTCGAGCCATCGCTCGGCGCCGCCCCCGAGCTCGACCAGCGGCCAGTCGGATCCGTACATCATTCGGTCGGGACCAAATGAGTCGAGCGCCACGTCGAAGGCCTCATTAAAGGTGGTGATCCCCCAGCTATCGGCACCAAATGCGGAAGGCAGGCCCGAGAGTTTGACGGAGACATTTTGGTGACGCGCGACTCGACTCAGCGACGTGGCCCACGCGGTCATCTGGTCCGTGCCGACGGGAGGAGCCCCAAGGTGATCAATCACGAAGGTAGTACCGGGGTCACGTTGCGCTACGGATTCCACCTGGCCGAGCTGCCACGCACGGACCACAAAATCGAACGTGAGGTCGCGTGCGCCAAGTGTGGCTAGGCCGTTGCCGACATCGCCGCGCAGCAGCCATTCGGGGTCGGGGTCGATGTGCGCCAGGTGACGGATACCGACCAGGCGTTCGTTGTAGCCGGCGGGCATCGAGGCAAGTTCCGCCGACACGTCGCCGGCCAGGTTCATCCAGCCCACCACACCAGCAACCCGGGGTGACCGCATGGCGAGCAGGCGGTGCGTCTCGGCGCGGCTGTTGGACGCCTGCACCACGACACCCCTGCTCGCTGCGCACAAGTCGAGCATGGAGGCCATATCGTCCACTGCGAAGTCCCGGTTGATGGCCGCCATCGACTCGGGATCTATCCAAGGCTGAGGGTCCCTCGACAGGTCCCAGAGATGGACATGAGCGTCAATGGCCTCACTCATGTGAGGTGCCAAATTTCCTCCAGCGGTTGCCACAACGCCCCCTCGACACGTTCCGGCGCAATTCTCACCTGACACGGATCAGTGTGCGTCCACCAATCCCGGGTGACGGGATCCAGTCCGATTCGCGCCATGTCGGCGGCGTGGTCGTCGCCAACGTATTCGTAATACGCGAACAACGTATTGCCCGTCATGAAGATGGAGTAGTTGGTGACGTTGCAGTCGCGAAGCGTCTGCTCGACCTGCGGCCACACCGCCCGATGCAACGCTAAGTACTCTTCGCGCCTTTCCGGCACCACACCAACGATGAGCGCGTATCTTTCCATGCCACCCGTCATTGTGAGGAGGCCGATGGGCTGTTCGCGGCTCTGGTCTGCTCGTGAGGCTCGGGCACCAGTCGTAGGCCTGCCCGGGTAGGCCTCACGTGCGGCCCGTCTTTGAGAACCGGGGTTTGAATTGCGGCGGCCGCCGCCACCGCTACCTCGTCTACCGTAATTCCGAGTCCGGGAGCCTCGCCCAGCACTATGCCGCCGTCAGCAAACTCCTGGTCAACAGTGAGACCAGTCGGAAAGTTAAGGTCCTGGACCTCAAACGCTAGGTGGTTGGGAATGGCTGTGGCGGCGTGTGCGAGGGGGTTGCAGTTGTAAGCAACGGGACTCACCGGGAGGTCATGCAGGTGGGCGACAGCGGCAACGCGCAGACAGTGTGTAATGCCCCACCCGTTGCCGACCTGGACGATGTCTAAGGCATTGGCAGCCAGCAGCGGCCGGAACTGTTCTAGACCGGTGAGGTTCTCGCCACTAGCCACCGCCGCGCGAATGCTCGACCGAATTGAACTCATTCCCGCGGCATCCCAGCGGCGCACGGGCTCCTCAACCCAGGTGATGTCGATTGACCGCTCCAACTCCGACATGTTGCGAATCGCTTGAGCTGTGCTCCACGACTCGTTTACGTCGAACATGATGGCGGGACGCTTTGAGTTGCGGCTCATCACATCGCGGGCGGCCAGGAGCCGAGGCAGGTCTCGGTCGATGTCCCTGCCCCCCTTGATCTTTGCAGCTGAGAACCCACGGTCCGCGAATCGCTCGTAGAGCGCGACGAAGTCTTCATCGTTGAGCCCGTACTCGAGACCGGAAGCGTAGCCCTGAACAAAACGATCGCGGCCGCCCAGCGTGCGCCAGAGGGGCTCGTCTTGGGCCTTCGCCTTGAGGTCCCATAGCGCCATGTCCATGGCGCCGATGGTTCCAAAAGTCATGCCCGAATGGCCTACCTTGAAGACGCGCGAGAGCATGCGATCGTAGAGCGCAGATACTGCACGCGGGTCCTCACCGTCGATAGCGGGGAATACTCGAGCAATGTCGTCGTGGGAACCGAGCCCGACGCCCTCGAGCCCCACGTCGGTTTCGAGGATCAGGATTGGAATAGTGGTGTGCTGGTCAGGCATGACGCCGTTGACGTCGCCGATGGCACGGCCCCAGTTGTGGACCGTCACGAGCGTCCGGTATCCGGTGATTTTCACTGAAGCTCCTGTTCAAGCGCAATGGACATCATTCTTTGACTCCTCCGGCGGTCATGCCGCGCACTAAGAAGCGCTGCGAGAACAAGAACATGATCAGCACCGGCAACACGGAAATCACCGTGGCAAGCGCGAGTGTGGGCAGTTGCACTGACGTTGATCCCGCAGAGCTCGGATTGAACGCAGGGGTCGCCCCCAGTAGCGTGGTGAGGCCGACCTGAATGGGGTAATCGCTGCTTGACGGCAGCATCACAAAGGGTAGGAAATAGTTGTTCCAATTGGCGACGAAGCTGAAGAACCCCACGAGCGCAACAATTGGTGCGGCCAGCGGAAGCGCGATGCGCGAGAACACCTTGAACTCACTCGCGCCGTCTATACGCGCGGCGTCAAGAAGTTCGCGCGGAATGCTTGTGGAGAAGTAGATGTACGTCAAGTAGACGCCGAACGGGAAGAACGACATCGGCAAGATCACCGACAGAGGGTCACCAATGAGACCCACCGCGTTCATTTCGAGGAAGATGGGCAGCACCAGTGCGGTGTTGGGGATGAGCATCACGATGAGGGTCAGCACGAGCAATGTGCCCCGCAGCCGGAACTCGGTGAGTGCCAGTGCGTACCCCGCGGGGATGCTGGCGATAAGTGTGAGCACGAGCGCACCCCCTGCATATAGCGCAGAGTTCGCCACCCAGGTGCTAACGGCGCCCGATTGGAACTCGAACAACTGATTCCAGTTGACGACAAAATCACTCCACGTGCCAATGGAGAACGGATTCTCCACGGAGAGTGCACGTGCGCTTTTGGTCGTGGCAAGAATCAGCCACACCATGGGAATCGCGAAAAAGAATACAAAGATCGCGGAGACGACTCCGCCTACGGTGCGCAGGCTCCAACCCGTAAGGTTGCTTTGCCGCTCACGTTGCTTGAGAGATGTGTTGCTCATGGTCTACTCCTTGTCGAAGAGTCCGCCGCGCAGGACGAACACGGCCGAGAGTGCGAGGGCGACGAGCAGCAAGAGCAACGAGATTGCGGCCGCGCCGTTGAAGTCGTTCTGACGGAACGCATACTGATACGCCAACTGGTTGAGGGAGTAGTCATTGGGCACCACGGCCTGGCTCGCTTGCGAGAGGAACTGTGGCTCGACGAAGAGTTGCACGCCCGCCGCGAGCGAAATGATCCCCATGTAGGAGATCCATTTGCGCATCATGGGGATTTGAATCCGTCGGGCGATTTGGAACGGTCCGGCGCCATCGATGCGCGCGGCCTCGATCACTTCCTGGCTGATGTTGTTCAACGCGCCGTACATGATGACGATCCAGCCACCGGCACCTGCCCAGAACGCGATGATTGCGAAAACGAGCGGCAAGTTGTTGGGCGCGATGACTTCGACAAAACTCTCGAAACCCATTGCATGGAGTAGCCCCGAGAAAGGGCTGGCTGAGGGGTTGAGCATGAAGAGCCAAAGCAACACGCTCGACGCGCCCGCCAGCGCCCCTGGGATGTAGAAAATGAAGCGCAGGCTAGTACTGGCCCACCGAATCGCAATGTTGTGAACGATCAGCGCGAGGAGGGTGACCAGAATGACCAACGCGAATAGCCAGATGATGACGTAAAGCGCCACGTGCTGAGCTGCGGGCCAAAACCGGAAGTCGCCCAGGACCTGAGAGAAGTTCGTGAGCCCAGCGAAGCCGCCCTCGCGAGTCGTGAACGCGAGATAGACGGCGTAAAACGCGGGCACGATGCCGAACGCGAGTGCGAGCAACGTGTAGGGCGTGACGAACGCGTAGGCCATTCGACTGGAGCCGCGCGCGCTCGGGGAACGCGAGCCGGCAGGCCGCCGACGCGGGGAACCCGCGCCGGCAGCCTGCTCGTTCAGAGGCGTGCTTTGGTCGATCAATTGACCGTGTAGCCGTCCACCTGGGCCTGGTTGGCAATCGCCGTTTGCCACTCAGGGAGCAGGTCCACGAGGCTCTTGCCTTCGGTCACACCAGGCGTCATCGTCTTTGCCCAGATTGCTTCCTGGTTAAAGATTCCGAAGCCCCAACCGGGCCACACCATGTTCGCTGCGGAGACCATCGGGTCCAAGGAGGTGGCGAAGTAGCCATCGCCCTCGAGCTTCTTGACCCAGGCTTCGGCTGCCGGGCCGTAGGCGGGGAGTCCGGGAGCCAGGTCGACCTGGTAGGCCGGGTCGGTCGTGACGAACTCGGCGAACTTAGCGGCGAGCGCCGGGTTCTCTGAGTGCGAGCTGACAAACCAGGTACCGCCGCCGACATTGCCGGTGACCGCGGTCGCGCCATCCCATGCGAGGGGCTCGGCTACGCCGATTGTTCCCTTGGGAGCGTTGAGGCTGTCGGGGTTGCTAAAGAGTGCACCGGAGTACCACACGGGGCCGGGGAGCATGAGTACCTTGCCCTGGTAATCCTGGATGAACTCTGGCGTGAAGACCGAGACATGCGGCATTGTGCCGTTGTCGCGGAGCGTGTCCATCATCGAGGCTGCGCGGACGCACTGGTCGGAACTGGTGTCTACCGTCACCGAGGTGGCTCCAGTGATGTCGTTCGCCTGGCACTCACTGCCCCACATGTAGATCTCGGGGGCCCACGGGTCGCCCTGGGAGCCGATGATGTAGCCAGGGTGGTCCTTTGCGAGCTTAACGCCGAGCGCCTCATACTCCTCCCACGTGGTGGGGACTTCGTATCCGAACTCATCGAACAACGACTGGTCGTACCACGTCACGACGTGCGCGACGTCGTTACGCAGGCAGTACACGGAGCCGTCCACGATGCACGGGTTGAGGCTGCCCTCAGCAAAGCCCGAGATGATGTCGTCTGAAACCAGACCATCGTCGAGGACTGCGGCGTAGGGCTGGGAGCCGGGTGCAGCCTGGCTTGCCCATGCGGCATCGGTGTTTTGGGTGGAGAACACTACGTCGGGCCAACCTTCGCCAGCCTGGTCGAACAGCTGGATCTTGGTGCGGAACGTTCCCGAGCCGTTTGCGCCGCCATCGTAGGTTTCGACCGTGATCGGATCGTCCGGATTCGCGGCGATGTAGGCGTCAGCCGCTGCCTGCCGGTCGGCATCTACCCATACGGTGATGGGGGTGTCGTTGACTTCGGGCGCCGGAGCGGCGGTGGCTCCGGAGTCGGTGCCCGTGGGTTCTGCGGTGGGCTCGGTGGAACTACAGCCTGCGATGGAGACTGCGAGTGCGAGCACTCCCAGACCACTCAACACGCTGACCCGGAGGCCACGCCTGTGGGAACTCGTTATCAGGTTCATAGGTTTTCCTTTTGTTGGTCGACTTCTTTGACGACGGGTGGGGCAATCCATACGTTAGAGCATACGTATGATGTTTCGCAAGACACGATTAGGTAACGGTGCTTAACGCACCTCGCAGCAGTGCGCCGGGCGCGCTCCGGCTAACCCTGCGGCCGCACCAGCCCGGTCTCGTAGGCCATCACGACGGCCTGCACCCGGTCGCGCGCGCCCAGCTTGGCCAGCACCTTGCCGACGTGCGACTTCACGGTGGGCTCGGCGAGGAACAGTTCCTTGCAGATCTCCTGGTTGGAGTGCCCGCGTGCCATGAGCAGCAGCACTTCGCGCTCGCGGTCGGTGAGGTCCTCTAGCCCGGCACCGTCCGTGGGGTCGGGCAACGATCCGGCCAGTCGCGTGAGCAGCCTGCGGGTGGACGACGGCGCGATCACCGCGTCCCCGGCGTGCACCGTGCGGATCGCGGCCAGCAGCTCTTCGGGCGGCGCGTCCTTGAGCAGGAACCCGCTCGCGCCGGCCTTGATGGCCGCGACCACGTACTCGTCTAGGTCGAACGTGGTCAGGATGATCACCCGCGCATCGGACGTGGCCGTGACCTCGGCGCACGCCGCGATGCCGTCCTGGCCGGGCATGCGCACGTCCATGAGCACCACGTCGGCCGGCGATTCCGCCAGCGCCGCCAAGGCCTCGGCGCCATCTCCCGCCTCGGCCACGACCTCCATGTCAGCTTGGCTGTCAACCACCATGCGGAAGCCCGCG
>Ga0307486_1003515_pt1 | contig 10011 bp, 14 predicted proteins | sample CBIW02metaG_FD_203663 | JGI IMG/M metagenome (GOLD analysis project Ga0307486, IMG submission 203663) | Sea-ice brine microbial communities from Beaufort Sea near Barrow, Alaska, United States - CBIW 0.2 | ecosystem: Environmental > Aquatic > Marine > Coastal | place: USA: Alaska | collected... | reverse complement strand
AACCGACCTCTCCCGGCACACACCCACCGAGCTACAGTTGGTCGCAGCGGACCTCAACGAGCGTCCACGAAAGACCCTCGATTGGGATACTCCGGCCGAGCGTCTCCACGCTTTACTGAACACGAAGTAAGCCAGTGTTGCGACGATGGCTAGAACTCAAGCCCGTGAAGGCTGGCTCTACTGTTGCTGTGTGCTCGACGCATTCAGTCGCAGAATCGTCGGATGGTCCATCGACTCCAGCCAAGACACCCGGCTCGTGCTCAACGCCCTCGACATGGCCATCAAGACCCGCAAACCTGCGCCCGGCGGTATTGTCCACGCCGATCACGGAGCCCAGTTCACTTCCTGGGCTTTTGGCAACCGAATCCGTACCGCTGGTCTGATGCCCTCGTTCGGCACTGTTGGAGACGGTCTCGACAACGCGATGATCGAATCGTTCTGGTCCTCAATGCAGATCGAACTACTCAACCGCCAACGCTGGAACACCAGACTCGAGCTCACGAACGCGATCTTCGAATACATCGAAATCTGGCACAACCGAGCACGACGCCACTCGAGCATCAATTACCTCACGCCCGTCGACTTTGAACTAGAGTCCGAAATGAACACCAACCACGCCCGAACAACACGCCTCACGAGATAACCAAACCCGGGGGCAGGTCAATGAGTCAACTAAACCTGGGGCAGTCCCCTCGCGAACTTGATCAGCGTACGTCGAAGGTACGCCCCCGATTCGCCAGCACATGACGAGATCCTCGCTGTGGACTTGACCCCGCGCAAGGTGCTCCGTATTATTTGTGGGTGCGGATACCCGATGAGCAGAAAACCTTCATGGATAGCACGGTGCCCCGCTCTGCCCGCCACCGTCGCTCCATGCTTTTTTGGGTTACCGTCGCAGCCCTTCTGGCTCTTGCGGGAGGCATCGTGGTCCTCCTCTACCCTGTTCTTGCTTCACCGGTCGGGGCCGATGATCGCTACTGGTACCTCCTCGTGCCAGGCGAGACCGGTGGTTCCTACTTCGAGGCGATAAGCAGAACCTTGGGCGACATCGTAGCCGGTGCCGAAAATGGCCGAATCGTTGCCCTCACGACTCTCCTTCGACAACTTACTTCGCTGGCAGTGACCGGCATAGCGGTGGCCACATCGTCTCCGATATTTGCCGTCCAAGCAGGCATGAAGCTCATTCTCATAGCCTTGGTGGTCCTGACGTGCAGTGCCTTCCTCCGCTCGCTACGGTGGCGAGCTGCTCAAGGTTCTCTTATGTCGTTGAGTCGACCGACCATCGTCGTCATCACTGTCACAACCGCCGCTTTCCTTGCGATCGGCGCCCAAGCCCAGGACCAGTTCGCAAATGGGTGGACTACCTACGCGCCACTCACCTACACGGCCGTGATAGTCATCCTTGGCTCTGCCTCACTCCTCGTGTGGCTCACACGCAAGGCAGCCTCCGGCCCGAGCGGCTGGAAAGTTGTCGGAATTGGCTCTGCCGCCGTCATTGGGCTTGCACTCAACTTCAGTTATGAGCTCTTCTACGTCGCGGTGCCTGTGGTGGTGCTCACTCTGCTCCTGCAACCGGTGCACGTGGACGCCCGGCGAGGGGTCAAAGCAAAGCTGATCGTTGGCGGCGCGTTCATCACCGTTTTCACGGCGGTCTTTGTCGTCTCTCGCGTTTGGATCGCAAATCTGTGTTCGACGCGCAGCTGCTACGGTGGAACCCAGACAGACCTGAACGGCAAGGTCGCAACGACGTTCCTGCGCAATCTGGCGACGGCCGTGCCCGGAGGAGGTCGGAACGAGTTGCACGCAGACCTGGCCCGGCTTGGCTGGGAGGACAGGATGCCAGGCCTACTCGCGCCGATCCCTCTGCTGGTGGCGGGCTCCGTCGCGGCTGGCCTGCTGTTCGTGTGGTGGCGGCTAGTGGGCTCGGGCCGAATATCTGACGGCCAGGATGGTAGTCAAGGCGACACTCGACGCGAGTCCCGCCTACTGCTCACAGCAGCCACAATCCCCTTCGTCGCCGCACTTGGAACGGCGCTGGTAATGGCTTTGTCGATCAACGCGCACGAACTCATAACGAGCATCGGAACCCCATACCGGAACACGATGGCCACTTGGTCACTGCTCGCACTGACAGGCGCGATGCTTGTCCGCGCCGCCACGCTTCGCTGGACATCCCGACAATCGATAGCACTCCTGGTCGGTGTGGCCGTCGCCATTATCGCGGTCGGCGGTTATACGTTGACTGCGAATCTCTCGGCCTTGCAGGCAAACCGAGCCTACAAACCGAACGTGGTGACAGACACGATCCAATGGGAGGTTGTGCTCGGAGATCCAAGCGTTGCCGGTGACGAACGGCGTTGTGCGACTCTCGACGAGCTCACGCACTTTAACGGTTCCGCGACTTGGGTGAAAGTTGCGAGGGGAGCCGATGAAAGTTTCAAACTCTACCACGGCACTCCCTACTGCTCTAGCGGGATACCTGACCTGGGCCAAGGGTAGTGCCCGGGGGCACTCTGACCTGCCGCGGTGATCTCGGATAGTGGGCCCTCTTAAAATGAGGGTGCTACTGGAAGAGAGCGTATTATGTCCGCATCGCGGAGACGGTTTCGCAGGAGTTCAAAGACGAGTTGTGCCGTGAGGTGATCTCGACGTCTAAACCGATCAGGGCTGTCGTTGTCGCTTACGGTGTTGGCCTTGAAGCCTTGCGGAATTGGGTGCACAAATACCGCGAAGCCAACGGTGGCACAGAGACGGAGTTGACGGTCTCGGAGCGGGCCCGTCTGAAGCAACTGGAACGCGAAGTTCAAGAGCTGAAGGCGGAGACTGTGTTCTTGAAGAATGCGACGGCCTACTTCGCGCCGGAGCAGCGGTGAAGGCCAGATACGAGTACGTCGACTCCCAAAGTAACGACCCCTCGAACGTGAATCCGGTGGTGAAGATGTGCCGGTGGTTAGGGGTGTCCACTTCAGGAGGGTGTTTCATTGACTGTGTAAGGGTCCGGTGTCAATCCGAGGTGTGGCCTGGCGGCTTCACCTCTGAATAGGACTGATGATATGACTGATATTGCTGATACTCAGAACCCTCTTGACGGGGTGTTGAGTGCTGACCAGGTCGGCGCTTTGGTCAATGCTGCGGAGGACCTCGGGCAGGGCCGCGGGTCGAGACGTTGCTCACGTTGATGACTCAGGCGGTGCTGGAGTGGGCCCTGGAGACCGAGATGAGCGACCCCTTGGGCTACGAGTTGGGTGACCCTGTCGGCCACCGGTCGGGCAACTCCCGTAACGGGAGAAACACGAAGAACGTCCAGACCTTGCAGGGGCCGGTCGAGATCACCGTCCCGCGAGACAGGAACGGCTCGTTTGAGCCGGTGATCGTCCCCAAACGGGCCCGCCGGTTGGGCAAGGTCGACGACATGATCTTGTCGCTGTATGCCCGTGGGATGACGACCCGTGACATCGCGTCCCATCTGGAGGAGATCTACGGTTCCACGGTCTCCGCTGCGACAATTTCCAGGGTCACTGACGTGGTGGCCGATGAGGTCGCCCAGTGGCAGTCACGGCCCTTGGAGGACGGGCGGTTTCTACCGAACGTTGCGAATCCTGATTGAGGAGGACTCGCGTGGTGCGTTGGGCATGGAATAAGTCGGCTGCGGGGGTCAAGCGCCGCTACTTCGAGCTTGTCCGGCAAGGGCTGAGTGGCGTGGCCGCGGTCAAGTCCGGTGTAGTGGATGCTCCTATTGCTGTCAAGGGCATGGTGGAGGGGTGAGCCGGTCCAGGGCTGTGTGTGCGTGGTGCTCGAGGACGGCGTCGCCGCGGGTGTGCCTCGTTTTGCGAAGGATAGCCAACACCAGGCCCGCGCCACCGAGTTGATGTCGGCCGGTCTTCATCGCGATTAGCGATTGGGCGCGAACGTTACTGCGGTATTGTCAGGAAGCGCGCGGACGCGCATCGGTAGGTCATCGCTGACCTGCGGCATACGGGAGGGTATTAGGAGACTATGGGCGCAATCTCGAACCGTTTCATCACGCGGGGACTGCTAGTCACGGTCACATTGCTTTTCGCGCTCGCCGCCGCCGCAGTCATCTTGGAGCAGTGGCGCGTTGCGGGCGTTGTAGCCTGCGTGAGTGGCGTAGGACTGGCTGGTCTAGTCCTACAGGTCGGCAGGACGTTGCACCGCGCGTTATCGCTGCACGCGCACAAGGCAGCCGCGACCGAACGTGGCACGCAGGGCAGTCTGAACGCGCTTCATGTCGACCTTGAGCACATCAAAAAGGCCGGCATAGACAGCAGGCGGCAAGTCAGCAACTCCCTTTCTAGTATCGCCGCCGTAAGCGAAGCCGTTGTGGTGCTGTCTCAGGAGGTTCGGAGGATCCCGGAGACCGTTGAACTCGAGTCTCAGGCGGCGGCGGGCCGTATCTCTGCGGTTAGTTCGCGGGTGCTTGAGGTGGGCCAGGCGCTCGATGACAACCAGGCTGCGGTGCGTCGCCTCGCTCGTTCACAGCAGTCGCGCGACGCCCAACTCCACAGTGCGGTACTCACCGATATCCAGGCGGTGTTGCAGTTGCAGGAACGGTTCATGCCGAAGGCGCCCTTGCCAGTTGCTGGTGGTTGGGCCATCAGCCCGACTGGCGTCATGTGGCTGGTTGACTTGATATCCAGGCATTCACCGCAGAGGATCGTGGAGTGTGGCTCCGGGACGTCCACGCTGTGGATGGCGCTAGCACTTCGTCAGCAAGGCAGCGGAAGTATCCTCACGCTTGAGCATCAGGAGGCCTACGCTGCGGCTACGCGAGGCACGCTTGCTCGACATGGTTTGAGCGACCTTGCCGAGGTCCGTCAGGCCAATCTCGCGGATGTAGAGACGCCGCTAGGCACGCGTTTGTGGTACGACATTGGTTCCGGCATTGATGGACCAATTGACTTGGTGGTGGTGGACGGCCCTCCCAAGTCAACCGGTCCGCTGGCCCGGTACCCCGTGCTTCCGGAGTTGAGGCCATTTCTTGCTGACGGCGCGATCATCGTCGTGGACGATGCGCAAAGGCCAGATGAGCAAGAGATGTGCGAACATTGGCTCCGCGACTATCCAGAACTTGAGCGGCTCGCGCACGCCGCCGAAGACGTTCATGTGTTCCGTTGGCGGGTCACAACCTCCTGACAGGGGCGGGGGACAAAACTCTTCGCATGCATGATCTCAGCCTGAGTTTTGGTGCGCTAGCCTGGAGCTATCTTTTATCTTTGAGGAGCAGTAATGCGCAAGTTTGCCAGTTTTCGTCGCCTTGCCTTGGCTAGTGTGGTGATGGGACTCGCCGTGGCGGTGGCTGCGCTACTGGATTTGGATCGCGTCGCGCTAGCACTCCTGGGCCTCGAGATGGTGTTGTTAACTGCACTCGTTGTGCTGCTTGATCGCCGTGCGCGCGCGCACCGCCCAGAGAAGGGCGCGAAGCAGCTGATCGCGATACAGCGTGATGTTCGGCGGCTCGTGGTCGATGTGGAGGAGACGCAGCGGCGCCTCATAACTTCAATAGAAACCCTCCGGCTTGAGAGTGCGGAGCGCGACCGCAATTGGGACTCTGGGTCCGCGAGTTGAACAGTGTCCACGTGTGCTACGTGGGCCGCTGAGACCTGGGACTTGCAGTGCGCGTTTCGTGCAACCGTTCTCGAAGGCTCGAGTCCACCGGTCATTGCCCTCGAGCGGCGTAGGATTCCTCGCTAGCAAACCTGACACCGCCCTCTCCTCCAGTAGCACCCCCCAATTTTAAGAGAGCCCGCGGTCCAGGAAAACCGATGCAGTCCAAACACCCTCTATCCTTGACACGAAACCGGCCATGCCATGGCCCAAATTACGCAATGCGAGTCGCCACACGGTACTTGCGATATGGAGTCGCCCGCCGCGGGTCTGGCTGAAATATTCCCGCTATAGCGAACCAACGAGAAAGACGGCAGGGGGACCACCTTGAGAGAAAAAACACGGGAAACTTCGACGATGCGAGGAGGTCTCAGATGGCTCTTCGTGGTCTTGCCTGTCTTGATCGTCTCTGCGCCGCTGATATATCTCAGCCCGGGCGCAGACGAGAGGTTCAAGGTGTACCTCTATGGTGCCGATTGGGTCAGCGATCCCGTGAGAGCAGTCACCTACCCGTTGGGGCAGACCGTAGACTTTTTACAGTTGGGCAATTTTCGTCCGATAGGCCGCATTATCGAGCACACCAACTTCATGGGTACAGAACTTTTAATGAGGTTGACGGGCGGGTCGCTGAACTTGGGATTGGGTCTCGTGCGCATCCTGAGCCTAGTCATATTAGCTTGTGTGGTCTATCTTTTCGTGGATCGCGTTGTTAACGCTTCAGGCCTGAGGTCACGAAAATGGGGATTCCTAGCACCTACCGCGGTCTCCTTCGCCCCCTTCATTGTCGCCTTCGGAAGTGCTTCCTCTTTTGTGATCTTCAGCGGAATGTACATTCAATCAGCAGCACTCACCCTGCTCCTTGCCATGATTTTCCTGCGCAGCAGCCTTCATGAACGGCGAGCAATTCGACCCCACGAGTGGGTCGTATATGGCTTGGCCGGACTGTTGATGGCGGCCACCAATGAGATCGTCAACATCGCATTCCCTCTGGCAGTGATCGTCTTCATCTCGGGGATGCGCATGGCGCATCTGCGATCGGTTCGGTATTTGTGGAGTTTGGCGGGAACACGATTGCTCGCCACCACGTCGGCGTTCTTTCTCGCCGTGTTCGTGCCGGTGCGGCTTTATATTCTCAGGGCCTGTAACGAAGGGCCCGGTGCTTGCTATCGGAACTCCGATGTGGATTTCTCTGGTCTGACTCTCGGGGTTTGGTGGAAGCGGTTGACCGCTGGGCTCCCGTACTCCGCGTGGAAAGACGCAGATTCCTTTTCTGCCCTGGTCAGCCGGGGACTGATCGCCTTCTTGGTCATTGCCCTGATAGTTTTTCTATTCGTGCGATTTGGCGGGTCTCACTCATCAAATCTGTCACGTGCGTCAACTGCCACGGCCGACTCCACAGAGGCTGTGAACTCGGTAGCGCGGCGACTGCTGATCATTGGACTCACTGTGGTTGTTCTTGCCGCAACGCTTAGCAGCCTGAGCTCGGGGCTGCAGCTCTCGACCCGCAACTTCGGCTGGAGAGAATCCGCGCTGTCAGCAACTGGGTGGTCTCTAGTGATCGTTGCACTTTTCGGCTATGTTATAGCTTTCGCACGCACCTCAGCCGTCAGTGCGCTGGCGTTCGCGCTCGTCGCTGGCGCTAGCATCCCGATGTCCACATACGCCAATACCGAGCGGCGAGATAGCGAGTTATCTTCTGAGCTCAGGGTTGCGGATGATTACCTTGGCTTTGAGCTCGCGTCGTTTGCGGACAACTCCCTCTCCCACGCCAATCGATGCAAGGTGCAACGCGACCACCTCGCGGCGTACCAGGACCTGGAAGATCAACACTCACGGATCATGGACGCAGTGAACCATTACACTGAGACAAAATACGGCAAAGAATTTTGCTGACCAACGTGTGGTGTCAACAAGAGAATGGACAGTGGCCATGAACAGACAACGTGCCAATGCCTAGGTCGGTAGAAATCAGCGTGGTGGTGCCCTGCCACCGGGAGTCGTCAGGACTCGTCGACTTCTATCGAGCCCTGTCGGCGGCTTTTGTCACCGAAGCGGCCTACTGGCAGGTGGTATTCGTCGACGACGGCTCGAACGACGACACCTGGCAGGTGATCGAACAACTGGGCGCCAGGAACTCGAATGTGGTGGGCATCCGATTGAGCCGTAACTTCGGCAAAGAGGCGGCGCTCACCGCAGGCCTTGAGCGCGCTGAGGGGCGAGCGATCATCACTATGGATGCGGACCTCCAGCATCCTCCCGCAATCATCCCTGAGATGATACGCGAGTGGCGGGATGGAGCTTCGGTGGTCGACGGCGTGAAGCTCAACAGAGCGGGGCAGGGCGCACTCGGAAGAGGAGCTTCTCAAGCGTTTAATCGGATCTTCCATACCATCACTGGCGTCGATCTGACTAACGCGACGGACTACAAGCTCCTGGACCGGGTAGCCGTTGACGGTCTCCTGCGCTTCCATGAAAGGGGGAGCTTCTTCCGTGGCTTGTCTTCGCAACTTGGCTTCCAGAGAAAGAGCGTCGAATTCGAGGTACTTGAGAGAAGCAATGGTTCGTCGAAGTTCTCGTCGCGGGCATTGATTCGGCTTGGAATGAACGCCCTCACTGCCTTCACGGCTCGCCCGCTCCACATAATAAGCCTCATGAGTGCGGCCTTTGGTGTTTTCGCATTGGTCTTGGGTGTCCAGACACTGGTCCGATTCCTTTCGGGTCACACAGTCGAGGGATTCACTACCCTGATTCTGCTGGTGCTGATTGTCGGCACGTGCCTGATGGCGGGGCTCGGGATCATCGGCGAGTATCTTGCGCGGGTGCACGAGGAGGTCAAGGGCCGCCCTCGCTATCTCGTCTGGGAAGAAGTGAAGAGCGACCCAGAGTGACCGGATTCTGGGCGGATAGGCCTGGCCGCGGTAGAGTTGCACTGCTCGCAAGGTATGGGATTAGTGGAATCGTGAGTGCGGTTGTCCACTTGGGAGTACTCTCGATCTTCGTTTCTCACTTTGGTTACGCACCCGCCGTGGCCACAAACCTCGGGTTTGCGGCGAGTATCGTCGCGTCGTACAGTCTTCAGCGATGGTGGGTATTCAAGTCGAACCGGCTTCATCGTGAGGCTGTCCCCCGGTTCCTCCTCGTCACCATGGTGGCTGCTGGGCTCAACGCCTCGATCGTTTACGTCGGCACGGAGACTCTCGGCTACTCAGCGCTGGGCCCGCAGTTGCTTGCACTCGTGGTAATCCCCGTGTCGAACTTCGTGCTGAACGGTGCATTCACGTTTCATGCCGGGGCGCAAGGTGAAAGCGAGGGATTGCTGAACCATTAGGTGTCATCTGTGACCGGCCCCACAGCTTGGGTTCCAGTTTTGGTAGCAAACTGGTGGCCTTTGCGACAGGCCGTGTCACATGACCCGTGCGTATCCCCCCGAGTTTCGGGCTCGAGCAGTTGCTTTGGTTCGTGCTGGAAAGCAGGCCAAGCAGACCGCGGCTGAACTTGGCATCCATCCCGTGACCATGTCGAAGCGAGTGCGAAAGGACGACGTTGATCGCAGCCGCTGGCCGGGTACGTCGTCATTGGAGTTTGTGGAGCTGCGCGCCGTACGAAGACATATCTATTTCCCTCGACCGGTTCGGCCGACACCGGCGATGCGGATTTGAGGGCGGCGGTGGCGCGGAGCGGGCCCTCGATTTTGACGTATTCGTACTTGTAACGACCGATGACAGACTCAGCGGGGGCGTTGCAGTAGGAGTCTCCAACGGTCCCCATTCAGGCGATGGCGCACCGTCCCACACCTCCAGATCAACGTGTTGCCCCGGCCAATTGAAGTCGCTGCGACCTACTGGCACCAATCGTCACTGGCCGCATGGGGCGTAGCGGTGAGTAGTCGCTCGTGTCCGGTACGCTTGCGTTGACAGTTTTGCGGCCCCACGGAGGAAGTACATACACATGACAGTCGATCTCGTCGTACTAGGACTGGGCTATGTCGGCCTCCCGCTCGCGAAGGAAGCAGTAGCTTCGGGGCTCAGCGTGGTTGGCTTTGACGCGTACAAATCTGTGGTCGAAGGACTGAACAGTGGGCAGTCCCATGTGGATGACCTGGCTGACTCAGACGTCGTGGGAATGACGTCCAGCGGGTTCCGTGCGACTTCTGACATCGAAGACGTTCGTGGAGCAGCGGCGTTCGTAATTTGTGTTCCGACGCCCTTGAGCGCCGAGGGCGGGCCCGATTTGACGGCTGTGATCGCGGCTACCGAGACCATCGCTGCGGTGATTGAGCCCGGGATGCTGGTAGTGCTCGAGTCAACGACCTACCCCGGTACGACGGAAGAGGTCGTGAGGCCCATTTTGGAGCGCGGCGGGCTGCGCGCGGGGATCGATTTTTAT
>Ga0307486_1003514_pt1 | contig 10015 bp, 8 predicted proteins | sample CBIW02metaG_FD_203663 | JGI IMG/M metagenome (GOLD analysis project Ga0307486, IMG submission 203663) | Sea-ice brine microbial communities from Beaufort Sea near Barrow, Alaska, United States - CBIW 0.2 | ecosystem: Environmental > Aquatic > Marine > Coastal | place: USA: Alaska | collected... | reverse complement strand
ACCTACGTGTCTGTTGCTACGATTATTTTCTTGGCTGTTCTTGGAGCGCTGGGTGCCAAGGCGGGTGGCGCAGGCCTTGCTCGCGGCGCATTGAGGGTGATGTTCTGGGGCGGGGCGGCAATGGCTGCAACAGCGGTTGTCGGCAAGCTTTTTAATGTCGCGGTTTGAATGAGGCACCAATGCAGAACGGGTTTGTCGAAAGCTTCAATGGCCGCATGCGCGACGAATGCTTAACGAGCACCTGTTCGATAGCCTGCGCCATGCCCGCAATTTAGTGGCAGCATGGCGCACCGACTTTAACCACCACCGCCCCCACACAAGTCTCGCTGGCCTGACACCAGCCAAATATGCTAACCGGTCAAAGGAAGACCAAAACCTGAACAGAGCTAACTTAAAATAGCGGACTCACAGGGGAGCAGGTCACGGGTAAACCTATCTTCAGTCAAAGGCCGTATAGGGCTGCGACCTGGCAGCAGTCTTTCATACGACCGAACACGGTTTCAATACGGTTACGCTGGTTGTGGTGACGCTTGCGTCATTTGACGGGCTTATTGCGGAACCGGTCGCGTAAATTGTTAACGACCTCGCTCCAGCAAATATGCGCTTGATCACGGTCCTTTTCGACAAAGACGTTATTTATCACTGTATCGCTTCGAGTTTGTTGGAGACCGTCAACTTAAGTAAGGATGATGGTTATGACAATAAGTGGCAGCAGTTCCCAAGCAATTACATCAATTTGGAGCATCACCGTTCAAAAGCCTATCTATATTAATGCTGCTGAACAGAGACAGTGACGAAATCTCTGAATTCCTTATTCTTGTCTTGCTTCGGGGTGTCGCAATATATCGCGGTTCGCTAGCGTCTCAGCCTTTATCGATAGCTTTGCGCATTCCTCCGGCAATGAGTGCGGCGGCGTCCGTTGCTATCAAAAGGATGTTTGCCCGATGAGGGGCGATCAGAAAGCGGGGTTCCCACTTGGGATCAAACTTTTCCTTGAAGTTTCGCAAACCATCGAAATTGTAAAAATGCCCTCCGTGGCGATAGACAAGAGCACCAAGCTTCATCGTCCAACGACTGCCGCGCCTGGCCTCAAGGCCCGCAAGTGGTGCCATCCCAAGGCTGAATTGAGCAAAGCCTTCCGTCCTCAGGTGCAGCAACAACTCTGTAAAGAGGTAATCCATCAATCCAGATGGCGCATCATCGACGTGCCGCATCAGATCTATGGTCGCGGTTTCTTTGGTTTGGGTAGTCAGAACATTGGCAAAGGCAACGATGCGCGCGTCGTGGCGCACGATAGCGATTGGGAATTGACGCAGATAGTCTGGATCGAACCGGCCAACGGAGAACTGCTTTTCTGAACTGTGTTTGTCAGCAAGCCATTGATTCGAAATTTTGCGAAGCACTTCCATTGTGGTGTCATCGATCGGGGCGCTCAACATTTCGAAACTGAGCCCGTCACGGGTCGCGCGATTACGCGCCGTGCGCAATTTCTTCCGTTGCCCGCCTTCGAGCGAAAAGGCAGGCAACGGAACAATGGCCTCTTCGCCCATCTTGTGCATGGCGAGACCCATTTCGGCCCAAAGCGCCAGATTGTCAGCCGCGACCTCGTAGAATACAGGCCTCGCATTGGCGGCATTGGCCGCATCGACAAATTCCCAAGCCAGTTGTGCAGCCTCGTCGGGATCGCCAACCGGATCACCAAGCGCGATCCAAGAACGCGCTTGGACCCGGTACATCAGAAATGACCGACCGCTGTCGGAAAACAGCAACGACTTATCCCCGGTCAGAGCAAAGTTTGCGTCCGGATTGGTTTGTGTCGCTATGACTGCACGGGCCTGTTCCACCTCCTCTGCTGTAGCTAGTTGAGCCACGACCCTTGGGGGTCGCAAGGCAGTTACGAGTGCGAATAAGCCGATAACTAGGGCCCCAACAAGACCGGCGCGGGTTGCACGCGGCGCAGACTGATCTGCCGCGAATTGCCACCACAACTCATGACTGTACGGCGTCGCCTTGTGCGCAAAGAAATAGACACCGACCCCCGCAATGATGATTGAGGCCATCAGTAAGATCCAGCGGATTGACAGGGGGTTTCGCGTCAACCGCGCGCTTCGATAAAACTCACGCTTGCAGGGCAGCAAAATGAGGCCCATCAGGAAGAGTATGACGGCACGCTCATAATCGAGACCATGCAGAAGCGATGCCACAATTCCAGCCGCCAGTGCGCCGACCGCGAGCCAATAGGCACCTTCAACACGACGAAGCATGCCATGCGCAATGATCAAAAGGGCGGCCCCGATCGCACTGGACAACAGTGCACCGCCTTCAACAAAACCTAAGGGCAAAAGAAGCTCCATTTCTTCGGCTACCTCGCTTGAAGCGGGGATGATCGCCGAAAGAAGCATGAAGACACCGGACGCAAAGATCATCGCCGACATGGCCAGCGGAACAATAGAACTTACAGCGCCAAAGACCGGCGCGAGGGCCTGCATCTGGGGAGACTGAACCTTGGTGCTAGCCATGCGCAGCTCACTCAAAGCAAGAAGAACAAGGGCGAGCGCGAAAGGAACAAGATAATAGATCAGTCGGTAAAGCAGTAGTCCGGCAGCCGCCTGATCGACAGGGACGGAGGCGGGTAAGGCTGTGATAATTATGGTTTCGAAAACACCGACCCCGCCAGGCACATGGCTGGCGACCCCCGCGAAAATCGCGGCGGCAAAGACTGCAAGAAAGGTAGCAAAACCCATATCGTTGGGCGGCAGTAAAAGGTAAAGAACAGTCGCAGCCATGAGAATGTCGATAGCTGTGAACAGCAGTTGGCCGCTTAGCAAACCCAAAGAGGGAGTCTGAAAACTGTGGCCGCGCAGGGTGATTTCGGATTTACGAGAGCCGAGGGCAGCCAAAAAACTCAGAGAGACAATCAGTGCTCCGATTCCGATCCATCGTAGGATATGCGGGCTTATTGATGTCAGCGATTGCAAAGCAAAAGGGTGATAGGCGAGAGCGCCGAACCCAACGATCGTGGCCCCAAGGCCAAAGGCCAAAGAACCGAAGACGGCAATCGCCGCGATATCGTATCCGGTCAGCCCTAGCGAAGAGTAGATGCGGTAACGTACAGCACCGCCAGTGACGGGGCCTGCCCCGATGGTATTGCCAAGTGCATAACCCAGAAACCCTCCCGTCATAATGACGGGGAAAGGGAGTTTCTTGCCGATATATCTTAAGGCAGACCAGTCGTATCCAATAAGCGCGGCATAGCCCGTGAACATTGCGAGTAATGACAAGGCAATGATATGCCACGGCGTGCCACGAACCTGAGCCATCACGTCCTTGAAATTCACCGATTTCAACAAGTGATAGAGCGCGAAGGCACCGAGAATGAACAATCCTGCCGTCAAGAGATAGGGCGCGATCGGTTTGATCCGGGTCCATATTCCAAGTGTTGGTAAAGTATCAGAAATCTTCACGGCGGCCCCTCAATTGGTTTCTTATTATCAAATTGTAACCCGCCGCAGTACAAATAGCACAGGGGCGGCGGCTCTGCCGAAAGAGGCGGCACTCGCTGAGTCCTGAGGGGCCAAAGGCTCAGCAATGCATTTATCAGGCGTCTTGCGCCTTTGCGCGATTTGCCAAAGTGACATCAAGCGTTAGGTGTTTGCCCTTTCGCAGAACCTTGACTTTTGAGAGGGTGTCAGGCGCAGTACTGGCAACGGCGCGGGTCAGATCGCGGGCTTCATCGATCTTCTTGCCATCGAAACTTAATACAATGTCGCCAGATTGCAGACCGGCTTCTTGCGCGGGCGTACCGTCAATGACCTTTTCAATCATTGCGCCCTGTCCCGCTTCAAGGCCAAGAACCGAGGCAACTTCTTCGCTTACCGGTTTGATCTGGACACCCAGCCACCCCCGATCGATCTGACCATCATCTTCAAGGTCCGCAACGACCGACGATACGAGGTCAGAGGGCACAGCAAAGCCGATCCCCGCACTTGCACCATTCGGAGAGAGGATCGCAGTATTCACGCCGATCACCTCACCCTGGTCGTTGAACAACGGACCACCGGAGTTGCCTCGGTTGATGGCGGCGTCAGTCTGGATGAAGGAATCGAATGGGCCAGAATGGATATCGCGGTCTTTCGCCGAAATGATGCCGGTCGTCACTGTTCCGCCAAGGCCGAAGGGGTTGCCCATCGCAATGACCTCGTCACCGACGCGCATCGCACCGGATGAGCCGAATGGCACGGTCGGAAGGCCTGAGCCTTCAACGTCGAGCAACGCGATGTCGGTCAGGGGATCGGCGCCGACAACAGTTGCCTCGTGTTCTGTTCCGTCTGCGAATTTGACAGTTATGGTCGTAGCACCATCAATCACGTGATTGTTGGTGACAATCATGCCATCGCTGGAGATGATGAACCCCGAGCCGAGCCCCTGTCGGTCAGGCGCGTTCGGCATTTGTGGCATCTGGGGCGTGTTGTCGCCAAACCGCCGCTGGAATTCTTTAAAGAATTCCTCGTTTGGCATCGTACCGTCAGCTTCGGCCGGGGTTACTGCAGCCGTGACTTCGACCAGAACGACGGCAGGGCTGAACTGTTCTATCAGGTCAGCATAGCCGCCTGCGGGAACCGCAAGTGCAGCAGACGGCGACAGAGTGACAAAACCGGTCGATGCAACGGATGCCGCAAGGAGAGCGGCGGTCAGCTTCGTGCTCCGTTTAGGTGTTAGTAATTGTGTCATGAGGATAACTCCGTGTTCATGTATAGTGGAGCTAAGATTGGGGCGGCAAATGAAAATTACTTCGCGGCGACTATACAAATTTGTAATCTTCTGCGGATTGGTTCGCGATGTATGCCGCGCGCGTCAGCCAAGCTTGGCTTTTCGTCGTCTAAGCAACTGTCGGGTAAGGCGAAACAGGTAGGCCCCAATCAGAACGAAAACGACGGCCGTCGAAATCGGATTATCCAAGCCACCACCGTCTCATACTTCGATTGCAGAAAGTACCCCGCGCCGACAAGCAGTCCAGTGCAGATCAAGCTGTCAAAGGTTGTGAAGATGAGGAACGGCTTGAGTGGTATTCCGGCGATTCCTGCGGGTACGGACATCAGCGTGCACACGCCTGGGATCATGCGACCGAAGAAAACTGCGCGCCAGCCATAGTTTCTAAACCATGACCCGGCGCTGTCGATGCCTTTTGGAGATATTGTGAGCTAGGCACCATGTCGTGCGGCGAACCGTTGCAGGTGTTCTTTGCCAATCCAGACACCGATAGAGTACCAGAACAGAACGCCAAGAACGGAGCCGATGGTTCCGGCCAGTACTGCTGTTGGCAGCTAAAGATGGCCCTCAGCCGACAAAAACCCCGCAAGCGGCATCACAAGTTCGAATGGAATGGAGAAAAAACGTTTCCGGCCAGCATCAGGGCGGCAACGCCCATCTGGCCGAGACCACTCATCCACGTTGTGATCATTTCAAACACGCTCGATCCTCCAGAACTCTCTGAAAAACCGCGTGTAATGTGGAAATCGCTTCAAGTATTGAACAGATAGGGCAGGGTCCTCAATGCTTAGCTGACGGCCAGATTACGGTTTGGTAAGGCTAAGGACCTGGGGTCGCGGGCACTAACCAAAGCCGTGATCGTGTCCGATAATCTCAGCGTGGGATGTTCATGCATGTGCTAAAGAGGATGAATGACGCAGCCCGCGCCCTGAAACGGGAAGTCGTCGTGCTCCAACTGGCTTTGCGCGATCACGTGTCTCCGTTCTGCCTAAACTACTTGCCCTTCTCACCATCGACTATGTTATCAGTTACGTCGATCTCATTCCAGATTTCATACCTGTCTTCAGTCTGTTGGACGATCTGATCCTAATACCCGTAGCGATCCGGCTCGTGTTGTGGCTCAGTGCGCAAGAGATCATCGCAGAGTTGCGGGCTGCGGCAATGAGCGAGACAGTCTCGATCAACGCCGCCAGATGGCCATCCGTCGTTGGCATCCCAATTGCTTGGTTTTTGGAACTGGCGCTAGTTGTGCGGCTTCTCCGTCTCTGATCCAGTGATGCGCCGGTTTGTTTTGGATCGCCCAAAAATCCAACCTAACCGCCAGAAGATAATCAGCATTGTGGTTGCCGAAGCGATCATTAGGCCAACCGCATAAAGATACCCAAAGCGCCAACCGAGTTCTGGCAGGTTATAGGGCGAAGCGCGATCAAAGTTCATACCGTAGAGCCCTGCGATGAAGGTCATCGGTATGAATAGTGTGGCGATCATTGTCAGCACCTTCATGACTTCGTTCATCCGATTCGATAATGACGACAGTTGCAGGTCGACGAGCCCTTGCGCGGTTTCCCGAAAGACTTCGACCATGTCGAGAAGCTGAAACGCGTGATCCGAGCAGTCACGTAGATAGGGCAGAAGCGGCTCATCAATCTGAGGCGTGTCATCACGCTGGAGGGCCGCAAGGGCCTCTCGCATCGGCCAAATCGCGTGACGCAGAACCAACAGATCACGTTTGAGTAGGTGTATATCGCGCATTGCCCCGTCACCGGGATCACGGAGAATACGTTCTTCCAGCGCCTCGATCAGATCACCTTGCCCCTCCAAAACAGGAAAGTAGCTGTCGATCACGGCGTCGCAAATTGCGTAGAATAGGTACGCGCTGGAACTGCGAATTTGCCCCTTGCCGCTTGCAAGACGTTTGCGCACTGCATCAAAGCAGTCGCGGGGTTGCTCACGGAGGGTCAGAACAAAATTTAGCCCCAAAACGAGTGTGATCTGGTCAGCAACAAATGGCTGCCTGTCGACCGGCATTTTGAGAATTGTTTGAACTAGGTCGCCGTCCACATCCGTGTGGGCACGCTGATCAAGGTGGAAGAGATCAGCAATGGACAGGTCGCTCAGCCCCAGCTTCCTGGCCAGATCGGCGATCAGGGCGTCGTCCTTGAACCCGCAAACATCAATCCATCGGAAATGTCCCGGCGTACCCTGCTCAAGGCCGTTTACAGCGTCGTACGAAGCCCCATCATAAATATACGTGGTGATCGTGGTTGGATGAGCGTTCTGCGGCGCTGAAATCGCTATCGGAGACGCGCCAATCGGTCTGGTGCGGCGTTTCAAAAGATGCAGGCGTTTTCCGTGCCGAGATGTTGATCTATGCTCGATTTGAGGTCCTCCTGTATTTGACCAGTGTTTTCAAAAGCCTGCGTTTGGTCAATAGTGGGCTTTGGAGGCCCCATGACTTGGCAGACGTTACTATCCCAACTTACGCAATTGCAGGCCAATACTTGGTTCGGCGCTCTCGTCCTTTTGGTCATCTTTCTGATTGGCGGCATAATCTTGTCATGGGTATTGCGCCGCGCAATCAGACTGTTGCTGGAGCGCGACCGGGATCAGAGGATCGACAGGATGGCGGCAACCTTTCTGTCAAAGGTCGCGGTCGTGTTTCTCTGGCTTTTCGTCACCATGCTCTACGCACATATGATCCCTGCGTTGGATAAGCTGGGAACGGCGCTTTTGGCGAGCGTCTCGGTCGCCTCCATAGTCATCGGACTGGCCGCGCAATCGACTCTCGCGAATTTCGTTGCGGGCATCAGCCTGATCTTCTACCGCCCTTTCCGGTTGGGCGACCGGATACAGATCAACGCGCCGACCGGACTGGAGACCGGTGTCGTTGAGGACGTGTCACTTGGGTATACGGTGCTGCAAACCTTCGATAATCGCCGCGTCATCATCTCAAACTCGGTCATTTCCAACACCGTTATGGTCAATCTCACGGCCGTTCATCCGCGCGTAATGGCGATCATACCGTTCTCGATCAGCTACGACGCAAATATCGATCAGGCGCGCGCCATTGCGCTGGAGTTGGCGGTCGCGCATGCGGATGTTGAAGAGGTTGTGGGTTGCCCAGTTGTGCTTTTAAACACGTCCAGCGTTGATCTGAGCCTACGTGTCTGGTGCCCAGATACTACAATTGCCGCAGGTGTAAGGTACGACTTGACCGAAGCCATCAAGAAGCGGTTCGACCTCGAAGGTATTGAAATTCCCTTCGTCTACCAGAACCTCATAGTGAAATCATTGCCCCTCTCAGCCCCCTTGCGCGAGACCAAGCAAAAAGACGAAGACGGTGAGTAGTAGCATTGTCAACGTTAAGGCAAAAAGGACCTCAATCCTGCCAAACATAGAACGACCTGGGTCTGATCGCTCGATCTGCTTGCGAATGAACAGGAAACGCAACGAGGCCAGTGCGACAAGTACCGCGCTTAAAACGACCAATGCCAGCCCCGTCCAAGGTCCATTCGGCGTGCCGGGCAGACGCTCAATGACAATTCCGAATCCGGCAATCGCGATGGCAGTCCGTATCCAAGACAAATAGGTCCGTTCATTTGACGCGTGGTCCTGAAATTTCTCGATCATCGGATCTCCTCATAAGCCTAGGTTTTACCGTGATCGGTAACATATACTGAATTCGTCGATACGACATGATAAGCTCATAATTTACCTAATTTTGTAGGGCAGATCGTACAGAAAAAGGAAAAGACAGTGAACCCATTGCGATATTTCTGGGAAAAGGGGATTGCCAGCGCCTTTCTGACCGGACTTTTTGTTTTGCTGCCGATCATACTGACGCTCCTCATTATTGAATGGCTTGTTGGCAAGCTGAGTGGTGCTTTAGGTCCTGGGACGCTCTTAGGAGATCTGTTGACCTCTGGTGGATCAACAGTGATTGGCCCGGGCCATGAAACGATTGCCTTTTGGCTCGGCGCAGCCTGTGCGCTTGTTGGCGTCTGGGCGCTCGGGGTTTTGGTGAAAGCACAAGCGAGACGGCAATTTGCGACCTGGATCGACGCCTTGTTTTCACGCGTTCCCCTTGTGCGCACCATCTATAAACCGGTGAGCCAGGTCGTACGGTTGATGAATGCCGACAACCAAGATGAGTTTCAGGGCATGTCCGTGGTCATGTGCCGGTTTGGCAGTGAGGACGGCGCGGAGGTGCTCGCGCTTTTAACGTCGCCTCAAATCTACAAAGTTAGCGGCAAAAGGCGAAAACTTGTCTATTTGCCAACGTCACCGATACCCATGTCCGGAGGACTTATCTTTGTGCCAGAAGACGCGGTCAGTGCCGTTCCGGGCATGGATGTAGATGATCTGATGAAGATCTATTTTTCTCTCGGAGCGCTGATGCCCGAAGAGGGCGAGGGTGGTCTCCCGCGAGCGCCGCGCGTGGTTCCAGACCCGGCGTAGTTATAGAACCTATTATGATTTGTGACTGCAATTCGGGTCCAAGCTATCAGTGGCACCAAGACATTACATGGTTGTAATGTCATTGACAGGACACCGCACGTGTTGCCGCCCACATTCTATTTCACAAGGAACAAGGAGACCTGACAAATGGAACGTATCAAATCATTCTTAGCAAGCGCGCTTTTCGCCTTGATCATATTTGCCGGGTTCGGCTTTGGGATCATGGCGCTTGGTTTCGCGATCGTGCTCGGCGGCGCATTTGCGCTGGCCATGCGCTTGGTGGGGCCTCGGATCGCGGCTAAGGCCGAGAAACGCGCTGAAACCGCGGCAGGAGAAATGCCGTTAGCCGAGCCAACGGCGGCTTAAGACGCAATACGACACAAGGGCAGAACGGCGGGTAATACCCGCCGTTCTCTTTTTTTGCCAGGCAGTCTGAACCTAACAAAGATGTAATGCAGCGGTCAGTCGATCGGCAATATTAAGCCTTAGATCAGTTGCATCGGACGGGATGGTCCCGCCCCAACCAAGGAGACTAACATGAAACGCAACACTCTGATCGCAGCAGCCACAACCGGTATGATCGCTTTGACCGCGCTGTCCGGCGCTGCCTACGCAGCCACTGACAATGAGGCCAACGACGATACTGAAATGACACAGTTTCTAAAAGAAAATCCGTCGATGCGTGATCTGATCGCACCTGTGGAGAATTCCACTGGTGGCAAGGTCGTCGGCATGGAAATCGACGATGAGGCCAGCGGTAACGGCACTATGGTCGAAGTCGACGTCA
>Ga0307486_1003512_pt1 | contig 10017 bp, 6 predicted proteins | sample CBIW02metaG_FD_203663 | JGI IMG/M metagenome (GOLD analysis project Ga0307486, IMG submission 203663) | Sea-ice brine microbial communities from Beaufort Sea near Barrow, Alaska, United States - CBIW 0.2 | ecosystem: Environmental > Aquatic > Marine > Coastal | place: USA: Alaska | collected... | reverse complement strand
GAAACCTTAGCTTGTCAGAAAGATTCTCGAAACGCTTGCCAGCAGCATTGCCGAGGCTTTATATTCTACAACCATAGGAAAAAACTCTCCCTGGTGCCACACTGCCGTAGCCCCGGGCCGATTCAGGAAAAGAGAACCCATGACTTCCGCCGTCGTCGCCGACACCGCTACCGCATTCGCGCTGCCCACCGAACCCGAGCTCGTGAGCGTGCGAAAAATTCTGGCCGATGCCGGTCTATTCGGCGAAAGCATCCGGGTTGCCTACCTCGGCTTGCTCGACCCGCCCCGGGGCGCCGCCAGCGAGGTAATAGATCGCCGCTTCCGCGTGTTTCTGCACGATATCTCGGGCGCCGCGCCCACGGATGTGACCGTTTCGGTCACCCATGGCGTTGTCGAGTCGAGCGTCACGCTCGACACCGCAGTCACCGGTGAACTGCCGGTGCTCGAAGAGGAATTCGGCGCCGTCGAAGAACTCCTCACCACGGATGCCCGTTGGCTCGCCGCCCTGGCCGCCCGCGATATCGACGTGGCGAACGTGCGCGTCGCGCCGCTCTCGGCGGGAGTGTTCGAGTACCCCAACGAGAAGGGGCACCGCATTCTGCGCGGCCTCGCCTTCGTGCAGAACTTTCCCGAAGACAGCGCTTGGGCGCACCCGATCGACGGCCTCGTCGCCTATGTGGACGTCGTGGCGGGAACCGTCGACCAGGTGCTCGACTATGGCGTTGTGCCCGTTCCGGCGGAACACGGCAACTACACCGACCCCACCCTCACCGGGCCGATGCGCGAGACGCTCAAGCCGATCAGCATCACCCAGCCCGAGGGCGTGAGCTTTTCCGTCACCGGCGGCAACCACATCGAGTGGGAGAAATGGAGCCTCGACGTGGGCTTCGACGTGCGCGAGGGCGTCGTGCTGCACAACATCGGCTTTCGCGATGGCGAAAAAACGCGGTCGATCATTCGCCGTGCTTCAATCGCTGAAATGGTCGTGCCCTACGGCGACCCCGCCCCGGTGCGCTCCTGGCAGAACTACTTCGACACCGGTGAGTACCTCGTGGGCCAGTACGCCAACTCGCTCGAACTCGGCTGCGACTGCCTCGGCGAAATAACCTACCTCAGCCCGGTCATCACCGACGGCTTCGGCAACCCGCGCGAGATTCGCAACGGCATCTGCATGCACGAGGAAGACTGGAGCATCCTCGCCAAGCACAGCGACCTCTGGAGCGGTATCGAGTACACCCGCCGCAACCGTCGCTTCGTCATCTCGTTCTTCACCACCGTCGGCAACTACGACTACGGCTTCTACTGGTACCTCTACCTCGACGGCACCATTGAATTCGAGGCCAAGGCCACCGGCGTCGTCTTCACGAGCGCCTACGCCGGCAAGGGGTACCCCTACGCCTCGGAAATCGCCCCCGGACTCGGCGCACCCTTCCACCAGCACCTGTTCAGCGCCCGCCTCGACATGGCCCTCGACGGTGACACCAACCGCGTCGAAGAAGAAGACGTCGTGCGCGTACCCATGGGCCCCGGCAACGAACGCGGCAACGCCTTCACCCGCCAGCGCACTCTGCTCGCCACCGAATCAGAGGGCGGACGGCAAGCGGATACCTCGATCGGCCGCACTTGGCACGTCTCCAACCCCAATTCCCTCAACCGTCTCGGCGAACCCGTGGCCTACAAACTGCACCCGCAGGGTCTGCCCATGCTGCTCGCCGACCCGGAGTCGTCCGTGGCCCAGCGTGCGGCCTTCGCCACCAAGGGGCTCTGGGTCACCCGCTACGACGATAACGAACGGTATCCCACCGGCGACTTCGTCAACCAGCACGCCGGCGGCGCCGGGCTCCCGGCCTATATCGCGGCAAACCGCGACATAGACGGCGAAGACATCGTGCTCTGGCACACCTTCGGCCTGACCCACTTTCCGCGGGTTGAAGACTGGCCGATCATGCCCGTCGACACAGTGGGCTTCAAGCTGCGCCCCGACGGCTTCTTCGACCGCAGCCCGGTGCTCGACGTGCCCGCGAGCGTGCCGCCGGCATCCGGCGGCCACTGCCACTGAGCCGCGCCTCACTCCCAGCCACCGCGCCGGAGCCCGTGCAAAAGGTCCTGTGCTTTCCGGGCCCGGGCCCGGAAAGTGGGCCCATGATTGATCATGGGCCCACTTTCCGAAGGTGGGCCCGGACAGCGGATGTCGCATCCCGCATCCCGTGCATCCCGGCATTACGTGCACCTGGCATCCCGAGCACCGGCATGCTGCACCCAGTGTGCCGGCATCCCGTGCACCCGTGCACCCGGCACCCGGCATCCCGTGCACCCGTGCACCCGGCACCCCGCATCCCGTGCGTCCGCGCGCACCTACCCCGCGCGCACGCTCGATTCGGGCGTCAGGTCGAGGCGACGTAGCAACTGCGCGTTCAGGGCGACGACCACGGTCGACACCGACATGAGCAGCGCGCCGATCTCCATCGGCAGCACGAACCCGATCGGTGCGAGCACCCCGGCTGCGAGCGGAACCGACAAGAGGTTGTAGCCGGCCGCCCACCACAGGTTCTGTTTCATTTTGCGGTAGCTCGCCCGGGACAGCTCGATCACCGAGAGCACCGAACGTGGGTCGTCGCTGGCGAGAATGACACCGGCCGAGGCGATCGCCACGTCGGTGCCCGCACCGATCGCGATGCCGACATCGGCCTGGGCGAGCGCCGGAGCGTCATTGACGCCGTCGCCGACCATGGCCACGCGGCGCCCCTCATGCTGCAGCTCGGCCACCTTGCGGGCTTTGTCTTCCGGGTGAACGCCCGCGAATACCCGGTCGATGCCGAGTTCTGCGGCCACCGATTGCGCCACCGCCTCGGCGTCACCCGTGATCATGACCACTTCGATACCCCGGCGATGCAGGGCGTCGACCGCCTGCCGCGATTCCTCACGAACCTCATCGGCGAGACCGATCGCGCCGATGACCGCACCATCGCGCAGCACGTGCAGAATGATCGCACCCTGCTTCTGCCAATCCACGGTCTCGGCCAGCTGCGTTGCATCGTGCTCGGTGAGCAGGCTCGGGCCGCCCACGCTCACGCTGTGTCCGTCGACCTGGCCGGTCACGCCGACCGCTGCTTTCGTCTGAAACTCACTGGCACGTGAAACGGTCAGTTCACGGGTTTGTGCGGCCGTGACGATAGCCCGGGCGAGCGGATGTTCACTATCGCCTTCCACGGCGGCGGCCCAGGCGAGCACCTGGTCACTCGAAAACGCGGAATCGGCGACGGCAACGTGGGTCACTGTCGGTTCGCCCTTGGTGAGCGTGCCGGTTTTGTCGAACAGAACCGACGTGACCTGCCGCATGCTCTCGAGGGCGAGGCGGTCCTTGATGAGTACACCGCCTTTCGCGGCGCGCTCGGTGGAAATCGACACCACGAGCGGAATCGCCAGCCCGAGTGCGTGCGGGCAGGCGATGACGAGCACGGTGATGGTGCGCACCACGGCATCTTGCGGCTGTCCGAGCAACGTCCAGACGATCGCAGTGATCACCCCGGCGCCGAGCGCGAACCAGAACAACCAGCCGGCGGCCGTGTCGGCAATGCGCTGCGCCTTCGACGACGAGCCCTGCGCCTCGGCGACGAGCCGCTGGATTCCGGCCAGCGCGGTGTCATCGCCGACCGCATCGACGCGCACCCGCAGGGCGGAATCGGTTGCCACTGTGCCGGCCACGACCTGATCGCCGACTCCCCGCTTGACCGGCCGGGACTCGCCGGTGATCATCGATTCGTCGACATCAGCCGTGCCTTCGGTGATCTTCCCGTCGGCCGGAATGCGCCCGCCGGGCCGCACCACGACGAGGTCGCCGAGCGCCAGCTCGGTCGGTGATACCCGCACGATCTCGTCGCCGTCGATCCGCTCGGCCTCATCGGGCAGCAGCGCCGCGAGCGATTCCAGGGCAGTGGATGTTTGCGCGAGCGACCGCATTTCGATCCAGTGCCCGAGCAGCATGATCACGATCAGCAGAGCCAGTTCCCACCAAAAGTCGAGCTCGGCATCGATGATGCCGAGGCTCGCGGCCCACGACGCGAGGAATGCGACCGTGATCGCGAGGGCGATCAGCAGCATCATGCCCGGTTTGCGGGCTTTGAGTTCGGAGACGGCCCCGGTGAGGAAGGGGCGTCCGCCCCAGACAAACATAAGAGTGCCGAGCACGGGGGAGATCCAGACGATTCCCACGATATCCGGCAGGGTGTAGCCGAGCAGCATGGAGAACATGTGGCTGAACACCACCACCGGCACTGCGATGACGAGCATGATCCAGAACAAGCGCCGAAATTGCCCGACGTGGTCGCCATGCCCGCCGTGCCCCATGGCGCCGTGGTCCATTTTTCCGTGGTCCATTTTTCCGTGGTCCATGTTCTCGTGGTCCATGGCCCCGTGGTCCGGCTGAACATCGGCCGTGCTGTCGGTCGTGCTGCCGGCCATGCTGTGTTTCCGATCCGTGCTGTGGTTCAGGTTTGGCTGCGTCATGTCATTCCTCGATCTCGAATCTGCAAGAGGCTCTGCTCGATACCCCCCAAGGGTATACCCGGATGCGCATCTGCGCATCCGCTGGTGTGTGGTCACTTGGCTTCCACGACGCCCATCATCCCCGTGTCCTCGTGATCGAGAATATGGCAGTGATACACCGTGCGGCCGCTGAAGTCCTCAAAGGCAATGCGCACCTTCACCTGGCCGCGCGCCGGGATGTTGACCACGTCCTGCCAGGGCGCCGTCGACACTGTCTGCCCGTTCTGCTCGATGAGCTGCATGGGCCAAACGTGCAGGTGCAGGGGGTGATCCATGGTGCTGGCGTTGGTCAACGTCCACTCCTCCACGCTGCCCGCCGCCACGGTCGTGTCGACCCGATCGCCGGCAAAGATGCGCCCGTTGATCGTGGACACCATCATGTTGGCGCCCATGCCCATGCTCATACCCATGTCGAACACCAGCTCGCGCCGGGCCGTCACGGTCGCCGACCGCAGGTCGCGCGGCTTCGGTTGGGCGGGCAGGTCACCGAGCGGTTCGACCTCGGATCCGGCCACGACCAGGGTGGCCAGTGTGGCCGCGTCGGACGACCCGCTATTGCCGCCCATCATGCCGCCGCTCGTCATCGCGCCGGACGATCCGGTGTGTGAGCCGCGGTCCACGGCCAGTGCGCGCAATACCGATGTTCCCGCCTGAATGGTGACCATCAGGTCGGCTCGGTTGCCCGGTGCGAGCACGATCTCGGTGACCTCCTCCGGGTTCTCCAACCGCCCGGAGTCGATTCCGAGCAGCTGCATCAGCTGCCCGTCGAGCTGCAGGCGCAGGTAGCGCGACACGCAGGCGTTGACGATGCGCCAGCGCTCGCGCTCGCCGGGACGCGCCGTCAGCGCCGGGTTCACCTGCCCGTTGACCAGCACGATGTCGCCTTCACGCCCGTCCATCTGCTGCATGGCGTTGACCGCGGCCACCTGCCCGCCCCCGGTCAATGCGATATCGGAGATCACCAGCATCCGCTCGCGCGCACTGGGAATGGGCACGGGGTCCTCCACGATAATGGCCCCGTAGAGCCCGCCGAACACCTGATCGGCGACGAAACCGTGGTGGTGCGGGTGATACCAATACACGCCGGGCGGGTGATTGTCGGGCAGCTGATAGTCATAGTCGAACGACTGGCCCGCCTCCACCATGACGAACACATTGTCGCTGTTGCCGTCCGGCGAGACGTGCAACCCGTGCACGTGCAGGTTGCTCGGGTCGCCGAGCCCATTGTGCAAGTTGACCCGCAAACGATCACCCGGGCGGATGCGCAGCGTCGGCCCCGGCAGACCGCCGTTGTACCCCAGAACGCTCGCCTCCACCCCGGCCAGCTGAACTCGAACGGGCGCTGCATCGAGTTGCACCGTGAGCCCACCGGACGCGCTGATCAACTCCTCCGGCTGCACGAATTCGGCGCCGACCGGAATGTTCTCGCCCGAACCAACCGAACCGCCCGAATCCGGCCACAGCTTCCACACCGCGGCGCCCCCGACGGCGGTCGCGGCCAGGCCCAGGCCGCCAATCGTCAGCACCCTACGGCGACTGACCACGAGGTTCTTCTGGCTCGTCATGACCGACCGGCCGGCAGATCGCTGGGCGCGGGGGCCGCAGCGGGTGCGGTAAGAGGGCGTACACGTGCGTTGTTCATCGTTCAGTCCGTTCAGATCACGTCACAGAAACCTTGGGTGTCACAGCGCGCCCGAAAGCGCGACGGTTTCTAGACGCGACGAACGCCGAGAAGGGCCAGCCGGGGTCGATGAATCGGCAGGGCGACCGCGAACAACATGGCCTGCACAACCTTGTCGGCGCGCAGCAGGCGGTGTGCGAGCGTGAAGCGCCGATTCAGCCAGACCGTTGCGGCCAGCACGAGCAGCAAGACGCAGCCCATAACCATGAGGGCGCAGTCCAACATGGCGCTCTGAGTGAGGGGAGGGGCCATCATCACTGCAGCGGCCATGCCGGCGTACGCAGCAGCTGACTCGTGATGCAGCGCGGGCGTGGCGACGAGCGCCGTATCGGCCAGCGATGTATCGGCCGGCGATGTGGCGACCGGCAGCGCAAAACCCATGACGTGTGAACTCGCCGCCGAGTGCATGGCCAGCACGCTCAGGAGCAGCGTGGCAAGGGCCAGCAGCGCGAGAAGTGATGTGCGCACGGGCAGTGGGCTGCGCCTCGAAGCGGATGCCGGCAGGACCCCTGTGTGTGTCATACCACCTCCTACGGCGCGTGCGTGAGCGGCTCGGTCGAACCGCATACCCCCATAGAGTATCGGATCTGCACGATCCCGCGCTGAATTCGCGCCGATGAACCCCATGCGGCCGCGCGATCGGGCAGGCTGGAGCCATGGCGCAGACGACACCCACGGCAGCCCCCGCGGCGCTCCCCGCAGAATCCGCGAGCGACGCCGCCCGCCGCACCGCACTCACCCGCATGAAGCGACTCGCCGGGGGGCTCCTCGCTCTTATGGCCGTCATCTTCACGGTGTCGTTCGCTCTGCAAGACCGCTACCCCTGGCTCGAATACGTGCGCGCGGCGGCGGAGGGCGGAATGGTCGGTGCCATCGCCGACTGGTTCGCCGTGACCGCCCTGTTTCGCTACCCGATGGGCCTGCGCATTCCGCACACCAATATCATCGCCAACCGCAAAGACGAGATCGGCGCGAGCCTCGGCGAATTCATCGAAACCAACTTTCTCGTCGAGAGCGTCATTCGCGGCAAGCTCGAGTCGGTCGCGCCGGCCCATCGCCTGGGCGTGTGGTTGAGCACCCCGGCCAACGCCGAAAAAATCACCGACGAGCTCGCCGTTGCCGGCCAGGGGCTGCTCAACCTGCTCGGCGATGACGCCATCAAAAGCCTCATCGAGTCCGTCGCCCGGGAACACCTCATCAAGCCCGAGTGGGGCCCCAGCCTCGGCCGGGTGGGGGAGCGGCTGGTCACGAGCGGGCAGCAGCACGCCGCCGTCGACCTGCTGCTCGACCGTGCCGACGGTTGGTTGCGCACGCACCCCGAGGCATTCGGCCGCGTAGTGTCGCAGCGGTTGCCGAGCTGGCTGCCCGGATTCGTCGACAAGCTCGTCGACGACAAGGCCTACCGCGAGGTGCTCGTTTTCGTGGCGGCGGCGCGCGGTGACCGGCAGCATCCGGTGCGTCTTGCCCTCGACGAGTACCTCGGCGAGGTCATGCAGGACCTGCAGCATGAGCCGGCGATGATCATTCGGGTCGAAGCGCTCAAGGCTGAGGTGCTCGACAACGCCAAGTTGCGCGAGTTCGCCGGCGATACCTGGGGAGCGATCAAGATCTCACTCGCCGATGCGCTCGACAACCCGACGAGCGCACTGCGCGGCGGAATCCGTTCGACTCTGCAAGATATCGGCACCCGGCTCAGAACGGATGCCGCGCTCGGCTCCCGCATCGACCGCTGGCTCGCCGACACCGCCAGCTATATCGTCGCCAACTATCGCCATGAGATGGCCAGCGTGATCACCGAGACCGTGGAACGCTGGCCGGCCGCCGAGACGGCGGCGAAAATTGAACTGCAGGTGGGGCGGGATTTGCAGTTCATTCGCATCAACGGAACAGTCGTCGGCGCCCTCGCGGGCCTGGCCATTTTCACGGTGGCCGGAATGGTGGCTGCGCTGTTCTGAATTCGGCTGGCAGTGAATTGATACAAAGGGGGGATATGGTCGCGCTGCCTCCCCCGATTGGGGGAGAATGGATCTTTCTGCCCTTTCGGAAAGGCTCCAATGCACGACCTCACCAGGTGGGCGCTTCGTCCGCTGATGCGCGTCTGGACTGCCGCCGTCGAACGCCAAGATCGACATTTGCCCCGACCGAGCGACGCGCCGCAGGCGCATGCCCCGGGAATCGACAGCGACCGCGTGCTTATTCTCGGATGCGGACCGGCCGTCGGCTGGGGGGTGCTCAGCCATCAGCTGGCGCTGCCCGGCTCGCTCGCCCGCGAACTGTCGGTGCGCACGGGGCGCGGCGTGGACATCGATCTGGTGGCCAGCCGCACCATGACCGCCGAAGACGCACTGGCCAGACTCGACGATATTCGGCTGGACCGGTTCGACGCGGTTGTTGTCATCCTCGGCCTCAATGAAGCGCTCGACCTCACGAGCGTCACCGAGTGGCACAACCGTTTGACGGCACTTCTCGAAGAGCTGGAGCGCGAAACATCCCGCAGCACGTCGATATTCGTGCTCGGCATACCGCCCATCCGCAGCATTGAAATCTTCCGGCGTCCGCTGGTTTTCATCGCAGATGCCTCGGCCGATGACCTCAACATGGTCAGCGCCCGACGCGCCGCCGAATTGCCGCGCACCACGTTCGTACCGTTTTCACCGTCGGCGACCGTCGAAGCCGACCGGCATCGCACCCCCGCCGATTACCGGGGCTGGGCGGAGCTGTTGGCCAACGCAATGGCCGACAACCTCGACGCGGCGCGCCTCGGCATTGCCGATCGCCCCGAATCCCAACCCGCGGATGCCGCCGACCGAGAAACCGTGCGGCAGGCGGCCGTCGACGAGCTCGGCCTGGTCGATACCCCGCCGGAGGCGCGGTTCGACCAGCTGGTGGCGCTGGCACAGCGCCTGTTCGACACCGAATCGGCTTTGATCAGCATCATCGACCATGATCGGCAGTGGCACAAAGCCCGCGTCGGGGTGGAAGCCACCGAGGTGCCCCGCTCCGAATCGCTCTGCGCGATCACGATCGAGGGCGACGGGCCGCTCATCGTCGAGGATACAAGCGCCGATGCGCGCTTCAACGACAACGCGCTCGCGCACGGCGAGTCGCCCATCCGCTTCTACGCCGGCTTTCCCATCGAGTCGCCGTCGGGGGAGCGCATCGGCGCACTGTGCGTGTTCGACTCCCAGCCCCGGTTGTTGGCCGACGTAGACCAGGTGCTGCTGCGTGAGCTCGCACTGCTCGTGCAGAGCGAACTGCGGGTGCCGTCGGAGGTGGGGTAGCGTTACCGAGCGTCGTAGTGGGTCTTAACCTCGGTTGCAGAGAGCACGACGTTGTACAGGGCAATCTCGTCGAGGGTGCCGACGAAGTTGTTGGCGGAAGTCGAGGTGCCAGCAATGCTCAATTTTGTCGTGGTCGGAGTATTGCTGTCACCGGTGACTCCCGATCCGGAGACGACCGTGCCGTCAACGTAGAGGTTAATCACGCCCGAAGCTGATCGGGTGAAAACGGCGTGGTGCCAGAAACCGTCGGCGTAACCCGCTCCGGACGAGATGGATGTGGCAAACCCGTTTCCTTTGACGTCTGTCCCTGCTATGACCTTTCCTCCGCACAGCGAAATTCCAAAGTCGAACACCTTCTTGCCGTCAATAGCCTGCACCATGCTTGGAACAGAATTCCACGAGCTGCATGTCGCGGTGATCGTTGGGGACTTGAACCAGAGTTCTGCCGAGAAATTGGGCGTGAGTGGGCTGGTCGTTGCTTCTGCCCACGAACTGTTACCGAATTGAACT
>Ga0307486_1003511_pt1 | contig 10023 bp, 8 predicted proteins | sample CBIW02metaG_FD_203663 | JGI IMG/M metagenome (GOLD analysis project Ga0307486, IMG submission 203663) | Sea-ice brine microbial communities from Beaufort Sea near Barrow, Alaska, United States - CBIW 0.2 | ecosystem: Environmental > Aquatic > Marine > Coastal | place: USA: Alaska | collected... | reverse complement strand
GTAGATGGCTCTTCTAAAGGTGATACTCAGCAAATTAAAGTGGCAAAAAATATGAATAAAAGGGCGGCCTTAACGGTATTGGATGAAGTACTGTCGCCTTTTGAAGATATGGCCGAATACGCGTTAGATAAAAATTTATTGGGTATGAAAAAAGGCTATAAAAAAATAGAGCTTATTCAAGATAATGGTTTATTAAAACAGACTGTTTCGGATCAGGCTCTTAAGTCTATAGATCAGAATATAGAGAAGTTAGAAGGTGTTATTAATCGAGGTGATTTTGCACAGGTCGCTTTGCTTTCGGCACAAATGTTTGGTGAGAGTATTTCATCTTTTAAGTATGTTCAAAAAATAACCAATCAATTGTATATTGAACATTTGGATGAGATGGGCTTTAGGTTATTGGCTTTGATAGAAGCAAATCAAACCGACTCAAAAATAATGCTTAATATCATTATACAAGCGAAAGCAAATTGGTTAGCACTGAAGGGTCAACTAAATGATGAGAATAAAGTAGAGTCTTTTGATTTATTATTTAAAGGCCTTGAGCAAAGTGTGAGTACAAATGATCTAAATATGGTTCAAATTTTAGCTTCAATGGATTTATCACTCGTCGATATTATCGAAAAAGATTTTCAATAGAAAAATTAGGCTTTAGATAAAACGAAATTAATTTAATTCAATCCATGGTTGATAAACCTTATTAACATGGATGTTTTTTCGTTTGTTCATTCGGTTTCTCGTTACTTTATTTGTTAGTCTAAATAAAGTAACCAACCAAAAAACACCTTACAAACACATTTTCTATTTCACAAAGCTTGTTGGTAATAGTTCAAAACCTATATACGTGCGCGTGTAGTAAATTTTGGGATTTAAGTGAAAGAGTTTAGAACTTGCCACTTAGAAGAGCGGGTGCTCTTTTTGCGATGACTAATAAGAAAGAACCTGAATAAATACGACGTATAAAAAGGCTTCTCAATCGTGATTAGATTGAATTTAAGGGCCTTAAGGCTTGGTAAATCAAGTTATTTAGATCGGGTTTAATTGTTGCTTGATGTGGATTCTGTAATTTTTCTCTCGTCCCAGATTCGTGCAAAGAACGTAAAGAGAAGGTATACTTCCGTTTAATTTTTTAACCCTTATTGAACGAGAATAACATTATGACAATTAAACGAATCGGACACCGCTATAGCGATACTAAAACGGGCGTAACCTTAGATGTATGGTTTCCACGTACTAACAAAGAGATAGCCCGTAACTGTTTGGCTTTGCAGGCTGGTTTGATTAAAAGTGATTTTGTCACGGTAGAAATCGCTTCGGTTGACGATGCACCAACGTCTGCTGAAGAGGCTTATCTTCGTCTTCATTTGTTGTCTGAGTGTGTCGTTAAGCCAAATGAAATCAATTTAGACGGTGTGTTTGGTCTGTTAAACAATGTGGCCTGGACAAGCGCCGGTCCTATTCTGCCAGCAGACGTAGAAAACTTGCGCGAGGCGATTGCAGGTGAAGTTCATCAGTTTAATGTGACATGTATTGATAAGTTCCCTCGTATGACGGATTACGTCATTCCTGAAGGCGTTCGTATTGGTAATGCTGACCGCGTTAGACTAGGTGCTCATTTAGCGTCTGGTACAACGATTATGCATGAAGGTTTTGTGAATTTTAATGCCGGTACGCTTGGCAATTCAATGATCGAAGGTCGTATTAGTGCAAGTGTCGTTGTTGGTGAAAACAGCGATATTGGTGGCGGGGCATCTATTATGGGCACACTTTCTGGTGGCGGTAAGCAAGTTATTTCAATGGGTAAAAGAAACCTATTGGGCGCCAATGCCGGATTAGGTATCTCTCTAGGTGATGATTGTATTGTTGAGTCGGGACTTTATCTTACAGCGGGCACAAAAGTGAAAATGCCGGATGGTTCTATTATTTCTGCACGTGAATTGTCTGGCCAATCTAAGTTATTATTTAGACGTCACAGCCAAACAGGTGCTGTTGAAGCAATTGTAACGGACGGTACTTTATGGAATGGCTTAAACAGCGCACTTCATAGCAACGATTAATCGCAATTAGTTTCAATTAATAATGAATTGAGTACCCAGCTACACAGTTCATCTAATTCAAAAAAAATCTTAATGACTCAGTCGTTCTGACTGAGTCATATCTCTTCTTATTTACCGACTGTTTGCTTGGTAAACCGCTTATATTTTAAACTCTCTAACTCACACAAATTATATTGTTTTTCGAGTACGACTGTCTGTTGTCTGTTGAAAAAACGAGCATTTTTGAATCAGTTTATTTTTAGAGACAAACCGTTGTTGGTATAATTTGTTTTTGAATACTTTTTTAAGGATAGGGGCGTTTTGATGGCGAAAGTCTTAGGCTTTGATCATGTCAGTATTGTTGTGAAAGATGCGAGAGCATCTTTTGAGTTTTATCAACAGTTATTGGATGTTGCATTATTAGAACGACCGGACCTAGGGTTTCCAGGCTATTGGGTTGATTTACATGCCGGGCAAAGTTTGCATATTATGCAGTTGGATAATCCTAATGCGGGTACGGTTCGTCCTTTACATGGTGGTAGAGATTACCATTTTGCTTTAAGAGTCGACTCTATCGCCGGTTATGTTGAGAAGTTAGAGGTTTTAGGCGTTGTATACACAACTAGTAAATCAGGCCGCAATGCCTTGTTTGTGAAAGATATAGATAATAATGCGTTTGAGCTATTTGAATATCATGGTGCTTAAAAATAAGCAAATGGGTCGTTTTAGCCTGATGGTGGTAATGGATTAATACCCAAAAACGTGTTTAAAATTGACTAAAAAAGGTGAAGTTATAAACTCACCAGGCCTGGGCAACGTTCTGGTTTAGACAATCGAATCATTGTCTAAATGCATTAAGAATAATCAAGTAAACTTCGGTGGCTTTATTCAATCATATCTAGCAGGGTATCAATAAACGCCTGTTTTTGAGCCTTATCTGTAATCGCTTTGTTCTGAGTGTCGCTAATTAAAAATACATCTTCTGCTTTCTCTCCCACCGTATGGATTTTGGCATCGTGTAAACGGATGTTACAAGACTTTAAGCTACAGCCAATTTTAGACAAGAGGCCTGGTATATCTTTGGTATTGATGCTGAGCTCAGTCATATGATTACTGATTTTATGGAAGTTAATCTCAGTAGGCGTTTCAAAGCAACGTACTCTACGTGCCTGACGAGGTAGGTTGACCTCTTCTATATTAATATCTGGCAGAGAGAGTTGTTCGCGAATTTTATGGAGCACTTCGGCATGTCGACTCTCTTCGACAAAAGAGTGGGTTTCTCGACTTAAAAAGTAGAAAATAACTAATGTCATATGCATGGTTGTACTGTAAACACGGGCTTCAACCACGTCGACATTAAGCTTGTCTAAGGTGAGCGTGATGTGTGCAAAAAGGTAATCTCTATCAGGCATGTAAATCATTAATTCCGAAGCACCCAGTTGCGTCTGGTTCTTTAGAAATAGGTGGGTCTTATTCAGATCCACGTTATAGAGTTTTTTGGTGATTCTAGCGACATCTTGCGAGTTTTGGCGACTGAAAAAATCACTTTTGGTCACACTGTTCCAAAAGTTTTTGTAGTCGGTGGAGCTGACGCCTCTTTTTGAGAGCACCTCTTTCGCTTTTTCTTGGGTTTTAAGGGCTTTTTTACTCTTGTTTTTGGGCACTTCAATCGACAAGTCGAGCGCATTTGAGGTTTGATTGTAGAGTTCTAAAAACAGTGAGTTTTTCCAATCATTCCAAACATTTTCCGAGGTGGCACAAATATCTGCAACCGTGAGTAGGTAGAGATAATCTAAATGTTCTTGGTCTCCCATTAAATTTGCAAAATAGGTAATCACTTCAGGATCGCTGAGGTCTTTACGTTGAGCAATACCCGAAAAGTCTAAATGGCGACGCACCAACCAGGCGATCATTTCGCCATCTTTGTTAGAAAGGTTGTGGTGTTTGGCAAACGTGAGAGCATCTGCAGCGCCAAGTACTTCATGCGAGCCACCTCGACCTTTTGCGATGTCATGAAATAGTCCTGCTAAGAACAGCAGTTCGGGTTTACATAAGTGATTGGCGATTTCATGCGCCGTTGGAAATTCATAAGTATAAGCATCGACAAAAAAGCGACGTAAATTACGAATGGTGAGCATGGTGTGCTCATCCACCGTATAAGCATGAAAAAGATTAAATTGCATCAAGCCTGTTATTTTTTTAAAAACGGGCAAATAGGCACTTAAAAAACCATAACTGTGCATGCGTTTCACTGCAGCATTAACACCTTGAGGTTGACGGAAAATTTCCATGAACAGTGCTTTGTTAATCGGGTCATTACGGAAATCATCATCTATCAAATACAGGTGTTCACGGATTGCTCTAATGGCATTAGAGCGCAACCCTTTAACATTCGGTAAGCTTTCTAAAACAATAAACGCTTCTAGCAGGGTGGTAGGGTTTTTTTGAAAAATCCGAGGGTGTTTGATATCGAGATATTGATTGACTAATTGGAAGCGGCTGTTGATTGAAATGATTTCCGGTTCCAGGTCATTAAACAAGACTTCCTGAAAATGTTGCAATAAGATTTCATTGAGTTTTACCACGGTTTGTACATTACGGTAATAACTGCTCATAAATTGCTCAACCGCCATCTTTTCTTCGGTATCGGCATAACCAAATGATTCAGCAATCGACTGTTGATTGTCAAATTGCAAACGGTCTTCACGGCGTTTTTTGTAATGCTGTAAGGCAAATCGAGTGCGATTAAGGAACTTGTAAGCGGCCTCTAACTCTAAATATTCCTCCGTGCTGAGAAAGTTTCTTTGTACTAATTCATTGATAGAGTTGGCATTAAAATGGCGTTTTGCAACCCAGTAGATTGTTTGTATATCCCTTAAGCCACCAGGGCTTTCTTTTATATTGGGTTCAAGCTGATAAACAGTATCATTAAAGCGTTTATGACGATTATTCTGTTCATCCATTTTCCCCTGGAAAAAATCTTTACGCTCCCAAAAACCAGGGCGGTTCCAGATATTTTGTAAGTGTTCAAAAGCGTGGTAATCACCTGTAATCCAGCGAGATTCTAAAATATTGGTGGCCGTGGTAATATCTTCAAGCCCTGCGGTGATGCAGTCATCTATGGTGCGTACCGATGAGCCAACATCAAAGCCTAGATCCCATAACAAGGTAATGAACCTGGAAAAGTCCTCTTTATGCTCATCTAATGATTCACAGAGAATTAATAGGTCAATATCCGAGTAGGGGTGAAGTTTGCCTCGGCCATATCCGCCAACGGCGATTAATGTTGCGGCATTTTCCGGAATATAGGCTGCCCAGATTTTTTTAATAAATTGATCAATAAATGAAGAGCGTTCGGTAATGAGTTCTGAGACAGCGCCACCATCTTCATATTGCTTGAATTGATAGTCCAAAAACTGTTTGAGCACTCCTCGACCAAGCTTTAACATCTCTAAATGAGGAACATTGTCATCGAGTAACGCGACAGAGAATTGAGGAGGATAAGTTGAATCAATTTTTTGTTCAGTGCTCATTATATAAACTCATTATATTTAGTGATTTTGAAAAAGTTCTGTCATCGATGCCATCTAACCATAACTGATGTCTTTCAATTTATCAGAAGTGAAGCGATTTGTATTAATTGTTCGGAAGGACGGGTTGTTCATCCGTTCTTAAAGTGAAAATTTCATAACCGGTTTCAGTGACGACTAAAGTGTGCTCCCATTGCGCAGAAAGCTTACGGTCTTTGGTGACGACCGTCCAGTTATCACCAAGCACTTTGACACCCGACTTACCCAAGTTGATCATGGGTTCGATGGTGAAAACCATGCCTGGCTTGAGTACAATTTGTTTAAGTTCAGGAGAGGCGTAATGCAACACTTGAGGTTCTTCATGAAAATCAGCACCAATACCGTGACCACAATACTCTTTAACGACAGAATAATTATTCGCTTCTGCATGGGTTTGAATGGCGAGCGCAACATCAAAAAGTGTTGCATCAGCTTTCACTTGTTCAATACCTAGCCATAAACATTCCTGTGCGACTTGGCATAAACGACTGGCAAAAGGTTTAACTTCGCCCACTTCAAACATACGGCTCGTATCACCGTGATAATCATTTTTTATAACGGTTACATCGATATTGACAATATCACCTGATTTGAGTTTCTTATCAGGATCAGGAATGCCGTGGCAAACGACTTGGTTGATCGAAATGCAGCTTGAAGCTGGAAAACCGTGGTAGTTAAGAGTCGCAGGAATAGTCCCTTGTTCATTAATCATAAAGTCATGCATTATTTGGTTAAGTTCACCAGTACTGACACCGACAATAACATGAGGGGCAATCATTTCGAGTACGTCAGCAGCTAATTTACCGGCAATACGCATTTTCTGAATTTCTTCTGGGCTTTTTATCTTTATTGACATGGATTTATTATCTTTTTGTTGGAAAATTGAGGTTTTAACCCAATTAAAATTGTGAATAAGTCGTGGTTATGGTATAAATGCCGCGCCTTTCTGTTGAGAGGAATTTTAACAAAAAATCCGCACGTTTACCGACACATAAAACGGGGTGCTGAAAAAACGGTTGTTTTAACCGAATTTTTGGTTCGTTTGTATGGGTAAACGGAGGCTTAACCCCAAAATTGGAGAAAATCATGGCAAAAGTTACCATGCGTCAAATGCTAGAAGCCGGTGTACATTTCGGTCACCAAACTCGTTACTGGAACCCTAAGATGGCTGAGTACATCTTTGGAGCACGTAATAAAATTCATATCATCAACCTAGAAAAAACATTACCAATGCTTAACGATGCGTTAAACATGGTTGGTAAAATTGCTGCGAACAAAGGCAGTGTTTTATTTGTGGGTACAAAAAAGGCAGCACGTGAGCTCGTTCAACAAGAAGCTAAGCGTTGTGGCATGCCTTATGTTGATTACCGTTGGTTAGGTGGTATGTTGACGAACTTCAAAACAATCAAGCAGTCTATTAAGCGTTTGAAAGAACTTGAAGTACAAGAAAAAGATGGAACTTTCGATAAAATCGGAAAAAGAGAAGCGTTAACGTTAACGCGTGAGAAAATTAAGTTAGAGTTATCTTTAGGTGGTATTAAGGATATGCGTGCCATGCCTGACGCAATTTTTATCATTGACACAGGTAATGAGAAAATTGCTATCCAGGAAGCACAGAATCTAGGGATTCCAGTGATCGGTGTTGTGGATACTAACAACGACCCACGTGGCGTTGATTATGTTATCCCTGGTAACGATGATGCGATTCGTGCGATCACATTGTATCTTACTGCTGCGGCTGACGCGGCAATCGAAGGTAAAGCAACGATTACAACTGCGGTTGCTGGTGATGATTTCGTAGAAGCTGAAGCAAAAGCTGCTAAGTAATTGACCAGGCCTGGTGGAAGCCAGGCGTGTTTTACAATAGATTGAGAATAAGGAATAAAAAATGGCTATTACAGCATCTATGGTTAAAGAACTGCGTGAGCTTACCGGCGCAGGAATGATGGACTGCAAAAAAGCATTGTCAGAAGTTGACGGTGATTTAGAAGCGGCAATTGAATTTCTTCGTAAGAAGGGTATGGCGGGTGCAGATAAAAAAGCCAGTCGCGTTGCCGCTGAAGGTACGATTGCAATCGCCGTTTCTGCTGATCAGAAAACAGCAATGATTGCTGAAGTCAATTGTGAGACTGATTTCGTTGGTATGGGTGATGAGTTCAAAGCATTCGCAAATGAAATTGCGGCACTTGCTTTAGCAAATGATACAACTGATATTGAAGCTATTATGAACCTTGATATGGCTTCTGGTAAAACAGTTGATACCATTCGTCGTGAAATGGTTGCTCGTATTGGTGAGAACATGGGATTACGTTTGGTTCAAAAAATGGAGTCAAATGGTTTAATTGGTCAGTATCAACACGGTGCAAAAATCGGTGTTGTTGTTGCACTTGATGGCGGCGATGATGCCTTGGCTCGTGATATCGCTATGCATGTTGCTGCGAGCAACCCTGCGGCCATTTCTGCTGATGAAGTCGATCAAGAGTTACTTGCGAAAGAGCGTGCTTTCCAGATTGAGCAAGCTAAAGAATCAGGTAAGCCGATGGAAATCATTGAAAAAATGATTGAAGGACGTATGCGTAAGTATCTTTCTGATATTACATTAGTAGGTCAAGCATTCGTTAAAAATCCTGATGTGACGGTTCAACAACTTTTAAAAGAAAACGCTGCAACTGTGACTTCTTTTATCCGTTTAGAAGTGGGTGCTGGGATTGAGATTGAAGAAACTAACTTTGCTGACGAAGTCGCGCTAGCGGCTAAAGCAGTAACGGGTTAATTTCCAGTTGACCGATTAAGCCATAGTGTGGTCTAACGTTTAAGTTAGGCTCGCTGTGGCTTTTTTTTAAGTCAATTTTGGGGTTAGGAAAGTTTTTTGCTATAGGGTTATTTCTATGGCAAAGCGCTTTTAAAAAATATTTTATGAAATGTTTACAGAAACGTTTTAAGAGATATTATGTAATAAATATAAGGATGAGTCGCGATGGCACTTAAATATAAACGTATTCTTTTGAAATTTAGTGGTGAAGCTTTAATGGGGCCAGGCGATTTTGGCTTGGATGCAGCGACACTGAAGGCTGTGGTTTCTCAAGTAAAAGAGTTGCGTGATTTAGGTGTAGAGGTCGGCATTGTTGTCGGTGGTGGCAATATATTCCGTGGAGCGCAAATTCAAGGTTCAGGTATTCAGCGAACCACGGGTGACCATATGGGAATGATGGCAACGGTCATTAATGCCTTGGCTTTACGTGACGTGATTGAAAGCATGGGAATGAAATCACAAGTATTATCAGCCATGTCAATTGAAGGCGTTTCAAGTGGTTTTAATGCCAATAGCGTTAAGAAGCAGTTAGCAAACGGTGAAGTAATCGTGTTTGCAGCAGGTACGGGAAGTCCTTTTTTTACGACAGATACCGCTGCGGCATTACGAGGCATTGAGATTGATGCTGAGATTGTACTTAAGGCGACTAAAGTCGATGGAATCTATAGTGCTGATCCGGTTAAGGACCCAAGTGCAACACGTTTCCAGACATTGACTTATAATGAAGTCATACAAAAAAATTTACAAGTCATGGATATGACCGCTTTCGTATTGTGTCGAGACCATTCAATGCCTATTCGTGTATTTGATATGTTTAAAGATAATGCGGTAATTAGAATTGTTCAAGGTGAAGATGAAGGCACCTTGGTGTGCTCAGGAGAGTCGAAATGTTAAATGAAATTAATGCAGATGCCCTAGTAAGAATGCAGAAGAGCTTTGAAAATTTAGAGTCTAACTTCGCTAAAATTCGTACCGGCCGCGCTCATCCAAGTATTTTAGATTCTATTATGGTTGACTATTACGGTTCACTTGTGCCGATCAGTCAGGTGGCTAATATTAACCTGGAAGATTCACGCACGTTAACGGTGCAGCCTTGGGAGCATCCAATGGTCGCTAAGGTTGAAAAAGCGATTATGACTTCTGATTTAGGCATTAACCCAGCGACTACCGGAAATCTGATCCGTATTCCTATGCCGGCTTTGACGGAAGAGCGTCGTAAAGATTTTATCAAGATTGCGCGTAGTGAAGCTGAAAACAGCCGAGTTGCTATTCGTAACATTCGTCGAGATGCGAATGGTGACATTAAGACTTTATTAAAAGACAAAGAGATTACAGAAGATGAAGCGCGTCATTCAGAAGAACAAATTCAGAAATTTACGGACAGTATTATTAAAAAAATAGATGCGGCTTTAGCAGAAAAAGAAGCGAGTTTATTAGAATTTTAAGCGTCCTTAATGGTTCATGATCAAGAGCACAACTTTAGGTCGCTATTTGTACGCAATTACGGCATAATTGACCGGTTTTATCTTATAAGGCCTCGGTTTTTAATGTAGCTCGTAGGTTCTTAAATAAAACGGTTCAAGCGGATTTAACCCAATGGGTGTCT
>Ga0307486_1003508_pt1 | contig 10025 bp, 9 predicted proteins | sample CBIW02metaG_FD_203663 | JGI IMG/M metagenome (GOLD analysis project Ga0307486, IMG submission 203663) | Sea-ice brine microbial communities from Beaufort Sea near Barrow, Alaska, United States - CBIW 0.2 | ecosystem: Environmental > Aquatic > Marine > Coastal | place: USA: Alaska | collected... | reverse complement strand
AGATTCTGCGAGGTTACGCGTCGATCGACTTCTGCATCAGGAACGTACCGACCCAGCGATCAAACTTGAAGCCGACGCGCTTGAGGTGCCCGATGGATTCGAAGCCCAACTTTTGGTGAAGGTGCACTGAGGCTTCGGTGCCCTCATCCGAAATGACGGCGATGATTTCGCGGATGCCGACCTGACGTCCCCGCTCAATGAGTTCGTTGAGCAGCGCCCCGCCAACACCCTGGCCTGTGGCGGCCGGTGACAGATAGATCGATCCCTCAGCCGTGTGCTTGTACGCCGCCTTGGGGCGCCACGGGAACATTGCGGCATATCCGAGCACTCGTTCGTTGTCGTCGACAGCAACGATGAACGGCAACCCCGACTCCTCGACTGCGGCGCGCTTGGCCGTCATGATCTCGGGAGTGACCTCGACGATGTCAAACGTGACGACCGTTGTGCTCACATAGTGGCCATAGATTTCGGCGAGCGCCACATCATCCGCTGCTATGGCGTCTCTGAACTGGTGTGCCATGGCTGCTCCCGAAAGTGAAATGGTGAGGGGTGTCAAGGCTCCTATTTTATGGGTCGAGCCGCCAGTCGATGTGCGCAGCGCCTTGCGCCTCGAGCACAGCGTTCACACGACTAAACGGTTTCGAACCGAAAAACCCCCGACTGGCCGACAGCGGGCTCGGGTGCGCACTCATGATGACCGTGGTATCACCCAGCAGCGGCGCGACGGATGCCGCATCCTTGCCCCACAGCACGGCAACAAGGGGTTGCGGCCTCTCCGCGAGCACCCGGATAGCGTGGGCCGTGATCTCTTCCCAGCCGCGACGACGATGGGAGCCGGTCTCCCCCGCCCGCACCGTCAGCACCCGGTTGAGCAACAGCACGCCTTGGTGCTGCCACGCACTCAGATCGCCATGGGCTGCTGGCGGAATGCCGAGGTCGTCGTTCAGCTCACGGTAGATGTTGCTGAGACTCCGCGGTAGCGGTCGCACACCCCGGTCGGCCGAGAAGGCGAGCCCCACGGCATGCCCGGGCGTGGGATACGGGTCTTGGCCGACGATGAGCACCCGCACGGCATCGAACGGTTCGCGAAAGCCACGGAGCACGGCATTGTCGGCGGGGAACCAGTCGTGACCGGCCGCGGTTTCCTCCGCCAGAAACGCGGAGACAGCCTCAAGCCGTGATGCGACGGGGTTGAGTACGCGAGACCACCCGGGGTCGACACTGCTGAAGTCCATGTCACTACGCTAGCTTCCGCTCCGGTTACCGATAGCATCCGTTCATGTCATTCCTGCGCGGAAAATCCGGAGCCGTCACTGTCGGCCTCATCGGCTATCTCTTCTTTGTCGAGCTGGTGAGCGGAATCCTGCAGGGGTACTACATTCCGCTGATTCCCGATCTGGTGCAGCATTTGGGAATCCGCGACGCCGACTTCAACTGGTTTGAGGCCGCACAGTTGCTGTTGAGTGCCATTGTGGTGCCGATTCTTGCCAAGCTCGGCGACATGCACGGGCACAAACGCATCCTGCTGATTTCGACAGTCTTCACGGCCGGCGCGACCTGGTGGTTGGCGTTCACTGGCGATTTCACCAGCTTCCTGATTGCGTGGGCGCTGCAAGGCTTCTACGTTGTCTGGCTCCCCCTCGAAGTCGCACTCATCTTTGACCGCGGACGCGTCACCGGCAAGGGAGCGTCGCAGACCCGGCGGGCTGCCGGCTTGCTTGTTGTGGCCCTCGAAGCCGGCGCCATCATGGGCGCTCTCGGCGGCGGTCGCATCTTCACAGCGTTCGGCGAGAACGTGCAGCAAACCCTGATGATCCCGGCCATTGCTGTGACGGTTGTCTTCTTTGTCATCCTGTTCGGCGTTCCCGAATCCAAGCCACTGCCCGGCCGTTCGCTCGACTTCTGGGGTTTTGTCATGCTCACCGTTGGGCTGTTGCTCATCACCTCTGGCCTGACGTTCTTGCGCATCAACGGACCCGGCGCCTGGTGGGTGTACCTCGTCATGCTCGCGGGTATCGCAACGTTTATCCCGTGGGGTCGTTACGAATTGCGCCACAAGGACCCGGCAATCGACCTTCGGATGCTGCGAGACCCCAGCATGTGGCCGATCCAGCTCACTGCGGGGCTCGTCGGCATCAGCCTCCTCGGTGCGCAAGCGCCGCTCGCTACCTTCGCCGGCACTGACCCCATCAACGGCTATGGGCTCGGCATGGAAGCGGATGAGATCTCCTACATCATCGGCGCCTACCTGATCTCGATGATTATCGGCGCCCTACTCTTCCCCGTGCTGTCGAAATGGAAGAGTCCCCGTGTCGCCCTCATCGTGGCAACCTTCCTTGTCGCAACCGGGTACCTGATGTTCTTGCCGAACCACGACACCGTGCTGAGTGTGTTCCTCAACATGAGCATCGCGGGTCTCGGCTCCGGAGCCCTAGTCGGCGCGTTGCCGGCTGCCGCAGCCGCCGCCGCACCACGAGGCCAGACCGGCATCGCAACGGCGCTCACCAATACGACGAAAACGATCGGTGGATCATTCGCCTCCGCCATCTTCGCCATCGTGCTCGTCGCCGGCGCAGCAACTGCGGTCACCGAAACGGCATCGAGCCTGCTCGGCTACCTGACCGTATTTGCGATCTGTGGTGGCGGAGCCCTCGTCGCCGCCGTGCTGCTGTTCTTGGTGCCGAAGCTCGCCTTCGCCGATGTCGTCGACGACCTCGACGAACTCGTACCGGCTATTAGCGACGATCCGGCTAACGAACCTTCAGCTCGCCCTTAATCATCTTGTGGGGGGCGGCCTGCGCAACAGGCTTCACCGTCACAAGGTCGATGTTGACGAATGGCGGCAACTCGATCGAGTGCACAATCGTTTCGGCAATGTCTTCGGCGTAGAGCGGGTCTGGCACGTTGTCGTACACCGAGCCAGCCTTCGCCGCATCGCCACCGAAGCGTACGAGCGCGAATTCTTCGGTCTTCACCAGACCGGGGGCAACCTCGATCACCCGGATGGGCTCCCCCGCGAGCTCCAGTCGCAACACAGCAGTCATCGCGTGCTGGGCAAACTTGGCGGCGTTGTAGCCGCTGCCACCTTCGTACGGCACGTGGGCAGCAATGGACGTGATCATCAGGATGCTCGCCGTCTTGCCAGCCACGATCCCGTCACGCAACAGCGGCAACAGCGCACTCGTTACTCGCTTCGTGCCAACAACGTTGACGTCGAACATTCGCGTCCAGTCGTCCGGATCGCTGTCTTCGACGCTCGCAAGGCCAAGCGCGCCGCCCGCGTTGTTGATGAGAGCATGGATCGGGCCGAGTTCACGCAGAAAGCTGGCGAGTGCATCCACATCAGACTGTTTGGTGATGTCGGCAACGAAGGTGTCGACACCCGTGTCTGCGGCCAGCGCCGCAAGTCTCTCTTCACGTCTGGCGACAGCAACAACCTGCCACCCTTGCGCAGCAAACCGCCGTGCGGTCGCCTCACCAATGCCAGAGCTTGCGCCCGTTACCACTACTCGCCGATTCACCATTCTCCCAAAGTAGCGGTATTACACTTCGACGGATGACCGGAGTTTTGCCAAGCACCCCTCAGCGTGCTCGCACTGCCCAGGCGCGAATGCCGCACTGGGATAACGCACGCTTTCTTGCTGTCACGCTCGTCGTGATCGGTCACGGCATCCAGCGGCTCACCTACGATTCCAACAATGCGCTCGCGCTGTACCTCTTTATCTACGCCTTCCACATGCCAGCGTTTGCGATCATCAGTGGCTATTTCTCCAAGCCTGGGCCGCCATCAGCAATCCAGATGCGCCGCGTGCTCACCGACATTCTGTTGCCGTATTTCATCATGGAAGCTATTTGGGCGCTCGTAAAGTTCTTGGCCGAAGGTGAGACTGATCTCAACCCGTCGAAGCCGAGCTGGACGCTGTGGTTCTTGCTCGCCCTAGGAATTTTCCGGCTGATACTTCCTTATTTAGCGGTGCTCCGCTGGCCGCTACTGTGGGCCGTGATCGGTTCGATCGGGGTCGGATACTTCGACAACGTCGACAGTACCTTCTCGCTGTCTCGTGCCATCGGCATCCTGCCCTTCTTTGTTCTGGGCTGGAAGTTGCGGGAATGGGGCGTGCTCGACCGGTGGAAGGTTGCCGAACGATCCGTTTGGCTCTTCCGCGGCCTCGCGGTCGCCGTTTTCGCCGGCTGGCTCGCCATCATCCTCGGGAACATTGAACTGTGGCGAACTATGGACCTGCGATTCTGGTTCTTCTACGACGATTCCTATAGCGGCCTCGGCGAAGACCAGTGGTTTGCTGGCGGCGTTCGACTCGCACTCATCGTTCTCGCTGTCATTCTGAGCGCCGCGTTCCTCGTGCTCGTGCCGCGCCGTCACACCTGGATCACGGACGCCGGCCAAGCCACGATGTATGTCTACCTTCTCCACAGCTTCGTCCTCTATCCCCTCCGCGAGAGCGGACTGCTGCAGGATGAGCGCACATCCGCAATGTGGCTGCTCAGTCTCGTGCTGGCTTCGGTTGGTGTTGCCTTGGTACTCTCCGCTCCGATTGTGAAGAAGCTTTTCCACTACATCATCGAGCCGAAGCCGAAATGGTTCTTCATGCCGCTCCCCGAGGAAGATAGTAAAACCTCAACGAAACGTTGAGTTACGACATATTTCTCGACTGATTGACCGGGTCGCGAGCCCTGCTTAGGCTCACGGTGTGGCGGACATCCCGTTCCACCAACCGACCTAGGAGGCCGCCGTGAGCGACTGGAACTTTGAAACCAAGCAGATCCATTCGGGCGCGCAGCCTGACCCAACCACCAACTCGCGGGCAACACCGATCTACAAGACCACCGCGTACGTGTTCAACGATGCGGATCACGCCAAGAACCTTTTTGCGCTCGCTGAATTCGGAAACATTTATACCCGCATCCAGAATCCGACGCAGGATGTCGTCGAGAAGCGCGTCGCCGCTCTCGAAGGTGGAACGGCAGCACTGCTGCTTGCCTCCGGTCAGTCGGCAACCACGTTCGCGGTGCTCAACATCGCTCAGGCAGGCGACCACATTGTGTCGTCGTCGTCAATCTATGGCGGAACGTACAACCTCTTCAAGTACACCCTCGCCAAGCTCGGAATCGAAACCACCTTCGTCGAGAATCAGGATGATGCCGCCGAGTGGGCAGCAGCCGTGCGTCCAAACACCAAGCTCTTGTTCGCTGAGACCATCGGCAACCCGCGTATCAACGTGCTCGACATCGCGCTCGTTGCAGACGTCGCCCACTCCAATGGAGTCCCGCTGATCGTCGACAACACGATCGCAACGCCGTACCTCATCCGTCCTTTCGAGCACGGCGCCGACATCATCGTTCACTCCGCAACCAAGTACTTGGGCGGACACGGCACGGTACTCGGTGGAGTCATCGTGGATGGCGGAAAGTTCGAGTGGTCGAAGAACGTCGAGAAGTTTCCAGGCCTCACCGAGCCTGACCCCTCGTACCACGGTGCGAGCTACACGACGGTTCTCGGAGATTCGATCGCGTACATCATCAAGGCACGCGTGCAGTTGCTGCGCGACCTTGGGTCGTCGATCTCCCCGGACAGCGCTTTCTCGCTCATCCAGGGAATCGAAACGCTCAGCCTGCGCATCGAACGTCACGTTCAGAATGCTCAAGACGTGGCCGAGTGGCTCGATAACCACGATGACGTTGACGTTGTCTACTACGCGGGCCTCCCCTCGAGCCCCTGGTACGCCAATGCCAACAAATACGCACCAAAGGGTGTCGGTGGAGTGCTCTCCTTCGAGCTCAAGGGTGGCGTCGACGCTGGTCGCTCATTCGTCAACGGTGTCTCGCTGTTTAGCCACGTCGCCAACATCGGTGACGTTCGCAGCCTCATCATTCACCCTGCGTCCACGACGCACTCGCAACTCTCTCCCGAGCAGCAGTTGACTGCCGGAGTCACACCAGGACTGGTGCGTCTCTCGGTAGGCCTCGAGAGCATCGAGGACATCAAGGCTGACCTGCAGGCTGGTTTTGATGCTGCTCGCGCAACGGCCGCCGAGGTTCGCGCCCGCGCATAAGACTGCGGGGAGTGGCGGTGGCGTTCAACGAACGCTGCCGCCACTTCGTTCGTTAACGTGCACGCCACGACCGTTGTGAGCGCACCGTGGTGGCGTAATAATTTCGTGTCACTCAAGATAGTTCGCGATACTTGAGGGACATGGACTGGCAGACACCTGAAGACACTGTTCCTTCGGCATTCATCACTGACGCAAACGTGCGTTCGCTCCTCGGCAAGCCCCCGGCGACGGGTGCCTGGCGCGAGGGCGATCCGGCCGGTCAGCGCCACTTCACCACCATCACCAACCTTTCACTCGAGTTCAGTGGAAAGCTTGCTTCGGTGCGCATCGCGTACGAAACGATCGGCACCCTCAACGACGATGCCTCGAACGCGATTCTCATTGCGCACGCGCTCACCGGCGACAGCCACGTTGCCGGCGGCCCAGGCGACGGTCATTCCACCGCCGGATGGTGGAACGACATTGTGGGTCCAGGCAAAGCTATCGATACCGACCGCTGGTTTGTCGTCACCCCCAATATCTTGGGTGGGTGTCAGGGAAGCACCGGCCCGGCATCTCACGCACCCGATGGAGCCGAGTTCGGCGCGCGCTTCCCCTTTGTCACGATTCGCGATCAGGTGACCGCGCAGGTAGCGCTGAGCGATGCTCTCGGTATCGGCCGTTGGGCGGCCGTCATCGGTGGCTCTATGGGCGGGATGCACGCGCTCGAGTGGGCTGTCGGGCACCCGGAGCGGCTAGAAAAGGTTGCAGTCTTGGCGGCACCGCCCGTCTCGACCGCAGATCAGATCGCACACAATTCTGTGCAGGTGGAGTCAATCCGCACCGACCCAGCTTTTGCAGATGGCACATACTACGATGCTGCCGACGGTGACGGTCCCCATCGTGGGCTCGCTCTGGCGAGACGCCTCGCGCTCATTAACTACCGCTCGTCTGATGAATTGAATGGTCGTTTTGCACGCACCTGGCAGAGCGAGGTCAGCCCGTGGGGGCGTGGGGGCCGCTACGCCGTCGAAAGCTATCTCGATTTTCATGGCAATAAGTTCGCCCGCCGTTTCGACGCGAACAGCTACATCACGCTCGTTGAGGCAATGAGCTCTCACGATGTTGCGCGCGGTCGCGGCACCCTCGAACAGGCCCTCGGCAGGGCAACCATGCCGGCGCTCGTTCTCGGCATCGACAGCGACAGACTGTTTCCCGTTTCCGGACAGGAGATCATCGCCAACAACCTGCCAGGCAATCTCGATGGAATGCTGCCGCACGTTATCCATTCCCCGTTTGGACACGACGGATTCCTGATCGAATCTGAGCTCGTGAGCGCGCAATTAGGGCGACTTCTCAACCTTTAGGCCACTGAGAATCCCGCGGTAGTGCGCGTGTTGGCAGGCATTGTCGAATCCTCATGACAAAAGACGGTGCGTCACCCCATCAGAGGGGCGAGATGTGCAAGCATTGCCCCAAATGGACCTCATCGCTAAAGAACGGGATCGCCTACTGCAGCGCACAGCGCGAGTGGCGAGCCTTAGCTTTCTGGCCGTATCCGTCATCTGCCTCAGCATTCCGGGTGCCGTCCAAACGTTCACCTTACTGCTGTGTCTTCCGCTGTACCTGATCATGGCGGTGTTCCAATTTCAAGTCGGCAACAGCCGCTCGCTCGCATGGGTGGTCCCCTCGTTTCTTGCGGGAATTGGCGTGATTTTGTTGATCGCAAACACCCCGGGAGGTCCGACCCAGTCCGGGCTCTCTGCGGCAACCCAGCTGTCCTCAGCATCACTGGCCTGTCTCGCGATCGTGCTCACGACCACTCTGACGAGACGGCTCATCCTTCTCGCCAGCTTTGTGGCGGTTGCCGGCACCGCAGTATTTGCGCTTCAGCCGTTTCAAAGTCCCATCCGCACTCTTGCCCTGCTCGCCTTCGGCTGGATCCTGTCCGCACTGATCGGATTCTGGATTAGCTCCGGTGTCCCCCAGGCGATTCGACGTATCGCAAGCATTGGGCGCGCACACCGGGCAGAGCGTCAAGCTAGCGAGACTGAAGCGCAACGCCGTCAGGGCGCCCGCCTCCTACACGACACCGTCTTGGCGACCCTCACCCTGCTTGCACACTCCGGAGTGGGAGTTTCCGCCGATGCCATGCGCCAGCAGTCGGGCGATGACGCGCGACTGCTGCGACAGTTGAGACTTGGAGCTACCCCCAATCCGCAGGTTTCGGGAGACTACAACTTGAGCGCTCCGGTGAGCGAGACAGTACTCGGAACCACTCTCGAGTCGGTCAAACAACGGTTTGGCCGCATGGGCCTTGAAGTGAGTTGGCACGGCACCGGGCAAGTTCTATTGCCGAGCGATGTACTCGATGCGTTCTTGCTGGCTCTCGCCGAATGTCTAGAGAATGTCCGCCGCCATTCGGGCGTAACGGACGCACACGTCACCATCACAGAAGACGACACGACAGTGCGCGCGATGATCACAGATTCCGGTGTGGGCTTCGTGCTTGACGACGTTGATTCAGCGAGTCTCGGTTTTAAAGAATCGGTTGTTGCCCGACTCAAAGAAGTGGGCGGCCAGGCTCGGTTGTTCTCAACGCCAGGCTCCGGTACGACGGTTGTCTTGGAGGTTCCGCGGTGACGTACGCTCCCCCAGAAGAAAATACTCTCGGCGTTATTCTCGGCGGTAAACCGCGCCACGCCAAGAGCGCGGCCGTACGAAGGCTCACCGGTGATGACACTCCTCGGCTGACGGGCCTTGGCACAGGGTTCGTCGGCATCGGCGCTGCCATAATCGTCAGCCTTCGCGCCATTTACGGACTTATGTGGCTAGTTGTCCAGTGGGATCAGTATCCGAATCCGATGCTCGCCGCCATTGCGTGGATAGTGCTGATCGCTGTAATTGTGGGCACTACTACCTCGGTTCATCTGATCAGTGGCAAGCTTCCGCACTGGATGTTCGCCCTGTTCCTTGTCGGCCTTGCCACAGTTGTTGCGCTTGACCTTTATGCCGTATGGCCGCTTCACGACATCGGCAGGTATGCAACGTCCGCAATCGCTGCTGGCATGACGCTGCTTCTTGTCCTCACTGTGCGCCGCGGTTCAGACATCATCGTCGCAGTTTCCGTCATCGGCATCGCACTCGTCATCGCGATTGTCGTGAATGTGCCCTTTGCTCTCGACAATCTGGCGCCACAGATCACGGCCGTCGCATTCGCCGTGCTGCCTACCGTTATCGGACTGGCACTCATCAGCAACTTACGTCGGCTCGTGCAGGTGGAACTCGATCGTGTACTCGTGCAGAGCACGCTTACTGCACCCCGATTCGCGGTGGGCATGATGGCATCCGAAGAGCTTGCACGCCTTGACCTCGCGGCAGAAAAGCTGCTCGACTCAGTAGCAAACGGATCGACAAAGCTTCCGCTCGCCCCCAAAATCGCTTCTACAGCAGCCTCACTTGCCACCGAACTGCGGCTCCATCTCATTGAGGGTCGGCGCGAGACTTGGCTGTATCACGCCATTACAGAGTCTGATTTGCTCGGCAAGTCAGTCACACTCACTGACAAAGGAAGCCTTGCTGGGCTTCTTGATCCGGTACAACGTGATGGACTGTTGTCTACCGCGTGGCTATTCGTGACAGACACCGCGAAACGCGGCACCAAAAACTCGGTGCACGTTACTATCGCTCCATCAACAACCGCAGTTGCCCCCGGCTACGGAGACAAAGTGGCAATCGAAATCACAATCACCTCTCTTGGCGTGACCCGAAACCGGATCGATGCCTCCACGTGGGAAGCAATAGCAAAAGTCGGAACCTACACAGACTCCACAGAAGACTCGAGCGTGCGACTCGATATCGAATGCCTTGTCGATAACCCCGCCGACCAATAAATTCGCATGATAAGACGACCAACCCAGAGGAATTCATCGTGACTGAACCAACAAAGCGCATCCGACTCGCAATCGTTGACGA
>Ga0307486_1003506_pt1 | contig 10039 bp, 7 predicted proteins | sample CBIW02metaG_FD_203663 | JGI IMG/M metagenome (GOLD analysis project Ga0307486, IMG submission 203663) | Sea-ice brine microbial communities from Beaufort Sea near Barrow, Alaska, United States - CBIW 0.2 | ecosystem: Environmental > Aquatic > Marine > Coastal | place: USA: Alaska | collected... | reverse complement strand
CTGCTCATAAATTCTGATTTACTGGTTCTATTATTGTTTTACTCTGCGTTATCTAAAAAATCTTTAAACTTCTCTGCCCATTTATCAAAAATGCTCTTTTTTGTGGGCTTGGTGATATCTGTTGGCGTTTTTCCTTCTGCATCATCCTCTGTTTCCGAAACACTTTTATCTTTAGGCTCTTCCGGTTCTTTTAAGATCACCTGTTCCTGGAAACGAGCATCTTTTTTTTCCAGACTGCTAAGGACCAAACCTACTGCCGTTGCATACAACGGGCTTGTAGTCTCGGCATCACTGTCTCCTGCCAAATGTTCATTGGGATATCCAATTCTGGTATCCATTCCGGTGATATACTCGGCAAGTTGTTTTAAATGCTTTAACTGGGCACCACCTCCGGTAATTACCAGTCCGGCAATCAATTTTTTCTTTTGTTCTTCGTGCCCGTAATTTGTGATCTCCAGATAAACCTGCTCGATAATTTCAACCGTTCGGGCCTGGATAATTTTTGACAGGTTTTTTAAGGTGATTTCCTTGGGTTCCCTTCCCCTTAATCCGGGAATGGAAACAATTTCATTATCCTTATTTTCTCCCGGCCAGGCAGAACCAAATTTAATCTTCAGTAATTCGGCCTGTTTTTCTATAATGGAACAACCTTCTTTGATATCTTCAGTGATCATATTTCCCCCAAACGGGATTACCGCTGTATGCCGGATAATTCCATCCTTAAAAATTGCAAGATCGGTGGTACCTCCCCCAATATCGATCAAAGCTACTCCTGCTTCTTTTTCTTCCTGACTCAATACCGCATTTGCTGATGCCAAGGGCTCAAGGGTAACTGCGGAAAGCTCCAATCCGGCGCTTTTCACACAACGACCTATATTTCTTATTGAAGAAACCTGGCCTACCACTACATGAAAATTTGCTTCGAGGCGGCCTCCATACATTCCTATGGGTTCTTTGATCTCGGCTTGCCCATCAACTTTGAATTCCTGTGGCAACACGTGAATTATTTCTTCTCCGGGCAACATCACCAATTTGTGAACCTGATTGCAAAGCGTGTAAATATCATCTGCATCTATCACTTCATCGGGGTTTGGCCGGGTGATATAATCGCTGTGTTGCAAACTGCGAATATGCTGGCCGGCAATTCCCACCACTACATCTTTTATTTTTAAACCCGAATCTGCTTCAGCTTCCTGGACTGCCTGTTGAATGGATTGAATGGTTTGAGTAATATTATTTACTACCCCACGGTGAACCCCCAAACTTTTAGATTTACCGATACCGATAATCTCCATCTTCCCGTATTCATTTTTACGACCAATCATGGCCACAATTTTTGTGGTCCCTATGTCTAGTCCTACTGCAATGTCGTTTTGTTCCATACCTTATTTTTTAGTGCAAACAACCTGATTCCCAAATTGTAAATCCACCATTTTGTAAGTATTCAATAAATCGTCTTTCATCGCTTTTTTATAAAAAGCTTTAAAATTGTTAAATTTATCTCCTATTCTTTCAACCTTTCCAAAAAAGAGACTGAAATTCATCTGTCTGACCTCAAGTTGGTAAAGCCCTTTATTTAACCTGGTAATTGACGTAATATGTTCGGTTAAAAATTGATCTTCATTAATATATTTCAAAAGCGGATATACTTCATTTATATCTTTTTCCGCTACTCCTTTAAGGATTGGGACCCTGGCGGTATAATATGGGGAGAGGGGCATCTTAGTTCCCAACCTGTCCACATAATATGCTTTATTTCCCAAAATCCTTCCAATAGGCCGGCGCTGGTTAATTTTTGTTTTTAGGACCCCATCTATTGTTAAAAATACCTCTGCATTTTCAATCATTGAATGGTTATTCAGCATCTTTTCTACCCTATTCAAATCTAAAGTTTCTTTATCTACACTCGTAACAGTTATCTTATTTAGTATTAACAATTTATTAACCGCTTCTTCGGTAACATAAAGGTTTTCAAATTGAATGAATTGTACCTCCACATGGTTTAATTTCCTGGCATTGTTGCGTTTTTCGGCAAAGCCATATAAGAAGATAACGGCGCTTAAAACTAAAATTGCTTTTATGTAATTAAAATTAATCTTCATCAGCCAATTCTTTTACAACATTCGTCACCATTTCGCCAATATCCCCGGCTCCCATCATAACAATTATTTCGCAGCCTGAATTTTTTAATTCAGCTGTTAATCCTTCTTTTGAAATCAATTTTTTATCCGGATTTTCAATTTTATCCAGCAGCCATTTTGAGGTAATTCCTTCAATTGGAAGTTCCCTGGCCGGATAAATATCCAGAAGCCTAACCTTGTCAAACAAGCTCAAACTGGTGGCAAAATCATTGGCAAAATCCCTGGTGCGACTAAACAAATGAGGCTGAAAAACAGCGATCACTTTTTTATTAGGATGCATTTCCCTAACAGCCTGGTGAACTGCTGAAATCTCGGCGGGGTGATGTGCATAATCGTCTATTAATACCAGGTTCTCCGTTTTTATTTTATATGAAAACCTTCGTTTCACCCCTTTAAAACTATATAAAGCTCTTGCGAGTTCACCGGTTGGGGAGCCTTGGTGAATTGCCATCGCAAGAGCTGTTACAGCATTCTGCAAATTGTGTTTCCCGGGGAGATTAAATTTTAAATTTCTCAGTATGGTTTTAGGGGTTCGTAAATTGAAATGATAAGTTCCGTTTTCAACAGTGATGTCAATTGCAGCATAATCTGAGTTATCATCTATACCAATAGTTGTTCCGAAAAGGGGCAATCCGTTCTTAATAAATAATTTTCCATCGGGGGGAACCAAACTTGCGAAATCCCTAAACGATTCCATCAATTTTTCCGGAGCCCCGTAAATATCCAAATGATCGGGATCCATGGAGGTGATAGCAGCGATGTTGGGTGACAAATTCAAAAAGGACCTGTCGTATTCATCGGCCTCAACTACCATTACATCATTTCCGTTCAGGATTAAATTGCTTTGAATATCTTCGCTTATCCCTCCTAAAAAAGCGGTCACTTTGGCTCCTGTTTCCTTTAATAAATGTGCCAAAATTGCGGTGGTAGTGGTTTTTCCATGAGTTCCCGCTACTGCCAGGGTAAAAATTCCTTTTGTGATCATGCCCAATACCACCGCCCGTTTAATAAGGGTGAAATCCTCCTGAACAAAATAATTGAATTGTTTATGGCCTTGCGGAATTGCAGGGGTATAAACGATCAGGGTTTTTTGTTCGTCTTTAAATTGTTGCGGAATTTGACCGATCTCGTCTTCATAAATCACCAAAATCCCCTCCTTTTCCAGACTTTTGGTCAGGAAACTTGAAGTTTTATCATAACCGGCTACCTGTTTGCCCAGGGCTTTAAAATAACGCGCCAGTGCACTCATGCCTATCCCGCCAATGCCGATAAAATAAAGGTTTTCTATGTTTTTAAATTGATCCATATTCCTTGATCCATAAAGGATCTTATTTTTTATTATTGCTTTATTTTTTGATTATTCTTTCCATCTCATCCACAATTGCCGCGGTTGAATGAGGCAATGCAAGTTTTTTTATATTTTCTGAAAGTTCCATTCTCACTTTTTCTGAATGCAACATTGTCAGGATGGTATCTTCAAATCGTTCTGCCAAATTTTCTTCTTTCAAAACCAAAGCGGCTTTTTTCCTTGCTATGGCCAATGCATTTTTGGCCTGATGATCTTCTGCCACATTTGGGGAAGGGATAAAAAGCACCGGTTTCCCTACCAGGCATAATTCAGAAACACTTCCCGCACCCGCCCTGGAAACTATAATATCGGCAGCGGCGTAGGCCAGGTCCATCCTGTTTAAAAATGAATGGGTTTGCACCCATTTGGAATTGTATTTTTTATATTCATCATAATAGAGCGAACCTGTTTGCCAGATAAGCTGAATTTCCTTTTCTTCAAATATGCTTCTGAAGGCTTCCATCAATTGATTGATCTTTCTCGCTCCCAGGCTGCCTCCAAGCACCAAAATTGTTTTTCTGCTTTTGTCCAGTTTAAAAAACGAAAGCGCTTCGTCCCTTTTCTTTGAAATGTCCACTATATCCTGCCGCACCGGATTCCCCGTTTTTCTGATCTTTTCAGCAGGAAAAAATCGGTCTAAATTATCATAAGCAGTACATATTACATTCGCGTTCTTCCCAAGCAACCGATTTGTAATTCCGGGAAAGGAATTTTGTTCCTGGATCAAGGTTGGAATATTTCTGGAATTGGCAATTTTCAGGAGCGGTCCGCTGGCAAATCCTCCTGTTCCAATCACAACATCGGGTTTGAATTTTTTGATTATCTCACGAGATTTCCAAAGGCTGCTTATCAGTTTAAATGGAAAACTCAGATTTTTAAGGCTTAATTTTCGTTCGATGCCCGTAATCCATAAACCTTCAATTTTATAACCTGCCTGTGGCACTTTTTGCATTTCCATCCGGTCTTTGGCACCTACAAATAATATCTCTGCTGCGGGATATCTGCGTTTAATTTCATCAGCTATGGAAATAGCAGGATAAATATGTCCGCCTGTGCCTCCCCCGGAAATTATTACCTTTAATTGCTCTTTCATATTGCTTCGCTTAAAATATCCAATGGATTTTCTTCTTCATGCTCTTTTTCTTCCGCTAGTTTCAGTTCTTCCCTTTCTGAACTTACGCTTAAAACAATTCCAAGGGCGAGACAGGTCATCCAAATGGAAGTGCCACCGCTGCTTATTAGCGGTAAAGTTTGTCCGGTTACAGGGAAAAATTCTACGGCAACCGCCATATTTACCAATGCCTGGAAAACTATAGGCAAACCAACCCCTAAAACAACCAGCGTTCCAAATACGGAATTGGCTTTGGTCGCGACAATTACCAGCCGGAACAGCAACATCAAATAAGCCGACATCACGCCAAAACCGCCTATTAAGCCCATTTCTTCAACAATAATGGCATAGATAAAATCTGAAGAAGACTGCGGCAAAAAGTTGCGCTGTACGCTTTTTCCTATTCCTACGCCTACTACCCCTCCCCGCGCGATCGCAATTTTTGCTTTTTCAATCTGATAATCGGCATCGGAATCCTTGTCATCGGCGAAATTCACGATCCTGCTTGTCCATGTATCAACCCTGTTGGGCAATAAACCGGGAAAAGCTTTTGCAGTTAGAACAAACAAAGTTAGAACCAGTAATCCCGCTCCAAGAATTACACCTATATATTTCAACGGATATCCGCCTAAGAACACCAATACCATCACCATTGTAAAAATAATGGCAGTAGTGGAAAAATTGGCGGGCAAAATAAGTATTAACACCAGGAAAACAGGCATCCATAAAGGCAAAATAGTTTCCTTGAAAGTAACGGTCTTTTCAGCGATCTTCGTTAAATAACGTGCCACATAGATCATAAGCACAACTGAGGCAAGGGTGGAGGACTGAAAAGTTACTCCAATTACCGGGATTTGAATCCACCTGCTGGTATTGGTACCGCCAATGGAAGAGCCCTGGGTAATGGTATAAAGCAGAAGTACAATTACAATAGGCAACAATAAAATTGATAAGCCCTTAAAATAATTGTACGGTATTTTATGAATTGCAAACAACAAACAAAACCCCAGCAACAAGTGAAAAAAGTGAACCACCAAATACCCAAATGTGCTTCCGTCTCCATATAAATAAGCAATATTGCTACTTGCGCTGTACACCGGCAAAAATGAAAATAACGCCAACATTGCCGTGGTGGCCCAAATAACTTTATCTCCTTTAAGATTTGAAAAGATGCTGCTCATTATTTAATTATTATTCCTGTTGGTTCCCTATTCCCCGGGATTATTTATTGGCGCAAATAAGGTTTATAAATTTCTTACCGCATCCTTAAACTGACGGCCGCGGTCTTCATAATTTTCAAATAGGTCGAAACTTGCGCAAGCCGGGGATAGCAAAACCGTATTCCCTTTTTCGGCAATTTTATAGGCCATTTTTACTGCTTCAGTCATAGATTGCGTTTCCACCATTAAATCGACGCAATTTCCAAATGCCTCAAAGATCTTGGAATTATCGATTCCCAAACAAATGATGGCCTTCACTTTTTCGTTTACCAGCGGCAACAATTCGGCATAATTGTTTCCTTTATCTTCCCCGCCAACTATCCATACAGTCTCGCCTTTTACGCTATCCAGGGCGTAATAAGTCGCATTTATATTGGTAGCTTTTGAATCGTTTATGTATAACACATTGTTTATTTTAAGCACTTTTTCAAGGCGGTGTTCAACTCCCTGAAAATCTTCCATGCTCTGGCGAATTGTTTCTTTCCTGATTCGCAATAAATTGGCAACGGTAGAAGCTGCCATGGCATTTTTGGTATTGTGCTTGCCTTCAAGTGCTAAAGTGGATATTGGCATAATAAATTGGTTGTTTTTTATATTAATTTTTATGTTGTTATTTTCGAGATATGCGCCATTTTCAAATTTTTTCTGAAGTGAAAAGGGCAGTTTTTGAGCTTTTACTGAGTGTGTTTCAAGCCATTTTGAAATAATTTCATCATCCGCATCATATATAAAAAAATCTTCCCCGGTCTGATTTTTTACTATTCTGAATTTAGATTCGACATATTCTTCAATATTATAATTGTACCGGTTTAAATGATCTGGGGTAATATTGGTAAGAACAGCAATTTCCGGCCTAAAATCCACTATTCCGTCCAGCTGAAAGCTACTGAGCTCCAGCACATACCAATCAACATTTTCCCCTGCCACCTGTTTTGCGAAACTGTCGCCAACATTTCCGGCCATTCCTGCTGAAATTCCGGCACTCTTAAGGATATGATACACCCATTTGGTGGTAGTAGTTTTTCCGTTGCTGCCGGTAATTCCAATTATTTTGGCATTGGTGTACCTTGAAGCAAATTCAATTTCAGAAATCACTGGGATCCCTTTTGAGACCAACTGCCGGACCATTGGAGCTGAATCCGGAATTCCGGGACTTTTCATCACTACCGATGCATCGAATATCCTGGCTTCGGTGTGCCCGCCTTCTTCCCATGCCACGCCAATTTGTTCAAGAACTACTTTATATTTTTCCTTTATTTTTCCAAAATCTGAAACAAAAACCTCAAAACCTTGTTTTTTGGCCAAAATAGCCGTCCCCACCCCGCTTTCGCCGGCTCCAAGAATTGCTATTTTTTGTTTAGTTTTCATTTTATTTCTTTTGGTCTCTTTTCTTTATTCTATTCTCTATTTTCTCTTTTCTATATTCCAACTTCACTTTTTTAGCCACGAATGCACGAATATTTTTTATTGTCTTTTGTCTTGATTCTTGCTTCTTGATTCCTGTCTCGTTTTTTTACCCCAAAGCGCGCAAAGATTTTACGCAAAGGCCGCAGAGGTATTTCAACAAACAACTTCCGTTTACCCCGGCCCTAAAGGGAGAAGAAAAATTCGTTTTCCTACATTGAACTTCTCTCCACTTTCCACTCTTCACTTTCCACTCTTTAATCTTCACTCTTCCAACTACAAACCATAAACTATAAACAACTTCCGTTTTACCCCGGCCCTAAAGGGAGAAGAAAGCTCTATCTTCACTTCAAAAAAATCTCTTCTCTATATTCTATTTTCTCATATCTAACATCTATTCCTACCTCACCTTCAAGGTCACCACAGTAACAATTGCAAGAAAAATCCCGACAATCCAGAACCTCACTACGATCTTACTTTCATGTAATCCCAACTTTTGATAATGATGATGCAAAGGCGACATTAAAAATATTCGCCGGCCTTCCCCATACTTTCGCCTGGTGAATTTAAACCAGCCAACCTGCATTACTACCGAAAGGTTTTCTATCAGGAAAATCCCGCAAAGTATTGGGATAAGCAGTTCTTTCCTGGTGGCAATGGCAATTACGGCGATTATCCCACCTATTGTCAAACTTCCCGTATCTCCCATAAAAACCTGCGCGGGAAAGGTGTTGTACCAGAGGAATCCCACCAGCGCCCCGGCAAAAGCCGCAATAAAAATGGTCATTTCGCCAGATCTTGGGATGTACATAATATTTAAATAATCTGAGAAAATAATGTTCCCGGACACCCAGGCAAAAACCCCCAAAGTGAGCACAATAATAGCCGAGGAACCAGCCGCAAGACCATCGATCCCGTCCGTTAAATTAGCGCCGTTAGAGACTGCCGTAACTATAAAAATAACAATGGGAATAAAAATGAGCCAGGCATATTTAGCCAGGGCTGGGTCTATCCAGGTAATAAGGCTGGTATAATTAAATTCATTGTTTTTTACAAAAGGAATTGTGGTCATGGTACTTTTTAATTCCTTTCCGGAAGAAATTTTCCCGCCTTCTACTATTTGCACATTGGCAATTGCAGGAATATTGGATACTTCTTTCACGGTAATCGCAGGGTGAAAATACATTGTGGTTCCCACAATAATTCCTAAGCCCACCTGGCCAATTACCTTAAATTTACCTTTTAATCCTTCCTTGTCTTTTTTAAAGGTTTTGATATAATCGTCCAAAAAACCAATCGCACCCATCCATAGGGTGGTAATTATCAAAAGGATGACATATATATTATCCAATTTCGCGAACAATAAAACAGGAATAAGGGTGGCGATTATAATGATAAGTCCCCCCATAGTTGGAGTTCCTGATTTTTCGCTTTGACCTTTTAATCCCAAATCGCGAACGCTTTCCCCAACTTGTTTCCTGAGCAGATAATTGATAATTTTTTTACCGTAAATGGTAGAAATACCCAACGAAAATATGATGGCCATTGCCGAACGGAATGAAATGAATTCAAACAACCCCGCACCTGGCAGTTGGTAGTTTTCATCTAAAAAATTAAACAAATAGTATAACATATCTTCCTTTACTATTCCTTTTCAAAAAAGGGCATTATTATTTATCCAGTTGGTTTAAAAATTCATTCACAATTTTAAAATCATCAAAATCGGATCTTTTCCCATTTACTTCCTGATAGGTTTCATGACCTTTTCCGGCTATAAGAATTATATCACCTGGTTGCGCCAGTTGGCAGGCTGTTTTTATAGCCTGTTTTCTGTTCACAACCGTCATCGTTTTTTTGAAATCCTGTGGGTCAACACCAGCTTCAACATCCAATAATATTTTCTCCGGATCTTCAGTTCTGGGATTATCACTTGTAAAAACCACCTTAGTGCTCAAAGCAGAGGCAATATGCCCCATTTCTGGCCTCTTGGTCTTATCCCTGTCTCCGCCACAACCCACTACGGTAATCAATTCTTCGTTTTTTGTCCTTATGAAATTAATGGTTTCCAGCACATTTTTCAGGGCATCGGGAGTATGCGCATAATCTACAATTGCGGTAATTTTATGTTTGGTTATAAAATATTGAAATCTCCCTGCTACCGATTCAAGCTCACTGATAAGCCGAAGGTTTTCTGCCTTTTCCAATCCCAAAAGATCTGCTGTAGCATAAATTGCCAAAATATTGTAGGCATTAAAATTCCCGATGAGTTTGGACCAGACTTCGTCACCATTCAACTTGAGCAATAATCCGGAGAATTGATTTTCAAGGATGCGTGCGCTATAATCGGCATAGGATTTTAAAGCATAGGTGTATTTCCTGGCCGGGGTATTTTGAATCATGACCGGCCCATTTTTATCGTCTATATTCACCAACGCGAAAGCCGATGCGGGTAATTGGTCAAAAAACGACTTTTTGACATCCCTGTATTCGGCAAAAGTTTTGTGATAATCTAAATGTTCATGGGTTAAATTGGTGAAAATCCCACCTGCAAAATGCAATGCTTCGGTTCGTTTTTGAGCTATTCCATGGGAACTCACTTCCATAAAACAAAACTCCACCCCTTCCTCATTCATTTTCTTTAAATAGGAATTTATCATCAGTGAATCCGGCGTAGTATGGGTTGAAGGAAAAATTTTGTCGGCAACCATAATATTTACAGTGGAAAGCAAACCAACCTTAAATCCCGCTTTGCTGAATAAATGATATAAAAGTGTAGCTACGGTGGTTTTTCCATTTGTGCCGGTAACCCCAACCA
>Ga0307486_1003503_pt1 | contig 10049 bp, 9 predicted proteins | sample CBIW02metaG_FD_203663 | JGI IMG/M metagenome (GOLD analysis project Ga0307486, IMG submission 203663) | Sea-ice brine microbial communities from Beaufort Sea near Barrow, Alaska, United States - CBIW 0.2 | ecosystem: Environmental > Aquatic > Marine > Coastal | place: USA: Alaska | collected... | reverse complement strand
TAACATTGGCACAAGGATGAGGGGTCGTAGCATACATGACGACATTGATTGCCATCATTTTGATCTTTGCGTTCTCAATCTTGTTTACCGCAGCTTTGCGCGCGGGCGTTGGAGCTATGAGTACAGTTCCAATCCCCTACCCGCAGCAGCGCCCCATCTTGGGCGGCACCGATCCTGAGACGCATGCATGGCAACGCTTTCACGTTCGGTATTACACCATGACCCTGCTATTTGTCGCCTTTGAGATGGAGATGATGTTCATGTACCCTTGGGCCGTTGTCTTTGTGCAAGAAGGCCCCAAGGCACTGGCAGAGATGGGGATGTTCCTGATCATTTTGTCGGTCGGGATCGTCTATGGCTGGCGGGAGGGTATATTCCGGTGGGAATGAACTGGCTTGCTAAAATAGCAGGGCTGGCCGAGGTGCCAGTGTTTGTAGCGATCGGTGAGGGAGCACCTTCCGATACCGCGATCTCGCTGTGCACAAATCCAGCTTTGCGCAGTGTCGAGACACCACGTGCCGCAGCGATCTTGTTGGTGGTTGGCACAATACCGGATGCTCTTCTTCCACAACTGCATCGTCTGCATGACCAATTGCCACATCCACGTGCCACCGTGCTTTGGCATTCAGGTAATCGGCTTTCAGAAGCAACGACTGTAGGCGGCACTGAAGATATTGGCGCTTCCCTAAAAGATGTTCACAGAAGTCTGCTGGCAGGCAATTTCGATACGGAGCCTGATATCCTACCAGATGTCCCGCCGAACGAATGGCGCGGGATAGGGACGCACGGTCAGGGTGGCAAAGGGATGATGGGTGGCACACCTTACGGAAGGCCGATGGCGATGACTGCCGCTGACCTGCGCGATGGACTGGAACTCGATGCCTATACCGCTGACTTCGGACCGTTCCTGCCTATGTTCCCGCCCGGGCTTGCTCTGACCCTTACGCTACAAGGTGATGTGATACAGAGCGTCGCGGTGGTGCATCCGCCGTTCGAAAATCACGAAAATCGTGGTTGGGTCCTGTTAAATTTACTGGGCTTGCCCGCACTGGCCGAAAGGATGCTGCGGGTCAGCAATGATAGCGATACGACCCTGCGTCGGCTCATCCATTTATCTGGTGCGCGCGCCGCAATCCCTAAGAGTTTGGGCCGTACCTACGACGGGTCGGATGTGCGTGCGCGGTTTGACCAGATGACCGGCATTTCGGAGCACGCCATGAACGCGCATGTTCACCAGACAGGCCTTGATGATCTATTGATCGGTCTCGAATGGCACGAAGCGATGTTGGTGCTGAACAGTTTCGACACCGCGCCCTTGCGCACCATCTGCGCCAATACTTCGGATCCGGAACCCGACGAAAAAATGGAGGGCGGCATGGATCATGGCGCTCATGCAGGCCACATGTCATGAGCTTTGCAATCGCCCTTATAGAAATGCTCACATTCATGATCTTCGGAGTGTTTCTTGCCGCGGTTCTCGATGCGTTTTTTTACCGCCGGATTGCCGGACGCTCAGGGGTATCATTGCTGATGCCGCTCTACGCCGCCGCCGCGCATTTGTCTCGTCAACGCCTGACGACCGAGGCGCCTGACCGGCTGAACTGGTTCCTGTCTATCTCTGGATTTCTGGCCCTTGGTGCCATCGGCCTCGCTGTCGTACCATTCGGCCCACAAACTGCAGTCATCGGTATGGAAACCAGCGTGGTGCTTTGGGGTGCTTGCGAGTCCCTTGTCGTCGTGCTTGTCTTTTTGCACGGCTGGTCGCCCAATTCCCCACTCGCTCTGATCGGAGCCTATCGCTACGTCGCTATAGGGCTGCCGATCATGCTGCTCAGCATGTTTGTACTGATCGCCGTCGCCCTGCCCGCGGAATCGCTGGATCTGCGTGCCATCGTGATATCGCAAGAAGGGCTGTGGAACGTCATCCGCCAACCGCTTGGGTTGCCACTTTTTCTGCTTCTGGGCCTATCTCTCACGTTGCGCGGGCCGCTGGACTATGGCGATAGCGCGGATCTTGCAGGAGGCACATCGATCGAGGATTCAGGCGCCAACCGAGCGGGATGGCAGGTGGCAAGATTGGCCATGCTGGTCGGGTTTTCGGCCGTTGCGGCGTCGGCATTTCTGGGTGGGTATCTCGGGCCTGTTCTCCCTGGCATTGTTTGGCTGGCATTGAAAACACTGACAGTCATGGCGGTCATCATTGCGATGGGGCATCTGCTGGCACGTATGCCCGTCGCACGGATGCTCGGGTTGATCTGGAAAGTGCTGCTGCCAATTGCTTTCCTCGACCTGCTGCTGGCCGGACTGGTGGCGCTGCCATGATGGATATTGCATTCTATATCCTCTCGGCAATTGCCATCTGGAGCGGCTGGCGCGTGTTTCGGGTCGATTCGATGATCCGCGCGACATTCGCGCTGATGGTCTCATTCATCTGTGTCGGTGGCATCGCGCTTTTGATGTCTGCCGACTACATCGGCATCGCCACCGTCTTCATGATGGCGGTCGAGATGATGGTCATGGGCCTCTTCATGGTGATGTTCATGATGAACCCGGCAGGCCTGAACCCGATGCAGATGGTGCATCAATATCGCCTGTCGATTGGTGCGGGCATTGTGGCTTTCATCGGTCTTACAGTCGCGGTTCTGGCAACCGATCTGCCGCATAATCCTTTGCCTGCTGATCGGGATACCATGCGTGATCTGGGCATCAACCTGCTGGGGGGCTCGATGCTGATTTTCGAGACGGCTGGGGTGACGTTATTGGCCACCATGCTTGGCGCTGTCATCTTGTCGAGCCGCCGCGGTCGGTTTGGAAATTCCGACGTCGGCGCTGTACCTCCGGGCCTTCAACCGGGCGGGACACCTGCCGGGCGCAAGGTAGAGGCAGGCGGTGGTCACGGGGGCCATGGCGGGCACGGTGGCCATGACATGAAGATTGTCAAAACACCCGAGCATGAGGACATGGGCCATACGCATCACGAAATGGCCGAAGAAAAACCGGCAGTGTCAGATGCGGAGCCTATGGATCAGAGGGACCACGCAGTAGGTCACAAGCAAGGTGCTAAGGCTGCCGAACCCCTAAAACCCGAGCATGATCACTCTCCGGACCCTCACAAGGATCATGGCAACACGCCGAAGAAGGAGCCTTGATATGACGTTGACCGCCATCTTGATTGTCGCATCGGCCCTGTTTGGCATCGGGCTTTTTGGGGCGCTGTCCCAGAAATCCTTTGTGATGCTAATGATGGGTTTGGAGCTGATGTTGAACGGCACTCTTCTTGCAGCGGTCGGGTTCTGGGCTTTCACACTCGAAGGCGCGCCTAAGGGACAATTGCTTGCGATCCTCGTGATGGCGGTAATGGCTGTCGAACTCGCTATCGGCTTTGCCTTGGTCGTAGCCGTCTATCGCAAACGTCAGGCCGATGTGGTTGAAGCTCTCGGGACGCTGAAAGAATGACACTCTGGCTGCTCCCCCTCCTGCCTATTGTGGCAGGCATGGTCGTCGCCGCGATGGGGGATCGGTCGCGCGGCTGGCTGGGGTTTCTGGCCGTTGCGGTGTTGGGCGGGACCTTTGGCATTGCGTTGCTTGCTGTCACGCAAGACTGGACGGCGTCGCTGATCTGGACCGATGCTATCCGGCTTTCCGCCGCTTTCACGCCGATCTCCGCGGCGGTCGCTCTCATGGTTCCAGCCGTAGCACTTGCCGTTGTCCTTCATGCCACACAGCATGAAAAGGCGCACGGGCTGGGGCGACTGACCGGAATCATGATCCTGTTTACAGGCGGCATGGAATTGGTTGTCGTCGCAAATGATCTTCTGACCCTGCTGATCGGGTGGGAACTCATCGGTGCCTGCTCGTGGGCGCTGATCTCGCACAAGTGGCGCGACATCGAAAATCCGCGCTCGGGCCTCTATGCTTTCGTGATGACGCGGTTTGGTGATCTTGGTCTATTTGCTGCTGTCATGGCGCTGTTCACCGCAACCGGGTCTTTCGATTATGCTGGGATTGCAACACTCAATGGGCCGCTTCAATGGGTTGTGGCCTTTGGGATTTTGCTTTCTGCGGCCTCAAAAGCCGGGCAGGTTCCGTTCGCGCCTTGGCTGTTTCGGGCGATGGATGGCCCCAGTTCGGTGTCGGCCCTGCTTCATGCGGCGACACTGGTCGCAGCCGGGGCCTATATCATCGCGCGCCTTGAGCCGTCCTTGTCTCTCGCTCCCGGATTCAGCATCGCGGCGATCTTGATTGGGCTGATCACCGCGCTGACGGGCGGCATTACCGGCGTGTTGCAAAACCACGCAAAACGGTTGCTTGCTGCTTCCACCTCGGCGCAGCTTGGGTTCATGTTCGTGGCTGTCGGCTCGGGGTATCCTGTGGTCGCGGTGTTGCACCTGATCGTACACGCCACGTTCAAAGCGCCGCTTTTCCTTTCAGCGGGCCTCGCCGGTGAAGCGGCGGCTGGCTACCGGTTGGATAAGATGATGTTGGGCCGTTCGATGCCTATCGTCGGAGTGCTGACGGCTGTAGCGGCGGTCGGGCTTGCCGGGTTGCCCCTTGCGGGGGGCGGCTGGAGCAAAGAAGAGATTATCAAGGCCGCTGAACACACGGTATATTGGCTGCCGTTCGCGGTGATGTTCGGCGGCACGTTGAGCGCGGCCTATGCCACGCGCTTTTTGCTGCAGGCTTTTGGCTGGCGCGGGGATGACGAGCGGTCTGTGGATGCGCCCGGCTGGGCGGAGACCATCGGGCTGGGAATCCTCGCCGCATTGACGCTGGCAACGAGCCTTTTGTGGTACCCGCCCCTTTCCGAGGCAATAGCCGCCGCTTTAGACGGGAGGCTCCCTAAAGGCAGTCCTCTAATGCTTGGCCTCTCGCTGACCTTTGTCGCCACAGGTAACGTGGTCGGCATCTATCTGGCGCGTCGTCAGCCTGCGCTCGGAACCAGCGGGACCGCCGCCGCCGCCTCTGATTGGCTCGGGCTCCCAACACTGATCACCGTAGCCATTGTGCGGCCGGTCGATGCACTCGCCCGCGCGGCTGCTTGGGTTGATGACAATCTCATTGACGCGGGGCCCCGTGTGGTCGCGATCTTGGGCCGCAAAGGGGCCGCACTGATTGCGGAGATGGATAACCGCGTCGTCGATCAGGGCATCCGCAATACCGCGGCGTTTGGCGACTGGCTCGCTTATGTGAGCGACCGCTTCGGAGAGACAATTTCTGACGGGATACCCGAAGGCAGCGCCCGTTTGACCGGCATGTTGGGCCGTGATCTGCGCCGCCTGCAAACGGGCCTGTCCCACCATTACTACGCTTACATCATCGGCGGTGTTATCGCCATAATCGCCATTCTCGCCGCAGGAGCATGACATGCTGACACTCGCCATCCTAATCCCGATGTTGGGCGCCCTGGCTCTGACCCTTCTTCCTGATGTCGGCCATGCCACGGCGCGCATCATCGCGGTCGCCACTTCGACCCTGTCGTTCTTGGTGTTGCTGATCGTCTGGTACCAATTTGATACCGGCGCAGGGGCACCTGCGTTTCAGGCCTATGCAGAGGCCCCATGGATCCCCTCGCTTGGGGTTTTCTGGCGCGTGGGCGTGGATGGCATATCGCTGTCTTTGTCTCTGATGAGCGGAATTCTCTTTATTGCATGCATTGCATGGCCAATGGAAAACCCCGAACGGCCCCGCGCGTATTATGCATGGTTCCTGTTTCTAGAAGCGGTGTCGCTTGGCCTGTTCCTCGTGCTCGATCTGTTGATCTTTTATGTCTTTTTCGATCTCAGCCTTGTCGGAATGTTCTTTCTGATCGGGCGCTGGGGTCACGGCGATGCCCAAGGTGCCGCCCTGAAGTTCTTTATCTTCACATTGGCGGGGTCCCTCGCGATCTTGCTGGCGATCATCGGGCTGGTGCTGACGGTCGACCCCATCACCTTTGACATGCGCGCCCTGATCGCCGCCCAACCGCTGGCAGGAATGGATCTGCGCGGCGGTTTGATCCTGTTAGGGTTCGTTCTGGGGTTCGCCGTCAAAGCTCCGTTGTTTCCAGTCCACACGTGGTTGCCGCCTGCGCACGTTATGGCACCGGGTCCGGTGTCTGCCATCCTCGCGGGGGTGTTGTTGAAGATGGGGACCTATGGGCTTGTGCGTATCCCGTTCCAGATGATGCGCGAGACCTTTGCCGATTATGCACTGCCACTGGCCATCGTGGCACTTGCTTCCATCCTTTGGGGGGCCATCGTCGCCTTGGGGCAGACCAACCTGAAACGACGTATTGCCTACACCTCGGTCAACCACATGGGATATACTGTCTTGGGCATCGCAGCGGCCGGAGCATTGTTGAACGGGGCGGAAGGTGCCCGCGAAATGGCCTTGACCGGCGCGGTGGTCGAGATGGTTGCACATGGATTGATCACCGGCGCGCTGTTCCTGATCGCTGGCGGCTTCTGGGCGCGCAGCGGGACCTATGATATGGATGCCTTTGGCGGGCTGGCCAAGGTGGCCCCCCGCATGACAGTCGCTGCCGTGATCGCAGCCTTTGCCAGCCTTGGATTGCCGGGATTGGCAGGCTTCGTGGCCGAGGTCCAAATCTTTGTCGGTACTTTTGCCGTCTTTCCGGTGATTGCCGCGATTGGTCTGTTGGGTATCCTGATCACCGCCGCGCTCTTTCTCAGGCTGCTGCAACAGGTATTCTTTGGCGATCTGCCAACGGCGCGTGAGGGCTTTCCAGACGTCAGCCTACGCGAAGGCAGCATTCTTGCCGCGATTCTGGCGCTGGTCATTCTGATTGGCATCTATCCGCGGTGGCTTCTTGATCTGATTGGCAGCAGCTCCTCTGCCATCATAGGGGGCTGACCCAGTGCCGATCGGCGACGTATCTCCTGAAATTTCGATCATCGTTGCGGCGGTGCTTGCGCTGCTGTTCGCGGCATTTGCACCCCGCCGGATACAGGTAGGGTCGGCACTTATCGCCATTGCAGGCATCGCGGTCGCAGTTATCCTAGTTCTTGAACAGCTGGGTGAAACCCAGTTTACCTTCTCAGGGACTTGGGCGCTGGACGGGGCGAGCCTTTGGGCGCGGTTAATGATCCTGCTTGGTACAGCCTTTTGCATTCTGCTGTCTCCAGGCTGGTTCCGCACCGATCCGCGGCATGGGGAATACTACACCATCCTTCTGCTCGGCGCCCTTGGGGCAATGGCAATGGCCGGTGCCGGAGACCTGTTGCAACTCACCATCGCGGTGCTGCTATCCTCGGTTACGGGCTACACGTTGGCCGCGTGGCACCGCGACTGGGCGCTGTCTGTCGAAGCTGGGATGAAGTATTTTCTGATGGGCGCTCTGGCGAATGCGCTGCTGATCACCGGTGTTACCTTGATGCTGGGTCTGCTGGGGAGCACCGGATACGCAGAGATCTCAGCGTCCCTCAAATTGGGCAAAGGGCTGTCGCCATTGCTGTTCGTCGGGTTCGCACTGACCATAACCGGCGTCGCATTCAAACTGGGCGCGGTGCCCGCCCACGCTTGGTTACCCGATGTCGCCGAAGGCGCACCGGTTCCGTCGGCCGCGTTCCTGACCGTGGTGCCCAAGATCGGCGCCGCCATCGCACTTGCCCGCCTCGTGCAGCTTGTGCCCCCCGAATTCCTCGGCCTGCGCCCCCTAATCGCGATTTTGGCGGCAGTAACGATGACGTTGGGGAATCTTGCAGCCTTCTGGCAGAAGGATCTGCGCCGCCTGATTGGCTGGTCCTCTGTGGCGCAAGCGGGTTATTTGCTGATGGCAGTAACCGTTCTGGGGCTTAGCCCAGATGCTCTCGCAGCTCTCCTGGCCTTCATCGCAAGCTACGCCATAAGCAACTTTGCCGCTTTTGCGGTCGTCGCATATCTGCGTGGGCGAACGGCACTTAAAGATTACGACGGTCTGGCAAAGCGACGCCCGATTGTCGCGACGGTGCTGGTTATCGCTTTTCTGTCTCTAGTCGGCATTCCGCCAACGGTCGGATTTCTGGGCAAGTTGGCCCTGTTCATGGCGACGATCGACGGCGGCTATACATGGCTCGCCGTGGTAGCGGCTGCAAATACCGTTGCCTCGCTATTTTACTATGCGCGGGTGATGGGCCGCGTGTATTTCAACGAACCGCCTGACGAGGTCGCTGTACTTGATCGCTCCAGCGGTCTGGCACTGTTGATTGGCGGCTTCTTCGTAATCGGCGGAGCCATCTTTGCAGGGAGTGCCTTCACTGCCTTCCAACTCAGCCAACTTTTGCCGGAATAATTTGTCTTAGCTTCCGAGTCTGAACAGGCAAAACGTGCTGCAATTGCCCCCCAAACAGTAAAAGATGATGAGGACACAATGAATTTCAGATCCACTCAGTTCGATATCGGGTATCCCAAATGAAGGACTGTATCATCATCGGCGGCGGACCAGCGGGTCTGACCGCTGCGCTATATCTTGCCCGATTTTTGCGCGACGTTGTGGTCTTCGATGCGCGCGAAGGAAGGGCTCTGAAAATCCCCAAGACGCACAATCTGTCACCATTCCCGGACGGTATTTCTGGTCAAGACCTTCTAAGTCGGATGCGATCCCACGCGGAAATCTACGGAGCGGAATTAGTCGATGATACGGTTCTGAAGGTTTGCCAGAAGGATGGCGCGTTCCACGTAACAACCGGAAATGGCACCACTGCTGCGCGGACCGTTATCTTAGCCTCCGGTGTGGTTAATCACGGCCCGCCGCTTTCAGTGCAGGATCATGATCTCGGGCTGTCGCGCGGCCTCATCCGCTATTGCCCGATATGTGACGCTTATGAAGTTCGCGGCAAAAAGATCGGTGTGTTGGGGCATGGGGAACACGGGCTGGCAGAAGCCCGCTTTATTCGTCGCTATTCAGATGATGTGACGCTCATCCCACCCAAGGGCTTCGTGCCAAATCCCAACGATGGCATTGCAACATTAGCATCTCCGACGCGCCGATTGTTCGTGACAGACACTCACGTCATGGTCGAGGTGGAAACCGGCAATCAGCACCAGTTCGATACACTCTATGTAGCCCTGGGCACCAGCCCGCGTTCTGATCTTGCTGTATCAATAGGCGCAAAGTGCAGCCCGTCTGGATGCGTCGTCGTTGATACTCAGCAGAAAACCTCAGTTACGGGTTTCTATGCTATCGGGGACATCGTTGAAGGGCTTGATCAGATCGCCTTTGCAATGGGGCAAGGGGCGGTAGCCGCTACGGCGATACACCACAGTTTACGAGCCTGATCTCTCAGGTTCCCTGTCGAACGGAGTGTATACCGTAATTCTTGCAACGTGACGGAGCAAGCGCCAGAAATTTGAAGTCGATAGCGATGACGCAAAAGAGGTTTGAAAACAATACATTTTTTAGTTGCTATTTATTTCTGGTTTCAGTTTTTGTAGCTGTCGCAGAATGCGCCAACATAAGGAGTAATAGCCCTAAGATAATCACTGGCAGTGATGGAAGTTGGCCCAATATTATACCCCATTCCCCGAAAAACAGCACATACCCGATGGGCCTCGTGCTTCCCACAAACTGCCGGTCGGGTTACAGGAACCGCTCCACAAAGCTGCGCGCCAGGCCGTAACCTAGAAGGAAATGCTCATGTAATTGTCCTTGGCGTTTCAAAGCGCTCCAGCGCCAAGCCAGAAGTGGCAGCGAGGTTCCACGTAGCGATCCTTCGAAAAGTGCCTCGTAAAGCTGCGAGGGATGACGCGCGCAAAGCCCTGTGACATTTTGACAAACAGAACTGAGCAGCCTCTCCGGGAAAGATCACCGCCCAAGGGACGTTTTATTGCGTCACCTAAGAAAAGCCGAGGAGAGCTCAGCGCTATCAATCAACCTATTGTGGCGAGAAAGGGAAAGGTGCCAAGCAGCCAATAGGCAAAACGTGACAATTGCCCGGTCATGATGGCGACTCCCATGATGATCATGGCAACGCCAGCACCCTTGTAGAGCCAGCGCCCAGCCTGGCCGATTTGTTTGACCCGCGCGGCAATAACGTCGGTAAACAGCGCTGCCAGCAGGAAGGGCACGCCCA
>Ga0307486_1003502_pt1 | contig 10049 bp, 9 predicted proteins | sample CBIW02metaG_FD_203663 | JGI IMG/M metagenome (GOLD analysis project Ga0307486, IMG submission 203663) | Sea-ice brine microbial communities from Beaufort Sea near Barrow, Alaska, United States - CBIW 0.2 | ecosystem: Environmental > Aquatic > Marine > Coastal | place: USA: Alaska | collected... | reverse complement strand
TTACTTCGACCTTTTTATAAATGTGACCCCTGTATTTTTAACATTTTCTAAGTATTTTTTGAGTAAACCAATTGTAATTTAATGATATAAATACAGTGCTAGACGATTGATGAAATTTAAATCTTACTCTCATGAAAAAGATGAATTTAATTATAATAGGTATGTTGCTATTTGGCATTATATCCTGCCGCGAAACATCTACAAATGATAAACCTAAAGACACTATGAATGGTACAACGCCCAGTGGTGATACGACATCAAGTATTGATAATAATGCCAACGCTGATGGTGTTGTCACCTATAAGCAAGGAGATATGGAAAATATGGGTGTTATGAATCAAGATATGTCTCAAACTTACAGTGAGTTAGAAATGAGTAAAGAGCAAATAGAAACCTATCAATCAAATATGGGGGCTGTAGATGAAACTGGGAATGACAATCAAAGTGCCTATCAAGATCAGCAAGATAAAGCTATGAAGTCTACTCTTACTGATGGGCAGTATGATAAATATCAAATGATGAAGTCAAGTAAGACGGCCAATGACACAAATCAATAAAATTTGTCAATTAAACTCTATTTTTTGAAAAGTTGCGAAGCAGTGCATTCGAAATATATAATTGAAACGTGCTTTTGCTAGTAGCTAATCATTTTCTTCAGATATTAGGGGAAGTGGAATTATAGATATAGTGAAGCTTGCTTCAGAGAGCAAAAATATTTCAGAATAATTTGTGTACTTGCTCTTGGCTATTGTTTAATGAAGACATTACAAAATAAAAAAGCGGGGCTATAACAAGCCCCGCTTTTTTTATTAGTATCAAGTTCCGCAAAGCGGAAATAAATTATCCATTCATTGAGACCAAGAACTCTTCGTTGTTTTTGGTCTGTTTAATACGGTCATTGATAAATTCCATCGCCTCTACAGGATTCATATCTGCAAGGTATTTGCGCAATACCCACATACGCTGTAATACATTCTCGCTGAGCAGAAGATCGTCGCGTCGCGTACTTGATGAAGTAAGGTCCATGGCTGGGAAAATCCTTCGGTTGGAAATCTTACGATCCAGTTGAAGTTCCATGTTACCAGTACCTTTGAATTCCTCAAAGATCACTTCGTCCATTTTAGACCCAGTCTCGGTAAGTGCAGTTGCTATAATGGTAAGCGAGCCGCCGCCTTCTATATTCCGTGCAGCACCAAAGAAACGTTTTGGTTTGTGAAGTGCATTAGCATCAACACCACCACTTAAAATCTTCCCTGAAGCAGGTTGAACGGTGTTATAGGCGCGGGCCAAACGTGTTATTGAATCGAGCAGAATGACTACATCATGACCACATTCTACAAGGCGTTTTGCTTTTTCTAAAACGATGTTCGCTACCCGTACATGCTCGTGGGCTTCTTTGTCAAAAGTTGAAGCCACAACCTCACCTTTTACATTACGCTGCATATCGGTCACCTCTTCAGGGCGCTCATCAATAAGCAGAATCATTTGATACACTTCGGGGTGGTTTGCTGCAATAGCATTTGCCACATCCTTAAGAAGCATCGTTTTACCAGTTTTAGGTTGAGAAACGATCATACCACGCTGCCCTTTTCCTATGGGAGTAAACATGTCCATAATACGGGTTGATATCGTGCTTTGACGATCAGCCAGATTGAATTTTTCCTTAGGGAAAAGCGGGGTCAAATGTTCAAAAGAAACCCGGTCGCGCACCACATTGGGATCAAGACCGTTAATTTTTGAAACTTTGATAAGGGGAAAATATTTTTCACCTTCTTTAGGAGGTCTTATGACTCCTAGTACGGTATCGCCTGTTTTAAGTCCGAAAAGCCTAATTTGAGATTGTGAAACGTAAATATCATCAGGGGATGATAGGTAATTGTAATCAGAAGATCTCAAAAAGCCATAACCGTCCTGCATGATATCAAGAACACCTTCGCTTTCAATTATCCCATCAAACTCATAATCAGGATCACGGTAACGGTTGCGGCTATCCTTATTGCCGCTATTCTGGTTCTGGTTCTGATTATTGTTATTATTGTTGCGGTTGGTATTACTATTGTTTGAGTTATTGCTGTTTCCTCCACCTTTAGTATTAATAGGTTTTTTGGAATTGCGCCCAGTATTTTTTGAAGTATTAGAAGAATTATCCTTCTGTGGGCGTGTATTTTTAGGATTGTTGTCCTTATTGTCGTTCTGGTTTTGGCTTCTTCCTTTAACAGCAGGTTTATTGTTGCTATTATCGGTATTGTCCCTAGGCCCAGAATTACTATCAGCTTCTACTTTAGGATCTTTATCCGCAGTATTTTCTTTGGAAACCGGTGCTTTGCGCGTACTTCCCTTTTTGGGTCCTCTTTTTTTCGGGGTGGGCGTTTCGTCGCTTTTCGCAGGAGCCTCGTTGTCCTGTGCTGCTTCCGCAACAGCTTTAGGGTCGGTGGCTTGCTCGTCAAGTATTTTATATACGAGATCTAGTTTTTTAATAGTCTTAAATTTTGGAATGCTAAGACCGTTAGCTATTTCCTGTAGCTCAGGAAGCTTTTTAGCTTTAAGTTCTGAAATATCAAACATTAATTATGGATATGATTGCTTAGATTTTTTTTGTGAATGCGTGTAAAAATCTTGAGAGAAGATTCTAAGAATTTTTGGTAAGTAAATTGCCACCCTCGAGGTGGTTAAGTCTTATTACTGCAATTATACGACAATATTTTTAAATTATAGGATGTGAGTTGAAAAGAAGTTGCTATTTTTGTGCGCAGTACTCTACAATTTATGATTCAACGTATACAAACAATCTATCTTTTACTGGCTGCACTAGTGTCTGCCGGTCTAATTTTTATAGTTCCGCTTTATAGTAACCTTGATGGCACTGTTTGGGCTGAAGATAAAATACTGTATATTGCCCTTTTCGTAGCAAGTGCATTATTGTCATTGCTAACCATTTTTCTATTTGAAAAACGACAGCTGCAGTTTGTACTGGGCCGTCTCAATATAATATTGAACTTTATTTTACTAGGTGTATTGATTTACCAATCGCAAATCATATCTGGAGGGGCGGCGGCCTCAGAGAAAGATATTGGGATGCTCATACCCGTCATTTCTATCGTTTTTATTGCAATGGCTAACAAAGCCATTAAGCGGGATGAGGATCTTGTAAAATCTGTGGATCGGTTGCGATAACCCTACTATCTTAGTTTATTAGTGCGAAAACCCTGCGATTGCCATTCGCAGGGTTTTTTTATTGTAGATTTTTAGGCTGTTTTAGCCAATATATGCAAGCTGAATTTTACTGGTTTTTACATTTTTATAGCTAATTTTTACCGAATTTCGCCAATTTTTAAGCCTTTTAGGTCGATTCTTAGAAGGTTATTTTTTGCTGTTTTTGTCATTAAAACAGTCAATTTACACTGCCAGCTGCTTATTTTTTCCGACTTAAGGTAAGGCCATCGCGTATGGGGAGCAATACGGTTTCTAAGCGCTCGTCTTCTGCGAGTAATTTATTATACTTTAAAATAGCTTGTGTAGAAGCGTCTTTGTTTTCTTCAGGTTGTAGGACTTTGCCGTTCCATAACACGTTATCGGAAATCAATAGTCCGCCTGGATTCAATTTAGGAATGATTAGGTCAAAATACGCTGGATAATTCGGTTTGTCAGCATCTATAAAAATCAGATCAAAGTTATTTTTCAGTGTAGGAATCACGTCGATGGCGTTACCTATATAGGCCTTAATTTTTTCCGCATACGCGGAAGCTTTAAAATATTTCTGCTGTAAATGAGCAAGTTCCTCATTGTGATCAATGGTTTCTAGAAGTCCACTGTCTTGTAGTCCTTCCGCCAGGCAAAGTGCAGAGTAGCCGGTGTAAGTCCCAATTTCCAGAATGGTTTTGGGTCGTATCATTTTAGAGAGCAAACTTAAAAACCGACCTTGAAGATGACCGCTCAGCATTCTGGGTTGCAATACTTTTTGATACGTTTCCCTGCGTAGTTGTTGTAATAGTTCAGGTTCGCTTTCAGAGTGTGCTGCTGCATAGTCTTCTAGTTTTTCAGGAATAAAATGCATGAAAATAGTCTTAAGATTATTCGTTTTCCATTCCGCGCACCACAGCATCATCGTGCAGCATCTTGCGGGTCTCTGTCATTACCAGATCTAATTTTTGTCTAAGCGACTGTTCCTTGGTTATTTTTTTGTCATAAATGAGGTTGAGAATAGCCTTGTCCTGTACCCTTCCGCGGCGCATGGCTTCTGAGTAGCGCAGGTCTTCCCTGAAGGTTACAAGGGCATATTTTGAAAAATATTCAGAAGGAAACTCTTTTTCAAAAGCAATTTCCAACTTGCGCTTTTCCTGAAAAATGTCACTTGCGGTGTGGGCCTTCATTTCATGAAAGTTATCAACGGCCAGATCTGCAATGGCATCTGTATCCTCTTTGCGCTCTATTTGAAAAGCCTTGAAAGCGGCGGTCCAGTCGCCAGGAAATTTATCCATGGCTTTGTCAAGCACTACAATATCCTCAAAGGCGGCGTTCATGCCCTGCCCGTAAAATGGGACTATACCGTGCGCCGCATCACCCAGTAAAAGCACTTTGCCATACGCGTGCCAGGGTGAGCATTTTATGGTGCCCAATGGCGACGTTGGGTTTTCATTAAATTCTTCAATAAGGTTAGGCATCAGGGAAAGCGCATCCGGAAATTCTTCCTCAAAATAGTTTAAAACGGTTTTTTCGTTATCCAGACTTTTAAAACTATATTTGCCTTCGTCCCACGATAAAAATAGGGTTACTGTAAAACTGCCATCCAGGTTAGGCAGTGCAATCATCATATCTTTGCCTCGGGGCCATATATGCAACGCATTTTTTTCGGCCAGGTAACCGCCGTTTTCGTCTGGTGGGAAAGAGAGTTCTTTATAACCGTGCGTGAGAAAATCCTGCCCATAGCTAAAAAGGAATTTTTTATGATCTAGCATGCTCTTTCGCAAGGCAGAAGCTACGCCGTCTGCGCCCATGATCACATCGGCTTGATGCGTCTTTGTCTCTCCCGTATGATAATCTTCAAAGGTGGCTTGCGGAATATCTAGTGCTACACCGGTACATTTCTGATTGAAATACATGGTGATTGCTGGCATTTTCTCACACTCATTCAGCAACATAACGTTGAGATCTTCCCGGGAAATGGAATTGATATACTCATGGTCACGCCCACTGTACGGACTCATAAACAACCCACCATTTTCGGAATGGATCATGCGACCTCTCATAGGGATGCACAGCGGCAGAACTTTATCCTCCAGACCAGCTAAGCGCAGCCCCTTCATACCGCGGTCTGAAAATGCGAGATTTATAGAACGGCCAGAATCTACAGTTTCTTTTCTAAGGTCTGGCCTTTTTTCCATCAAGGAGACTTTGTAACCACGCTGAGCCATACGCAGCGCCAATAAAGAGCCGCAAAGTCCTGCTCCTATTATCAGTATATGTTCTTGTTTTTTCAAATTTTGCTAGTTGGTTTCGGATGATTTACGATCTCCGATATTTTTACGTATTTAAAACCCTTTCAGAAGTTCTTTAAGGCGTACACTCATCTCATAGACATCTTCAAAACTATTGTAGAGTGGGGCAGGGGCGACCCGTATGACATCAGGTTCCCGCCAGTCACAGATAATGCCGGCATTCATAAAACCATCAAAAAGGCTTCGGTCTGCGTTTTTTACCTGTATAGATAATTGGCAACCGCGTTCTTCTGGATTTTTTGGTGTAATAATATGTATGCGTTTATCACCTATGTTCTCAATGAGAAATTCCAGATAACCAGTAAGGGCAATCGCTTTTTTTCTGATGTTTTTAAATCCCGCTTCCGCGAAAATCTCCAACGAAGCGCGAATGGGTGCCATACTCAAAATAGGAGGATTGCTCAACTGCCAGCCATCTGCGCCGGGAATGGGATCAAAATCAACACGCATGTTAAAGCGGGAATCCATTTTATGTCCCCACCAGCCTGTAAAACGGGGTAAATCGGTATTATTTTCATGGCGCTCATGCACAAAACAGCCTCCTAGGCTACCGGGGCCACTGTTCAAATATTTATAGGTACACCATACAGCAAAATCGGGCCCGTTATCGTGCAGGTCAGCCACGATATTACCGGCACCATGCGCGAGGTCAAAGCCTACCATACATCCTTTTTTATGTCCCAGTGCGGTAATTTCTTTTATAGGATATCGCTGACCCGTGTAATAATTAGAATTACCAATCATAAGCAGCGCAATTTCCTCGCCCTGCTCTTCTAGTACCTGCTCTAGATCTTCCAGCCGGCAGAGTTCTTCGCCAGTCCTCGGTTTCCAAAATATCAATGAATCGTCAGGATTATAACCGCGCTGTTTAATCTGAGATTGCACCGCATAATTATCTGAAGGAAAAGCGTCACTTTCAATAAGTATTTTATGTCTTTTCTGGGTAGGTTGATAAAAAGACACCATCATGAGGTGCAGGTTTGTAGTAAGCGTATTCATGATTACCACTTCGCTGGGTTTTGCGCCTACGATTTCGGCCATAGGTTTGGCTAAAATTTCGTGGTACTCCGTCCAAGGGATTTCTGCCCGAAAATGCCCTTCTACCGCGCGTTCTGCCCAGTTGGCCATCTCTTCCTCAACATATTCCCTTGCTTTTTTTGGCTGTAGCCCCAGCGAATTTCCGCAGAGATAAATCAGCGGATCTCCATTGGAGTCTTTGGGAAAATTGAATTTATCCCTAAAACGTGCCAGTGGGTCGTTTTGATCTCTTTCCTGAGCATACTCGCGGGAATCTTGATACGTATCTTTTTCTTTCTTCAACATAGATTGCAAAAATAATGATTATTGATAGGAATAGAGGATTAAGGAAGTGTGAAATATATATAGGATACCTTTAAAAACTCCGCTTTTGTTGCTAGCTTGTTCTTTTTTCCAGCTATTTCGTTATCAAAATACTCATTTAGCGATGCTAAACTCCGTTTTTGGCTACCGATTCTGAAAAATTACTGCGCCATCATTCCAAACTAAGTTAGTAGAGTTGCCCTTCAGAAAACGGCATTTTTCGGCTATTATCACTATAAAAAGCCCCATTATTAAAAACTTTTCCAATGGAAGATAACCTATGACAGTAACAAGGTAAAGCAGGATTTCTTTTTATCAATCTAAAACCATTATTTTACAAGGTAAAGTAATGTACATCAGACACCGAAAATAGGCTCAACGTATGAAATCTTTAAAACTCATTTTTACCAGTGGCCGCTATTTTACCCCGGCACTTCTTTTTTTATCGCTCAATATTATTTTTGGTACGTGGGCTATATATATCCCGCGCATTACCAAAAAGCTGGATATTAGCGAAGGAGAACTGGGATTTGCCGTGTTTTTTCTGGCGCTGGGTACGTTAACCATGATTCCATTTGCTCCAAAGCTCATTAAAAGCATCGGTTTGGGTCGCGTAATGGCTTTTGCCGTAACCGCTTTTTGCCTCAGTTTTATAGGGCCATTTGCAGCTCCCAATTATATATGGTTATGCGCCTCTTTATATGTGGTGGGCGCCTGCTCTGGAGTTATGGATGTAACGATGAATACGCTTGTGACCCATATAGAAAAACAGGACCAAGTGCAATTTATGTCCCTCTCCCATGCTTTTTTTAGTCTTGGTGGCATGCTGGGCGCAGGAGTGGGAATTTTTCTTGTTCCATTTATGCCTTCCGCATTGATACATATGGTTGCGGTGATAATAATGCTGATACTTGTAAATGCGCTATTTATGAAAAATTATCTAAAAATTACCGTGGTAAAAGAGGAACACGAAGAATCTTTTAAGCTTAAACACTTAAAACCACTTTTAGGTCTGGCGATCATCAGTTTTATGGTAATGGCTACGGAAGGGGCGATCGTTGACTGGAGCGCCCTGTACTTGGAGCGCGTCACACTGGCCGCCGCGGCGCTTTTTGGCTTGGGTTACGCAGTTTTTAATGGTATGATGGCTTTTGGGCGGTTTTTTGGCGATAGTGTGAGCGCACATTATGGTTCGCGTTTTATCATCATAACCGGTTGTATCATTGCGGCGATTGGTTTTGGCCTGGTGCTGAGCGGGATGACATGGGTGGCCATTGCGGGTTTTGGTCTTGTGGGTCTTGGTCTTTCGGTGGTGGTGCCAGAACTTTTTCGCTATAGCGGAAACCTTAAGGATATCGCCGCTGCCGAAGGAATAAGTTTTATAGCGGGATCGGGTTTTGTGGGACTTTTACTTGGGCCTGTTTTCCTAGGCTTTTTGGCACAGACCTTTAATTTGCGGAGCAGTTTTTTTGCCCTATTATGTTTTGTTGTGATAGCAGCGCTTTTAGCTTTATCGCTTAAGCGAAAATAAAAAAGGCTTTCACATTGCTGCGAAAACCTTTCTTTAAGCTCAAAAACAGGTGTTTTTATTCCGTTTTCACGTCAATATTGGTAAAATATAATTTGGTTTTACCATCTTTAGAACTGTGCATTGTCGCGATATCAATGCCGTTATAATCTTTATAATCATCCCAAGTGGTCACCATAGAAAATTCAGAAGCATTTCCTTTACGGTAAATCCACTCTTTGATCATATTATCATCACCATAGAAAAAATCATAGGCATCGCCTGGAGTATATCCTCCTTGGTCTGGATAAGTTAGGGTAATCTTCTTCATTTTTTCATTACTGATGGGTGCGGTAGCGGTATCCTGAACGGTAATGGTCGCATCTTTGTCCCACAATAAATGCATTTGTGGCATCAGCCAATACGCGTCGTTGATAAAAGCCTTGTCAGCATCTGTTGCAGTACTGTCCATTTCTTTATCACGGTTGTAGCTGACGGTACCTTCATCACCTGTCATTTTCACATCATGCGTTTTTGGGTTCCAGACCCAGCTGCGCTCCGAGTGGCTCTCACCCCGATCTACATTAAAGGTAAATTGTATCTCATTTACAGTATCCCATTTATCAGCTCCGCTTGCCATTGCGATCTCTTTACCTTTTTCTTGGGCAGGACTGAGATCTTCAGTGGTCTGTGCCATATCATTATCTCCTACCGATACGCTATCTGGTTTATTTTCATTCTTGCAGGAAAGCAGGGTCAGCATTAATGCAGCTGTTGTAATAATATATTTCATATTTTAATATGTGATTGGTTTCTCTAAAAATACATGATTTATGCTTCAATTTATTTAAATGAATGCTAATTTTATAGTATTTCGACTTCTTGAATTATTATTGGACTCTGCTACAAGAATGGAAATCAATGCTCAATAAGGAATTTTTGTGTAGTATTACCCATGACAAACAGATAGAGACCAGTATTAAGGCGTTGCACATTGATCTTATGATCGGCGGGATCCACGCTACCTTTTTGAATCATTTGACCTTGAATAGTGTATATTTTATAGGAAGTTCTACTTTGGAGATCGCTTTCTAAGCTAAGAAAGGAGGATGCTGGGTTGGGATAGAGCATAAACCCTTGCCGCTTACTTTCGCTGGTGGTAATGCCCAGATTAAAACCTGCAAAATATTGATCCAGAAAGTCTATTCGCTTCATCGTCCAGTCATCTGTATACGTTTTGGCTTCCTCATCAAAGGGATAATTGGCCCACACTAGCGCTTCTCTTTCATAAATTTTGTTATCCTTTAAAAGATTGTAATTTTCACCTAAACGTTTTAATATGTTCTCCTTGCTCAGTACGCCCAACCGTAGTTCTTCATAACGGGCATATACCTTTTGTTTGATACCTTCAGTGGGCATATTTTTAAACAAGCGGTCAACAGTGTATTCGAAAGTATTGCGTCTGTCGCACTCGCGTAGGTGCCGTCATACTTGAGGCCAAAAGTGCCATCTAAGTCCCAGGGAACAAGAAAGTATGGACTTTTCTGATTGTATTTTCCAATATAATAGTTTTTGCCCCTATTGTCTACGGCACGTAAAACATTCAAGAATATGAAATAATCCAGGGCGTTGCCTATATGTACTCTTTCTGCGATGCCCGCATCGAATTCCCCATCGCTCGAATTTGCGACAAAGTCAACAAAACC
>Ga0307486_1003501_pt1 | contig 10050 bp, 9 predicted proteins | sample CBIW02metaG_FD_203663 | JGI IMG/M metagenome (GOLD analysis project Ga0307486, IMG submission 203663) | Sea-ice brine microbial communities from Beaufort Sea near Barrow, Alaska, United States - CBIW 0.2 | ecosystem: Environmental > Aquatic > Marine > Coastal | place: USA: Alaska | collected... | reverse complement strand
CCGGCCCCCGTTTTTGCATCCCCGAGGAGTTCACAGAGGAGTTCACCGTGACGACCACTGTGCGCCGCGCTGTCAGTGCCGACGCTGAGCTGCTTCACGAGCTCGCACGGGCTACGTTCGCACTCGCGTGTCCTCCGGGGACGACTCCCGAGGCGATCGCGGAATTCATCGCCGAGCATCTTTCTGTTGAATCGTTCCACAACTACCTCAACGATCCGGCGCGTACGATTCTGATCGGCGAAGTCGAGGGCCAACCAGCAGGCTACGTATTGTTTGACAGCACCGAACCCAGTGATCCGGATGTCGTAACCGCATTCACCGTGCGGCCCACAATTGAGTTGAGCAAGTGCTACGTACTCAGCGGTTTCCATGGCGCTGGAGTAGCGCCGGCCTTGGTCAGCGCAGGCATCGAGCAGGCGCGCAAACAGAAATTTGCGGCCGTGTGGCTCGGCGTCAATCAAGAAAACGTTCGTGCGAATCGCTTCTACGCGAAGATGGGCTTCCGCTTGGCTGGCACTAAGAAGTTTCGTGTCGGTGAGCGCTGGGAAGACGACTACGTTCGTGAGCTGGTGTTCGGCGTAAACTCCTAGCGCACTCACCAGCACGATGCTCTAGAATTTTGCGATGCTCGCGTTCCGCGCACTTCCCCCGAAAGCGTCTCGGCGATGACGACAGTCACGCCGCAGCGCATATCTCTTGATGCCCTAGAAGGCTATGCCGCCGTTGTCGGCAGCATCGCTGTTGGCATTGCCCTTGTGCTCATTTGGATGTCGCGGTTCGCCGTTACTCGTGAGGTCTACGTCAGCGAACTCGGCGCGCAAGGCGAACCAACAGCTGTGGCGTTTGAGATCGCGCTCTTACTGATCGTCGGTGGTGGTTCTGCTGTCGCGTGGGCAGCGCGTGGAGTCCGCGCGAGGCCGCCACTACTTGCCATCGGCTCACCGGCGGTATCGCTGTGGGTGGGGTCCGGATTCTTCTTGCTCGCCTCGCAAGTGACGTGCACTTCGGGGTGCCCATTGCCCTTTGGGCCCAGTTTCACTCTTCAGGATTTCACCCACACACTGGCTGCAGTAATCGCGTTCGCTGCTGTCTGCTGGGCGATGATCCAAACCTCATTTGTGCGCGAGCATCGGGTGCTTGCCCGCATGTCACTCGTCACAGCCATAGCTGTCGCCGTCATCGCGGGAACAGGCGGCCTCTTCTCGCTCTTCCGCTTTCAGGTTGTTCTCGGCAGCAGGCTCGAATTCGTGGCGACCACGATCGCCATCGCGTGGCTCATCATACTCGGCACCATAATTGCTTCCCGCAAACTGTGGCAGACGCCTGTCCGTTAGCTCGAGCGCCGCATCAGATCGAGCAGGCGATCGGCGAGACCAACGAGAGCGTGAATCTGGTCTTCATCTCGCTCGACCCATAAACATTTCGGTTCAGCATCCACCGGAACAAAGTCGTTGTGCTGCTCCCACACCACAAGCGTTCGGTCAGCACCTAAGACGTACTGCTGCCACCACACTTGACGAAGATATGACCGCGGGATGCTGCGCCACGCTTTGTGCGTCGTCTTAATTTCCGACAGCACAACGGCACCCTCAATGATTGCAACACCGTCGGGGGTCGCAAGATGCAAGGGCTGATCGTGAGCGTGATAGAGCGCAGAACTCGACTGGATGCCGTGCTCCTCAAGCACCCACCGCGCGATCTCGGGTTCCCGCAGTCGCCCGTGATCCGTGAACGCATTGCCGGTGAATCCGGAGCCGAGAAGCTTGCTCTCGACAACTCCACGCAACGATCCCTCGGTGGCGAGGCGGGCAGCATCCGTCGCCGTCACGCCGCGGCTTCGCGCGCGAAGCCACGCAACCCGATCCTCCGAGTGGGCGACGACTCGGTCGCGATGATTTGGCGCGACCGGCTCCCACAAATCGAGTTCTGGTTGCATGGTCACCCCACCATTGTCTCGCGTGTCTGGACCTGGGGCGCACTTACCGCGCAGAAACTCGGATTCTCAGCCCACAACTGTGGCTCGGTTACGCGTCATGACATCGGATGTGGTCGTGTACTGGCAGACTAGCCAAATGCGAGCTGGCCAAACCAATACGACTTCACCCCCGATATTCCGTCGCCGGTGGTCCATTGTGGCGGCAGCGGCATTGGTCGCGATGCTGACAGTCGTTCCCGCGGCGGGGGCCGCGGCATCCGTTGGATCAATTCCCCCAGACATCGTCGAATTCGCGAAATCCGACGACGGACTGCTTGCCGAGCTCGAAGAATACTTCGGTGTCGACGCGCGTGGAGACGGACTCGATTTCTCAGACGGCCTCGATCTCGGCGAGATCGATCGCATCTTCTTGTGGTCTGATTCCTTTCGCTCGGGCGAGGAAACAGAGATTCCTGTTCAGTATGTCAATCGCTGGAAAGTTCCCGTACTGATCGGGGAAGAACCGGTCGGTGTTGCCATGATTGGCATCGATCCGGCCACCGTGGAACCAGAGATGATCGACTTCATTCACAGTGCGGGAACCGCTCTTGCTCTCGACGAAGTCGACGCCGAAGCAACCCTGGTGCATGAGCCAGAAACGATGGCATGGTTTAGCCTCAACGATGACGTAATCACTCCACTCGTGCGTGGCACTAGCGGCATTGAAGCCGAGACGACACTTCGCGAATATCAGTCAATTCTTACGGAGCGCGAGCTAGAAATTGTTGAACCTGATCCTCAGCCCGACCGAGGCTCCGTGCAATCGGTCGTGCTGATTTCTGCTGCCGCCGTCGTTCTGCTGCTGGCATTGCTCATCCCGACAATCATCGGGCAAGTGCGTGAGCGACGCGAACGCCGAGCCGCTGATGCTGAATCAGATGCAGTTGCAGTTGCTGCGAATGATCTGGATGCCTCTTCGGACGATGTTCCAGCAGCAGACGTTCTGGTGGAAGATGCCTCCGCTGCGGACGCTGCGACCTCGGACGCTTCGGTACAGCAAACTGTGGTCGCGCCTGTGGTGAAGAAGGCCCCTGCGGCATCGACGGTGGCCGACACAAAGAAGGCCCCAGCGACAAAGAACGCGCCTGCGAAAAAGCGAGCTCCCGCGAAGAAGCCAGCGACAAGTGCTGCCGCGAAGCCGGCTGCCGCGAAGCCCGCTGCGGCGAAAACCTCCACACCGAAAGCTCCCGCTGCACAGAAACCCGCTGCAAAGAAACCCGCTGCAAAGAAACCAGCCGCAAAGAAACCAGCCGCAAAGAAACCAGCCGCAAAGAAACCCAGTACGTCGCCGCGTTCGGCTGACTAGCCAACAGTGAGCGTGCTACATTCTCCCCTTGATCGCGACATCCGGCGACTGGCGGTACCCGCGCTGGGTGCCCTCGTTGCAGAGCCGATCTTTCTGCTCACGGACACCGCACTTGTCGGTCATCTTGGCAGCGCGCAACTAGGTGGACTCAGCGTCGCGAGCGCCGTATTGCAAACAGCGGTCGGCCTTCTGATCTTTCTGGCCTACTCAACAACTCCCGCCGTCGCGCGGTGGTTGGGGGTCGGCAACCGTGCGCGTGCGGTAGCCGCAGGTTTCGACGGAGTCTGGTTGGCTATCGTCCTAGGCGTGCTCCTCGTCGTCGTTGGCATCCCAGCAACGCCCTGGTTGATCAGCCTCTTTTCGCCAGACGCCAGCATCGTTGACTACGCCAACCAATACCTCGCGATCTCCATCATCGGGCTGCCGGCGATGCTCATTACGTTCGCCGCATCCGGACTTCTGCGGGGGCTTCAAGACACCAGGACCCCTCTCATCGTTGCCGTGGCGGGTTTCGTCGCCAACGCGTTCCTCAACGTGCTGTTCATTTACGGGTTCGGCTGGGGGCTCGCAGGTTCAGCAATCGGTACCGTCGTCGCAAGCTGGGCGATGGCAATTGCCTACATCGTGATGCTGCTCGTCATTGCTCGGCGCGAGAGCGCCAGTGTGCGGCCACACCTGCGGGGGATGCGTGCAGCCAGTCATGCGGGGGCGTGGCTGTTGCTGCGCACGGCCTCGTTGCGCGCGGCGATGCTCGCGACAATCGTCGTTGCGACCGGATTTGGGGTGCCCGAACTTGCGACAGTGCAGATTGCCCTCACTATTTTTGCAACTCTCGCGTTCGTTCTCGACGCACTTGCTATTGCCGGGCAGGCGATGATCGGCAAGGAACTCGGCGCAAGCGACATTCCTCGTGCACGGGCGATCACCCGCAGGCTCATCGAGTTGGGTGTCGGCAGCGGAGTTATCTTGGGCGTCCTGGTCGCAGTCTCGTCACCGTGGGCCGGCTACATCTTCAGTTCTGAGCCGGAAGTTCGCACCGGGTTGGCCGCACTACTGCCGGTGCTCGCTCTCGGAATCCCCGTTGCCGGATTCGTCTTTGTGCTCGACGGAGTATTGATCGGGGCGGGGGATGCGCGCTATCTCGCGCTTACCGGGATCATCAACCTTGCTGTCTATCTGCCATTGCTGTGGTGGGTCGAGGCCGCTGACCTCACCGCCATTCCCGCGCTAGTGTCACTCTGGTTTGCATTTGGGGTGGGGTATATCGGTGCCCGTGCAGTTACTTTGGGGCTGCGTGCACGCGGCGACCGCTGGCTGGTTCCGGGGGCGACGCGGTAACGATGATCAGGGTGAGCCCTTGGTCGCGCCACAGACCCTCAAGCAAGTCCACAGTGTCGTCACGGGTCTGCTCGTCGAGGTTTCCCGTCGGCTCATCAGCGAGCAGTACCGATGGCTCCTTTACGAGAGCGCTCCGCACTGGAAAGCCCGAGAGGGGCTAACGCCGTCTCGACATTCTCTTGCGCGGTGCGGGTGGGGATGAGATTGAAGTCCTTGAACACAAAGCCGATCCTGCGGGCACAAATGTCAGCGAGCCGAGCATCCGGCATCCCTGACAGCAGATTGTCCCCGAGTACTATCGTGCCGCTCGTGAGGCGTTCAAAAGCACGCTCGCTTGGGCGTCACGCACACCAGCAGCGACGCCGCTCACAATCATCACCAGTGCGATGGCGAGTGCCATTCCCGCCGCGATGATCATGGTTTGTTTGCGACGGTTGCTAAGTTCTCCATTTAGGTACGTTCCGAACATGGGGCTCCTCGAGTGATGCGGGTGGTCGAGGTAAAGGTAGGAGCGGTGTCTATCAGCTCGCTATGGTCAACCTGAGAGCGAGTCTTGAGTGATCGATCGGTTGATCCAATAGCGCGCTGGAGCTCACGCACAGACGATTCATAGAAACCTCCGAATAACTAGAGGGTATGAGTCAGTCACACCATCTGCCTGCGGTCCAAGCGCAACCGCGGTTGAGTCGCGCCGATGGCACCGCCATCCGCGCGGTGGTCGTCGACGACGAAGATTCGCTCACCGACCTACTGTCCATGGCGCTTCGCTATGAGGGCTGGGATGTGCGGCTCGCCTCTGACGGACCTCAAGCGCTAGCTACTATCCGCGAGTTTCGTCCCGACGTCGTTGTGCTCGACATCATGATGCCGGGACTCGACGGGCTTGCGGTACTCACTCGACTACGCGCCGACGGTATCCAAACACCCATTCTCTTTCTCACTGCGAAGGACTCAGTGGATGATCGCATTGCAGGCCTCACGGTTGGCGGTGACGACTATGTAACTAAGCCGTTCAGTCTCGAAGAGCTCGTGGCGAGACTTCGCGCACTCCTGCGCCGTTCTGCTCTCACGATCGCCGGGGACGCAGATCCCGTGATTGAAGTTGGTGACCTCACTCTCGACGAGAGCACCTACGAGGTAGCTCGAGCAGGGACAAGGGTCGAACTCACCGCGACCGAGTTCGAGCTGCTTCGCTACCTGATGCGCAACCCGAGACGCGTGCTCAGCCGGGCACAGATTCTCGACCGAGTGTGGAGTTACGATTTCGGCGGACGAGCGAGCGTCGTCGAAATCTACATTTCCTACCTGCGCAAAAAGATCGACGTATTGGGCCCGCCCATGATCCACACTGTTCGCGGCGTCGGCTACATGCTCAAGGTCGCCGAATGACACGACCTCGAGAAGTGCGCGCTCCCGGAATGGGGCGCAGGCTTAGCTTGCGCACTCGCCTCGTCATCGGCAGTGCGACTCTCATCGCGCTCGCCGCAGTGCTGATTGGCGTTGTGAGCGTGCTTTCTCTTCAAGGCTTCCTAATTGATCGGCTCGACGCACAGTTGACCTCTGCTTCCGGCCGCTCGCAGGGCGCGCTCGACGGGCGGGCAGGTGGCATCGGCCAGTCCCCGCCCCCGACACGTGACTTTCTCGCTCTGCCCGGGCAACGAGAGGGAACAATCGCTGGACTGGTGACGTCAACGGGAACGATCACTGCAGGCGTACTGGGTGACGGAGGAGCATCCGCGCCGCTCACCGAGGGACAACTCTCAGCTCTTGCTGCGATCACTCAACAGAACGAACCAGCCACAGTCGATCTCGGGGGAACACTCGGAGAGTACCGCGTGATCGTGTCGAGTACTCCGCTCGCTGGAGAGTCGCTGATTGTCGCTTTGCCACTTTCCGACGTTCGGGACACCGTGTTGCAGCTCACCATCCTGGTCGTCGGCATTGGCCTACTGGCACTTGTGATCGCAGCAATTGCAGGAGCGATCGCAGTGCGTTTTGCTTTGCGCCCCTTGGAGCGCGTTGCTGCCACCGCCACGAGAGTGACGGAGCTTCAACTGGATCGAGGGGCTGTCGCGCTCGCGGAACGAGTATCGCTCGATGACGCTGACCCCCGAACCGAGGTGGGGCAAGTCGGAGCCGCCCTCAACCGGATGCTTGAGCACGTGGCCTCCGCCCTGAGCGCGCGGCAGTCGAGCGAGAACAAGGTGCGAGCGTTCGTCGCGGATGCAAGCCATGAATTGCGTACGCCGCTCGCATCGATTCGTGGGTACGCCGAACTCACTCGCCGTGGGGGACACGATATTCCGGATGACGTCGCCCATGCGATCGGACGCATCGAGGCAGAGTCAGTGCGAATGACAGGTCTCGTCGAGAGCTTGTTGCTGTTGGCGAGGCTCGACGAAGCAATAGTTGTCGAGCACGAGTCAGTTGATCTCACTCGGTTGATCATCGATGCTGTCGGGGATGCCCATGCGGCGAGTCCCGATCATGTGTGGGAGCTGGAACTTGCGGATGACGCCATTGCGATCAGTGGCGACCGAGCGCGCCTCCATCAGGTGATCGCCAATCTCCTTGCAAATGCTCGGATCCATACTCCACCAGGCACTGTGGTTACAACGTCTCTGATGCAGGATGGAGAGCTCGCCGTCATCGAGATCCGCGACACCGGACCGGGCATCTCAGCCGAATTGCAACCCACAGTATTCGAACGATTTGTGCGCGGCGATAGTTCGCGTTCGAGAGCGGCGGGCAGCACAGGCCTCGGGCTCGCGATTGTCACCGCAATCGTTGAAGCGCACGGTGGAACTACATCTGTCACGAGCGAGCCAGGCAGTACGGTGTTTCGTATCGCACTGCCAAGCGGAGCAGCACCCTAGCCCGCAGTACTCAGCACGATGGGCCAATTTGCGGCGACAGCCGTGATCCCGTAGTCTTGCCGAAGCCAAAGACCGCCGGTCGTTTGCATGCACGAAAGTGTGTGCGATCGAAGTTCGTGAAAACGAAGGCCAGCGCAGGTGTGTGAAGTAGATTTTCGACCAAATCTGGTTGCAATCAGCTCCGTGCCTCTGCGTTTGTGCAGTAGAGCCGGAGCTTTTTCTTTGCCCACCCGGAACTATTTTTGACAGTTTCGTGCGGTTCTGAGGCAGACACACATCAACCAGTAGGGAGCACCATGGCGAACAAGGAAGCATCGGTCGCCGAGATGACGGAACTTTTCCGTAACTCGACCGCCGTTCTGCTAACCGAGTATCGCGGACTCACTGTTGCCCAGCTCAAGACGCTGCGCAAGTCAATCAGTGAGCACGCAACATACGCCGTGGTGAAGAACACGCTGACAAAGATTGCAGCAAATGCCGCAGGCATCTCGTCGTTCGACGAGGAGCTCGTTGGTCCTTCTGCAATCGCATTCGTTCACGGTGACCCAGTCACTGTTGCGAAGGCTATGCGTGACTTTGCCAAGGCAAATCCTCTTCTCGTAGTGAAGGGTGGTTACTTTGACGGTAGCGCGCTCACTGCAGATGAGGTCAAGAAGCTGGCCGATCTGGAAAGCCGGGAGGTGCTCCTTGCGAAGTTTGCTGGAGCAGCCAAGGCTTCACTGTTCGGTGCCGCGTATCTGTTCAACGCACCGCTCGCTCAGGCCGTTCGCACGGTCGACGCGCTGCGCGAGAAGCAGGATTCCGCGCAGTAACGCGCGGGTTAATTAGCTTAAGAAATATAGGAGAAAATCATGGCGAAATTGTCAAGCGACGACCTCATTGAGGCCTTCAAGGAACTGACTCTCATCGAGCTCAACGACTTCGTAAAGAAGTTCGAAGAGGTCTTCGAGGTTACCGCTGCTGCTCCAGTTGCTGCTGCTGCCGCACCTGCTGCTGCTGCTGAAGAAGTTGAAGAGAAGGACTCATTCGACGTCGTTCTCGAATCAGCTGGCGAGAAGAAGATCCAGGTCATCAAGGAGGTGCGTACCCTCACGAGCCTCGGTCTCGGTGAGGCGAAGGCAGTCGTTGATGGCGCTCCCAGCGTTGTACTCGAGGGTGCAAACAAGGAAGCTGCCGAAAAGGCAAAGGCTGCTCTTGAAGAAGCCGGCGCAACCGTAACCCTTAAGTAGTCGTAGCCTTTAATTAGGAACGGGCCTCTCTAGAGGCATGCTTAGCCAGTAAGGCGTCACCCTTCGGGGTGGCGCCTTACTGCGCTAACGGGCGACGCGTGGCCGGACATATCGCGGCAACGGCGCTTCGGGGAGAAGGGGGTGGGGCGCCTGGTAACCAGCCGAACGCCCCACCAACGTGTCGCATCCGTTGACACCAGGGATCAGGTTCCGGAGGCGGAGTTACGACACGAGATCCGCTGGGTGCGTAGTGACTACGGCGCCAGCGGAAGTGGTCTAATTAACGTATCTAGTTGACGCGAATGCGGCAACAACGGCGAGGGTGATAGGAGGGTTAGTCGCGGGTGATCTCGACTTGTAGCCCGAGTTCGCGGGATTTGTGGATCGCGTCAGTTCGCGACGTGACGCCGAGTTTCCTATAGATGTTCTTCAAATGCGACTTGACCGTATTCACTGAAATATAGAGAGATTCTGCGATCTGAGCGGAGCTGTTTCCTCGCACGAGTTCACGCGCAATGGCACGCTCGCGATCGCTGAGCGCCGAGGAGTCCTGCTGACGAAGACCTACCGTCAATCCATCGAGCCGCTTGACAAGTGCGGTCACCTCTAGCGGCTGACTGCGACGTGACGCACGAGTGAGCATTGACTGCACAGCCTCGCTAGGCACGAGCCGGAATGGGCTCTGCAGGCGATTGCGTGCAGCAAGACGCAAAGCTCGATCAAAGGCGACATCCGACTTCTCCTCGCTGCCGAGTGCGAAGTTTGCTGCCGCCTTAAGCAGATACACGTCCGAGAGTGTTCGGCTGGAGTGTGCGTCACCGAGAGCCTCACAGTCGCCGAGTGCGTGAAGGGTGCCGCGAAAGTTGCCGGTGACAAGTCGTAGGTGAGCCACGAGTCTGCTTGGGCACACCGTGTGATGTTGGGTTGGCGTCAGTTGCGCAAGTACATCCCAGGCTGCACCGGGATCGCTGAGTTGCAAAAATGCTGCTGCTCTTAGTCCGTTGATCTCTGTTGCGACAAAGCTCACAGGCTTCCACTCATCAAGAGAGTGAAGTGCAGTGCGAAGCTGGTCGAGACCTTCATGGGGGTTGCCCGAAAAGAGCTCAAGATAGGCGAGGGCGAAGCGGCCAAGAGGTTCCCAATCGCTGTCGGCAATCGCCGACTCCACTTGAGGAACGAGACGCTCGGCATCTTCCGCTCCGCTCTGGTTGATGGTGATCAATAGCTCGGCAAGGAGCGCTGGTGCATTGAAGCGACTGCCGCGAAGGGCAGGACTTGCGCGAGTTGACTCTGATCGAGCAACGTAGCTCAGGGCATGGTCGAAGT
>Ga0307486_1003500_pt1 | contig 10055 bp, 9 predicted proteins | sample CBIW02metaG_FD_203663 | JGI IMG/M metagenome (GOLD analysis project Ga0307486, IMG submission 203663) | Sea-ice brine microbial communities from Beaufort Sea near Barrow, Alaska, United States - CBIW 0.2 | ecosystem: Environmental > Aquatic > Marine > Coastal | place: USA: Alaska | collected... | reverse complement strand
AAGCTTTTTAAGCTTTATTCATCACGAATCATGACCACTGCTGGCAGCTATTTATCTCCACGCATTGAATCAATAATAATCTAACTAGTGTCTCGTTTGGTTAGTTCGCTAGCTTGATTCTGTTATGATTCCATAATGCTCACGAATTATGGGGATGTTATTTTAGCTCGGCAACCTGCATCTTTTAACCTTACGGTTAACGATCAACTGGAACTGGAAAGCTGGCTGCGAATGGGCACTCTGAGCCAAAACCTGATGCAGCGAGCGTGGATTTTATTACTATTGAGCGCCAGGCAATCTCTGAAAGAGGTCATGGAGTCACTCGATGTCAGCAGCCCCATCGTGTTCAAGCCGTGCAACCGATACTCGGAGCAAGGGCTGACAGGATTGCGCGATGCCCCACGGTCAAGGCAACCAAGAGAGCTGGACACAAAAAAGGTCAAATCCATCCTGAGCGAAATAGTAAACTAGGGTACCGTGTAGCTTTCCCCATTGGATTATCCGGCTGATGGCGAAACATGCCGACGTGACCTGTTGGCAAGTACAACAGATCTAGCAAGCGGCAGATCTGAAGCCTCATCGCCTAAAACGTTGATGATTAGCAACGATCCAGACTTTGCTTCGAAGGTTTTTGATGTTGTCGGGTTTTACTTGAACCCGCCGGATAACGATCTGGTGCTGTCCGTTGACTAAAAGACGCAAATACAGGCTCTGGATCGCACCCAGCCCAAACTGCAATTGAGGCCGGGTCAAATTGAGCACCACACTCACAATTACAAACGGCATGGCACAACGAGCCTGTATGCGGCCTTCAACATCTTGAGCGGTGAGGTAATCGGGCGGATCACCCAGCGCCATCGCGCCAAAGAGTTTCTCGACTTTTTACGACAAATCGACCGTGAAACACCGAGTGAGCATGATCTCCACCTAATTCTGGACAACAGTTCGCCCCATAAAACACCCAAAGCGAAAGCCTGGCTGGAAAAGCGTTCCCGATTTAAGCTTCACTTCACGCGAACCAGCGCCTCGTGGCTGAGTGCGGTAGAAGGCTGGTTTGGTCAACTGGAAAGATGAGCACTGTACCGGGGTATTTTTACCAGCGTTGGCGATCTTAAAACAGCCATTCTCGGATTCATCCAAGTCCATAACAAAAAACTGGAAAAGCCATCTCGATGAAATAAAATTGCTGAAGCCATTATGACATCAGTGACGCGGGCAACGCTCAATGTTATTGATAATAAATAAGCTAATTAACCAAGCGGGACACTAGTTGACCCTGCAAAAGTCGCCTTTAGCGCCGAATGTTTAAGCTGCATTCAGATGTGCGAGCTAATGGCGTATTTTCGTATTTTGCGATAAAGTGTATTACGACTGATACCGAGCTGCTTCGCGCTGCGCGTCATGTGCCAGCGCTGGCCTTCCAGCACTGTGAGCAAAGCGCAGCGCTCAGCATCGTCAAGTGGGGCGGATACAGGTGGGGCGAAGACAGGTGGTGTGGTTGCCGCCTTCAAAGCCGCCAGGCCACGAAATTCTGGAGGTAGCTCATTAAGCCGGATAACCCCGTCTTCGCACAATGCTACGAGGGTGCGCAACACATTGCGCAACTGGCGCACGTTGCCCGGCCAGTAATAAGCAAGCAGAGCTTTCTGGGCCGGCTCCTCCAGACACACCACCTCGCCGCGTGTTTCTTCGTCGAGCAAATGCAGTAGCAATTGCAGCTTATCGCCCCGCTCGCGCAATGCTGGCAGACCGATAGTCAGGCCGCTGAGGCGATAATAAAGGTCCTCACGAAACAATCCTTCGCTCACCTGCTGGTTAAGGTCGCGGTGGCTTGCGCTAATGACGCGCACATCAATGGTCTGAGTCTCACCTCCAATTGGCTGGACCTGACGCTCTTCTAATACCCGCAACAAACGCGTCTGTAGAGAAAACGGCATATCGCCGATTTCATCGAGAAACAATGTGCCACCATCGGCCTGCTGCAACTTACCGCGCATGCCTTCTTTGAGCGCGCCGGTAAAACTACCACCGCGATAGCCGAACAACTCGCTCTCGATCAAACTCTCGGGAATCGCTGAACAGTTGATGGCGATAAAGGGCTTATCACCTCGTGAACTAACCTTGTGCAGAGCCTTGGCAAACGCTTCCTTGCCGGTACCGGTTTCTCCGCCGATCAGCAATGTCACATCATGCTCGTAAACCCGCAGCGAGCGGCGGAAATCGGTCTGTAGAGCAGGGTCGACCAGGCAAACGCCGGGTGTTGCCAAAGTCATATTTCCTAGGGCATGTACACGTCGTCGCGGCTGACCACGAAGCATGGCGAAGAGTAGCTGGCCGTCCTGGGTGTATAGCGGCCAACAGGCATTCGGTTGCGTTGAGGCGCGGCTAAGTAAGTCGTCCAGGTGACAGTCAAAGACTTCTAAAAGGGTTCGCCCCAGCAGCTGTCGACGCGACAGATCAAGCAGATTAATTGCACCCTGATTAACCGCACGCACCTGACCGTCACCATCAAAAGCCAGCAACGCTTCACTGAATTGACCTATGTATTCGGCCTGCGCATGAAAGCGCAACAGCCACTCACCTTCATAGCTGCGCAAGAAGTGGCAGCTTTCAATGGCCTTGGCCGACAAGTTGACTAAGGCCATGGTATGAAATTGGCTCTGCCGAGACACATCATTCCGTGCCGAGGATACATCCAGCACCGCAAGCAGCTCACCTTGGGGGTCGAACACCGGGCTGGAAGAACAGGTTAGAACGGTATGTTGGCTGCGGAAATGCTCATCCCGGTGGATAGTCAGCGGTTGGTGCTCTATCAAACAGGTTCCGATGCCATTGGTGCCCTCACACGCCTCGCTCCAGTCTGCACCAAGCCATAGGCCAGCCTTTTCAAATGTGCGTTCTTCCGTCTGTTTGGTGACACGGTTGAGAATCACTCCATTGGCGTCGGCGAGCAATACCGCATGGCCGCTACCGGCCAGTTGACGATGCAGGCTGTTCATCTCGATACTAGAAATCTCCAGAATCTGTTTCAACTGTTCATGCCTTTCGAGCATGCGCGCATGCTCAATTACTGCGGGCGGCGTGCTCTGCGACGGATCGAGGTGATGTTGTTGCAAGCATCGCAGCCAGGAGCGCGCCACTGATGAATCAGCAGCCGGTCCGGCGAGCTGCGCATTGCCATGTGCCAGGGTCATCACCTGCTGGGCGTGGCAGTTTTTTGGATTGTACATTGTTATTGTTTTCCGCGGTGGAGTTACACGAGACCGCTTAGTATCTACCAGCCGTTCGGCTATTGCAAAACGGTTTAACCAATGAGTCACCACATTGTATCGAAAGCGATACAGGTTGTTACGCAACGTTGCCTCAAGACTGGGACAAGCGTCCTGTTATCATTCCTAGCTAATTCCTATAAATGGCTCTGACGCTGGTGTTATGAACTTTTGGCCCAGGTTTTGCTTTGGGTTAGTGCAAGCGCCTTAGTGAGATCTTCGGCGCATTACCAAAATAAGCATAAGAACTCGGAGATATTCAATATGCGTTACGCTCAACCAGGTACTGAGGGCGCCCTCGTTTCGTTCAAAACTCGCTACGATAACTTCATCGGTGGTGAGTTTGTTGCCCCAGTTAAAGGCCAATACTTTACTAATACGTCACCGGTTAATGGGCTTTCAATTGCCGAGTTCCCCCGCTCCACCGCTGAGGACATCGATAAGGCGCTAGATGCCGCTCATGCCGCTGCCGACGCTTGGGGTAAAACCTCTGCTCAGGATCGTTCGCGAGTACTACTGAGAATCGCTGACCGCATTGAAGAAAATCTGGAAGTGCTGGCGATTACTGAAACCTGGGACAATGGCAAACCGGTTCGCGAAACGCTGAATGCCGACATCCCGCTGGCCGCCGACCACTTCCGTTACTTCGCTGGTTGCATTCGCGCTCAGGAAGGCGGTGCCGCGGAAATCAACGAGATGACAGTCGCATATCATTTCTATGAGCCCTTGGGCGTGGTTGGTCAGATTATTCCATGGAACTTCCCATTGTTAATGGCCGCTTGGAAACTTGCTCCAGCCTTGGCCGCGGGTAATTGCGTGGTGCTTAAACCTGCTGAGCAAACGCCACTGGGCATTACCGTATTGATGGAGCTGATCGGCGATCTATTGCCGCCCGGCGTACTTAACGTGGTGCAAGGTCTTGGTAGAGAAGCCGGCGAAGCGCTGGCGACCAGTACGCGTATTGCTAAAATCGCCTTTACCGGTTCCACTCCGGTCGGTGCGCACATTATGAAATGCGCTGCCGAGAACATCATTCCAAGCACCGTGGAGCTGGGCGGTAAGTCACCGAACATCTTCTTTGAAGACATCATGAAGGCTGAGCCAAGCTTTATCGAAAAGGCTGCTGAAGGTCTGGTGTTAGGCTTCTTTAACCAAGGCGAAGTGTGCACCAGCCCGTCGCGCGCGCTCGTGCAGGAGTCGATTTATCCAGCCTTCATGAAAGAAGTAATGAAGAAGATTGAACAGATCAAGCGCGGCGATCCGTTGGATACCGAGACTATGGTCGGCGCTCAAGCCTCGGAGCAACAGTTCGATAAAATTCTCAGCTATATGGAAATCGCTAAACAGGAAGGTGCCGAATTACTTACTGGTGGAGCAGTGGAAAAACTCACCGGCACTCTAAGCGGTGGTTATTACATCCAGCCGACCCTGCTCAAGGGCCATAATAAGATGCGCGTATTTCAGGAAGAAATCTTCGGGCCGGTAGTCAGCGTTACAACATTCAAAGACGAAGCCGAAGCCTTAATTATTGCCAATGACACCGAGTTCGGCCTCGGTGCTGGCCTATGGACTCGCGACATTAACCTGGCCTACCGCATGGGTCGGGCGATTAAGGCGGGTCGCGTGTGGACTAACTGCTATCACCTTTATCCCGCGCATGCGGCGTTTGGGGGCTATAAGAAGTCCGGTGTAGGCCGCGAAAACCACAAGATGATGCTCGATTATTACCAGCAGACTAAAAACCTGCTGGTAAGCTATGACATAAACCCGATGGGCTTCTTTTGATCAATCCTTCTTGCGAGTTGGATCACCAGAAAACGTTTTGATAACTTTATACGCTCAAAAAATATGCACTGTAAAAAATAAAAGTGTTTACGAAATGGATCAGATTGATAATTACATCCTCTATATTACTATGCTCTGCGCTGTTTTAGGCGCCTTCGCGGCGATCTGCAACAGTGATGAAGACTTAGGTAAAGATTTCATGGAAGGTATCCATGCAACAGGTCACGTCTTTGTGCCAGCGGCCGGTATTATGGCCTCCATTTCTTGCTTGACCTTGATTATTGAAAACTTGCACGGCCCGATTTTCAGTTTCGGAAACCGTACAAACGGATGGCCAAAGGGTCACAGCCTGAATTCACTGAATTGAAACCTACTTACAACGTCATGCCGAGCGTAGTGTTGTGAGTGGGGTTCAGCGCACCGTTTCATTTTAAATGGAGAATCAGATGGCAAGTTTTTTCCATACCGTCGGCGCCATTACCTATCGCTTTGACGGGCTGAAAGAAGTTATGGCCAAGGCCAGTCCAGCCCGCTCAGGAGACTTCCTCTCGGGTGTTGCGGCGCTCAACGATGGCGAGCGAGTCGCGGCACAAATGGCCTTGGCGAACATTGAGCTTAAGCACTTTTTACACGAAGTCTTGATTCCGTATGAGGACGATGAAGTCACCCGACTGATCATCGATACTCACGACAAAACTGCATTTGCCGCCGTTAGCCATCTGACTGTAGGTAGTTTTCGCGATTGGTTACTTAGCGACGCTGCTGATGAGCAGAGCTTGCGGGCACTGGCTCCGGGGTTGACGCCGGAGATGGCCGCCGCCGTATCGAAGATCATGCGCGTGCAGGATCTAATTTTGGTGGCACAGAAAATCCGTGTCGTAACGAAGTTTCGGGGCACTATTGGTCTACGTGGGCGCCTCTCTACACGCTTGCAACCCAACCATCCCACCGATGAACCCGCTGGGATCGCAGCAAGTCTTCTTGACGGACTGCTCTATGGTAATGGCGACGCGATGATCGGGATCAACCCGGCCACCGATAGCACCTCGTCAATCTGTACCATGCTGGAAATGCTCGACGCGGTAATTCAGCGCTATGAAATACCCACCCAGTCCTGCGTGCTGACCCATGTCACCACCTCCATTGAGGCTATTAACCGCGGTATGCCTCTGGATCTTGTGTTCCAGTCTATCGCCGGCACCGAAGCAGCCAACGCCAGTTTTGGTGTCAGCCTAAGTATTTTACAGGAAGGTTATGAAGCTGGGCTGTCATTAAAACGCGGCACGCTGGGGCAAAACCTTATGTATTTCGAGACAGGGCAGGGTAGTGCGCTGTCTGCAAACGCCCATCATGGTCTGGACCAGCAAACCTGCGAAACACGAGCTTATGCTGTGGCAAGGCACTTCAACCCATTTTTAGTCAATACTGTGGTTGGTTTTATAGGGCCAGAATACCTGTACAACGGTAAACAGATTATACGCGCAGGCCTCGAAGACCACTTCTGCGGCAAATTGCTGGGCGTACCTATGGGCTGTGATATTTGTTACACCAATCATGCCGAAGTCGACCAGGATGATATGGACAATCTGCTGACTCTGCTAAGTGTGGCAGGAATTAACTTTATTATGGGTATTCCGGGTTCTGACGACATCATGCTCAACTACCAGACCACTTCCTTCCACGATGCACTTTATGCGCGCCAGAGCATGGGATTAAAACCTGCGCCAGAGTTTGAACGATGGCTGGCGAAAATGGACATCTTTACCCAAGCCGATGGAAAAGTGCACTTTGGCAGCAAACTGCCGCCGGCTTTTCGTCAGGCACTGGCACAACTGGGATAAGTGAACACATTATGAACAAGCCGGCCATCGACAAGCAGGATCCATGGTTGCAACTGCGCACCCTAACTTCGGCCCGCGTAGCTCTAGGTCGCACCGGTATCAGCATACCCACAAGCGCCCAACTGGACTTTCAGCTCGCCCACGCCCAAGCTCGCGATGCCGTGCACCTACCGTTCGATCAAGACGGGCTCAGCGCTCAATTGGAAGAGTACGGACATGATAGTTTGTTGTTACACAGCGCCGCCAGCGACCGCCACATTTATCTACAGCGTCCAGATCTGGGACGCCGCCTGAATGATGAATCGGCAGAGTTACTGAAAAAGCATCGAATCGGGAATCGAAAGGGTTACGATCTGACCATTGTTGTAGCAGACGGTCTCTCTGCTTTAGCGGTACATCGTAATGCCATACCAATGCTGAAACACATCGAAGAGCAGGTCCAAGCTGAAGGTTGGAGTCTATCGCCCATCGCCTTGGTCAGCCAAGGTCGAGTCGCAGTGGCAGACGAAGTGGCTGAGCTGCTCGGAGCGCGCATGGTAGTGGTTTTGGTTGGTGAGCGTCCAGGATTGAGCTCACCGGATAGTCTAGGGTTGTACTTTACTTACGCACCCAAAATTGGCCTGACCGACGTCTACCGTAATTGTATCTCTAACGTCCGCTTGGAAGGCTTGAGCTACTCGATGGCAAGCCATCGGTTACTGTATTTAATGCGTGAGGCCTGTCGCCGTCAGCTGTCGGGGGTCAATTTAAAAGATGAGGCCGAAGCGCCTGTCTTCGTACGTGAAGACAAGAGTCAGAACTTTCTCCTAGATTGAGCGGCAATTAACATTTGAACTTGCAGGTATTTGAGCCGTTAGCGTTCGGTAAACCCATCTTGAGATTGGTGTGTAGTGGGGGTCAAGATAGTGTCCACTTATGTCTTAGCGGACACTATCTATGAGCAACGTAAGCGTAATTCGACCCTACCGAAAACGCAGTCAATATTTAGTGGTAAATCCTGGATTCATAGAATAAGTGCAGCACTTTGGAGCAATTAGGTAGAGGTAGAAGGCCGTTGTCGGTACCCTCTATCGCCTTACAGACCAAAGTGAAGCAGAGAGGCGATGCCGATAACTGACCCGGGCACAACGATACCGTATTTCGGCTTTCTTGACGGTAGGCTGGAGCCAGCATTCGATTGCACAAGAGCTGAATTGCAATAGATCAACCATCAGTCGAGAGCTGCGCGGCAATCGAAGTTTTAGTAGGTGCTAGCCGGCGCAAGCAAACAGCTTGTCCTGGCATCGACGCAAGACAGCTTACAAGTCCCATAAACCAGTGCCATCGTTGATAGATTGGGTGACCAAGCAGATTCAGAACGAATGGAGCCCTGATCAGATAGCCGGCTTCATGAAGCGAGTTGGCAGTGTCTAGGTCAGTTTTCAGTGGATTTAAGGCTTGATTTACGGTGACGGAATAGCTGGTGGCAACCTCTGGACGTATTGTCGTCTGCCACACTAGAGGCGTTATTAGCGCCACCTTGCCAAACGGGCGGGTTATGCATGATCCCCGGCCGTGTAGGCATTGAGCATCGTCGCAGGCCATTGATGAACAACTGCATATTGGCCACTGGAGGGAAGATGCGACCCTTCACAGGCATAAGAATCCTGGCGCGGTCACCTTGGTTAAAAGGCGCACGGGTTACCTTCTTGTAGACCACGTACCGAAGCTGAAAGCCGGAATGGTCACTGATGTCATCATCCGCGAATTAAGGCCTATCAGAGACGCAGTGCAGATGCTGGCATTGGACAACGGTTCTGAGTTTGCGGACCATCAGACAATCAGCAAAACACTGTCGCTGGCTTCGTAATTCTGTGGCCCTCACCGATCCTGCCAGCGGGGCTCTAACGAGAATACGAACAGCCTATTGAGACAATACTTCCCGAAAGGAACCGACTTCGTCAAGGCGTCCAAAAAGGCAATTACGCGCGCTGTAGATACACTGAATAATCGGCTAATCAAACGGCTAGGTTATCGCGCGCCGGCCGAGGTTTTTTGGGCGAATACTTAGGAGCTTTTAAAACGAGTGACGCTGCACTTATTACTTGAATACAAGATTAAAGCATGTCCACTTTTTATAGTCGACCACTACAGTTTGCTCCAAGCCCATTGTACCCTACGGTTACAATGGCCGGTCTGATATTTTTCATAGGCCAATTATTTCGATAATAAATTCTGAGAAGAATAACTAATTGTGTGAGATAGGTTGCCTTGCTCTTAACGTTAAGTTAAATTTTATTGACCAATCAATAGTTGTTAAATAATTAAACTATGAAGAAGATAAGTGTATTAAACCAGGTAACGGACTTTGATCTTCGATTGCTGCGAGTATTCAAAATAGTGGTGGAAAGCGGAGGTTTTTCGGCCGCTGAAAGCACGCTAGGCATCACGAAATCTGCAATTAGTCAACACATGAGCGATCTTGAAAAGCGGCTAGGTCTGCGGCTTTGTCAAAGAGGCCGGGCTGGTTTTACATTGACAGACGAAGGCATCGAAGTACTGCAAGCAATTGAAGCGCTACTACTGTCAGTTGAGGATTTTAGGTCAGAAATAAACCTGCTCAACAAGCAGTTAAAGGGGACGCTTAATATAGGCTTGATAAATAATCTAGTGACACAGCCTCAAATGCTTATCAGTAAAGCGCTCAGTATGCTCCAAGAGCAAAGTGATGGCGTTAAGATCAACATAAGCATGAGCACACCGTCGGAGATCGCCAAAGGATTGTTCGATGGACGGTTACACGTAGGTTTAATACCATGGACAAACTCATTGTCCGGGCTAGAATATACACAGCTTTATGAAGAGAGATCCAACCTCTACTGTAGCCGAAATCACCCTCTGGCATCCGTATCTGGGCATATCACCAAGAATATTTTGCAGGAAGCGGACGCTGTCGTTCCAAGTTATCCAATGAACGAGCAAGCTATCGCGATGCATAAATTACTTAAATGCACAGCAACTGCTTCGGACCGCGAAGGCATCGCCTTCCTTATTATGACAGGCGCATACATTGGCTTCTTGCCAGCCCATTACGCTGCGAACTGGGTAGCCAAAGGAGAGACGCAAGCATTGGATGTTGACTCTCAATACTTTAATACTAGGCTTGCACTCGTCACGCGCC
>Ga0307486_1003498_pt1 | contig 10061 bp, 8 predicted proteins | sample CBIW02metaG_FD_203663 | JGI IMG/M metagenome (GOLD analysis project Ga0307486, IMG submission 203663) | Sea-ice brine microbial communities from Beaufort Sea near Barrow, Alaska, United States - CBIW 0.2 | ecosystem: Environmental > Aquatic > Marine > Coastal | place: USA: Alaska | collected... | reverse complement strand
GTGAGCACGAGGGCGAACATGAAGTTGTTCCAGGAGAAGATAAACGACAGGATCCCCGCGGTGGCTATGCCAGGCACTGACAATGGCAAAAGGATCCTAAAGAACGCTCCGATGTGAGTCAGGCCATCGACGAGGGACGCTTCCTCAAGCTCCCGTGGTAAAGAGTCGAAGAAGGACATCATGAGGTAGGTGCTGACTGGGATGAGGATGAACATGTGCGAGAGAATCATCACGCCATAGCTACCAACCCAGCCGAGGTTCGCGAACACGTAAAACCAAGGCACGAGCAAACTGATGCCCGGGATGATTCTCGCCATCAATACGACGAGAGCCGACTTATGCATCGAGAATCGGCTCATCGCGAAGGCGGCAGGCACCCCGATTATTAGTGAAATAACGGTCGAACTAACGCCAATCCAAAGACTATTGAAAACGAATTGAAAATATCCGCCGTCACCTAGTACCGCTCTGTAGTTTTCCAGAATTGGGTCGAAGATGAACGCTTTGCTCGTATTTTGAATGTCCACGTTCGTTTTGAACGACGACAGGAGCATCCACAACAGTGGTCCGATGAAAATTACCACGATCATGACCAGCATGATCGCGCGGAATATCGTGTACGGGGTGCGCTTGGGATGCTTGCGCTTTTGCTGCCTCAACAGCACCGGCTTCTCGGTTGTATTCGTTGCGCTCATGCTGCACTCTCTTTCTTGCGTGACGTGAGCAGCCACATGACCGCGAGGATCATGAGGAAGAAGAGGATCAACACCGCGGAGGCCACTCCAAAGTTGTTGTATTGAAAGCTCAATCCGTAGACGTAGACGTTGAGTGTCTCCGCCTCGTGGAAGGATCCGCCACCCTGGCCCTTGGTCACGTAAAGCAGGTCGAAAGTCTTGAGCGCGTCGATGGCTCTGAGCACGACCGCGACAATGACCACGGGCCTAACCAAAGGAAGAGTGACGTACCAGAACCGTTGCCAAGCGCTGGCGCCGTCGATCCTGGCAGCCTCGTCGGGTTCCTCAGATAGCGAGGTCAAACCCGCGAGCAGGATAATGGCCACCATGGGAGTGAATTCCCATACATCCACCAAAAGCAGAGTCAACAAGCTGGTATCCGGACTAGACAACCAGGGTTGTGCCGGAATACCGAACCAGCTGAGGAGTTGGTTCGCGAACCCGATATTCGGCTCGAGGATGAGGCGCCACATCATCGCGACGGCGACGGGTGTTGCGACGAACGGCAACAACATGGAAACCCGAACCCATTTTTGCCCTCGGAAAGAGCGGCGGAGCAGGAGGGCGATGCCCATTCCCGCGATGAGTTCGAGTGCAACGGCGCCGAAAGTAAATATACCTGTGCGCGCAGCCGCAGGCCAGAACCGCTCGGTATCCGATAGGACACTTATGTAGTTCTCGAAACCGATGAAGTCAAACGGAGACCGCACCGATCCTTGCGCGTTGGTAAAACTCAGGTACAGCGTCCAGCCAAGTGGAAAAACTAGCAGCAGGGCGACAAAGATCATCGCCGGTGAAGCGAACAACCATTTTCGATGGTCATTCGCCCATATGGAGAGTATTTCTCGGGTCGTTAGCTTCTCGTCAGCTTTGAGAGTCATTTCGTGATTCGCAATCAGTGAGTCGACAGACAGTCAGTGGCGTAGTCAACAGAAAGGTGCCTCTCCGACATTTTGGCGGAGAGGCACCGACCTGCGTTGACTACTTCTCGGAGTCCAGCAGTTCCTGAAGGGCAGCGTCGGCCTCGTCTGCCGCAGCATCCGAGTCCTCGCCAGCGATGGCCGCAATAATCGGGCCACCGACCACTTCACGCGCTTCCGCTACACCGATGACCAGCGGACGGTCGTTGCCGACTCCACCTGCACCATTCGCAGCGATCGCCTTGGCAAGATCTGCGGGAAGGTCGGCTGTACCAGCCGGGTCTTCCCAAGCAGAGGTACGCGCTCCCGCGACACCCGCAGCCTGTACCTCAAGCGTCATCTCCGGGCTAGTCGCCCATTGGATGAACTTAGCGGCGTTGTCCTGGTTCTTCGACTCAGAGTTGATGCCGAGAGCCCAGGCTGCCACGTTGTACGGGTGCGAACCGGCCGGGCCGGCGGGGAAAGCCGCGAAGCCAACCTGGTCGCTTACCGTCGACTTCTCCGGGTCAGTCGTGTTCAGGTACAGGCTGGAAGCGTCCGTGAGGAGGGCCGCGTTGCCCTGGGTGAAGATCGCAAACGCCTCAGGCCAACTCATGTCGGTGCTCAGGTTGTCGGGACCATATTTGTTGAGCAGGCCGCCGTAGTAGGCGTACGCAGCCTTGGCCTCGTCGCTGCTGACAGCAGAGTTGCCTTCGTCGTCAATCCACTCACCGCCGAAGCTGTAGAGGTAACCAGATATCTGCGTCACCGCCGCAGACCGACCCGTGCGGGAAACGAAACCGGCGATGTCCGGGTTCGCCTCGTCGATCGCCTTGGCTGCCGCCTCGAGCTCTTCGAGAGTCGTCGGCACCTCCAGGCCTGCCTGCTCGAGCAGGTCCTTACGGTAATAGAGGACCTCAGTTTCAGTAATGATCGGGACACCAACGACCTTGTCCTGGTACGTCGTCAGCCCAACCGGCCCTGGCTGGAAATCGCTCCAATCCCATTCAGCGTTGCCCTGGACTGTCTCGGTCATATCCGCGAGGTAGTTGCTCTGGCCGAACAACTTGCCCTCCTGGAGAGGGCGGTACATCATCACATCCATGTCGGACGAGCCCGCATTCAACTTGACCTTGTACTGGTCCGTCAGTTGGTCTTCGGCGAGCTGCGTCAGCTCAACCGTGATACCCGTCTGGGCTTCGAAATCGGGGATCTTCTCTTTGATGATGTCCGTCCAGACGTGGTTAGCGAGGGTGACGCTGACCGTTCCGCCGCTCTCAGCTCCGCTGCTCTCGCCCCCACCACCGTTGTCGTCCGCACTACAGGCGGCCAACGTTACGGCGGCTAACATGCTCACGATGGCTACCCTCGCGACTCGTACTACTGATCGATGCTTCATTGCATGCCCTTTCTGTTGTAACTGGTTCGGTGCTTGTGATTCAACCAAGTTGTTCTCGTAACAAACGGTATATGAATAAGTGATACCTGTCAGCGTGAGTAACCAAATCGTGACATGAATACGCCAACGTGAGGATGGCGGTCGAACCGCTCAGGGTACGGCTAGTGGGCAGCGGACACGATGGCGGCGCGTTGGCTACAGACGGGCCCGCTGGCTCGGGTTCTTTCGCAGGATGACCGGCGTGAGATTCGTCATCGGCTTCCCGAAGGAACGCCTCAACCGCTCACATCTCGCCCTCACTTCTGCGAGTCGCCGGAGAAGTGGAAGGACACCGCAGCGGTCTGGCGCGGCCACCGTTGCGTGATGACCTTGCCACGGGTGAAGAACTTGACACCCTCGGGGCCGTACATATGGGTCTCGCCCATCAGCGAGTCCTTCCAGCCGCCGAACGAGTGCCAGGCCACCGGAACGGGTATCGGCACGTTGATGCCGATCATACCCACCTGCACTGCCCGTTGGAATGTCCGGGCGGCCTCGCCGGAGGAGGTGAAGATCGCCGTGCCGTTGCCGTAAGGGCTCGCGTTAACGAGCGCGATGCCCTCCTCCAGGTCCTTGATCCGGATGACCTCCAGAGTCGGCCCGAAGACCTCCTCCTTGTTGATGGTCATCTGCGGGTTGACCTTGTCGATCACGGTGGGGCCCAGGAAATAGCCAGCCTCGAAGCCCTCGACCACCAGAGAGCGTCCATCGACCAGGATCTCGGCGCCTTCCGCTTGGGCGGAGTCGATGAGCGCGGTGATCCTGGCCTTGGCCTGCTCAGTGATGACCGGGCCCATGTCGGACTCTGGGTGGTCACCCGGGAGCACTCGGATGGCCTTGGCCCTCTCGACCAACATGGCCACGAGTTCGTCAGCGACCTCCTCCTGGACAGCGACGACTGGCACGGCCATGCACCGCTCGCCGGCGGCACCGAACGCCGCGGCGATGAGGTTGTTGGCCGCGTTCTCAAGGTCCGCGTCGGCCAGCACGATGCCGTGATTCTTGGCCGCGCCCAGTGCCTGGCACCGCTTGCCGTGCTTTGTTGACGTCTCGTAGATGTGCTTAGCCGTGGGCGTGGAACCGACGAACGACACCGCCGCGACGTCGGGGTGGGTGAGCAGCCGACCAATCACGTTCGGGTCGCCGTGCACGACGTTGAACACGCCGTCCGGCAGGCCAGCCTTCCTCCACAAGTCGGCGAGGAACACGCTGGCGCCGGGGTCACGGTCCGGAGGTTTGAGGATGAAGGTGTTGCCGGTCGCGATCGCGACCGGGCTCATCCAGAGCGGGACCATCACCGGGAAGTTGAACGGCGTAATCCCCGCCACCACGCCGACCGGCTGGCGGAACGAGTACACGTCGATCCCCGTCGCGGCCTGCTCGGAGAACTCGCCCTTGAGCAACTGTGGGATCCCGCAGGCGAATTCCACGACCTCCAGACCACGGGCAATCTCGCCCTTGGCATCCGAGATCACCTTTCCGTGTTCGCGGGTGACGATCGCGGCGAGCTCGTCGGTGTGCTCGACGAGCAACTCGCGGAACCGAAACATTATCGTGCTGCGCTTGCCCAGGGAGACCTGCGACCAGGCCTCGAAGGCTGCGGCCGAGCTGGCGATGATCCGCTCGACTCCCTCAGGGGTCGCGCGAGCGAGTTCGGCGATAACCTCGCCAGTGGCGGGGTTGTGGACGGGCGACCTCTTATCGTCGTCGCCGATGAAGGGCTTTCCGTCGACCCAGTGCGGAATGGTGATCGTCATGACTGCTCTCTCCTAGCAATGGTGGTCAGGCCGGTGACAGCTGGCGGCGTTTCAAGGCGCGCGCCCCCACTTCATCACCCAACTACTGTCAAACATATGTCCTGACATACTAGACGACCTTCGCGCGTTCCGTGCTGACCAAGGTGGATGCTGCCGAGGCCGACGCTCCCGCAGGGCTGGCGACCAGCCAGCCATCGCAGCCTGCCGTGACGCACCACGTCGAGAGAGACGTCCGGTGGGCGTATCTGCAAGTCGTGCGGGAAGATCTCGCAGAACGTCACTGGCGTGTGCAGCTCCGGCACGACCACGATGTGACCTTCGTCGACCCCGAACTCGCGCGCCGTGCTGTGCGCGAGGCGGGAGGTCGCCACCGCGACGATGCCCCCGGCGGGGCCGCAGTCAAGCCGCTACCATAACAATCCTGCGGTTGTCAGGACATATGTTCATTAATACGCTCGACCACAGTGGCGCTATTCTTGTGACACCACAGTTCTCGCGCGGGCTCAAGCCCCCCCGGTGAGCCCGATCGACGAGGAGGACGCCGTGTCGCAACAACTGCGCATCGAGCTTGATCGGACCAGCCCTGTTCCGCTCTACCACCAGGTGGCGCAGGCCATCCAAGCTGCGATCGATGATGGCCGCCTCGCTCCTGGCGAACTCCTCGAGAACGAGCTCTCGCTCACCACCCGGTTGGGAATCTCACGCCCCACCGCCCGCCAGGCGCTACGCGAACTCGTCGACAAGCGCCAGTTGATTCGCAAGCGCGGAGTCGGAACACACGTTGCCCCCGTCACGATCCACCGGCCGATCACCCTGACAAGCCTGCACGACGACCTGTCGAAGATTGGCAAGTCCCCCACCACCGTCGTGCTGGAGCACGAGGTGGTGCCTGCGTCACAAGAGGTCGCGGCGGCGCTCGACGTCCCCGAGGGTACCGACGTGGTCCGCCTGCGCCGACTGCGCCTGGCGGCTGACGAGCCCATCGCCATCATGACGAACTTTCTCCCGACCGCGATCGCGCCCACCCGCGACGAGCTCGAGGTTGCCGGGCTCTACGACTGCCTGCGCGGACGTGGAGTCAAGCCGCGGATTGCCCGTCAGCGCATCGGCGCGCGCACCGCGACGGCTGCCGAGGCCAGGATGCTCGGCGAGGGCCCGCGGGCCGCTCTGCTCGTCATGGAGCGGACTGCATTTGACGAGTCGGGCGCTGCAGTGGAGTTTGGACAACACATCTACCGGGCGTCGCGGTACACGTTCGACACGACGCTTTTCGCCAGCTGAGCCCCTCCCACGTGCAGTCGAGCGCCTCCAGCCTGTCCGCTGTGCTAGTTGTCCACCGTGCAACTTGGCGCACCGTTTGTCAGGACATTCGCTTGACAAGAGTTGACGTCGTGCAATGAAATAGGGTCGTGCGCCAAGCCCGCAACCGTGCGAACCGATACGGCCAAGGCGATGACGCGAACGACTGCAACGGAGGACTCGATGACCCAGCTCGACCAGGACCGTACGTCGGTCGACACCAGTGCCCCTCTGGGGCGGATGACCACGGCCTTTCCGCGGACGGCGCTATGGAACGACTCCGCCAATCCCGAGGAGCTGCGCCGTTCGATCGGTTTTGGCGCCGTGGGGGCGACCTGCAACCCAGTTATCGCGCTCGCGGCGATCAACGCCGACCTCCCGCGGTGGACAGCCCGGATCGCCGAGCTCGCCGAGGAACGACCGACGGCTGGTGAGTCGGAGATCGGCTGGCGCGTGGTCGAAGAGCTGTCGATCAATGCAGCCGCGCTGCTCGAGCCGATCTTTGACCGGCACCAGGGCCGCAACGGACGGCTCTCCATCCAGACCGACCCGCGCCTGCACCGCGACGCTGCGGCGCTCGCCAACCAGGCCGAGTACTTCTCCACCCTGGCTCCCAACATCATCGTCAAGCTACCCGCCACCGCGGCCGGTATCGAGGCCATGGAGGAGGTCACCTTCCGCGGTGTGAGCGTCAACGCGACGCTGTCCTTCACCGTGGCGCAGGCTGTCGCTGTCGCCGAGGCTGTCGAGCGTGGGCTACTACGGCGCGAAGCTGCGGGTCTGCCGACTGAACAGATGGGCCCGGTCGCGACCATCATGGCTGGCCGCCTGGACGACTGGCTCAAGCACGTAGCCGCTAAGGCGGGCACCCTGATCACCCCCGGCGCCCTGGATTGGGCGGGCGTGGCTGCGCTCAAGCGCGCTCACACAATCTTCACCGAACGCGGGTACCGCACCAGGGTGCTGTGCGCCGCGTTCCGCAATCATCTGCACCTTTCCGAGTTGGTGGGTGGGGACTTGGTGATATCCCCGCCATTCGGCTGGCAGGAAAAGATCAATGCCAACGGTCTTGCACTGCCCTCGCGGATCGAAGTGCCGGTCGATCCTGCCATCATCGACGAGCTCGAGCGGCTCATCCCGGAGTTCAGTCGCGCCTACGAGCCGTATGGGATGAGTGTCGCCGAGTTCGCCGACTTTGGGCCGACCCGCCGCACGCTGCGCCAATTCCTCGCGGCCGACGCCGAGCTCTCTGCTCTGGTCCGAGACATTCTGGTGGCGAACCCTGACTGAGCCGCCCGCTTCGCGCCAGTACACGGTTGGCGGGTCGATGTCAGGGTCCTCCTGCCGTCAACTGATGAGTTCCAACGAGGGAAGAGAGAACAAAGAAATGCGCAGATCACGAAGCACTTTCGCCGTCGGACTAGCGGCGCTCCTGGCGCCTAATGACTCCCGATGAGCGGGGCCACGATGAAGGCAATTGTCAAGGCCGGTCTTGGTCCCGACGCCGTGGTGCTGCAGGAGATTCCGGAGCCGGTGGCCGCGCCAGGCGATGCGCGCGTGCGGGTCATCGCGACCGGGATATGCGGAACTGATATCCACGTCGCCCACGACGAATATCCTTGCGAACCTCCGGTGGTGATGGGCCACGAGATCCTGGGCGTCGTCGAATCGGTCGGAGATTCGGCCGACGCCGCTTGGATCGGCGCTCGAGTCGCCTGCGAGACCTACTACTCCACGTGCGAAAAATGCGACTGGTGCCGGGCCGGACGACGTAATTTGTGCCCGAACCGCCGTTCGCTCGGATCCTTCAGGAATGGTGGTTTCGCTCGTTTCGTCGTCATGCCTGTCATCAACCTGCACGTCCTGCCCAACGACCTCGGCGAGTTAGACGGCGTGCTTTCCGAACCGTTGTCCTGCGTCACGCAGTGCTTGCTCGATCCGCCGATCGTGAATGCAGGGGATCGCGTGCTGGTCACTGGCCCCGGGGCGATGGGCCAACTTGCCGCCCAGGTCGCCAACGCACAGGGCGGCACGGTCGTGCTCGCTGGCCTAGACAAAGACGCCGAACGGCTCGCCGTCGCGGCAAGCCTGGGCATCGGCACTACGACCAGCATGCCTGAGGCTGACAGCTACGACGTGGTCATCGAATGCTCCGGTAGCGCGCGCGGCGCGGCGACCGCCCTGCACGCTGCGCGCCGGGGCGCGCGCTACGTGCAGGTCGGCATCTTCGGCAGGGATGTCACGCTGCCGCTCGATCTCGTGCTCTACAAGGAGCTCAGCGTGACAAGCGGCTTCGCGTCCACGCCGGTGTCGTGGCGCAGGGCCATGGCGCTCATCGAGCAGGGGCTCGTGACCCTCGGCCCACTCGTGACGCGCGCGGTGCCGATCGACGAGTTCCGTGCGGCCTTTGATGCCGCTGCGGCTGGAGAGGGGATCAAGACCGTCATCACCCCGTCGTGACGGCGCCTTCGCTTAAGAGGCCCGTGATCAGCTGTTCCGAGCCGGGGAAGACTGCAAGGTGGAGATCGTCTGCGTCCGCGGACGGTCGCGACGTACGCCATCGTGGTCCCGGTCGACGCCCCTAAGGTCCTAGATGGACGTACCAAATCGCGTGTTAGCGTCAAATGCGCCCGTCGCTGCGCAGACGAGTAACAACAGCAAGAGGAGCAGTTGATGACTTCCCACCCCCATCACGGCATCGGTGCGGTTCGACCCGAGGGATGGGTTTACGCCCGCGCCCCCATGATTGTCTACTGGGAGCTCACCACCGCGTGTGGGCTCGCCTGTCAGCACTGTAGGGCGACAGCCATGCCGGAGCCGGGGCCCGGCGAACTCAGCACGGCGCAGGCGTTGTCGGTCCTGGACTCGATTGCCGGATTCGGCTCGCCTCTACCCCACATCGTCTTCACCGGCGGCGACCCTCTTCGCCGTGGGGACCTCGACGTGCTCATTGCGGAGGCCGGTCATCGCGGGATTGGGGTGTCTTTGGCGCCAGCCGTAACTCCACTCTTAACCCGTGCGCGCCTTGCCCAAGTCCGTGACGCTGGGGTGCAGGCAATCTCACTGAGTCTCGATGGCTCTGACGCCGCACACCACGAGGGCGTCCGTGGGGTCTCGGGCAACTTCGATGCAACCATCCAGGCACTGGACGATGCGGCAGCGCTTGGCATTCCGGTCCAGGTCAACACTCTCGTGGCCGCCCAAACCGTCGACGATCTGCCCGCCGTCTACGAGCGACTACGCCAGCACACGCTGACTCGTTGGAGCCTATTCTTCCTCATCTCGGTGGGGCGGGGCGCGCAGCTCGAGGAGCTCGGCCCGGGAGCGGCCGAACGCGTCATGCACTGGCTGCAGCGGCTCAACGCCGATTCGCCATTCCCGGTCAAAACCGTAGAAGCGATGCAGCACCGACGTGTCGCAGTCCGCCAGATGCGGCGTCAAGGCCTAAGCGAGGAGCAGATAGAGGCCAGCCCGATTGGCCGGGGCTTCGGCATCCGCGACGGCAACGGGATCATCTTTATCGCGCACGACGGCGTGGTGCACCCCTCGGGTTTTATGCCGATGCCCGTTGGCACCGTTCTGGCGGACGACATCGTCGAGCTCTACCGTCACCATCCGGACCTGGTCGCGCTGCGAGACGTCACCCAGTACAAGGGCCGATGTGGCCGGTGCCCCTACGCACGTTGGTGCGGCGGATCACGGGCGCGCGCCCTGGCATGGACGGGTGACCCCCTCGAGTCCGACCCTCTGTGCCCGTACGAGCCGGGAGGCAAGGGCCGCGCCGACGCAATACCGGTGACGAACGCAGCCCAATGACGGCACCGGTCGTCGTCATCGGCGGCGGCATCACCGGACTCGGCGCCGCATGGGAGCTGACGGACGCTGGACACCGCGTGCTCCTAGTCGAGGCCTCCGATCGTTTCGGGGGAAAAGT
>Ga0307486_1003497_pt1 | contig 10065 bp, 9 predicted proteins | sample CBIW02metaG_FD_203663 | JGI IMG/M metagenome (GOLD analysis project Ga0307486, IMG submission 203663) | Sea-ice brine microbial communities from Beaufort Sea near Barrow, Alaska, United States - CBIW 0.2 | ecosystem: Environmental > Aquatic > Marine > Coastal | place: USA: Alaska | collected... | reverse complement strand
CAATCCCGGGCAAACTTCCCTCTGTGGTGCCGGGGCCAGCAGCAAAAATTGCGCCGGCTGCGAGGAGTGCACCAACCAGCACGATCCATGAAGTGCGGCGTGAGGTAATGAAGGTCCTGAGGCGAGACATCGCGCTCCTTGTGAAGAAAAAATACTTCGATTGATTAGATATTAGACAAGTTAGGAACATAACGCTAAACTGGCGCGTATGCAACACAGTGAAGAGACGTCGATGCCACCGGCTGCACGCCGAGCCACCCAGCTGTTGCGCGACATCCTCGATACCAGCGAAGAATTCGAACAACATCTCGGGCGCACCCTGTCGGTGAATGCCACTGACCTTGAAGCCATGGAGCACCTGATAATGCACGGCCCGCTCCCACCGACTGAACTCTCACGTCGACTCAACATTTCGACCGCAGCAGTAACCGCGGTGATCGACCGACTTATCGGTGTTGGGCATGTCACGCGACAGCAGCATCTCACCGACCGCCGCAGCGTTGTCGTAATACCGAACCCTCGTTCGGTTGAGACCGCGATGGCGACGCTCATGCCAATGATTGTGGGTATTGATCGAGTGCTCGACGAATTTGATGACGCAGAGAAGTCCGTCATCGAGCGTTACCTCGACCGCGTCGTCACGACCTACCGTGACCAACTACCTGAGCCGAGCGATGTGCCCGCCCGAAGCCCACAGTAGCGCGACCCCGCGCAGACATACCTCGACCGCGACGTTCGTCATGGAAGCCAGAAACCCACGCCGATGGACTGCCCGTTTTCTCGCCCCTGAATCGAAAGGGCTAAGCCCGAGGGTGCGCCGTTCGATAGCTTTCACGCAAGCGCTCCGTTGAGACATGCGTGTAGAGCTGCGTAGTGCCGAGGCTGGCATGACCCAACATTTCCTGCACGGCGCGCAAATCTGCACCGCCGTCCAGCAGGTGGGTTGCGGCAGTGTGCCGAAGCGTGTGGGGGCCCGAGCCACCGGAACCGGGCACGTCAGCGAGCAAGTGCGCAATCACCTCGTACACCGTTCGCGTGGTCAGCCGCTTACCGCGCGCACCAACGAAGAGTGCCGCTGCCCCGTCTGCCCCCTCTGCCCCCGATACCGCAGTCGTGAGCTGAGGGCGCCCACACTTGAGGTACTCAGCGATTGCGTGCTGCGCAGGAATGCCGAACGGCACGACTCGTTCCTTCGAACCCTTTCCCAGCACCCGTACCGTCAGTCGCGAATCGTCAATATCGCTCAAATTCACGCCGGTAAGTTCACTCACGCGCAGCGCCGAGGCGTAGAGCAGCTCGACCATCGCCTGATCACGCAACGCAACCGGATCTGCGGAGGCGGCACGTGCCGCGACGCTCTGCAACATGTCGGACATTTGGTCGCGATTGAGCACCCGGGGAAGGTGTCGCTCCGCTTTCGGCGCTTTGAGCCGTGCTGCTGAATCCGTGGACGCCTGATGAGTTTTCTCCAACCATGAGCTGAATGCGCGAGAGGCAGCGGCCCGGCGGGCCAGGGTCGACTTGGCGAGCCCCTCCTGGGAAGCGTGCCACAGCCACTCTCGCAGTAGTTCGAGATCGAGCTCATCAGGCTCGTTTGCACCACGCTCAGCGGCAAACTCCACAAGGTTGGTGAGGTCGGAGCGGTAGGAACGCACCGTGTGCACGCTGAATCCGCGATCGGCCGCAAGATACGCAGCGAACGCATCCACAAGACGGTGAAGGTTCACGCCTCTATCGTGCGGCATACGAGTGACATTCGGGTTCGCCGCGATAGCGTTTCGGGATGGCAACAGAATCTTTCCCCTCCCCTCACGGCGTTGCTCTTGTCACTGGTGCCACGTCGGGCATTGGCGCTGAGTTTGCGCGACAACTCGCCCATGACGGCTATGACCTTGTTCTAGTGGCTCGAGACCATACCCGACTCGACACGGTGGCCACTGAGTTGCGTCAGGCTGCCAAAGTTGCGGTAGAAGTAATCGCCGCCGATCTGACCAATGCGGCACAGCGGGATGAGGTTGAGCGTCGACTTCAGTCAGCGTCTGAGCCCATCACATTCCTCGTAAACAATGCCGGCTACGGGTTGCCGCAGGAATTCGAGCGCAATTCTGCTGACGATGAATCACGGATGCTCGAAATTTTGGCAACAGTACCGCTGAGACTGAGTCATGCGGTGCTTGGCGGGATGCTCAGTCGCGGATCGGGCACCGTGCTGACAGTTGCGAGCCTTGCGGGCGAGGCTCCGCTCGGACTCTATGCTGCGGCAAAAGCGTGGCCATTGAGTTTCAGTAGGTGGGCTAACGCACACTATCGGAGTCGTGGGGTGACTTTCACCGCGCTCGCGCCGGGTTTTGTTCGAACCGAGTTCCACTCACGGCTCGGTATTGAGCGTGCATCCATGGCACCGAAGTGGATGTGGCTTGACGTTCAATTCGTGGTGCGATCTGCTCTTCGCAGCGTTGGCCGCGGTCGCGCCGTATCGATTCCGAGTGTGCGCTACAAAATACTGTGGGCTGTAATGAGGGTGGCGCAGCCGCTGATCTTGGTATTCGTGGCCAGAGCCAGCCGGGCAACGAACAAACCTGCTAGCTAGCGACTTCCCCCGCTAGCGAATCGAGAAGCCGCGAGCCTCCACTGACTCTTTGAGCTGCTCCCGGAGGGCGGACGACGGACCGGTGAGCGTTTCCGGTTTGCTCGTGCGACGCGCGGTATGTTCCGCCCAACCGTATTCAGCATCCGGTATCTCTGGCTCTACACCGGCGACCTGTCGCCCCGCATAGAGGCCATTGGCGATCATGACCGCGTCGTAAGCCTGAACCTGCTGCTCAAGATCGTCGGATGCGTATTGCTCGTAGTGCACAACGGCGGCACGGGGAAGCCGCGGTTTGGTTCCGCGCCGAACGCCTTCGGCCGGGTATCCGAGCGTTAGCCCGGCAACGGCAAATACACCATTCGGCAGGCCCAGCTCCTCGGCGATGAGATTCGGCTCGTTGCGTACTGACCCTATGGGAACCGCGCCAAGTCCCAGCGATTCTGCTGCGACAAGTGCGTTTTGAAGGGCCAGGCTGGCATCAATGGATGCAGTGAGGAACATCTCTAGGGTGTCGGCCGCAAAGTGGTGGCCCTGGCGCACCGCCAGGTAGCGCAGTCGAGAGACATCTGCGCAGAAAATGAGCATGACGGGGGCTTCGGCGACGTAGCGTTGATCTCCAACGAGGTGGGCCATTCGCGCTCGTCGCTGTTCGTTTTCGACAACCACAATGCTGTATGCCTGCAGATTTGATGAGGTAGGCGCGCTGCGAGCGGACACTAGGATCGCCTCGAGAACGTCGGCCGCGATCGACGCTGGGTCAAAGCTGCGGATCGATTCGTGACTGGTGAGTACGCGGATGGTGTCGGTAACGAATTCAGGGGCAATCGTTAGCTGTTCTTGTTGGATTCGCGTGCGTGGTGATGTGTTCTCGGCGCCCTGACTCATAACGCAATGATTTCACGCTTGCCTGCGTGAGTTATCCGGGCTGATGCTGCGTGGTGCGCAGCTCCTGGTGGCCCCTCCTCCGATGCTTCACTCCGATGCTTCTGCCTTGGCCGAGTTGAAGGCGGAGTTCTTCGCCGAGAATGTTTCTATTCGCAGTTCGGGGGTCATCGCTTCGATTTGCGCCCACGCCTCAACTGAGTGGCCGGTGATCTCTGTGGTGTCGCCGACAGGAATGATTGAGTGCACAGTCTGATGTTTGTAGACGTGAACAACATTGACTGCTTGGCCATGGTCGACACCTGACAGCAGTCGATCGTGGGCGCTAAGGTCGAGCGTGTAACACGTTGCAGAAGCAACCGAAACGGGGATTCCGGCAAAGGTTGAGTGGGTTGAGTAGTGCAGGTGACCGGCGAGAATCGCACGCACGTCGCTGCCGGTCAATACTTGGGCCAAGCGTTCTTGACGCTGAAGCTCAAGCATTCCCATGGCTTCGAGCATGGGCGTCGGGATGGGCGGATGATGCATGGCGAGCAGAGTGCCGTGCGGTGCCGGGGCGGCAAGTTCGCGGCGCAGCCACTCCAATTGTTCATCGCTAATGTCTCCGTGGTGGTATCCGGGCACTGTGGTATCCAAGGAGATAATGCGCAGTCCGTCGATCATGTAGACGCGATCTTGTGGGGCATCCGATTCTTCATCGAACAGTAGTGATGAGTATTGTGCGCGTTCGTCGTGGTTGCCAATAACCCAGATGATCTCGGCGTTCATTCGTGCCGCGGCGGGTTCGACGACGCGGAGTAGCCGCAGATAGGCGTCTGGTTCACCGAGGTCGGCCAGGTCTCCCGTGAACACGATGGCCTGGGGGTGTGCGGTCGATCGCTCGAGCTGCGCGAGAGCCTGCGTTAGGTGCTCAATAGTGTTGGCTGTGCCGAAGAGTTGTCGACCACCTGCAAGGAGGTGGGTATCGCTGACGTGAGCGATGACGTGGCTGGGGGCAGGGTACTGGCCGAGTTGGATCACACTTCTAGCCTAGGCGCGCCGGGTGTCATGCGACAGCGGTCGCATCCCGTCGCATCCGTCGCCCAGGTGCTACTACCGCACCGTTAACGCTGGATGCCCGCCTCACGATTGTGGGGGCGGGCATCCTTGACGCTCACATCTGGCTAGACGCTGGTAACTTTGCGGAAACTAGTCCTGCTTGGTCATTACGGGCAGCTGAACGGTTCCGGTACGCACACTTTCGACGGTGGTATCGAATTCGCTGGTAATTCCGTCACTGCTCTTGTAGGTGAGTAGGCTCACGACGACCGCGGCAACCATGCACAGTGCGAAACCAGGAACAATTTCGTACATCGCGCCGGTGAGCGCGGGTACGTTACCCCAAATGATGACGGCGACTGCGCCGGTGATCATACCCGAGAGGGCACCCATGCTGGTGAGCTTGCGCCAGAAGAGCGACAAGATCACGATCGGTCCGAATGCTGCACCGAAGCCAGCCCAAGCGTAGGCGACGAGGCTGAGGATCGACGAGTCCGGGTTCCACGCGAGGATGATCGCGACGACCGAAACGATGAGAACACCCATGCGACCGAGGACTACCTGAGCCTTGGGTGTTGCTTCCTTCTTGGCGACGATCTTGAACAGGTCTTCGACCAATGCGGACGACGAGACGATGAGCTGCGAGGAGATCGTGCTCATCACGGCGGCGACTACTGCGGCTAGTACGAGTCCGGCAATCAGCGGGTGGAAGAAGATTTGTGCGAGTTCGAGGAACACACGCTCCGGGTTGTCGAGCGTGAGCTCGGGGTGCTGCTGGAAGTAAGCAACACCGATGAGGGCGGATGCCATGGCGCCGAGCACGGAGATGATCATCCAACTAATTCCGATACGACGACCGGCAACGGCATCTCCAGGCGAACGAAGTGCCATGAAGCGTACGAGGATGTGTGGCTGACCGAAGTAGCCGAGTCCCCATGCTGCTGCAGAAATTGCGGCGAGCACTGTTCCGCCCGTGAAGAGGCTGAACATGTCGATTTCAGTGTTCGCTGCACGGATCGATTCGATGGTGTTGGCGACTCCACCGGTCTGGGTGATGCCGACGATAGGTACTGCGATGAGGGCGAGGAAGATCATGATTCCCTGCACAACATCGGTGTAGGTTGCGCCGATGAATCCACCGAAGAGCGTGTAGAGAACGGTGACTCCTCCAACGACGAGCATTCCGATCCAGTATTCGGAGCCGAATGCGCTCTGGAAGAAGACGCCACCGGCAACCATTCCGGAGGATACGTAGAAGGTGAAGAAGACGAGGATGATGACGCCGGCTGTGACGCGCAGAATGCGTGATTTGTCGCGGAGGCGGTTTTCGAAGAAGCTCGGCAGTGTGATCGAATTTTTTGAGACTTCGGTGTAGGCGCGTAGGCGCGGTGCGACAAACTTCCAGTTGAGCCAGGCACCAACGGTGAGACCAATGGCGATCCAGCCTTGGAAGAGACCACCGAGGTAAAAGGCACCGGGAAGTCCAAGAAGGAGCCAACCTGACATGTCGGATGCGCCAGCACTGAGCGCTGCTACTCCGGGGCTGAGCTTGCGGCCGGCGAGCATGTAGTCATCAAGGTTGGTCGTTCGTTTGTATGCCCACCAACCGATGCCGAGCATTGCCGCCAAATAAATGACCATTGCGATAATTTGGAAGAATTGATCGTTCACTGTTTCGCCTTTCTTGTGCACGTCCGTGGGCTAAGCCTGTCTACTTTGACAGACATAAGGATTAGGAACAATCTCAGTGGACGCGCACAAAACATTAATATTTCTAAAGTATTGGCATCATTTTGCGGATTTGGAGCATAGTTGTAAGCTTCGTGCACAATCTTTGCAACGTGGGAAGTGAATTCACAGCTATCACCTCTTGTGTTCGCGGACGAAATTACTTGGTTTTTTCGTTTATCACACCTCTTCGCGCGCCAGTGTGGGCTTGTTGGTCCGTTTGTCAGCGGCGCTCTGGAGCCGACGCGGAACACTTCCAGCCTCGTTCAGTTTCGCTGACCCGACCGTCGAGTTCGAGCATTCCGAGTTGAGCGCGCACTGTTGAGAGTGCAAGTCCGCTGCGAGCGGCGATGTCGTGTGCGGTGCGGGAGCTGCGGGTACTGAGGGCGTCGAAAAGTCGGGTGGTCTCGGTGTTGCGTGACGCGTCTGCGTCCGCCGTGCTTTCCGGGCCCGCACTGACACCCGTTTCGTGGTCGAGCGGTGCGAGCTCGGCCATCTGGTCGGGGTTGGCAACACAGACGGCGTCGTAGTCGCGGATGAGGCGATGGCAGCCAGCAGAGGCTGCACTAGTGACGGGACCCGGCACGGCTCCCAACGGTCGGCCGAGGGTGGCAGCGTGACCTGCGGTGTTGAGGGAGCCGGAACGCCAGCCTGCCTCGAGCACAATGGTCGCCATGCTCGCCGCAGCTATGAGTCTGTTTCTTTGCAAAAATCGCCATTTGGTGGGTGGCGATCCGCACGGGAGTTCCGAGATCACTGCACCGTTTTCGACGATTCGGGTGAGGAGGCTGTCGTGGCCGCTCGGGTAGAAACGGTCTACTCCCCCGGCAAGAAATGCCGCGGTGAGGCCTTGACTGGCAAGGGCCGCGCGGTGTGCCATCCCGTCGATTCCGTAGGCGGCACCCGAGATGATTGTGTAGCCTCGATCGACGAGACCGGCGGAGGCTTCCATGGTGACGTGCTCGCCGTAGCCGGTCGCAGCCCGGGCGCCGACTAGCGCGATGCCGTCTACGATTCCGGCGAGCGCCGCGTCCGTTCCGCGCACCCAGAGTGCTGCGGGCGCATGCCACTCGAGGTCGTTGAGCCGTGTGGGCCAGAGGGCATCGTCGCGAGTCAGGAGTTGTGCACCAAAGCGGGCCGCTTGACGAAGCGCGATGAGGGCACTGTCTGATTTGAGTCTGGGCAGCCACCGCTCGATCGCTTGCCGCATGTCGTCTTCGGCCACCGGGTCTCCGTCTGCGGAGAGTTCTGCGGCGAAGCGTGCGGTATCCCAGTGTTCGACGACAGCGGTAAGTGCTCGAGCGGGGCCGAGTTGCTGAATCGCGCGCCCTGCGAGCCGGTCGCCGGGTTCGGCGAGCCCGCTCCAGGTGGCTCTCGCAAAGCGGTTTTCGATTGCGTCGCGATCGAGGTCGCCTGGGCTACTGACCGCGCGGACGAGGTTCGCAACTTCTGATTCTTTGAGTCCAAACATGCTCACTGTGACATTGCCTTTCGTAGATACAGGGCTTGACCGACGTGGGTTTCGTCGGGTCGTTCATCGTCGGCGAGATCGGCCAGCGTCCAGGCGACCCGCAGTACGCGGTCGTAGCCGCGCATAGTGATTCCGCCACGTTCGAGAGCGCGGTCTAGACCCGAGGTGACCTGGGGTGCAAGACGGAGTTCGCGGCCGCGCAGATAGGAGCCGGGTACGTGCGAGTTGAGCCGCCAGGGCGTTGCAGCAAGTCGCGCGAGTGCACGCTGCCGGGCCGCGGTGACGGTGGCGCGAGCATCCGCCGTGGTGAGGGACGGTCGCTCCCCCGCGAGACGCAACTGCGCACTGGTGATGCGTTCAACCCTGAACTGGATGTCGATGCGGTCGAGCAACGGGCCGGAGAGTCGTGCAAGGTAACGACGCCGCGAATTCGGTGGGCACGTGCACTCGCTATCTCGGGCGCCCCATTGTCCGCACGGGCAGGGGTTGGCGGCCATCACGAGTTGGAAGCGACCGGGAAAGTGAGCGACTGAGTTGGCTCGGTGGATGCTGATGATTCCTGTTTCAAGCGGTTGTCGAAGGGCATCGAGGGCAGCGGGCGCGAACTCGGGTGCTTCGTCAAGAAAGAGCACTCCGTCTGAGGCTCGCGCTGCAGCCCCTGGACGTATCTGCGTGCTGCCTCCGCCCACGAGCGCCGCAGCAGTGGCGGTGTGGTGGGGAGCTTCAAGTGGTGGCCGGGTGGTGAGGCCGCTGCCGACAGGAAGCCCGGCAAGCGAGCGGATTGATGACACCTCAAGCGCGGCATGTGGGTCGAGGTCGGGCAGGAGGCCGGGAAGTCGAGCAGCGAGCATTGTTTTGCCTGCGCCGGGAGGCCCTAGGAGGAAAACATGGTGGCCGCCCGCTGCGGCGACGAGCATCGCGTCAATCGCGTCCCCACTACTAATCATGTCGGAGAGGTCGCCGCTCTCGGCGGTAGGAGCCTCAACGCTGGGCCTAGTAATGATCTCGACTGGTTCGGGCTCAAACTCGCCCCCGTGCCAGATTGCGGCGTCGCGGAGAGACGGCACCGCGATGACGCGGATTCCCGGAACGAGAGACGCTTCGTCCGCATTGCCGCTGGGTACCATCACTGTGCCGAAGCCGGCGCGCGACGCGGCGAGCACTGCGGGTAGCACACCGTTCACCGGACGCAATCGCCCATCAAGCCCAAGCTCGCCGATATGCACCACGCGGTCGATCGATTCAGCAGAAATGGTGCCGGATGCTGCGAGCGCCGCCACGGCGATTCCGAGATCGAAGCCGGAGCCGTGTTTGGGCAGTGCTGCGGGTGACAAGTTGACAGTGATCTTGCGGTTCGGTAGCCCGCATCCGGAGTTCGTGGCCGCTGCTCGAACCCGATCTTTGGCTTCGCCGAGGGCGGTGTCGGGTAGCCCGATGAGTACGAAGCCGGGCAGGTTGTTAGAAAGGTCGGCTTCGATCTCGACGATCGCACCCTCAAGGCCGAGCAACGAAACCGCGTAGGTTCTGCCAATCACGAAACACGCTTCAGGTGCTCGATCTCAACAGTGCCACGAGTGGGCACAATCACCGCAATCGCATCTATGCGAATGGTGGCACTCGAGCCGGGGTGCTCCTCACACCACGCAGCCGCGAGCCGTCGCAAGCGTGCAACCTTGGTGGAGGTAATCGATTCGAATGGATGCCCAAATAGCACGCTCGATCGAGTCTTGACCTCCACGAACACCACCTCGTCGCGGTCTCGCGCCACTATGTCGAGTTCGCCATGCGAGCACCGCCAATTGCGGTCAAGAATTTCGAGCCCGTTGCCCGTCAGATGATCAGCCGCGAGGCTTTCGCCACGAGCACCTAGTTCGTCTTTTGCTGCCATGGCTCAAGCGTGCTGCAGGTGCACAACGTCGAAGGCGCCGAATGGGAGGTCAGCGCGCAGTGCACGACGGGCGCATCATGGTGAGGAGAAGACGCCAGCCACTCAGTCTCTGTTGGCATCCGCTGTGACGCGGTATCGTGCTCACATGACGGGCAGTGCTGACAACCGGGTGTGGCTTGAGCGTTGGCAGATCGACGATCTTCCGGTGCTCGAAAAGAGCAACACCCCCGAGATGACGAGATTTATCGGCGGGCCCGAGAGCGCCAAACAGGTCGTTGCGAGACACGCCAAGTTTCTCCGCCTGTGGGAGACGAACGAAGCACGCATGTTCCGCATCCGCTCCTCAGCCTCGGTCGCGCTGGTGGGGTCAGTGGGTTACTGGAATAAGCAGTGGCGGGGCCGGGATGTGTATGAAACAGGGTGGAGCGTGCACACCGAACATCAGGGCAGAGGAATCGCGGCACGCGC
>Ga0307486_1003496_pt1 | contig 10065 bp, 9 predicted proteins | sample CBIW02metaG_FD_203663 | JGI IMG/M metagenome (GOLD analysis project Ga0307486, IMG submission 203663) | Sea-ice brine microbial communities from Beaufort Sea near Barrow, Alaska, United States - CBIW 0.2 | ecosystem: Environmental > Aquatic > Marine > Coastal | place: USA: Alaska | collected... | reverse complement strand
ACGACATCCTGAGTGGGGTTCTGGATGCGGGTATAGATGTTACCGAATTCGGCCAGCGCGAAAAGGTTCTTGGCATGATCTGCGTCGTTGAACACGTAGGCCGTGGTCTTGTAGATCGGCGTGGCCCGCGCGTTCGTCGTTGGGTCAGGCTGCGCGCCAGAATGGATCTGCTTGGTTTCAAAGTTCCAGTCGCTCACGGCGGCCTCCTAGGTCGGTTGGTGGAACGGGATGTCCGCCACACTGTGAGCCTAAGCAGGGCTCGCGACCCGGTCAATCAGTCGTGAAATATGTCGTAACTCAACGTTTTTTACTAGACAGATCGGTCTTGTCGGGTAATGGGGAGAAAAGCCAGCGAGGCTTCGGCTCGATAATGGGGTGGAAAATTTTCTTCACGATCGGGTGTGCCAAGACGAGTGCGACCCCGATTGACGCGAGCACCATGCTGACGAGCCACATTGCCGAACTGTGTTCATCGAGCAGCAGTCCGCTTTCGCGGAGCGGGTAGAGAACGAAGCTGTGCAATAGGTAGACATACATGGTGGCTTGGCCGGCATCCGTGATCCAGGTGTGACGTCGCGGCACGAGGGCAAAGAATGAGGCACTGAGAATGACAGCAAGCACGATGAGGCCGAGTCGAACACCGCCAGCCCACCACTGGTCGCCTCCGAGCCCGCTGTAGGAGTCGTCGTAGAAGAACCAGAAACGCAGGTCGATGGTGCGCCATAGTTCAATGTTGACGAGGATGATTGCGCTCCAGCTCGCAAACACCGCAACTGCGAGCGCGCGGAAGAACCACACTGAACGTTTCAGCGTCTGCCACCGCTCGACAATTCCCCACTCGCGCAGTTTCCAACCCAGCACGAAGAACGGCAGAATGCCGATCGCCCGTGAGAGAGAAAATGTGCTGTCAACGTTGTCGAAGTAGCCAACTCCAACGGAGCCAACCACTGCCAATAGAAGCGGCCAGCGAAGCTGAACGAGGTAGGGAAAGATAAGCCGGAAAATGCCGAGCGCGAGCAAAAACCAGAGTGTCCAACTTGGCTGTGACGGATTGAGGTCGGCCTTTCCTTCAACAAAGAATTTAACGAGGCTCCAGATCGCTTCCATGATGAAGTACGGCAGCAGGATGTCGGTGAGTACCCGCCGCATTTGAAGCACGGATGGCTGCTGGGGCTTGGAGAAGTAGCCACTAATAATTGCGAACGCGGGCATGTGAAATGCGTAGATGAGGAGGTAGAGCGCTAAGGCATTGTTGGAGTCGTAAGTTAGTCTCTGAATTCCGTGACCGATGACGACGAGGGTAACAGTAAGAAATCGCGCGTTGTCCCAGTGTGGCACCCGCGGCGTGGGGGTGCGGCTGGCCCGAGGGGCGGTGAGTGAAACTCCGGTCATTTGTCGAAGTGTAATACCGCTACTTTGGGAGAATGGTGAATCGTCGAGTAGTAATTACAGGGGCAAGTTCGGGTATCGGTGAAGCAACCGCGCGGCGCTTTGCGGCACACGGGTGGCACGTGGTTGCTGTCGCACGTCGAAAAGAGCGACTTGCGGCGCTCGCAGCCGATATCGGAGTTGACACGTTTGTGGCAGATGTGACGTCACAATCAGACGTAGAGGCGCTCGCCGTTTACCTGCGCGAGCTCGGTCCCATCCACGCCCTAGTGAACAACGCTGGCGGTGCTTTCGGTTTAGCCAGCGTAGAAGACAGTGACGCGGATGACTGGACGCGGATGTTCGACGTCAATGTTGTTGGCACTAAACGAGTCACCAGTGCTCTGTTGCCTCTGCTGCGCGAAGGAATCGTTGAGGGCGACAGCGCGAGCATCCTCATGATCACCTCAATTGCTGCCCACGTTGTCTATGAGGGCGGCAGCGGATATAACGCGGCCAAGTTTGCGCAGCACGCACTCACCGCGGTGCTGCGCCTAGAGCTGGCCGGAGAACCGATCCGGGTGATCGAGGTTGCTCCGGGAATGGTGAAGACGGAAGAATTTGCGCTCGTGCGCTTCGGAGGCGATGCCAGTAAGGCCGATTCGGTGTACGACAACGTGCCCGAGCCCCTTATCGCCGACGACGTCGCCGAAACAATCGTGCATGCACTCGAATTGCCGCCGCACGTCAACCTTGACCTCATCACGGTGAAGCCCGTCGCCCAGGCAGCACCGTACAAGATGATCAGGGGCGAACTGAAGGTTCGTTCGTAGCGGCAGTATCGTCATCCTGTGCCGGTACGAGTTCATCGAAATCATCAACGACGTCGGCGAACGCGAGCTTGGGCACGAGGAACAACAGCACGGCGGCGACAAGCGCGCCGCCACCACAAATCGCGAACACTGTCAGATAACCGAGCAGGCTCGACGCAGTCTCGGTGACCGCCGTCGCCGCACCAGCCACGAGCACAATCGCGAAGATCGCGGACGCGAATGAACCACCAATTGTCTTCGTCGTATTCGTGAGGGCGGTGGCAATGCCGGTTTGACCGCGCGGAGCGGCAGCAGCGGCCGCGGCAGGAAGTGCGCCGACGAGCGCTCCGGAGCCGAGCCCCGCGATACTCATGTTGAGGAAGACGCTCAGGACGGTCGTGTGGAACGGCAAGAACATCAGATAACCGGTCGCAACAAAGAACGTGGCCACGATGAGGGCGACGCGTGGGCTCTTCCATTTCGACAGAATCGGGAAGAGGAGCGCTCCCACGATCATCGAGACGAGGTAAGCGCCAATGATGTACGAGATCTCATCCGATTCCATGCCGAGGCCGTAGCCATTAATGGGGTCGGTACCGGCGAAGGTCGCGAGTGGTGCCTGGGCGCCGAGGAGGCTGATGCCGACGAGCCCCGCAGTGAGTTGGATGGGCCACATGCTCGGGTCTCGCAGCATCCGAAGATCGATTGCGGGGTCTTTCTGTCGCAGCTCGTAACGGCCCCACGGAATGAAAGTCGCGATGCCGGCGAGCATGACGAGGTACACCCACCAGGCGCCTGGCCCATTGATGCGTAAGAACGTGAGTCCCGAGGTAATAAGCAAGAGGCCAATCGTGAGGAGTACGAAGCCCCAGAAGTCGAGGGTGCGGCCGGGCAGTGGTTTCGATTCCGGCACACCGAACAGGATCACGAAGAAGACGATCGTTACCGCGATCGCGGGGATCATCAAGGTTTGCTGCACGTTCTCGCCGAACGCCTTGAAAATGCGGCCCCCACCGAGCGCACCCACGATGGCGCCGGCCTCGAGAGCAACAACAAGGAAGCCTGCGGCCCGACGGGTCTGCGATGCGCCCATGCCGGTTACGCGCCCACGGTCAAAAATCAGCGCTACTTCGAGGGGGAGCCACACCACGTAGAAGCCTTGCAGGGCCCACGCGATCAAAAAGCTCGTGAAGTCACCGGTGAACGCCAGCCACCACGTCGCGCCCGCCGTGAACACTGTCGAAATTAACAGGATGCGTTTGTGACCGTGCATGTCGCCGAGCTTCGCAAGAATCGGCACAACGATTGCGCTCAGCAAGAGTTGTGCGGCCTCAAACCAGTTGAAGTCAGCATCGCGGATTCCCAAGTGCTCAACGAGGTCGGGAATGAGCGGAATGTAGTATCCCTGCAGGATTCCACTCACCAGCTCGACAAAAAAGAGATAGCCGATGAGGCCAATCGTGATGGCCCCGGACTTACCGCGCAGCAGTGACATGTTCGGATGCTATCGGTAGCCGGGGCGGAAGCTAGCGTAGTGACATGGATTTCAGCAGTGTGGACCCCGGGTGGTCTCGAGTGCTCCAGCCTGTCGCGGCGCAGTTTGAGGCGGTTGCTGCATTTCTCGCGGACGAGACCGCGCGGGGACACGACTGGCTCCCCGCCGAGAACGCTGTACTGCGCGCCTTTCGAGAGCCCTTCGACGACGTGCGGGTACTCGTTGTCGGCCAAGACCCGTATCCGACGCCCGGGCATGCCGTGGGGCTTGCCTTCTCGGCTGATCGTGGTGTGCGACCGCTACCGCGGAGTCTCGCCAACATCTACAAGGAGCTAGATGCCGATCTCGGCATCCCACCGGCAGTCCACGGCGATCTGAGTGCCTGGCAACACCAGGGCGTTCTGTTGCTCAACCGCGTACTGACGGTGCGGGCGGGGGAGGCCGGCTCCCATCGTCGACACGGGTGGGAGGAAATAACCGCCCACGCGATCCGTACGCTCGCGGAGAGGCCGCAACCACTTGTCGCCGTGCTGTGGGGCAAGGACGCGGCATCCGTCGCGCCACTGTTGGGAGATACGCCGGTCATCATGAGCGCGCACCCCAGCCCACTGTCTGCCCGCCGCGGGTTCTTCGGCTCGAAGCCGTTTAGCCGCGTGAACGATGCGCTTGAAGCGCACGGCGCTGCGCACATCGACTGGCGAATCGACCCATAAAATAGGAGTCTCGTCACCCCTCACCACTTGCATTCTTTGTCACAACACCTCGGGAGCAGCCATGGCACACCACTTCAGAGACGCCAGTGCAGTGGATGATGCGGCGCTCGCCGAAATCTACGGTCACTACGTGAGCACCACCGTGGTCACGTTCGACATCGTCGAAGTGACTACCGAGATCATGACCGCCAAGCGCGCCGCAGTTGAGGAGTCGGGGCTGCCGTTCATCGTCGCTGTCGATGACAGCGAACGCGTGCTCGGATACGCCGCAATGTTCCCGTGGCGCCCCAAAGCGGCGTACAAACAGACGGCCGAGGGGTCAATCTACCTCTCGCCGGCTGCCACTGGCCAGGGCGTAGGCGGTGCGCTGCTCAACGAACTCATTGAGCGCGGGCGTCAGGTGGGCATCCGCGAAATCATTGCCGTCATTTCGGATGAGGGCACCGAGGCCTCCGTGCACCTTCACAAAAAGTTGGGCTTCGAATCCATCGGTCACCTCAAACGCGTCGGCTTCAAGTTCGACCGCTGGGTGGGTACGTATCTTCTGCAGAAATCGCTGGAGGCATAGGCGCAGCTTTCGATTCTCGGAGTCCAGCATGGCGACACTTTGTCAAGGCCTTTAGGCTGAAGCCGTGTCAGAACTCCATCACCTCACCGCCCTCGAACAGCTGCACCTCTTGCGATCGGGCGAGCTCAAGCCCAGTGAACTCGTGGAGTGCTACCTCGATCGCATCGAACGGCTGAACCCTGAGTTGGGCGCCTTTACGGTGGTGACTCCGGATGCTGCGCGCCAGCGTGCTGCCCAGCTTGAGGCCTCTGGCTCCCGCGCCGCCGCCCTCTGGGGGCTTCCCTCTGGCGAGAAAGATCTGTGGATGCGCGCGGGCGTGCGCACCGCGTTTGGATCCCGCGCCTTCGCAGACTTCGTGCCCGACGTTTCGGATGAGATTGCCGACGTTCTCGATGAAGCCGGCGCGATCAGTCTCGGCAAAACCGCGACCCCTGAATTTGGTTTGCCCGCCTATACCGAACCACTTTCGGATGCGCCCGCCGTGAACCCCTGGAACACTTCCTTGGGTTCGGGCGGAAGCAGCGGGGGAGCGGCGGTCGCAGTCTCTGCGGGACTACTGCCCTTCGCGCCCGGCTCGGATGGTGGCGGCTCGATTCGAATTCCTGCGGCAGCTACCGGGCTCGTCGGCCTCAAGTCCTCGCGCGGCCGCGTGCCATCGGGTAGCGGATTCGGTAGTCTCGGGCAGCTTCCCGTCGCCGGGCCCATCGCCCGTACCGTCGCGGATGCCGCCCTTTTGCTGGACGGGCTTGCTGGCGCCTCGCCCTTCTCGGTAGGCCCGCCCACGTGGGACGGCGGCGCTTTCCTCAACGCTGCGATTCGCGGGGAAGGCACCTTCAACATCGGCGTCATGACGACCTCGCCCTGGGATGACACCTACGAGATCAGCGTTTCGCCCGAAGCTCAGGATGCTCTCACCCTTGCTCGCACTGCGCTCGACCAGCTCGGCCACGGCAGCGAAGACTTCGCGCTCGACCCTTCGCCCGAATATGCGGAAGCCTTCACGGTGCTGTGGCAAGCGGGAGCCGCCGGAATCCCGCTCGATGGCGAACAACTCGAGCTCGTGGAACCCCTCACGAAGTGGCTCATTGAAAGCGGACGCCGAATGAGCGCGCGCGACGTTGGCGTCGCCATCGCGACCCTGTCTCGGTTCGAGCGCAGCGTCATCCGCCAGTTTTCGACGTACGATGCCGTGCTGACTCCGGCGATGGCGATGACCCCGCGCCCGCTCGGCTGGTTTTATGCCGAGGATGCCTTCGAGAACTTTGCGAAGCAAGTGCAGTACACACCCTGGACAAGCTTCGTCAACGTTTCGGGCCTGCCCGCGATCAGCCTCCCCGTGCACGAAACCGCGGAAGGGCTGCCGATGGGCGTGCAGTTGATTGGGCGCCCCGGTCGCGAAGACGTGCTGCTCGCGCTCGGCGCGCAGCTGGAGCGACGCTTCCCGTGGGGTTCCCGGCATCCCGCGGCGTTTGGGGCCTAGCTGGGCGCAGGATCTTGGCGTCACAACGGATTCGACAGACTCTAATCACCCGTCGTTCGACGCGAGCACAATGCCTCCTAGAAGCTGGGTTGGAGCGTCTTTGAGTCGAAGATCGACTGAGTTTAACCGTTCATGAAAGTCACCGCCGACGCAAACGTATTGCTTGTTCAGGGCATTGAGTTTGTCCTCAGTCTTAGACCGACCGACCGACCGACCGACTGCGGGAGGTCAATTTCTTTGCTGAGTCATTTGCCAGTTAGTTTCGAAGTTTCGTTTGGTCTCTGAGGCGACAATGCGGTGTTGGTTCAGGCGTCTGAGATTCAGACTGCAACGGCACGCGGTATCGCTCGCGCTTGCTGCGTCAATTTTGCCGTACCTTCGATCGCGGGAGATGACATGGGCAGAATCGATTGGCGACATATCGACGAGAAGGACTTCAACGCTCTCGTCGAAGCTCTGTTGGTGCGCGAACACACTCAGGCGGGGGTCGAAGCTCACGCTCTATCTGGGCGTGGCGGCGACGATGGGATTGACGTCGAAGTTCGCGTGAAAAAAACAGAGCAGTTGATCCACACTTTTCAGCTGAAATATTTCCCGGGTGGGTTTTCAGGGGGGTTGACTACGCGTCGCGCTCAGATCAAGAAATCCATGCTTCGCGCTATTGCATCGGAACTTCCGTCAGTCTGGACGTTGGTGGTCCCCACAAATCCCACTGCGCGAGAGCGCAAAGCTGTCAGGGGGATGCGAGGTGGTGCACGAATGACAGTCCGGTTTCTGGGGCCTGCTGAAATGGATGGGCTGCTCGCTAAGCACCCTGATATCGAGGCGAGATTCACGAGCGACGGGGCGGTCGAGTTGCTCGCAGCAGTTCACCGCCCGGAGGCGGCACTTACGAAACCCGGTGACTTGCATTCAGAAATCTCTCGAATGCAAAAGCAGATGAGGGGCCGTAGCGAATACTGGGCGCCAGCAGTCTCGTTCGCTCCGGACGGCACGTATGTGGAAACGCTCCGCCCGCTTCGCCCTGATGCTCAGGAGCGGGAGCCGCTCAATATCTCGCTCACCCTAGAATTTACGCCCCATGACATCGAGTTGCGCGAGCAGTTTGAAAAGTCTATGAAGTTCGGCTCCGTAGAGCCGCTCCTGCTTCCCGAGCGGGTAGTCCGCTCAATCAGCAAGTCCGGCCCAGAATGGTTCGCCGAGGAAGGCGCTGGTAGCAGTATCGAGCTACGGCCAATGACAGAGGAACACGTCCCTGTCCCTGTGGTGGTCGAAGTCCGAGATGCGAGCCAGCGAGTTACGGCTCGTCTGACAGGCAAGACGACGGCTCATTCCTCAGGGTTCGGTGGAGCAACTGTTTGCGCCGTGTTCGAAGGCGGACTAACCCATACTTGGCAGTTCCCGAGAAAGACGACTGATGCCGGGTCGGTGGACGTCACCACTGACTTCGCCGGTCATAGCGCACGTGAGATCCGACGAGCCTTACGTTTCCTTGAGATGCTGGCGACGAATTCGGAAATTGGGATATCGGTCGATGGGTCTCCCCTGCTCTGGATGAGCCTCGGACCCCAAAAGTCTTTGATTCCAGAGACCGAATTTGTAGGTTTCATAGATGATCTCAAAGAGCTTGAAGACTATTTCGACGTCACGCTCCGCTACCCGGTGGCAGGTGCAGACGCGTCAGATCGATTGTGGACCCGCATCCTCGTGAAACTGCTTCGTGGTGAGGCTGTGGTTCACCCTGATGCGGGTACTTTTGGGGGAACTCTCAATGGGACTCTGGATGAAGGTCTAAAGACCATTCTCACGGATGGCGCTGCGATCACCGCTAGAAGTCCAGGATTCACCATCACTCTGTTCGACGTCCCATTGCACCTTGATGAACTCGCCTACTACACGCATCATGCGATAGCGGATAACGCAGGACACCTGCTTCGCGTTCTGCGAGACGGACAGGGCGAGGACGAGCGAATTGAGATTCGCCCCATTGAGGATCTTCCATGGGTTATTTACAGTCCAGCTCACCTCAAGGCCGCAGGCGTGGGCGTAATTATCACTCAGCCGTGGGCAATCGACGGTATGAATGAGCATCCGAAATACGATCTGCTCCCCAACGCGCAAGTGAACCAAGATGACTAACCGCGGTGCGGGAGGGTATATGTTGACGTCACGGAAGAAGTCTGTTTCCTGCTGATGTGCCACGGGCCTTCTTCGGCAATCCGTGAACATCAGGTTAATCGTCATATGCACACTTCGGGTCAGAATCCGTACAGGATGAGCTACTCGTAGCCCGGACTTTTGCGCCGCTCGACCGCGGACGGTTTACTGGTAGGAGCGCAATTTAATGCCCGCTCAATTTGCAAGTTCTTGCTTCTTGGGCTTGGCGCTCGACTAGGCCGATAACTCCATTGGGTACCCGACGTCCGGTGATGTTTAGCTCTTAGCTAGGAGTGTTCGCCTCTGCTGCGTTCTAGCAGCCGGCGCACGTGAAAGGTCGTGCTTGGAGTCCGCCGAGAGGGCTTCGTTATTTAGGTAAGGCATGCCTATACTGGGATCGATGTTTCCCGAACTCTTCACCCCGCAGATCGCCTGGAATCCCCAGTCGGCTGACCGCGTGCTGCTCGCAGGAGACGAGACCTCAATTGACGCAATCTCGATGATTCTTGCGACTTTGCCGGGCCGTTCACGCGGCCAAGTGTTCATCGAGGTTGACTCGGCTGAAGAGATCCAGCCGCTGTCGGCCCCTGGTCGTTTCAGCGTGTGCTGGTTGCTGCGCGAACGCGGCCAAAGTGTTGCCCGTTCGGTCGACGCATGGCTCAGCGAAATGTTGCCGGTCAGTGCCTTCGGTGAGAGCACCGTCTACGCGTGGGTTGCCCACGAGGGCCCCGCGCGCCTGCTCAGCTCGAACTAGTTCGAACCCAGCATCCGCGTTCTAATCCTTCGTCGTGCCTTTCGGCGCACGCGTTGATTTCGCACGCACGTAGCCGCCCAACTCCAGCCCCGCCTCAACCTCAAAGCGATTCGTCAGCGGATTCTGCCCCGCCAGCAGATACAGCGGGATAAACCACAGCCCATACTTGCGCCACTGCTCGCGGTGAATTGCCTCGTGCTCCAACACGTCATCGCTCGCATTGCGGCCGGTCAAAAACACGGCGCCTATCGTCGTGCCACCGCGCCCAAAAGCCCACTTCGGCAGTGGCGTCGCCACCAACACGCCGCCCTTCGACTTCAGCGCACGCTTGCTCAACGCCGCACCCCACAGTGCCCCGGATGCCGTAGCAAACCAGTAGCCGGGTCGCGTGACCACGGGGTGCAGCAGCACTCGCTGAGCACGCGGACTGTGTTCGGCGCGCGCCAGAGCGTGCCCGAGCCGTGTGCCCAGCGTTAGTGCTCGGCTCACGGACGCCCGATCGTTTCAAGCAGTCGCAACCACACTTCGCTGATCGTCGGATACGAAGGAACAGCGTGCCACAATCGCGAAATCGGCACCTCGCCGACAATCGCGATCGTCGCTGAGTGCAGTAGCTCGGCAACATCCTGTCCGACAAAGGTGGCCCCGACGATGACCTGACGTTTGCGGTCGATCACGAGCCGCGCCTGACCTTCGTAGTCGTCGGCCTGCAAGCTCG
>Ga0307486_1003493_pt1 | contig 10069 bp, 10 predicted proteins | sample CBIW02metaG_FD_203663 | JGI IMG/M metagenome (GOLD analysis project Ga0307486, IMG submission 203663) | Sea-ice brine microbial communities from Beaufort Sea near Barrow, Alaska, United States - CBIW 0.2 | ecosystem: Environmental > Aquatic > Marine > Coastal | place: USA: Alaska | collected... | reverse complement strand
ATTAAGCGAAAAGTATTTTAATAGAAAGTTTCCATTTAAATAAAACTAGAACCAAATTAACAATCGTTTAGCTTCAATTAAAACCATAGATTTTAAATCTACCCACACAAAATCATATAGAACCATTATATTTTACTATCTTAGATAAGAAATCAACCAATTAATATTTTTATCACCACCTAAAAAATAAATTATGAATAGTGAAATTCTTATCTATGAAAACCATACAGTCTCATTTTCTAGATGATCATCTAGAAAATGAGACTGTATGGTTGACTCAAGAGCAAATGGCCGAATTGTTTGGGAAAGCCAAATCAACAATAAATGAACATATAAAGAATATATTTGCTGAAGGGGAGTTGGAAGAAGATGAAACCTTACAGAAATTCGGAAATCCCGAATTTCAACAGAAGCCCTTTAATCACTGCAACCTCGACGTAATTATCTCAGTCGGTTATCGTGTGAAATCTCTTCAAGGAACTCAATTCCGGATATGGGCAACTCAACGACTAAAAGAATATATCATTAAAGGTTTTACTTTAAATGGAATTTTCATCTAAGACAAGCTATTCAATTGAAGTTGCCTTATTGGCGAAGTAGTGAAAATAAAAAGTTACAACGAGATAAAATCTCGCAGCAACTTTTTATGTGAGGATGTGTTTTTAATCCTCTTTTTTGACTTCTGCTCTCTAAATAAAGTGTTATCGCGAGATTTTATCTCTTATAATGCTTTATAAATTCAAAATACAGTTTATTGTCTTATGTCATGCGTTAACTTAGTTTCGGATTGGATTAATAGTATACTCAAAGAACCCCAAATCTTCAAAGACAATTGAATTCTTTAATATAGTTCAAAATAAATTGTTTTGGGCCATTAGTAAACAGACCGAGGCAGAAATAGTTTTTGAACGTGCAAACTCTGAGCTACCTCTTTAAGGAATGCTTTCCTATGATAAGAATCACAAAACTTCAATAAGAAAAACGGAAATTAGTATTGCTAAAAATTATCTAAATGAAGATGAAATAAAACTTTTAGGATTATTAGGGGAGCAATACTTGGCTTTTGCTGAAACTATGGCGCAACAACAAACTCCTATGTACATGAAAGATTGGGCAGATCGATTGGATAGTATTTTATAACTCAATGGAAGAGAACTCTTAACTCATGTTGGTAAAATTTCTCATAAAATGGCTTGAGGGCCTTTGAAGAGACAATTAATCCACTTTAATGTATTCTTTTTTCCTTTCTCAGCGTTAAAATTTTAAACCGTAGCTATGGCTATACTTGAAAATTTAGCCTTGATAAAGAATAAAATAAATACATCAACTATGTACTACTTGTTTCGTCAAAGACCCTAGACAAGTCAGGAGTCGAATATGAAAAGTTTCAAGAAAAACAAAAAGTTATTGAAAAAGAAACAAGCTTAAAAGAATTGCTTGATGATATAAGTAAAATGGAAAAACATAAAAATTAATCCATTTTCACCTTTTAAATATCAGTTTTTCATAACTTAATCCTCGGTATTCATGATGGCTCTTAGAAGTATACAATTAAAAATATTAAATCCAACCATTACATTTTAGATTTCGTCTAGTCTTTAAATCGTTTTTACTTATATTTACCACACTTTGAAAACAATACTACATAACTGTCATTTAAAATATTGCAGCATATTTATTGCTGTTCTTTTTGTTACTCAGATTTCTGCACAAGATTTTCACTTTTCACAAATGAAATTTACGCCAATGAATGTAAATCCTTCGTTGGCCGGATTGAGTGGAAAGTACAATGCAATTGCAAATTACAGAACACAATGGAACAGTGTAGCTTCTCCTTACACCACATTAGGTGCTTCTTTTGATGCTAATCTTAATAGTCCATACAATCGAAAAGGATTTTTAGCTGGAGGAATAAATTTCTATCATGATGTTGCAGGAGATTTAAAAATGACGACTTCTAATGTTAATTTTAATATTGCTTATCACATAAGATTGAATCGCACCAGTACTTTGGGATTGGGAGTTCAGGTAGGATATGCCCAACGTGGAATTGGACAAGTAAAAGGTTTCTTTGCGAGTCAATATGACGGAAATGACTTTGACCAAACAATTATTAGTGGAGAAAGCTTAGGGAGCAGAAGTTTCGGATATATAGATGCTGGTGCAGGATTTGTTTTTAAGCACAATTCATTGCGAGAAGGAACTTTTAATTCTGGAGGATATATGTTTTCCGCTGGAGTAGCTGCTTATCATTTAACCAATCCTTCTTATTCGTTTATTCAAGGTGGAAATGATGATCTTTCTGTTCGATACACCGGATTTATAGAGTCAGAATTTAAGTTGAATAATCCACGTTTTTCATTGTTACCGGCTTTATATTACCAACGTCAAGGAAGTCACCAAGAAATCCTTTTTGGTTCTTACATCAAGTATTCTATTGTTGAATCGACCAATAAAACAAGTTTGAGAAATAACTTTTCTATTGCTTACGGTGCATTTTACAGATTTGGTGATGCATTCGTAAATAAATTACTTTTTGATTTTAGTAATTATGCTTTGGGCATTTCTTACGATATAAACGTATCATCACTTACACAAGCAAGTCGCGGAAGAGGCGGAGTTGAATTTATGTTTAGGTATTACTTGTTGGAGAAATTTCAGACGAGAGCTAGGATTCGTTGAGAGAGAGTGGGGTGAGTTGGAGTTAGAGTTAGAGTGAGAGTGAGAGTGAGAGTGAGAAAGAGAGTGAGAAAGAGAAAGAGAAAGAGAAAGAGAAAGAGAAAGAGAAAGAGAAAGAGAAAGAGAATGAAATGCAGAGCGGGTAGAGAGAGGGGGAAGACAGAGTGAGAGTGAAGAGAAAATAATGAGTATCGAGCAATCGGATAAGATAGATTTTATAAGTACATCGAAATCGGGTACAATCCAACTTACCATATCTGATCATTTAGAATGGAAAGATGAAGAAATGCATTTACTTATTTTGCAGAAAAAGATAAATGCATATTTGGATTTTATTCAAAGTGAGCAAATTTTCGAAGATTATCCAAGTGCAAAAAACAAAAAGATTACAATATCTTTATCGATGAAGTTTAAACCTACAAATGTTGCATTAAAAACTTTGGAAGATTTTAAAATGATTCTAACAAAGCAAGACTTTGAATTCAGTTGGAAAGTAATTAAATAGATCCAAAAATTAGAAGTTGAATCCATAAAGTACATAATTATGAATTACTTCACAAATTCAACAATAGCAGGAATTAAATCTGGATGTAACGGTAATTTTGGATTGAAAAATGTTTTTGTGTTTTCTTCTTTATCATCAGGAGCTACTTTGAGGATATGATTCATTCCTTCGATAATAACGAGTTCAGATCCAAAATTTCCACCTTTCTGCATGTTTGCGTCAACTTCTGAAACTTGAATGTCTGTGCTTCCGTGAACAATTAAAACAGGAATTTCTAAATTTCCAATTTCTACTTTTGGATTGTATTTTATCCATGAAATTAGATACGGTTGAGCACTAGGACGGAATAAGGCAGCTAAATCAGGTGATAATTTCTCAACCTGTTCACCTCTTTTTAAATGCTTAAACAGTCTTTTTACTTCAGCTTGAATGGTAGATGATTGTCCTGAAAGTTGCTCGATTAAAACAACATCAGCAGATCTTCCTGTTCCGGCCAATGAAATAAACTTTGAAACTACTTTTCTTTGTGCCGCTAACATTCCAATTAATGAACCTTCTGAATGTCCTAAAACCACAATATTCTTGAATCCTTTTGAAGTCAAAAAATCAATCCACGCCATTGCAAATTCTACATTGTGATCAAATCGAAATTCTGATTCAGTAATATTTCCTTTACTTTCTCCAACGAGTAGTTTGTCATAACGCAAACTTGAGATTCCTTCTTTCGCAAGGCCTTCAGCTAGCATTTTGTAACTATTGGTTTGGAGTAAAACGCTATTTCCATTCCTGTCTGTTGGACCTGAACCTGGAATAATAAGCACTACCGGAGCATTTTTCTTATTGTCACAAGTGATTAAATTGCCGTAAAGTTTTCCATATTTTGTTTTTACTTTTACGTTTTTTTCAGATTGTGACCAACTATTTGTAGAAATAGTAAAAAACAGAACCACAAGGGTAGCCCATTTTAAGTGCTTCATAGTAAATTTGAGGTTTTAGTGTACACACTGCAATATTAAGGATTATTATTTGATGAGAGTAACTAAAATTATTTTGTTAGCGCATTATTAAAAGGCATAATGAATTCTATAATTACAGGAACCAATTCCTCATGTAAAGGTAATTTAGGATCATAATAAGTTTTCATATTTTCATCTTTATCTTCGGGAGCTACTTTCAAAACATGATTCATTCCTTCAATAATTTTTAATTCAGCTTTTGGATTTCCTTCTTTTTGAATTTTAGCATCTTCTGTTGTTACTTGAATATCCGTTGATCCATGAATAATTAAAACTGGGATATTCAATTTTCCTATTTCCTCCTTTGGTGAGTATTTTAACCAAGAGATTACATAAGGTTGAACATCAGTACGGAATAATCCAGCTAATTCTGGAGAGAATTCGGTAACTTCTTCACCATTTTTAAGCTTTTCCAATAATTTTTCAATTTCCTTTGAATATTGTGGGGATTGTTTGGCTATTTGTTCAGCAAGAACAACATCAATGGTTCTTCCTGTTCCGCAAAGCGATATGAATTTAGAAACTTTTCTTTCTTGCGCTGCTAACATTCCGATTAAAGATCCTTCAGAATGACCTAAAATGACAATGTTGGTGAATTTCTTCTTTTCTAAATAGTCAATCCAAGCAGTAACTTGATGCACATTGTCTTCAAAAAGCAAGTCTTTTTCACTCAAATCGTTTTTACTTTCACCAATCATAAGCTTGTCATAGCGTAGACTTGAAATTCCATTTTTGGCTAATTCCTTGGTCAGTAATATATAGGTATTTGGTTGCATAAATGGATTGTTCCCATTTCTATCCGTGGGACCAGAGCCTGGAATAATAATCACAACTGGATTTTCTTTGTAGTTTTCAACGCTTATTAAGTTGCCATAAATGGTACCTTTTTCAATTATTACATTGACTTCTTTCTCTTTTTGGGACCAACTAAATAAAGAAGTTGATAAAAAGAGCGCAACTAGGACCAACCATTTTAAATGCTTCATAGTATATTTATTACTTTCGTGTTTCTATTGTAATATTAAGCAATATAATTTTTGATGAGAAACATCTTTACCTTTTTTACAAATAATAAAAATCAATCTGTACTTGCATTTGATGCGCTCGAAATAATTGAATGTGAAAATGAATTGAACTCTCTAGAAAATACAGCTGAATTTTTAGAGAAACACGCTAAAGATTATCGATTTGGATTCTTGTCTTATGATTTAAAGAATGAGATTGAAGATTTAGATTCTAAAAATGCGGATAGAATAAAATTTCCAACAACAGGATTTTTTGTTCCTCGTTATGTTGTGGAATGGGATGGAAATGGAAAGCAAACTTTTCTGAAAGGAGAAGCTGATCAGAAGGCTTTAGACTTTATAGCCCATTTTGAAAGTCAAAGAGAAGTTGTTCCTAGTAATAATGTGAAACTTTTTCCAGGACTAAGCAAATCTGAATACATTTCTAAAATTGAAAAACTACAAGAAGAAATTCAATATGGAAATATTTATGAAGTCACTTACTGTCAGGAGTTTTATGCGGAAAACAGTGTCATTAATCCACTATCCACTTATTTTGAGTTAAATAGAGCAACAAAAGCTTCTTTTTCATGCTTTTTGGAATGGGAGGGAAGGTATTTACTTTCTGCAAGTCCAGAACGCTTTTTGAAACGGGAAGGCAATCGATTGATTTCTCAGCCGATTAAAGGAACGGCAAAACGAGGAGCAACTCCAACAGAAGATTTGCAATTGAAAACAGATTTATTAGCAAGTGAAAAAGAACGTGCTGAAAACGTAATGATTGTTGATTTGGTAAGAAATGATTTATCACGAATAGCTGAAAGAAACTCTGTGCAAGTAGATGAACTATTTGGTGTTTATACTTTTGAAACCGTTCACCAATTGATTTCTACTGTTTCCGCTTCGATAGATGAAAAAGTTACCATTTTAGAAATTCTCAAAGCTTTATTTCCAATGGGAAGTATGACAGGCGCTCCTAAAATTAGTGCTATGCATTTAATCGAAGAACATGAAACCTTCAAAAGAGGCTTATATTCTGGTAGCGTTGGCTATTTTAAACCGAATGGAGATTTCGATTTTAATGTGATTATTCGCAGTATTTTATACAATGAAAAAACGCAAAGTATTAGCTGTCCAGTTGGTGGAGCAATAACACTAAAATCCTCTCCAGAATCAGAATATGAAGAATGTATGATTAAAGTAAAAGCATTAAAAGAAGTACTTTTATCCAAATGATTAATTCACCGAAATATTGGGTGGCATGTAGCGGAGGTGTTGACTCTGTTGTGCTTTTGCATTTAATGCATGAGTCAAAAAAAGACGTCGGAATTTTACATTGCAATTTTCATTTGAGAGAATATTCTTCTGATGCAGACGAAATGTTTGTTAGAGAATTGGCTAAAAAATTAAATGTTCCCATTCGAGTAAAAGAATTTGATACCAAACAATACAGTAAAGACAATAGAATAAATACCCAATTGGCAGCTCGTGAATTGCGTTACAATTGGTTTGATGAAGTTATAGCAAATGAAGGAGGGATTGTTCTTTTGGCGCATCATTATGATGATCAATTGGAGACGTTTTTCTTGCAATTGCGAAGAGGAGGAAAAGTTAGAAGTTTAGCTGGAATGCCTGTTTTTAGGAATGGCTATTTGCGACCGATATTGAAATATACGAAAGCTGAACTGATTTCTTTGGCCAGCAAACAAGGGTGGAAATGGCATGAGGATGCTTCAAATGCTTCGAATGACTACACAAGAAATTGGTACAGAAATGAAATTCTGCCATGGTTAGAATCAACTAACTTTCCGATGGAAGATGTTGTTCCATTAGTACAATCATTTCAACAAGTTTTAGACTTCTTAAAAACTTTTCCAATCCCTAATTCTATTTTAATTTCTGATTGGCTTAAACTGACAATTTGGGAGAAAGAGCATATTTTATCTGAGCAAAATTTAGGTGAATATTCAACTACGGAAATTGACAAGCTCACGATTGCAGAAAAAGGAAAGTTTTTTGGAAATGATTTTACTAAAGTTTGGAATGAAGGAGGTGAATTGGTTTTTGTGAATCAAAATGAGAAAGAAATTCAATATGGTTTGGAAATTACCGCTATTTCAGTTGATGAATTAGCAATGAATGAATCAGATTTATTTTTAGATGCTTCGAAGGTAAATGGTCAGCTTTCTTTGCGGAAATGGGAATCAGGAGATCAGTTTCAGCCCCTTGGAATGAAAGGAGTGAAATCAGTAGGTAAATTTCTACGTGATAGAAAAGTTGCAGCTCATTTAAAAGAAAATGTTCAGGTTTTGGTGAATGAGCAGGAGGAGATAGTTGGTGTTTTTGGATTTGGAGTGGGTGACCAAATGAAAGTTGATTCTACTACCTCAAATGTGATATGTGGTAGATTACTCAAGGTTTAAGTTGTTTTAATAGACAGTAACGATTAGAATCTTGATTTTGATAATTTAGTCAAGTTGAAATATTTTATGTAGTTTTATAAGTATAAGATTGATAAACTACATTTATGAAATCGAAACTACTTTTTTACTTACTTTCTGTATCTTTTATAGCTTTGTTCCTCTATTCATGCGGAACGAACAGTAATGGTGTTTTCGAAAAACGCAAACATTTGAAGGGTTGGCATTTTAATAAGAAGAAAAAATTCAATGCAACTTCAGCTGAACCTAGATCAAAAGAGAGATTGAAAAAGAGGGAAAAGGTTAACGAATCGGGTTTTGCATTTCATTATTCAAATCAAGAAATTGAATCAAATTTAGTTGTTAAGAGTAATGATTATAATAGTCCATCCTTAGAGAATCAAAAACTTATCGACATTAAACCCTCTGATAGAGCGGTTGATAATGATTTTAGAAAAGAAAGTAAGGCCAAGTTAAAAGCCGATAATTTAGAGTTAATTGGTGAAAAATCAGCACTCAAGTCGAATTCTAGAAATTTAAATGTTTCCAATAAAGGTGAAAGTGTTTCTGAAGATTTTAATTCATCTTCTGATCAATGGAATTTTAGCAGTCTGTTTCTGCTTTCATTTATGGCTCCATTATTAATAAAAGGCAGAAAAACGAGACAATTACAACATTGGGCCGCTAAAAATCAGTCAAAGTCGCGAAGTTTGCTTGTTGGATTGAAGCTTGTATTAGCTGGTTCAACAATGGGTTTAGGTTATTTATTACAGTCACCATTTTCTTCTCCTCACTTGATTGCTTCGGTTGCAGGGATTGGATTGAGTTATGGCTTGTGGGAATATTTTAAAAGTAAAGATGTATTAAATTCAACACGTAAAATAGGTCTAATTAGTGCCTTAAATACTTCAACTGGTTTTGGGTTTTTTACTTTAGGAGGAATGTTTTCTCATTCTCTACAATTGTCAAGTTGGTCAATAAATAGTGGACTCATGGACTTAGTTCCTCCGACTGTTGAAAAGGAAATGATATACTCGCCATTTGAGATTTTCATTGGTATAGTAATGTTTACTTTATTTTGCTTTATTGTTTTAGCTGCAATAACATATCTCAGTTGTGTCTTAATTTGTAGTTCTTTAGAGGCCGCTGGAATTTCTCTTTTAATTGTTGGAGGATATTTTACTATTGTATTTTTCCTTTATCTTATAACTAAACTTTTTAGAAGGGTAGACAGTGAAGAGGTTTGGTCATTTCCAAAAACTATGTTGGTCACTTTAATTATTGTTACAGGGATAGCTTTTATTACTTTGGCAATTAATTTTTTGAGTATTTAATCAATTTATTTCCAATTCATTTTAGCACTGACCTGACAAAATCAATTTGTATCTTTCTCGTAAATCACTAGATATGAATTAAAATCACTAATATTTTCTAACATATAGTGAGATTCACCGCATTGTTTTTTATATTTAAAATTCTATGACTATTTTTAAACTACTAAAATGAAATCAAGCTTACTTTTCAAACTTCTTTCCATTTCCTTGTTAATGCTGTTTCTCTATTCATGCGGAACAAGTGGTAATGGTGCATTTGAAAAACGAAAGCATTTAAAAGGATGGCATTTTAAGAAGAGTAAAAAATTCAATTTAGGTTCAGTCAATTCTAAAGCGAAAGAAGAATTTAAATCTTCAAAAAACAAAAAAACATCGGATTTATCATTTCACACTTTAAAAATTGAAAAGAATTCAGATCACGATTTTAAAGCACTAAATATTCAAGTTGATAGTTTTCAGAGCAAGAGTCCTTTGCTTTACTATGCTGATAATAACATTAAAAGCAACTCAATTATTAAGAATTTTGAATCTAATAAAAGTAAAGTATCTGATTCTTCAAATGTTTTGCAAATGCAAGAGGACCTCCATTTAACAAAGACTTTTGAAAATGTTTATGAAAAAAACATTATTAAAGAAAAGCGTTTTGATGAGCCAGAAGTCGAGGATAATCGATATTTATTTGGTCCGATTGTAATTATATTAGCAATTATAGGACTGCTTTATTTATATTTAATGGGGATTGGTGTGGCATTTGCACTTGGGCTTCTTGCAATATCTGTTGGTTTAAGTTGGGCTGTGGGAATAGTGATTTGGATGCTATTGGGATATGTTGTTTCTGCCTTATTTCTTTACATTTTACTTAGGTTATTTGTTCGTAAGGATGGTGAGGAAATTTGGTCATTGAAAGAATCTTTTCGAAAGTCACTGTGGTTTCTGTTGATAGTGCCTTTATTGTATTTCTCATTACTTCTGTTAATTGGTTATTAATGCGAATCAAGGGTTAAAAACAAACAATCAAATGTTGATATATTTCGCTGAAAATCAAATAATTAGCACCTTAAAAAATAGTTTAATAGCCTAGAAATCAGTATCTTGTAGATTATCATCACAC
>Ga0307486_1003491_pt1 | contig 10075 bp, 11 predicted proteins | sample CBIW02metaG_FD_203663 | JGI IMG/M metagenome (GOLD analysis project Ga0307486, IMG submission 203663) | Sea-ice brine microbial communities from Beaufort Sea near Barrow, Alaska, United States - CBIW 0.2 | ecosystem: Environmental > Aquatic > Marine > Coastal | place: USA: Alaska | collected... | reverse complement strand
CGGAAGCAGTGACCTTAGTGACCTTAGCGATGCCCTCATCGGGCGTCGGGGATTACGGGCAGGGACTCGACCGAGGCCAGTTGGGCGTGCGAGTCAGTAAGAATCTCGCGGAGAAGCGCGCGGGCAACGCGCAATAGCTCGGCAATCTGGGGGAGTGCAAGCCGGTAGTACACGACGCTCGCACGCCGTTCGGCGATCACGAGCCCGTAATGCCGCAGTACCGCGAGGTGTTGCGAGAGGTGGGATGCTTCAAGCCCAGTCTCCGCGAGCATCTCCGTCACCGACGCTTCGTCGCTGGTCGACAAGATTTCGAGCACGCGAATGCGATGCGGGTGCGCGAGCCCTTTAAAGAGATTCGCCTTGATCTCATAGAGCGGTTTGCGCTCGTCGAGGACAACCATTGCTGTGCTCCCTATTCTTCACTTGCTGACTTGATGTAATCATCATATCAGCGACATGTGGGGTCGCGAACCACGCTCGACAACGGATCCTGTGGATAACGGCCAGGCAGTTGGGCGCGCACTCACCACAATATGAGCATGTCAAACGCCCTGGTAACCATTGCTGATCAGGTCCGCCAACGGGTTCGCCGCGATGGCGTCGACCTAGCGCGAGACAGCGAACTTGCCTCGCGTTATGTTCGGGACGAGGTGCGCCGGTATAGTGAGCGCGCGCTTGGCGGATCCGTACCGCTGCTCGCGGATGAGGCGCAAGTAGCCCGCGAGGTGGTTGCCGCGCTGACGGGGTACGGTCCGCTCCAACCATTTTTCGACGATGACACCGTCGAGGAGCTGTGGATCAATGGCCCCGAGCACGTGTTCGTTGCCCGCAACGGTGTGCCTGAATTCACGGGCATCCGCCTCACTGATTCCCAAGTGCGCGATCTGGTGGAGCGGATGCTGCAAACCTCCGGTCGTCGCGTTGATCTGAGCTCGCCGTTTGTCGACGCTTCGTTGCCTGATGGTTCGCGTCTGCATGTGGTGATTCCGGATGTCACGCGCAAGCACTGGGCAGTAAATGTTCGCAAATTTAGTCAGCGCATTCGCGATCTCGACCGTTTGGTTGAGCTCGGCAGCCTCACCCAGCATGCCGCTGACTACCTTCGACTGTGTGTGCTTTCTGGCCAGAACATTGTGGTGTCGGGTGCGACCCAGAGTGGCAAAACCACGATGCTTAACGCTTTGCTCGCTGCGGGCAGACCCAACGAGCGTGTTGTCACCGTTGAAGAGACATTCGAGCTGAGTGTTCCCAGCCACGACAGCGTCAGCATGCAGTGTCGCCAGCCCAGCCTCGAAGGCACCGGTGAGATCAGTTTGCGCCGCCTCATCAAGGAGGCATTGCGGATGCGCCCCGACCGGCTCGTGGTTGGCGAAGTGCGCGATGCCGAGTCGCTCGACCTGCTCATCGCGCTCAACAGCGGGCTGCCGGGGATGTCGAGCATCCACGCCAACAGCGCCCGCGAAGCGCTCGTCAAGCTGTGCACCCTGCCGCTGCTCGCGGGCAGAAATATCGACTCCAGCTTTGTGGTGCCCACCGTCGCCAGTTCAGTGGATGTCGTGGTGCACTGCGAACTGACAGCGAACGGCACCAGACGGGTCGTCGAAATCGCCTCACTCAGCGGTGAGGTTAGTGAGGGCGCTGTCGAGAGTTCCGCCATCTTCCGCACAGTGCAGGGCACGCTCATCCAAACGGGCGCGGTTCCCGCGCGACTGTCCAAATTCTTTGCCGTGGGGACCGACCCGGTCTCGCTGTTGTTGATGGCTGTCGCGTGAGTCTCCTATTAGGCATCGCGCTCGCGGTAGGCACAGTGCTAATCGCGGCGACCTTCATGTGGCCGCAACGGCGCGAGCGACACGTGCGTGGCCGTTCCGCCTGGGCGCTGCGGATGCGAGAACGGCTTGTTCAGGCCGGATTACCCACTACGAGCCCCACCATTGTGGTGATCGTGTCACTCATTTTTGCCATCGCTGTCGGGGCACTCTCCTTCGTACTCACCTCCGTTCTTGCGGTAGTGGTGTGTGCCTCGGCGACTGCACTGGTAGCTCCGATGCTGTCGATCAGCTGGCGCGCGCGGGTTCGCCGTCGCGCGACTCGGGTTGTGTGGCCAGATGTGGTTGACCAACTGGTGTCGGCCGTGCGGTCTGGGCTCGCCCTTCCCGACAGTCTGATGACTCTCGCTCAGACCGGTCCCGCAGTGACCCGCAGCGCGTTTGTGGACTTTTCCCAGCGCTATCGCGCGACCGGCAACTTCTCGATTGCTGTCAACGAACTGAAGGTGGCCCTTGCAGACCCGGTTGCCGACCGCATCCTCGAAACTTTGAGGATGTCGCGCGAAGTTGGCGGCAGCGAACTCACGAACGTTCTGCGCAGTCTCAGTGTCTACCTCCGTCAAGAGGCGGCGATTCGTTCTGAAATTGAGGCTCGGCAGTCGTGGGTGATGAACTCGGCTCGCCTAGGTTTGGCCGCTCCGTGGGTGGTGTTGTTCCTGCTCACCACGCGGCCGGAGGCGGCACTCGCATATAACTCGGCAAGCGGCATCGCACTCATCGTGGCAGGATTAGCGCTCTCGGTCGTCGCTTATCGGATCATGGCCAGCATCGGTCGGCTCCCTGAACAGCCCAGGTGGTTCGCATGAGTGATTCTCTCGCCTGGGCTGTCGTCGCGGGAATTGCTGGTGGTCTGGGGTTGTGGTCGATTCTTAGTCTCATTCCGCGGCTGAGTCGCCCCACTCTCGCCAATCGTGTAGCACCATACGTAATCGATGTTTCGGCGGGAGCCCGCGAGCATGTCGCACCGCGTTCGGTCGGGCCGCTGCCTGTGCTCGGCGTGCTGTTCGTGCCCGCCGCACGGTGGTTACGCACGACTTTGGCGTCGATTGCTGGTGGCGGTGACCAGATTGCGCGTCGGTTGCGCCAAGCTGGCTCCGAGATGAATGTCGAGGCGTACCGTTCGCAGCAACTGCTCGCGGTTCTTGGCGGCGCGATGCTCGGGGTTGTGTTCGACGTGACAACCGCGAACGCGCAACAGGTTCCCCTCATTGCACAGTTGGTTCTCGTGATTGTCGGCGGGGTGCTGGGCATCACGGCACGCGACTATCTACTGCAGCGTTCGGCAAAGCGCCGTATCCGCCGACTTACCGCCGAACTTCCCGTTGTGCTCGAGTTCTTGGCGCTGAGCCTCTCTGCAGGCGAGGGAATTTTGGATGCGGTGCGCCGGGTTTCGCGCGAACTCGAACTGCCGCCGTTTGCGCGCTGTGTCGACCAAATCTTGGGCGCACTCGACCGAGGATCTCCACTTTCTGAAGTGCTGCAAGCTCAGGCGCAGGATGCTCGAGAAGAATCCAAGCGCGAACTGCTCGAGCTAGCGGGCAAAAAAGAGGTCGCGATGCTTTTCCCGCTTGTCTTTCTCATTTTGCCCATCACTATTGCGTTCGCGATCTTCCCCGGCATTTTTGTGCTGCAGGTTGGGTTTTAGGCTGCAGCTCGGGTTTTAGACTAGTCGAGGCCTGCGGTGTCGCAGGTGGTACGCACAACGACAAGGATGCTTTTGTTCCCCACTAGGTTCCCTGCCCCGATCGTTCCCGCCGCTGACTCGGTTCCTGCGCTGCGCTGGGGCATCATCGCCCCCGGTGGAATCGCCGCGACCTTCGCTGCCGCCGTGAAAGTGCACACCAACCAGCGACTCGTCGCCGTGGCATCCCGCAGCCTCGACCGTGCCCGAAGCTTCGCCAACACCTGGGGTATCCCCACCGCGTACGGCGACTACTCGGAACTGCTTGCCAACCCCGACGTTGACGTCGTCTATATCGCCGCGCAGCAGCATGTGCACCGCGAGCTTGCACTGCTGGCCATTGTTGCAGGCAAGCACATTTTGGTTGAGAAGCCCTTCGCCATGAACGGCGCCGAAGCGCGCGACATCGTGGCCGCTGCTCGCCGAGCCGGCACTTTCGCGATGGAAGCAATGTGGACCCGCTACCTGCCGCAAACATCCGTGATCATGCAGCTAATCGCTGACGGTGTGCTCGGAGACATCACGCTCGTCACCGCAGATCACGGCCAGAATATGCCAGTCGATCATCGCGTGCGCAAACTCGACAGCGGGGGAGGAGCACTCCTCGATCTCGGAATCTACCCGATCGCGTTCGCCTCACAGATCCTCGGCACTCCTGCAGCCATCCACAACGTTGGTTCGCTCATCGACACCGGTGTGGATGGCCAATCGTTGCTGACGTTCAGCTATGCGAGCGGCGCCCAAGCACAGGTCAATACGAGCCTGCTTGCGCGCACTCCGATCACGGCATCCATCGCGGGTTCGGATGCACTGCTGCAGGTCGGCGGGCCGTTTTTCGCCCCCAGCACCCTCACCCTCTCGCAGCCCGGCTTCAGCGGAGAATCGATCCACTGGGCAGACCAATCTGGCATTGTCGCGCACCAGGGACTCAGCTATCAGGCGACCGCCCTCGCCGGCTACATTGCTCAGGGCTTCACCGAGTCACCCGTTCATTCGCTCGACGAGACCGTCGCCATCGTTGACTCCATTGATAGCGCGCGCTGGCAGCTCGGTTACCGTTTCGATTCGGAAAAGTAGCGAATACGAGGTCGCTGGCAAAAACCAGCTAGCGATCGTATGATCTTTACTCTTGCAGCGCAGATATGAGCCGTAAGACTCAGGCGATCGGAGATAATGGTGAGCACAGGATCGACCCTTCCCACTAAGCCAGGGGCACCAGGACAACCCAAGTCAACACGTTTGCTGGCACCCTGGGTGTTCTGGCCCGCTGCTGGTCTGATCATTGCGATCACCGCGTTCTCGATGATCGCGCCAAAAATTGCTAAGAGCGTCTTCGATACTCTGCAGTCGGGCGTCATAAACTCCTTCAGCTGGTACTACGTGCTCATCACGGCATTCTTTGTCGCGTTTGCGCTCTGGCTAGGGTTTAGCCGTTTCGGTGATATCAAACTGGGCAAGGATGATGACAAACCCGAGTTCTCGATGATCTCGTGGATCTCCTTCCTCTTCGCAGCAGGTATGGGCATCGGCCTCGTGTTCTACGGTGTCGCCGAGCCGCTCAGCCACTTCGCAAACCCTCGCCCAGGTGTCACGGGCACTGAGATTGAACTCGCGCAGAAAGCGATGAGCCAAACGTTCCTCCACTGGGGCGTGCACGCGTGGGCCATCTACGTGGTTGTAGGTCTCGCGCTTGCGTACGCAATCCACCGTCGTGGTCGACCCATCTCTATCCGCTGGACGCTTGAGCCTCTGCTTGGCAAGCGCATTCGTGGCGGCTGGGGCAACCTCATCGACGTCATCGCTCTCGTGGGCACCGTTTTCGGGGTTGCCACTTCGCTCGGTCTCGGTGTACTCCAGATCTCTGCCGGCCTTGAAAAGACCGGTGTTGCCGAGGCAAACCTCACCACTCAGATTGCGGTCATAATCGTCATCGTTGCGTTCACCATCGTGTCGCTCGTTTCGGGCATCGGCCGCGGCATGAAATGGCTCTCGACCACCAACCTTCTCTTGGCCGCTGTGCTGCTCGTGTTCTTGCTGATCGTCGGACCAACGGCTTTTCTATTCCGCGAATTCGTGCAGTCAATGGGCAACTATCTGCAGGGTTTCATTGGACTCAGCTTCAACGTGAGCGCCTATGCGGGAGAAGCGGGCGCGCAGTGGCAAGCAGGCTGGACCACCTTTTACTGGGGTTGGTGGATGTCGTGGGCACCGTTCGTCGGCGTCTTTATTGCGCGCGTTTCCAAGGGCCGCACCGTGCGCGAGTTTGTCGGCGGAGTGATGCTTGTTCCCACCGTGCTCACCTTCCTCTGGTTCAGCGTGCTCGGCGGAAATGCTATCTACCGCGAGCTCTACGGCCAGGGAGGTCTGATCGCCGCCGACGGATCGGTGGATGCCGACTCGGCTCTGTTTGATTTGCTCGCTGGACTGCCGGCGGGCACGGCTCTCACGTTCGGCGCGATCCTACTGATCGGTATCTTCTTTGTTACGTCCGCCGATTCGGGAGCGCTTGTGATGTCGATGATCGCAACTGGTGGCTCGGCAGAACCGCCCAAGCGGATCCGCATCTTCTTTGCGCTGCTGGCCTCGTTCTTGGCGATCGCACTGCTCATCACGGGTGGACTGCAAACCCTGCAAACCGCGGCGATCCTTTCTGCCCTGCCATTTAGTGTCGTGATGTTGATGATGTGTGCGGCCACGGTAACGGCCTTCAGCCGTGAGCGTCGCGCGTATGACAGGGCCCAACGCGCCCAATTCGTCGATCACATTGGTGACTTTTATGGGCTCGAGGTCGAGGAGCCGCTTCTTCGCGAGCCCGTTCACCCGCTCCGTGCAGCTCTTGATCGTCTGCGAAAGAAGGCAGGGCAGACGGGGGGCGGAATCTCACAGGGCACCGAAGACGCGATCCTTGCCGACAACAGGTTGGCGTTGCCCGACAACATTGCTCAGGCTGACGCAATCGTCGAAGACGAGGTGCAGTCGGTGCAGGCGAAGCAGGCTGACGAGAAGACCAACGGCACACAAGACAGGTCCAAGGAGTAGATTTCGCTGGGCACCGGCGGCGCTGCGCTCGCCTGCTGGTGCTGGCTGTGGACAAGCTCGGCACACATTTCTGTTTCGCTCGATGATTGCAGAGTGAAATCATCTCAATTGACGCGGAAGAGCGGGCTTACCCGAGGCACCCGCACGCTCACCTCAGAGCGTGGAGACGTACCGGGCTGGGTGCTGATTACGCTGATGACGGCAGGCCTCGTGATCATTATCTGGGGTCTCGCGGGACCAGCTCTCAGCTCGGTTTTCGAACAGGCGATTGATCGCGTAACCGGGTTCTAGTGCGAATGCTAGGTCGCGGTGTCACGTGTGCGCTGCGTTCTCGGCTGTTCGCTCAATCGACGGGTGCGCGGCTGGGGGCCAATGAGTCTGGCTCTGCTGTAGTCGAGTTTGTGCTTGTCTCTGCGCTACTGACCGTGCTCACTCTGAGTGTCATCCAGTTAGGGCTTGCGCTTCACATCAGAAACACGGTGTTAGATGCTGCGGCTGAAGGGGCACGTTTCGCCTCGCTCGCCGACACGTCTCTCAACGACGGGGTTACGCGCACTCGCGATCTCATCTCGACCGCCCTGTCGCCGGGGTATGCCGCCGATGTGTCAGCGATTTCCACTAACCACCTCGGGTACCCATCGGTCATCGTTACTGTTCGCACACCTCTGCCACTATTCGGGTTGATCGGAATTGACGACGGGTTGGAGGTGTTTGCGCATGCGCCCATCGAGCAGGTCCGCTAGGGTTTCGGTCGCGAAGAAGTACGCCGCGCATCTTCGTCGCCGACTGCGCGAGCAGCAGGGTTCGTCGTCGCTCGAATTCATCACCGTCGGCATGATCATGCTGATCCCGCTCGTGTATCTCGTGCTCACCATGTCAGCGATCCAAGGTGGTGCTTTGGCGGCCGAGGGCGCTGCACGTCAAGCCGCACGTGTATTTGTGCAGGCCGAAACAGTAGCCGAAGCACAAGACTCAGCCGGGCGGGCGATCGAGTTCGCTCTCAACAACTACAGCATCGATATCTCGGATTCCTCAGTTGAGATTGTGTGTACTCCCGATCCGGCCAACTGTCTCACCCGTCACGGTTACGTCACCGTGAACGTTGCCGTGGTGGTCGATTTACCTCTTGCGCCACCCGTACTCACCGGAAACTTTCCCGTGCAGATTCCACTCGATGCCACCGCCACCCAGCAGGTGTCACAGTTCAGGGGTTCCCGGTGAAGCAGAATGCGTCCACCGATCTGACGACACTCAGAAACCCCGGCGACCAGCGCGACCGCCACCGCATCGTCGACGGCGAGAAGGGTTCGGTCCTCCTGCTCACGATCTTCTACGCATTCCTTTCCCTCGTTCTCATCTTCTTAGTGGTAGCCGCTACTTCGCTCTACCTCGAACGCAAACGACTCTTCACGCTCGCGGATGGGGCGGCGCTGGTCGGCGCCGAGTCCTACGACCTTGATGACGTCGAACTCACCGCGAACGGCTACCGGCCCAAGCTCACTGCCGCCAAAGTTGCGTCAGCTGTTGCCGGCTACGTCACGGCGAGCCAAGGCGATGGGTTCACCGAACTCCAGATTGAAGAAGCCACCACAAACGACTCGGCAAGCTCAACAGTTTCCCTCTCTGCATATTGGAAACCTCCACTCGTATCGCTACTGGTGCCCGAGGGCATCCGAATCGATGTGACAGCAACGGCACGATCCGTCTTTTTCTAGCCCACACCGGGAAACGAAGCACCGAGGCCCCGTCGGCCCGATCCGCAATAGTGCTAGGCCCAGCCCACGCCCAGCCCACGCCCCCAATGGCATCCAGTAAACGTTCGTGCAGCAAACAGGGAGCTTCGCTTCGTAGCGTGGAGCGTGCACTTCACGTCAGTGCACAACCCACGCATAAAGGAGATAGCCATGAAACGAATCGTCATCGTCGGCGGCCACGGCAAGATTGCTATGAGCCTCGCGGAGCTACTCACCGGCAGGGGGCACCATGTTCACTCTTTGATTCGTAATGCCGATCAAGAAGCTGATATCAGCGCTACCGGCGCGATGCCTGTCATCGCGGACATCGAAGCGCTCAGCGCCGAAGAACTATCCGAAATTTTTACCGGGAACGACACCATCGTGTTCTCCGCAGGTGCCGGTGCAGGAAACCCCGAGCGTACCTACTCGGTCGACCGTGACGCAGCCATCCGAACAATGGATGCCGCAGCTCATGCCGGTGTAGACCGCTATGTGATGGTTTCCTATAAGGGCGCCAGCCTTGATCATGGCGTTCCAGAAGATAACGCTTTCTTCGCCTACGCCGAATCGAAGGCCGCAGCCGACGACTACCTTCGCAAAAGCCCTCTGCAGTACACAATCCTGGGCCCAGGATCGCTATCGAGCGAACCCGCATCCGGCACGATTGATGTAGGCGACGGAGCAACCGCCGAGCATGTAGCCCGTGACAACGTGGCGCAAGTAATTGTCGAGGTTATTGACAGCGACAACACGATCGGTCACACCATCGAGTTCATGGATGGTTCAACGCCGATCGCCGACGCCGTCGCCGCTATCGCTTAGCGTGAGGGATAAATAGCGAACCAATGCCGAGCCCGATGAGGGCAACGCCGCCGACCGCTGACAGTTTCGTGATGCGGTGGGGTGAGCTTGCGAACCAATCGCGGGCGAACCCTGCCGCCAAAGCCCATGCGGTGTCGCTGACGACGGCAATGGCCATAAAGAGCATGCCGAGAGCCAGTAACTGAAGCTGCACGCTGATTGCGCCGAAACTCACGAATTGTGGCAAGACGGCAACGAAAAACACGGTCGCTTTGGGATTCGTGATTCCGACAATGAAGCCTTGGCTAAAGATCCGCCACCGTGAAAGAATTTTCGGCACGGCAGCATCCGATGTGGCGTGCGCATTGCGGTGGCGAATCGCCTGCACCCCCAAGTAGATGAGGTAGGCGGCACCCAAGTACTTCACCACGGTGAATGCGATCACCGATTGCGCGATGATGCTTCCGACACCAAAAGCCACACCAACCACCAGCACTACGCCGCCGGTGGCGTTGCCAAGTGAACTGATAATGCCACCCAGCTTGCCTAGCGACAGCGACCGGCCGATGAGAAATAGCACACTGGGCCCGGGAATCAGGATGATCGGCAGCGCGACGAGCACGAACGCGATCAGGCTGGTCGTGGGGATCATTTCTGCGGTTTCTGGATGTAGCGAGGCACGTATCGCACCATAACGCCGGCGCCGATGAGGCCGAGCATACCGACGGCTCCTGCTGCGAGTGAGAGCGAAGCCACTGCGGTGATCCCGGCAATCATGAGGGGCGATGCAGCTTGACCAATGCCTCCAGTGAATCGCCAGGCGCCGAGGAACGGTGCCGGATTGGTCTGGGGAGCAAGGTCCGCGCCTAATGTCATCAGGATGCCGCTGCCGAGTCCGTTTGCGAGCGCGAGGAACATCGCCGTAAAGATAAACCAGGCGATATTTGCGCTCACATCGTGGGTCAGCGAGAGCATGATGTGGCCGATGC
>Ga0307486_1003489_pt1 | contig 10078 bp, 16 predicted proteins | sample CBIW02metaG_FD_203663 | JGI IMG/M metagenome (GOLD analysis project Ga0307486, IMG submission 203663) | Sea-ice brine microbial communities from Beaufort Sea near Barrow, Alaska, United States - CBIW 0.2 | ecosystem: Environmental > Aquatic > Marine > Coastal | place: USA: Alaska | collected... | reverse complement strand
GCGACGACGTTGCGGTCGGTGTACAGGTCAAATCCAGTCTTACTCACACAACAACATTAGCGGCGATCACGCCAGCACTGTTTCACGAGGCACCTGAGCGCAGATCCGGTGCCGGTTAAACGAAAAACCCGACAAAAGCCGGGTGTTTTCGAGTGAGCGATACTGGGATCGAATCAGTATCAGCGCTACTGTTCAACTCCCCCGGAATGCCAGCAGTTAGCTAGGTTTTCCCTTTGATCTTGCGGATGTGCCGTGCGATCTGTTAATGTCACTGTTATCCACTGAAAGACACGAGTGGACACGAGATATTGCACGGTATTGCACGAAAGGGGGCAAAACCCATGGCCACACAATCCCAGCGACCTCCCCGCCGGAAACAGCGAGAGTCCTTCGGTGCTGTTCGCCGATTGCCCTCAGATCGAATTCAAGCCAGCTATACAGGTGAAGACGGCAAGCGCTACAACGCCCCACACACGTTCGACACCATGACCGATGCGCGCGGTTGGTTGTCGATTCAGCAAGCAAAGATCCACACCGGGACATGGAGCGCGATGGATGCCGCCCGAGCCGATGCCGGCAAGAATGCACGCTCAGCAGCTTTCGGCTCTTACGCGCTGGAATGGCTAGAGACACGCACCAACCGCCACGGAGAGCACCTACTCCCCCGAACCCGCGAAGAGTACGAACGACTGCTACGTGGCCCACTAAAGCCGCTCACCTCAGAACGCCTAGTCGCCATGACTCCCGAAATGATCCGCGCCTGGTATTCAAACCAGATCGCGACCGGAGCAAAGACACAAACGGCACGCGCTTACGGTCTACTGAAATCGGTACTCAATACCGCTGTGCAAGATGGGCGCATAGTCGCGAACCCTTGCATGATCCGTGGAGCTCAAAACGCAACGACGGGCAAACGCGTTGAGCCGCCGACACCGGCAGAGTTGCAGATCATCGTTGAGCGCATTTCACCAAAGTACAAAGCAGCCGTTGTCATTGCTGCATGGGCTGGATGCCGCTACGGGGAGCTAACAGAATTGCGACGCTCAGACATTCGTATCCTCATGGAGAACGAAACCGCAAAGACGATCGTTGTTGACATTGCGCGCGCTGTTACTCAGGTCACCGGTAAAGGTTTCATCATCGGCAAGACGAAGAGTGAAGCGGGCGTGCGTTCGATTGTTCTACCGCCCCACGTGAACAGTTTCGTTGTCGAGCATCTGAAAACGTTTGTGGCTGACTCCCCTACTGCTTTGTTATTTCCCGCATCTGATGGCGTGTCTCATCTTGCACAGTCGAGCTTTGCGAAGCATTGGTATCCAGCACGGAAAGCGGCCAAGCGGGACGATATGCCGTGGCACGCTCTACGCCATTACGGGGCCACTAGAGCCGCGCTCGCAGGTGCAACCCTCAAGGAGCTACAAGAGCGCCTAGGGCACTCAACAGTGGCCGCTGCAATGCGTTACCAGCACACCGCAGGCCGTGACGAAGAACTAGCACAAAGAATGTCAGACCTTGCCTAAAGACTTCGCGTTATAAGACGCAAAGAGCCCCCGACCGCGGTAACGGTTCGAGGGCAGTCCGAAAAACCAACAAAGGAGAAACGAACATGTCAATGATTACAGAAACCACCGAAAGCCGCACACCGGTACTCACCGCCGACAACTTCGCGGAAGCAAGCAAGGGCCTTAGGCAGCGCATTGCCAACCGAGAGCCCTCCTCTAAGGATGTCTTGCCCTGTTCGGTCGCCAACTGTGCTGGACACCGCGAGATCGAACTCCTCGAACGCTGGGGGAACCTGTGCCACGAAGTGCTGAATGTCACGATGCCCACCGACGACCTCGAAGTAGACGGAATCAATGAAGGTGAGATCAGTCTTATCCTCCGCGACGAGGGCGACGTCGTGTACTACTACTCCAACTTCGAGGGCGAAATCAGAGTCGACCAACTCGACGACTTCATCGCACAACTCAAAGCGACCGTCGCCACAGTCGAATCATTCAAGGACGCTGCCAGAATCATCGAATCCAACTAACTGACACCCCGGCCTGCGAGAGTGGGCCGGGGATCCCCCGATGTAGCTCAGTGGACAGAGCAAACGGTTTCTACCCGTTTTGCCGGGAGTTCGAATCTCCCCATCGGGACGCAACAAAGTCTAAGGAAAGTGGTTCCCTGGCAGGCAGTAAGAAAATTGGAGATCTACATGTCGGACGACGAGATCCTCGCGATGATGCGCAAGCAATTTGACGAGAACGATGCAGCATTTGCCTATTACGGACTGCTGAAGAGCCAGCGGAAACTGAACAGCGTTCTACTCGCACAATTGCGTTGCCGGCAAGGGTGCACCCTCCTAGACATCTTTCACACCCCGAAAGGGCCGGCCTTCCACATTCCGCGATATAAATTGTCGCCAGAAATCAATACGTCATCCTCTAGCGAGGACGGGAGACGCGCAAACACACAGGACGGTGACCGTCACTGGAAAGAACACGGCGGGATGCTCTACGCCGCGCACAACTTTTCGCTGAACTGCGACCACATCCGTTTCGTTCTTGAGAAGGAAGATCTACTCTTGGGAACACCCGGAAAACCAAAACGCCGTGTCCTATTGTGACTTACCCTGTATGCGTGTTAGCATCTGTGAAGCAGTGTAAATAGCTGTGTTTTTGCCCGTCATGGAATGACGAAACCGGAAGTACGCAGGGCCGCCGGGAGTCTTAAGGACTCCCATAATGTCCACGCTATCCGCCCCCGACTCACAATGGGTCACCATCGCTCTCGCTGCGGAATTCTTCGCAGTTTCAGAGAAAACGATACGCAGAAGAATCTCTGACGGTTCTATCGAAGCCCGACGCTTCGGCCCTCGCCTCATTCGCGTGAATCTGACGAGCCTCGAATCTGCAGGCCGTCCACTGCTGCTCGGCGGTGGTGCCTAATGAATGTCCTTAGCCACAGCACCACGACTGGGAATCACGAAACAGTCGAAGAACTCACCAGGTTCGCCGCGCACGCTTTTGCCGCCGCAGGGATTGAATACCGTCCCGCCCGCATGAGCAAGTTCATTCGCCGCATTCACCGTGCCGGCAATGGAGTCCGTGCAGCCATCAACCGTTACCTCGACAACGAACTAGAAGCCCACTCATGGGCAGGGTTCGAACTGTTCACGGCATCCGGCTACCCCGACCCAACAGGCGCACGCGCAGCTCAGAACGTTGACCGTCAGCGAGGTGCCCGATGAACGCCGAAGGCCGCCCCACGGATGGAGCGGCTTCCACTAATTCGGCTGACGGGCCTTTTTGTACTTCGAACTTTACACGAGATATTGACCTCTCCGCGATTTCCGAGGGTTCAGAGAACCCCCGCTACGAAGTCTATTTGGCCGGCTGGGCTGCTGGCTGGGAATCGCAGCAAGCCGAAATTGACCGCCTTAAATGGGAATGCGACCGCCTGTACTTCATTGCTCACAACAAGGGCAAAACCGGCGCAGATTTCTACGCGCACAAAACAAGTGAGTTGTGGAATAAGGCGGTCGTCCGATGAACGCACCCGTAACCTTCAATGCTTCATGGCTAATGAGGCAAGAATTCCCCCCGGTTAAATACGTCGTACCGGGAATCATCCCCGAAGGAATGACACTCCTTGTAGCGGCACCGAAGATCGGCAAGTCGTGGATGGTTCTAGGGCTTGGATTGGAACTCAGCAACGGTGGCCACGCGTTCGGCAGTATCGCTGTCGGCAAGCCACGCCCCGTTTTGTATCTCGCACTTGAGGACGGACAGCGGAGACTTCAAGATCGATTGCTGAAACTCAACCCGTCCGATGTCTCACACCGGCTTGAGTTCATCACGTCAGTTGGTGACGCAAAAGTCATCGACATCATCAGCGAGTACATGCTCCGGCATGACGGTCTAGACCCCGTTGTCATTCTCGACACTCTCGGCAAAGTCATGCCACCCGCGGCTGGCAACCAGTCTGCCTATGGTCACGACTACAAGATGCTGTCAGCTCTCAAAGCGACGAGTGACGCGGTGCCAGGTTCAAGTCTGGTGATCGTTCATCACACCAATAAGGGCGAGAAGGGCGACTTCCTCGATGCTGTCAGCGGTACTCAAGGAATCGCGGGCGCAGCGGACACAGTTCTCGTTCTAAAGCGCGATCGGCAGGATAAGGCCGCGACTCTTCAAGTGACCTCTAGGGACGCTGAGGAAGGCGAATACGCCATGGAAATGAACGATGGATCGTGGGGGCTCAAAGGTGCTGATCTGGCCGCAGCCGCACAAGCAGCACAGACGGCTAAGCAGACAGATGGTGTTGGCGATCGTATGGCTGACGTTATCGAGAAGGTTGGCGAACACCCGGAAGGCATCAAGCCGCAGGACGTGGCAGTGCTTCTCGGCATTGACTACAAGTCGGCACAGGTCTACCTATCTCGCGCATTTGAAGCGGGTCGGATAGATCGCCCACACCGGGGCCTCTACACCCCTGTTGTAAGTGTTGGTTCTGTTGGTTTCAGTACTCAAAACAACACAAACAACACAAACAACACCCCCCTAGAGGGAGTTGAATCGTGAGCCGCGCTAGTGAGGCATACGAGCGTCTAAGCATCGCAATGCTCGCGACAACCCCTAAGTGTTCTCGACTCGATTTCTTTATCGATGACGAACTCACACCCGCAGAAATCGAAGTCTGCAAAACCATCTGCAGCGACTGCTCCTTACGAGCTTTGTGCTCTGAATATGCAGAAATTGCACGCCCCAAAGCAGGCGTATGGGCAGGCAAGCAGTACCGCACCAATAAATCAAAGACAAAGGACAACTGACATGGCTATGTATCCAACCCCACCCGGCGAATCCCTAGAACCAATCGTCCAGAAGATTCGCGACGTCGAAAGGCGGGTCCAGGAACTAGCGCGACCATCGGGAACGAACATCGGTTCGTTAGTGGCTCAAGTGCAGGCTGCTCTAGCTGACCTGAGTGCCACAGTAATTGCGGAAACGGACTCATATCTGAGTTCTGGCACTGTGAACATGACGAACATCTCAGCGTCGGGTTCTGTGTCCGCAGCAAGTTTTTCTGCCAGCGGCAATGTCACTTCTTCGGGAACAGTGAGTGCAGCAACCGCGCTAAAGAGTTCGGGCGCGGCCACAACGAATCTTGGCTCCGTTCCGGGCAACAGGCAAGCCGTATGGCAAATATATGACGGCAGCAACGTTGGCCTTTATGGGTATGCCCCGTCATCAATTGAGACAAAGACAAACATCGCGCCAGTCCCCTACTCTGCTGATTCGTTCTTGCAGTGCATGGCCTACATCTACGCGTACAAAGGGCAGGTCGCCATCCGGGACGACCCCAACAACGAATACTACGACCCCGAATATGAAGTGCCTGATGAGGCTGGATACATGGCCCAACACCTCATCGCGAACGGGCTAGGACAGTTCGTCACAATGCTCGGCAATGAACCAATCGGTATTGACTACGCATCTTTTGCTGCTGTCGGTATGACTGTTATAGGCCGCGCCCACGAGCGGGAACTGGCTCAGATAAAAACCGACCTTGGCCGACTAGACACGCTCGATGCTCGCCTACTAGCACTCGGAGGCTAAACCGAAATGACCACTCAGGGACCGGACCAATGGAAAGGACAGACCATGAACGACGACAACGAGGTGCCCTGTTGAGCGACCGATCGCGGGGCGAACACCTCATGGACGTGGGAATCAAATTGCTCATGTCGACCGGGGATTCTGACAAACGAGCCCGGTACTACCAAGAAGCCATGCGGGAGGTGGACTCCACTCAGCACGCATTCTTCGTCGGCCAGATGACCAATGTACTGCTCGAAACGTTCGACAAGGTCATTCTGTCTCACCCGAATGGCGCGGAAATTCTCGCCGCTTTTCACAAGGCGTCGGATGCCACCGACTTCACCGGCATCACCGAATATTTCAACAAGAAAGATCACTGAATGATTTGCCACATTGACGACGACCATGAAAGGAGAACCCCATGACCGACCCCGACACCAACGAGGTGCCCTGTTGAGCCACAGACCATACACCGGCCCCACCTGGCCCACCAGCAAGCGCAAGAGCCACATGCGCAAACGAGGACGCGGACGCGGCCTGAGATTCACCCAAAACCAAAAAAACAAGGAGACATCATGACCATCATCAACCTCGAAAACCTCGGCGACGACCCCGAAGCAATCCGTCGCAACCGGAGGATTAACTCCATCGCCAAGACCTACACCAAGAAAGTATCCGAGGAACGCGAGCAAATCGACCAGGCACTCAAAGCCGGGCTCACCCTCAGCAACCACACACTCATCAGCGCGGGCTATGCCGACAACGCCAAAGCCGCATTCACCGAACTCCAGAAGGACAACTAACATGACCACCACCAAAAACACCCCCACCGCCGACGAACTGCACGCATCACTCGAAGCGCTCGAAGCAGAAGAGCAAGCCGAGCAAGCGCGACAGATGGCAATCATCCGTCAGGCCCAAACCGCCCGAGCACAGACAATCCTCGACGGAGCCCGCGCGCTCGAAGATCAGCTTGAGCAAAGCGGAGATGACCAGTACAAGGAAGCCATAGCGGCAGCCATACGCGGCGATCTAAACGGGGCCTACTCCGGTTTCATCGGCTACCTCGGCACCCGGGGGGCACGCGCTCAAGCCCGCCGGGAGATGCAGTCAGCTGCGGCCCTGCTCGATGTCAACCCGCACAACGCCGCCGAGCTCTCCTACCTCAAGCTCAGCTTCTCCGACTTCATCGACACGCACCTGAGCCAGGCCGTCGAAGCCCACGCGAAAGGCATTACCGACCAGTGCCTTGAGTCAGAGGTGTACGACATCGACACCGCCGCCGCCTACCTCGACCAGGGGGAGTGATGGCACACGACATCACCGACCCGGGCCCGGAAGATACATACCCGTACCTGCCCCGCCACGCCGACGGCACGATCAACACCGAGCTAGTGCCCATCGGCATTGAACGCTCAAGGCAGAGGAACGCACAAGGCCGGAAGATGGAACTCCACATCATGCCGCGACTCAGTGACGGGCGACCCATCACTGCCATTGCGCCACTCCCTGCCGGGCAAACCGAGAACGACCTACTGCCACGCAAGTAAGACCGCAGTACACGGGGCCGGTTCACACGAACCGGCCCCACCAACTCGACACACACGAGGACACTCATCAGCACAGCAACCCGCGGGACCCACTGGCTGCATGTCTCTCCCCTACCCCGAATGCGCCTCCGGGCGACTAGGCGCATATCTCTCACACCAGGCGAAACAAAGAGCCCTTCAATCCTCTATATCTCAATTAGGAGCACAGAATGACCGAAACCAAACCCCCTGAAACTCCCTCGAAACCTCAGACGCCGCGTGGCTTGAATGCTGCTGGCCGGAAGCTTTGGGATGCCGCCACGACTGAGTTCGATTGGGCCAATCATGAGTTGGCAATGCTTGAAGAGGGATGCCGTACTCGTGACCGGATCGTGCAGCTCGACGCGGCTGTCGTCACGGAAGGCCTGATGCTCGCGAGTTCCCAGGGAAGCCGCCTACATCCGGCTGTCGCAGAATCAAGGCAGCAACGTCTGGCCCTGGCCCGCCTCCTCGTGTCACTGGGCATCCCCGCGCTTGAGGGTGACGATCTCCCGGCGAGTCGTGGTGTTCGCGGTGTGTACGGGAAGGGTCGCCGCTGATGGTCGTGCGTCGTAAGTCTCGCCAGTTGGTCGCCCGGCCCGCGCACTTGGCCGCGTTCATCCCCGGCGCGGGCGTATCTGCGAAAGTTTGGGGTGACGAGCTGATGAAGTGGGCCGACGATCGCAACATCTCGGTGTTCGGATCTTTGGACGCCGCCACGGAATACCACCGCCGCAATTGGCCGGCGTCGTTGGCTCTCGCGCCGTCGATGGTCGATGAATGTATCGAGGCGCTCGAAGCTCTGGACAAGGAGGCATCTCATGGTCGTTCGTAAGCGCCGCAGTGCGTTGACCGATCACCCAGCACGCATGAACCGTTTTGAGCTCTCAGAATGGCCCCAGCCGCCGGTGGAAGGGTTCGCAGCGTGGCGTGGCGAGTATCTGGCCTACTGGCGCTATGAGAAGCACCCCGGCGGCATCTATGGCTTGCTGGGGACCATTCAGGCGGCGCGGCTACTTGTCACCACTGGCGAAGTGCGCGACCCGGAAGAGTTGGCACGCAAGAAGGCTGACCGCGCCTGGAGATGAACACCACGAGCACGGCGTGAACCTCGTGCCCACGGGACTAGCCCGCTATCTCTCTCTGGAACTCGCGTGCCCACTGACGACCCAACAAACGCGGGTCTTGGTCGGTTACGGTGATGTACTGCTTCACCTCGGGGACAGTGGAACCGCGTTCGCCTAGACCATCCCGAACATGCGCCGAACCGTAAACTGATGCATCAACCCTTGGAGTGAGCGACCGTACCGACACCAACGAAGTCATCGCGTCATCGACCGCGCCCTCACCCCGGCCAACACCGACCAGCAAACCCTCGGTGATATTCTCGCCGAACCCGGCGAATACCTTCGACGGCGAATGGATACCCAAAGCCGCCTTGAACGGCTCACGGATGAACGCCGGAACAATGTCCAGGAAGAACGTGCCGATGTTCTTAAGCAGGCTTCCTGCACCATCCAGAAGACCTTGGATCATGTTCTTTCCGAGGTCGGTGAGCATCCCCGCGAGACCCTTTACGGCGTTCCATACTTTCCCCGGCAGGCTCGTGAAGAACCCAATAATGTTGCCGATTCCATCCGAGAACATGCCCGTGGTGTTTGACCAGAAATCGGCAAACATTCCGACCGTGTTGGAAACAAAATCGCCCGCCATGCCCGCCGTGTTCGTGAAGAAATCGGCGAACATCCCCACCGTGTTGGTGAAGAAGTCTTTGAACATACCGATGCTGCTTATGAACACGGCAACCATGACCTGCCATGCGTCCTGGAAGAATGTGGTCTGTGTGGCTACCCACACGATGCCACCGACCAGGGCGGCGAGAGCGACGATGATGATGCCGATCGGGTTGGCAGACATCGCAACGTTCAGTGCCCACTGAGCAACGGAGCCCGCGAGCGTGACCGCACGGACGATGGCCATGATGCCGTTAAAGGCTGCGAGGACACCCGTCATCACGAGCCATGCACCGGCTGCGACTCCGAGCGCGAGCCCGACGCCCTTGATCAGTCCCATATTTTCGCTCACCCACGCCGACACATCACGAAAGGCCGGAATGATCGAGTCGTTCATGAAGCCGACCACGGTAGTCATGATGGGGAGCAGGAGGGCGCCGAAGGTCGCAGAGAGGTTCGTCATGCCGGTTTCGAGGATCTTCTGCTGCCCGGCGAGATCCGAGGAGGTATCCCCGAAGTTGCCTTGCTGCGTTGCGGTCTGCGCGAGGATCTCCGCTTGGGTGGCCAGGAGCTTCTGCTGTGACGTGAGCGCGCCGTTGCCGTCGTAGATCCCCATCTCCATCGCCCGAGCCTTGAGCGTGGCCTGGTTGAGAAGCACGCCGAACTGCGACATGGGTTCGCTCTCGCCTCGGAAAGCTGCACCGAGAGCGTTGATCGCGGTCTGAGAGTCGGTGTTGTTGAACGCTGCAAGGTCAGCGGCAAGCCCTGTGAACTGGTTCGCGAAAGCCGAGTTTGCATCCTCGGTCAGGCCCGCTGCGTTGCCGAAGATACCGAACGTCTTGGCAGCATTGAGAGATTCGATCTGTGAGAGCCCGAACGCTGCGCTGGCATCCTTGGAGAATGACTGGATGCTCTTGGATGACGATCCGAAGATCGCGGAGATAGCGCCGCCAGCCTCAGCAATGTCCGAGGCGTTCGTGATCGAGTCGCCCACGATCTTACCGATACCCAGCGCGGCGAACGCAGCAGCGAGTGGAGCGGCGAGAGATCCGACCGAGCCGAGTACGCCCGAGTGGATGCCCTTGCCGGCAGCACGACCGGCACCGGGGCCAGCCTTTGCGAACTCCTTAGAGAGCGAGCCCTGCAATCCCTTGGTCGATGGAACTACGTCTACGAACGCTTGATAAAGTGC
>Ga0307486_1003487_pt1 | contig 10086 bp, 10 predicted proteins | sample CBIW02metaG_FD_203663 | JGI IMG/M metagenome (GOLD analysis project Ga0307486, IMG submission 203663) | Sea-ice brine microbial communities from Beaufort Sea near Barrow, Alaska, United States - CBIW 0.2 | ecosystem: Environmental > Aquatic > Marine > Coastal | place: USA: Alaska | collected... | reverse complement strand
CCGGGAAAAATGAAACCGTCAAACTGAATCTCGCACACCGGCCGGAATCCGCCCATGGCAAGCCCAATCGCAGTGCCAACGATTCCTGATTCGGCAAGAGGAGTATCAAGCACTCGGTTCTCACCGAACTCAGCTTGGAGCCCCTCGGTTACCCGGAAAACCCCGCCGAGCGGTCCAATATCTTCCCCCATAAGCAAGACTCTGCTGTCAGCGCCAAGGGCGACACGCAATCCCTCGTTGAGGGCCTTCGCCATCGTCATCGTCTCAGTCATTAGTGACCATCCTCAAACGATGCCTCAAAATCGGCGAGCGCTTGGCGCTGCGCATCCATTACTGGGTGTGGGTCGGAATAGACATGATCGAACATGCTTGATGTGGCAGGAACCTGCAGTTCGGTGATGCGCTTGCGAATGTCGGCGGCCAGATCGTCGCCCTCGGCAGCAATCTCGTCGAAGAACGACTGGCTCGCACCGCGCCCGCGCAAGTACGCATCGAAGCGGGTGATGGGATCGCGCTGAGCCCAGAACTCGAGTTCGCTGTTGTCGCGATACTTCGACGGGTCATCGCTCGTGGTGTGGGCACCCATGCGGTAGGTGAGAGCCTCAATGAAGCGAGGTCCCTGACCGGAACGTGCGGCATCCAAATTCTCCTTGGATACAGCGAAACTAGCGAGCACGTCATTGCCATCGATCTGCACGCTCGGGATGCCGAAACCCTCGCCGCGCAAATAGAGCGGCGTGCGTGACTGGCGAGACACCGGAACTGAGATCGCCCAGTGGTTGTTCTGCAGGAAAAATACTTGGGGTGTTTGGTAGCTGGCGGCGAAGACCATTGCTTCGCTCACGTCACCCTGGCTAGTTGAGCCATCGCCGAAATAGACAATGACGGCAGCATCGGTGTCTGGATTCCCGGTGCCGGTGCGGCCATCAAGATTGAGGCCCATCGCGTAGCCAGTGGCGTGCAGAGTCTGCGATCCGATCACGAGCGTATAGAGGTGGAAGTTATTGTGGTCTTTGGGATCCCAGCCGCCGTGGCTCAGACCACGAAACATCGACAGGATCGTGATCGGGTCAACACCGTGGGTCAAAGCAACCACGTGTTCGCGATACGACGGGAAAAGGTGGTCTTGCGGCTTAGCGGCGAGGGCCGAACCCACCTGGGCCGCCTCTTGACCATGGCTAGGCACCCAGAGCGCGAGTTGGCCCTGACGTTGAAGGTTTGCCGCCTCAATATCGAAACGGCGCATCACAACCATGTGGCGATGAAACTCCTGGAGTTCGTCGTCACTGAGCTTGTCGACATAGGGAAGGTACTGTTCGCTGGCATCGCTGTGAACGAGCTTGCCCTCAGGGGAGAGCAGCTGAACCGTCGCGGCGGTATAAGGCATTCGACTAATCTAACGTGGCTTGTCGTGGTTCCGTTTCCTCTGAATGAACAACCTCTTGCGCTGCCCTTAGGAGTTTCTCCACAGATTCTTCCTCCCCAACGCTCACCCGAAGGCCCTCACCGAGCGCACGAACCACAATTCCATGGGCGCGAAATACCTCTGCAGCCCAGTCGGTTGTTGACCCGGTGGGCAGCCAGACGAAGTTTCCACTTGGGTTCGGAATGTCCCAGCCCTGAGCGTGCAGGCCCTCAACAATTCGATCACGCACGGTGACTATTCGACTCACCCGCTGCAACAATTCCTCTTCATGTTCGAGGGATGCGATGGCTGCTGTCTGGGCAATCTCTGTCACCGACAGCGGAATTGCTACCGCTCGCGCAGCATCCATCACGTATTCGGCACCAATTGCGTACCCAATACGTAGTCCTGCAAGGCCGTAAGCCTTCGAAAAGGTGCGCAGCAGTACGAGGTTCGGGTATTTGCCGATCAGCGTCTCGCCACGCACGGCGTCAGGGTCGACGACGAACTCCCGGTATGCCTCGTCGAGAACTACAAGGACGTTCTCGGGAACATCGGCCATGAACTCCCGGAATTCGGCATCCGTCACGACAGTGCTTGTCGGGTTATTGGGGCTACACACAATGATTACCCGAGTGGATGCCGTGATAGCCGCGCTGATTGCGGCTAGGTCGTGACGGTGGTCGGTGCTGTTCGCGACCCGCACGCTTGTGGCGCCGGCGGTGGACACCAACAGCGGGTAGGCCTCGAAGCTGCGCCAGGCGTAAATAACTTCGTCGCCGGGGGCCGCAGCAGCGCTGATCAGTTGCGCGAGCACAGCAACGGAGCCGGCTCCTACTTGCACGCTGTCTGCACTCACTCCGAAGCGTTCGGCCAGCCGGGTGCGCAGTTCGAGCGCTGACGCGTCGGGGTAGCGGTTGATGGTGCCCGTCGAGATTTCGGCGAGCACCGAGGGCAGCGGCTCGTAGGGATTCTCGTTTGAGGAGAGCTTGAAGGCGTCGTCGCCAGCTGGCGCACCCTGTCGGTAGGGCACAATGGCCGCAATTTCAGGCCGGAGCTGAACTCGGTTGGTGATCACTGACCCAGCCTAGAGCGGTGGAAGGTTCCACGTTGATCATTGAAGCAGGACAAGCATTTGCTGGGTAGTCCGCGTTGCGGCCGCAACGAAGCGGGGTGCATAGTTGGAACATGAGAATCCTCGTGCGCTTGCTGATCAATGCCCTTGCTTTGTGGCTAACTACGGTATTGGTTACCGGAGTCGAACTTGTTCCTTACGCCCCGGGCGGAACCCTTGAGATTGTGCTGACCTTCCTCTTGGTTGCTGCGGTCTTCGGAATCGTCAACGGTGTTCTTGGCAATCTGATCCGCATCGTCGCATTCCCTCTCTACGTTCTTACGCTTGGCTTGCTTGCGCTCGTTGTAAACGGTCTCCTCCTGCTGCTTGTCAGTTGGATCTCGAGTCTCTTCGGCTTCGGTCTCGTGGTGAACGGTTTCTGGTGGGGAGTGCTCGGCGCTCTCGTCCTGGGGCTCATTAGCTGGTTCATTGGGATTCTTGTTCGCCCGATTGTCGGCAAGCGGCGCTAAGGCAGCACCCGTTCGTAGTGGTAGTTGGTAACAGTTGCCGTGGTTGCGCCTCGCCCAAACACTGCCAGACGGTGGGCAGCGTCTTGAAGTTCGCGGCTATCTGACTGATCCATGAGCCGAGCCGTCTCGGCATATTGAGTGAGTTGGTGAGCAGGGACAGCAACTCCCTCGGGCAACGGGGTACCTCCATACGCTTGCCGTTCAACGACGAGCGCGTGCCGGTTGTCTTGCAGCCCTCCCGACGCCACCACTAGGTCGTCCGTGTGCTCGACAATGATCGCGGGCACACTGTCGGGAATCGGAATCTGGCCGGTGTTGCCGCCAACCGTGAACACCGCATAGGTGTTGAACTCGCCAGATTCCGCAAGGCGTGCCGCTGTGCCGCCTCCCTGCGAGTGCCCGGTGAAGGTGACGGGGCTTTCACTCGTGACTCCGGCTTCGCGCATGGCAGCAGCCACCACGGCAACGGATCCACCGTGCGGTCCAGCCGCATTGGAGACGTTGCTCGTTGTGTCAAAGGGCTGGGCTGTTCCTGACGCCGCGAAATCAACGGTTCCAGCGATGTACACCTCAAATCGTGGCGGTTCGCCCGGAGTTTCATACTTCTCGATTCGCACTTGCTCAGGATGCTCGGCAGAGGGTTGGGGAATGCGGCTGACGCGTTCCTGGACAGTTTTTGCTGCCATTACTGGGGCAGGCGGAGTCGTGCCGATCAGCCTGACTGGCGTCTCCTTTAGTACGCCAGCTACGCCACCCGCACGTTGAATCGACCCGGCCGATGAGGCCAATCCGATCACGCTGGCGGTGCTGAGAATGGAGACCAGCGCCGGAGGAATTCCCCACGCTCCGGCCGAGAATTCATCGACCGTCATGACCCCGTGCCGTAGTGCTAGCACGAATGCAGGATCACTCAATAGCTCATTCAACGGCCCCGCCGTGGTCTCTGCGTTGAGCAGATCTGAATTGTTGCGCGTTAGTAGATAGGCCGCTATACCGATGCCAGCGAGCATCGGCAACGCCGGAGTCGTGAACACTAGAGCTGCGGCCCACGCCGGAAAGAGGAATCCGAGAACTGCAGCAACGTTGGCGGCAACTCGACGTGTGGTGGCCTCAACAACAGCCTCACCCAGACCATAGCTCGTGGCGGCGAACCGGACACCAACGCTCAACAACTCCGCACGCTGCGCTAGTTCCTCAAGAGCGACAAGCGCGTAGTTGAGATCGTCTTCTGCCAGAGCAACCCCGGTCGGGATACCCAACGACTCCAATTGACCGATGCTGAGTCGTGCATCCACCATTCGAACGGAACCCGCGATGTCTCGAGTCATGTCCGCCGCTCGCAGCAAGCTAGCTGCGCTACCAAGCATCTCGTCTGTCGCGACGGCGAAGCTGCCCCCTCCCGAGATGACGAGCTCATCCGACACGACTGCTCATCAGGCCAAGCGCAGCCATGGTGCGCTGCTCCGCAGTGTCGATGAGGGTACGTGCTCGCGCACAATCACGGTGTAGCTCGCGCACGCCGGCGTCGAACAGCTCTTGGGCCGGACCGCGCCAGTCGACGCTCTCGTTCGGAAGCAGCGCGCGCACATAGCTGAGCCGCTCGTTGATCATGCGGAGTTGTTGGGCCTGAAACTCAAGCGCGACGCGAGCTGTCGCATCAATCGGATTGGTCACTTGTCGCCTTTCGACGGACCAACTTTCACCCAGTTGCTCTCCGCGCCACAGAAGTCAGCTGCCGCCGGGACATCCAATTGCAGAACCAGCCCTGTTGAGGAGTCGAATCTGCGACACAATGAAGTATGACCTTCGAGCCCGCTCTCTCCGACTCGACGAGATTCAAAATTTGTTTCGTGTGCACGGGCAATATCTGTCGCTCTCCGATGGCCGAAGCAATTTTCACCGAACTCGTCGCGAAGGCAGGCCTTCAGCACCGCATTTCCATTTCTTCTGCCGGAACCGGCGACTGGCACGTCGGTGAACCAGCAGACGATCGAACCATCAACGCTCTCGCAGCGCGCGGCTACAATGGGTCTGGGCATCGAGCCCGCCAGTTCGACCCCGAATGGTTCAGCAAGCTTGACCTCATCGTCGCTTTTGATCGAGGACAAGAACGAATTCTGCGCACATGGGCGCCCAGCGACCAAGACAGATCAAAAGTTCAGCCCATGTTGAGTTTCGACCGTCACCTCGCTGGGCTCATAGATGTGCCAGACCCCTACTATTCGGATGCCGCACTCTTCGACCACGTTCTCGGGATGATCGAAAGAGCCTGCGGTTCGCTATTTCGCCAGATCACACCAGGAATTATCTAGGGAGCCCCATGAGCCCGTTGCCCGTTCAGCCACTAAGCCCCCTCGATGGCCGCTATCGTCCCGCTGTTTCAGCACTGGGGGAGCACCTCTCTGAAGCGGGACTCAATCGGGCACGTGTGCACGTTGAAGTTGAGTGGCTGATCTTCCTCACCGGCAAGGGCCTGTTCGGATCAAGCCCGCTCGCCGCGGACCACATCGCCGCGCTGCGCACCTTCGCGACCGACTTCGGCCAAGAACAGATCGATGAACTCGCTCGCCTCGAGGCCACCACTCGCCACGACGTCAAAGCGGTCGAGTACCTGGTGCGTGCCAAACTCGACGAGCTCGGACTCAACTCGATCGCCGAACTCACCCACTTTGCGGCAACCAGCGAAGACGTCAATAACCTGTCGTACGCGCTGACGATCTCGGATGCCGTGCGCGAAGTCTGGCTCCCTAAATTCCGCGAGGTGTTGGGGGCGTTGCGTGCGCAGTCCGAACTTATGCGCGACAACGCTATGCTCGCCCACACTCACGGCCAGCCGGCCACACCCACGACAATGGGCAAAGAGTTCGCCGTTTTCGTGTACCGCCTCGACCGCATCCTTACTCGCATTGAGTCGATCAGCTACCTCGGCAAGTTCAGTGGTGCCACCGGTACTTTTGCAGCGCACCTCGCCGCGGACCCCGACCAGAACTGGCCTGCGCTGTCGAAGGAGTTCGTGGAGTCGCTCGGACTCGACTGGAACCCGTTGACCACTCAGATTGAATCGCACGACTGGCAAGTGGAGCTCTACCAGACCACAAGCCACGCGAACCGGGTGCTGCACAACCTCTGCACCGACGTGTGGACGTACATTTCGATGGGCTACTTCCGCCAGATTCCGCAGGCGGGTGCTACCGGTTCCTCAACGATGCCGCACAAGATCAACCCGATCCGGTTCGAGAATGCCGAAGCAAACCTTGAGCTCTCCAGTGCACTTCTTGAGTCGCTCGCCCAAACACTTGTGACTTCACGCCTGCAGCGGGACCTCACAGATTCCACCACTCAACGCAATGTTGGCGTCGCCTTCGGTCACTCGCTGCTCGCTCTCGACAACATCGAGCGCGGTCTTCGCGAAATCGCCCTCAATCCTGTCGCTCTCGACGCTGACCTCGATAGCAACTGGGAAATCCTGGGCGAGGCCATCCAGACGGTGATTCGTGCAGAAGTCACTGCCGGTCGCAGCACGATCAGCGATCCATACGCGATCCTCAAGGAACTCACGCGCGGCAAGCGCATCAACGCCTCCGACCTCAGCGAATTTATTGCTGGTCTCGACATTGGTGCGGAGGCCAAGGCCCGCCTTCAGGCGCTCACCCCGGCAACGTATGTTGGGCTTGCTAGCTCGCTCGTCGACTACCTCGGTGAGAGCAAGTAGCTTTCGTTCTGCACAAGAGCCCCGCACCAGCGATGTACTTGCCCGACTCACGTCGGCCGAAGCGAGCCCCGCTGGTGCGTCGATCCCCCTACGGAAATTCAGGAAATTTCGTTAGGTCTGGGGATCCGGATTCGGAGAACCCGGTCAATTCCGCCTGTCACGGGCACCACCGCAAAAATTTTTCCTGAATTTCCGTTGTTGCCGGCTGCGGAATGGGCGCTGAACGGGCACGGCACGGGCAAGAGCACCAGCAGGGGCAGGGCTGGCTCGTTTTGACGCCATCAGGAGCTCAGCGTGAAGACCCAAGGAGTTCCGCTTGACGCGGTGAGGAGGTCAGTTAGTGCTTGGCTTCGCGGTCCTGCTCATCCATATCAAGCAGTTCGTCTTTGTCGGGGCGCACTGCCAAAACGAGCATCGCGATGACGACGAGCGAGACGATGAAGGCGATTCCGGCAAAGATGAGTCCAAGCATCCAGTCGCGGGTCGACATGAAGACGACGAGTCCTGTGAACACCGCAAAAATCGCAGAAAGTCCGAGAATCTCTGCTGGGCGCGTACGGTCACGCTTGTCTGGGGAAACCACTAGTCCTCTTTCTGTTGCACGGCCGCGGCGGCCGCGGCGTGCTCGCTTCTGCTCCATTTGAGCGAGAGTGCGGCAATCACTAAATACACTCCAAGAATGACCCAATAGGCTCCGAGAAGCCCGACTACGACGATGGATGCCGTCAGCTCACGGTCAACCCCGTCTGGTCCCGAATACGGCTGGCTGAATCCCGGCGGCACAAGCAAGACGACGAGCGCGAGCAGTGCCGTGAGCGCGCCCGCAAACACCCAGTCCCGTGATGATGCGTCGCGGCCACGGCTGCGCAGGCCGAGATAGAACTCGATGAAGCCGGTGATCGCAGCGAAGGCGGTCAGCAAGAAAATGAAATACGCCTGTCCGCCGCCGGTTGCGACAAACGCTGCCACGGCAGTAGCCAGGGTCACAGCGCCCTGAGTGATCGATAAGCCGCGTGCGATGCCGCGGTGAGGCGAGAGCACACTGGCCGTGAGGATGATGGCGCCCGACACGAGCGTGAAACTCGCCAGCGCCACAAGCCCGAGGCGTGCGGAGTGGTCTGCCGAGAAGGTGATGACAATTGCCAAGGCAAGGGCGGGTATAGCGCGGGCTAGCGGCACATACCACGCAGTGGATGCCGGTAGCGGCTCAGCGTGAGCACTCGTCAACCTATCGCCTTCTTTCTGAACAAGCGGTTGGCTCTAGTCTAAACCGCTTGGCGGGATTAGGAGCCCGGTGGAAGGTCGACGAAGCGCGAGAAGTGACCGTGGAAGCCCACGGTGACGGTACGCGTTGGTCCGTTACGGTGCTTGGCAATGATGAGGTCGGCTTCACCGGCACGGGGGCTGTCTGCTTCATACGCACTTTCGCGGTGAAGCAGGATCACCATGTCGGCGTCTTGCTCGAGCGATCCCGATTCACGAAGGTCGGAGAGGGCGGGCTTCTTGTCTGCCCGCTGTTCCGGACCACGGTTCAGCTGCGAGATTGCTATAACAGGAACTTCGAGTTCCTTAGCGAGCAGCTTGAGTGCTCGCGAGAATTCGCTGACCTCTTGCTGTCGCGATTCAACTTTCTTGCCGCTGGTCATCAGCTGCAGGTAGTCGATGATGACCATGCGCAGTCCGACCTTTTGCTTGAGTCGACGGCACTTGGCGCGAATCTCAACCAGAGTCATGTTTGGGCTGTCATCAATGTAGAGCGGAGCATCATTGATGCGGCCGCGCGTCTGCGCGATCGTGGTCCAGTCGTTCGCGTGAACCGTTCCTTTACGCATGTGTTGCAGCGGAACGCTCGCCTCTGCGGAGAGCAGTCGCATCGCGATCTCACTTCGGCCCATTTCTAGCGAGAAGACGATGGATGGCAAATCATGCTTGATGGATGCCGAGCGAGCAAAGTCCAAACCGAGCGTCGACTTACCGATAGCAGGTCGCGCGGCCAAGATGATGAGCTGACCTGGGTGTAATCCGTTGGTGAGTTCATCGAGCTCGGCAAATCCGGTCGGAACTCCAATCATCTGTCCGTCGCGGCCGCGAGCTGCTTCGATCTCGTCGATGGCGCTTTCAACGGCAGTTGTGAGGGGAACGTAATCTTCAGTCTCGACCCCGCCAGTCACGGAGTAAATTTCTGCCTGAGCGTTGTTTACGAGGTCAACGACTTCGCCCTCACTGGCATACCCCATCTGAACGATTCGGGTGCCTGCCTCAACGAGGCGACGCAGCACAGCTTTTTCCGTGACGATGTTGGCGTAGAAACCGGCGTTCGCCGCAGTGGGCACGAGACCGGTAAGGGTGTGAAGGTACTCGACTCCACCCGCCCGGGAAATTTCACCGGTCTTCGTCAGTTCGTCGGTGACGGCGATAACGTCAGTTGGTTCACCGTGCGAGTAGAGGGTGAGCACAGCGTTGAAGATCGTCTCGTGCTTAGGAACGTAGAAGTCCCCACCGCGCACAGTTTCGATAACGTCTGCCACTGCATCTTTGCTCAGCAGCATTCCGCCGATCGCGCTCTGCTCCGCGAGAAGGTCGTGAGGAGGTACGCGATCACCCCGCGAGCTTCCGCGTGATTCGCCCGACTGACGTTCGTCACCGGCGAGACCCAAGTGCGCTATCGACATACTTCTCCTCCTAGTGGGGCTGTCCTATTTATAGGCGCAACCCCCGACACTCGGGCAGGTTCCTCGGCGGGTCCCATGTTAAGGCTGCTTCACCATACGAACCAGAATCAACCACCCACAACTGGGGCTGTGGATAGGCCTGTGTATAACTCGCACGAAACGCCGGAAGCTTTGTGAAGAAACTGTGGAAACACCTGTGGAAACTAACGCTCATTTTCCCTAAAAGAAGTGCCTGACCTGCGTTTTTATGATTCACACACAGTGTGTAGAAACATGTCTAAAGTCAGGCTTGAGGGTTTGTAGCTTTCTGAAATCCTGTGCACAAATGACTTGACAAATGGCTTAAAAATACGAGGACGACGAGCCAAATGGCTCGCCGTCCTCGTTGTAAATCAGTTACTTGCTAGCAACAACCTGAATGGTGATCGTCGCAACGATGTCGTCACGGAGACGAATCGTAGCTTCATGATCGCCAACAACCTTGATGGGGCTAGTGATCTCGATCTTGCGCTTGTCGATCTCGCCAAGTCCAGCGGCGGTGACAGCCTCTGCCACGTGGGCGGGCTTAACCGAACCGAACAGACGTCCACCCTGACCAGCGGTCACGGTGAGCTTGACCTTGGTTGCCTGGAGGCGAGCCTTCAGGTCCTGGGCTTCTTCGAGAGTGGCGTGCTCGCGTGAAACGCGTGCAGCCTTGATGGACTCGACCTGCT
>Ga0307486_1003486_pt1 | contig 10092 bp, 8 predicted proteins | sample CBIW02metaG_FD_203663 | JGI IMG/M metagenome (GOLD analysis project Ga0307486, IMG submission 203663) | Sea-ice brine microbial communities from Beaufort Sea near Barrow, Alaska, United States - CBIW 0.2 | ecosystem: Environmental > Aquatic > Marine > Coastal | place: USA: Alaska | collected... | reverse complement strand
CAGCCCAAGAACTTTTAGAAAGAGGTCAAACGTGTCGGTGTCCATTAAGCCGCTCGAGGATCGCATTGTTATCAAGCAGGTAGATGCAGAACAGACCACCGCGTCTGGGCTTGTCATTCCTGACACTGCGAAAGAGAAGCCCCAGGAGGGCGAAGTAGTCGCCGTAGGTCCCGGTCGTATCGACGACAACGGAAACCGTGTGCCGCTCGACATCGCCGTAGGTGACAAGGTCATCTACTCCAAGTACGGCGGAACCGAAGTGAAGTATGGCGGAGACGACCTGCTCGTACTGTCAGCTCGCGACGTGCTCGCTGTGGTTGTTCGCTAAGGCGCGAATAAATACATCTTCGCTGAACGTTACTGTTCGGTATCATGAAAGCCCGAGGCCGTGGTCTTGGGCTTTTGTGCTTTCTGGATGTCGTGTGAGTCAGCGCCACAGCCCTAAGCTTGAGAGGTGACCACGACTTCTCACGCGACTGACCGCGTATCGCCTAGCGGCCTCGGTTTTGCCGTGTCCGCCTACGTCTTGTGGGGCGCGATGCCTATCGTGTTCTTTTCGCTCAAGGAGTCGGGCGCGATCGAGATCGTCGCCTGGCGCATCGTCTTGTCGCTGGTGTTTTGTGCGGCTCTTCTGCTGGCTACTCGCGGTTATGTTCGGGTATTGGCTATCATCCGTGATCGAAGAACCTTCTGGAGTCTCGGCCTCGCGGGAGCGCTCGTCGTCGTCAACTGGCTGATCTACGTCTACGCAAGCCTCAATGGGCACATTGTTGAAGCGTCGCTTGGCTACTTCACTAACCCGATCGTCACGGTGTTGCTCGGCGTGATTATTTTGCGGGAGCGTCTGCGTCCTCTGCAGTGGCTTGCCCTCGGTATCAGTGCGCTTGCCGTTCTCGTGCTTGCTATCGGTTACGGCAGTTTTCCGTGGATCGCACTGGGGCTTGCTTTCAGTTTTGGTCTTTATGGACTCGTCAAGAAGAGCGTCGGGCCGAAAGCGGATGCGCTGGGTGGCCTAGCCATTGAGACAGCATTTTTGACGCCCATCGCGATTGTTGTTCTGCTTGTGTTGAGCACCAATGGCACCCTCACCGTGGGCACCGTGGGTACCGGCCACACGGTGTTAACCCTGTGCTTGGGTGGGATTACCGCTATTCCTCTGATCCTGTTTGCCGCCGCAGCCCGTCGTCTGCCGCTCACGTATATGGGCCTTGCGCAGTATTTGGCACCGATCTTGCAGTTGGTCGTTGGTGTCTTCATTTTCCAGGAGGCGATGCCGCCAGAGCGCTGGTTGGGCTTTGCCATTGTGTGGGTGGCGCTGGCTATCCTCACATTTGACCTGTTCCGCCACTCTTCTCGCACTCGGTTAGGTTCACCCGCTGAAGCTCCCGGCGCTCCGTAATATTCCTGCGAAAGTTTGTTGTCGACCGACGACCCCGGTGCCGAGAGAGGCAAATCAATGACGAGGTTTCGCGAGGCTCACCGTCTGGTTGTTGCGGCATCAGTTGTCGTCGCTCTTGCGGCGTGCAGTTCACCCGGCCTGACAGCGACACCGTCTTCCCCTTCCGCAGTGTCGCCGCGTTCCTCTCCGACGGTGACTCCAGCGGGCGACGGAGTGCTGCGCGTGGGCACTATCTTTCCGACGAGCGGAGCATTCGCCTTCCTCGCTGCCGCGCAAGCGGCTGGCGTTGCTGCCGCTATCACAGAGATTAATGCTGCTGGTGGGGTGAACGGTGAGCCGATTGTGCTTGTGGCCGTTGATTCTGGCGAAGCAAACACGACCACGCTGGAGGCGTCGTTTAATACGTTGGTGTCGAAGAGGGTTGATGTGGTGATTGGGCCATCCTCCTCAGCTCTCGCCCAGCGGACCATTCCGCTGGCAATTGATGCCAAGATTCCCGTCGTATCCCCTGCGGCAACCTTCTCGACACTCACCGACGTTTTTGATGATGGCTATTTTTTCCGTACTATTCCTGCCTACGATCAGCAGGGGTATGCCCTTGCGGAGGCATTGGCGGGCGGGGACGTGAGGCAGCGTATTGCCTACGTCTACGTCGATGACGCTCAGGGCACCGCTCTTCATGACACGTTTGTCGCGGCGCTCGCCGAGTACGACAGCAAGCTTGTCGCCGACGAAGTTTTTTCTGGCTCGACGACCAACTTCGATTCGTCTATTGCCAACCTCATGTCAGCACGCCCCGATGTCGTCGTCGTTGGAGCAACATTTGACTCAGTTAAAGCGTCAAACGCGGCCATCGGCGCGCTAGTGGGCGCGGGCTACGGTGCTTCACACTTGTGGCTCACTTCGCTCAACACCGGTGACTACTCGCAGTCATTTCCTCATGGCACGCTCACGGGCGTGCGCGGCGTGATTGAGGGTGCACCGCCATCGAACGATTTCATCGCCGCGCTCAAGGCGACTGACTCGAGCCTGTCTAGTTATCGTTACTCGATGGAAGCGTATGACGCAACGATGCTGGCCGCACTGGCGGCGATCGTCGCAAAAGATGACGCGGGTGAGGCGATTGCAGGATCGCTCTATGACGTCTCCAAGGGTGGCGTGAAATGCCTGAGTTTCGCTGAATGTATTGATGTGCTGAAGACCAATAATGACATTGACTATGACGGTGTCTCTGGCACGGTCAATTTCACTCCCGGTGGCGATATTGAGCCCGGATACTGGGGCTACTACACCTACGATGAAGAAAATAAGTTCGTGTTCACCAGCGGAACAATCGTTGGCTAGAACGGGTGCCGCCCCGGATTGGGGGCACTATTTCGCTGTCAGTTTGGTGCCACTGAGTTCGTGTTTTGCAGTTTGCCCACTACCGTAACAATGCCGTATTTTGTTGTGAACGGCAGATAGGAGCGACTGGGATGACATCCATACCCGTTGCATCGCGCGTGTCGCTGAGAACCCGACGTGGGTTCACGGCAGTTGCGGGCGTGCTAGCCGCGGTACTTGTGCTGAGCGGATGCTCGGCCGAACAGGTCCCCAAAGAAACGCCCATCCCTCAAGACTTGACGCTCACCGTAGGTGCACTCGTACCCCAGTCAGGTTCACTCGACAAGTTCGGCCCGGCCGTTTCCGCAGCCATTGCGCTCGCGGCCCAAGACGTCAACGATGCCAAAGCTAACCTCACGGTCAACGTCGAGACACGTGACTCCGGGGACTCCACCGGCACCACAGCAGAGGACGCCGTCACTGAGTTGCTTGCTGCCCAAGCCACCGTAATTATTGGTGGTCTCTCGAACGGAGTTTCAAAAAAAGTGGTCGACAAGATCACTGGCGCCGGTGCCGTCGAGATTTCACCAGCGAATGATTCGCCTGACTTCTCCAACTACGACGACCGCATGCTGTATTGGCGCACGTCGCCGTCATGTGCACTCGAAGGTTCCGCACTGGGTGCTGAGATGGCGGACCGAGTAGACGCCTCGATCGCGATCCTTTCGGAGGACGTGCTGTGCGGTCCGCTTCTTCCTCGGGCAGTGAGCGAGACCTTCCAGCGTGGTGGTGGCAAAGTGATCGTCGAAGAGCGTATCGACGAGAAGGCGACTGGCCTTGACGACCAGATCGCTGAGGCGATTGCTGCGAAGCCGGATGCCGTCGCCATTCTCGGTTCGACGCAAGCAGAGAAGATTGCCGCGGCTTTCATTGCCGCCGGTTACTCAGGTGACCAGCTGTTCTTTAGCGGTCTCTCGTTGGGGGAGCGGGGCTCAGGTTTTGCTGCGGGGAGCCTCACCGGCTCAATCGTCACGCATCCAGGGCTCGATGTCTCCACGATTTCGGACTTCACTGATCGACTTCTGGAGATCAATCCGAGCCTCAAAGACTTCAGCTACGCAGCAGAAAGCTATGACGCTGTAATCTTGGCGAGCCTCGCTGCACTCGCCTCGCAGAAGATCACGGGCGAAGCAATCTCAAGCAAGCTCCAAGAAGTCTCCGGTGGCGCAGGCGACGGCGAAGTCGCGACCACGTTTGCGGATGCGGCCAAGATTATTCTTGCTGGCGACACCGTAGATTACGACGGTGTTTCAGGCCCGATAACCCTCAGTGACAACGGCGATCCTCAGGGCGCCATCATTGGGATTTACCAGTACGGTAGCGACAACGTGTACACCCGCATTAACTGAGTAACATCTGCGTTTCTGAAGAGTCTAGGTATGGTAACGATTGCCAAGAGTGTTACAAGGCTGTAGTACAGACGTATTGTGCGGACGTCCCGGATGGGCATAGCTTGACAGTGTGGTGACAACGCAGTGCCACATCTGATTCCTGAACATATTCGAAACGCAAGGAGCAACATGAGCGTATTCGCGAAGGCTACGGCCTCCCCATCACGGTCCAAGCGGACCCTGTTGAGCAGTCTCGCCATTGTCGGTGCAAGTGCACTGGTGCTGGCGGGTTGTGCAACTGACGGAGGGGGCACTCCCTCTGGCGACGGTGGTGGCGACCTCTCACTGAAGCTGGGAACGGCGCTGCCGGTAACCGGTAACCTCGCATTCCTCGGCCCGCCCGAGATCGCAGCTACCGAGTACGCGGCATTACAGATTAACGAAGCCAATGCGGGCATCCAGATCGAGCTAATCCAGGGTGACTCCGGTGACCTCGATAACAAGGCATACGAGACTGAGATTCCTCGTCTGCTCAACGAAGATGTTTCCGCAATTCTTGGTGCAGCATCGTCGGGTGTTTCGCTTCAGTTCATTGACCAGGTTGTTGGCGCAGGAGTAATCCAGTTCTCGCCGGCAAACACTTCGGCCGCATTCACGGACTACGACGACAAAGGACTGTACTTCCGTACCGCTCCTTCCGACGTGCTCCAGGGTGAGGTTCTGGGAAACCTGATCGCTGCTGACGGTAACGAGACTCTCGGAATGATCGTTCTCAACGACTCCTACGGAACCGGCCTTGCCAAGTACACGCAGGAAGCATTCGAAGCAGCCGGTGGTGAAGTTGTTTCACAGCCCACTTACAACACCGGTGACACCACGTTCGACGCTCAGATCTCAGAGGTTCTCGCTTCTGACCCTGATGCGATCGCACTGATCACCTTTGAAGAAGTTAAAACCATGCTTCCGAGCATTGTGAGCAGCTTCCCCGCAGATAAGCTCTACTTCGTAGACGGTAACCTTGCCAACTTCGGTGACGATTTTGCACCGGGCACCCTCACGGGCGCCAAGGGCACCCTGCCCGGCCTCAGCGTAGACACGATTGCGGACTTCACGACCGCACTCAACGACTTCTACGTTGGTTCTGGACAGCCTGAGCTTGAAGAGTTCAGCTACGCAGCAGAGTCCTACGACGCGGTAGTCTTGCTCGCTCTCGCATCGCTTGCAGCAGGGTCAACCGATCCCGTAGCAATCGCCGAGAAGCTGCAAGAAGTATCGGGTGGTTCGGGCAACGGCGAGAAGTGCACCACCTTCGCCGACTGTGCAGACATCATCAACGGTGGCAACGTAGCTGACTACGAGGGCATCTCTGGTCCGATTTCGTTCAACGAGCTCGGTGACCCCACAGAGGCTCAGATCGGCGTCTACCAGTTCGGTGACGACAACACCTACAGCGCGTACGAGGGCTAGTAGGCCTCGGTCCCGCTAAGAGAAAGGCCCCAACCCGTCAAGGTTGGGGCCTTTTTCGCGCGTCCACGAGGCATTGGCGAGTGCTGAAGGGGTTTCACGGAGTGGGGGGCGTTCCGGGGGAACCTGAAACAGCGTCAGGTGCCCGCCTCAGCGGTCGATGGTGACGTTGGTGAGCTCGGAATGCCTGAGAGGTGCTGAGGGCGCTCACAGCGGCACACAGCGCCGGGGCGACGCCAGAAACTTCCGACGCCCGTGGTGTAAAACCTGATTCGAGTGACGTGAGGGGGTTCCATCACCCGCACGCTTCGCCGCGGTCACTGCCCCCGTTAAACCACAAATACCCCGCCCGACGAATCCGAGCGGGGCATCTGGACGCGGTCGATTAGGTGCCGAGGGTACCGAGATACAGCCCGATGACCTTGGGGTCGTTCAGGAGTTCGCGTCCGGAGCCTTCGTAGGCATCCGTACCCTGATCGAGAACGTAGCCGCGGTCACAGATCTGCAGACAGCGTCGCGCGTTCTGCTCAACCATGATCGTGGTCACGCCAGCCTTGTTGATCTCCGAAACACGAATGAATGCTTCGTCTTGCTTTACCGGAGACAACCCAGCGGATGGTTCGTCGAGCAGCAGCACTTGCGGGTCCATCATGAGTGCGCGAGACATCGCAACCATTTGACGTTCACCGCCAGACAACGATCCAGCGCGCTGTTTGAGGCGCGCCTTGAGTTCGCTGAAGATGCCGACAACGAAGTCGAGGCGCTCGTCATAGATTTTGGGGTTCTGGTACAGCCCCATTTGCAGATTCTCTTCGATCGTCAGGCTCGGGAACACGTTGTTGTTCTGAGGAACAAAACCAACACCGCGCGCGACGAGCTTGTTGGCTTTGAGCCCCGTGATGTCAGCGCCATTCAGCGTGATCGAACCGCCGCGTACCTCTACTTGACCAAAGATGGCCTTGAGAAGTGTCGATTTGCCCGCACCGTTGGGCCCAATGATTCCGATGAGCTCACCCGGGTTTGCGACGAGATTGCAATCGTTCAGAATGTCGACGCCGGGAAGGTAACCCGCGGTCAAGTCCTTAACGTGGACAACCGCATTCTCGGTAGGAATTGCATTCACTTGCGGGGCCCCTTGCGCTTAGCGATAGTGGCGTCGAGTTCTTTGACCTCGGCGGCCAGGTCGATCGCGGCTGTGTTCAGGTCGCCCTCGATGCGACCGGTGACAACACCAAGGTCCACATCTTGGTGCGAGCCAAGGTAGGCGTCGATCACGGCCTGGTTGTTCATAACTTCGTCGGGCGGACCTTCGGCCACTACCTCACCTTCGGCCATCACAATCACCCAGTCGGCGATGTGGCGAACCATGTGCATGTCGTGCTCGACGAAGAGCACCGTCATGCCCTCTTCCTTCAAGTCGAGGATGTGGTCGAGCAGCGACTCCGTGAGCGCCGGGTTGACGCCTGCCATCGGCTCATCGAGCATGACGAGCGTTGGCTCGCTCATGAGTGCTCGCGCCATTTCGAGCAACTTGCGCTGTCCGCCAGAGAGGCTGGCAGCGAAGTCTGACGACTTGGCATCGAGCTTGAACTTCTTGAGCAGAACCTCGGCGCGTGCCTCGATCTCGGCCTCTTGCTTGCGCCAGAGCCTCGGGATCATGCCGCGGAAGATGTTCTCCCCGATCTGATCCTTGGCCCCCAGCTTCATGTTCTCAAGAACGGTCAAAAGCCCGAGAGCCTTCGTGAGTTGGAATGTACGCACTTGACCGAGTCTGGCCACTTTGTGAGCGCCCATTCCCGCAAGCGCGTGGCCATCGAACGTCCACGTGCCTTCGTCTGGTTTGTCGAATCCGGTCAGAAGGTTGAACAGAGTTGTCTTGCCAGCACCGTTGGGACCAATCAGAGCGGTGATTGCGTTGCGGGGGATCTCAATGTGGTCAACGTTGACCGCGGTGAGACCACCGAACGTGCGACGAACCCCGTCAGCAATGATGATCGGGTCGACTTTGGCAACTCCGGGGGCGATATCGCCCCTGTGGAGTCCTGTCGTCTTTGCGCGTTGCACCGGTGCAGCCGGTGTGTCTTTATTTGACAAAGGTCAGCTCCTTCTTATTGCCGAGGATGCCCTGTGGTCGATAGATCACGAGCAACATCAGCGCCACACCTACGAGGATGAAACGCACCGTCTGCGACTGTGTAGTGGTCATGAACGGCAGTACACCGATGTTGACCAGGCCGGGAAGCAGGTTGCTCAGCAGCACTTGAACGCCCCAGAAAATCACCGAACCGATGACGGGTCCGAAGATTGTCGCGGCACCACCGAGCAGCAGAGCGGTGTACACGAAGAACGTTAGTGACGTCACGTACACCCCGGGGTTCACTGATGCGGGAAGTGCATAGACGATGCCACCAAGGGCGCCGAATACACCACCGAGCATGAGCGATTGCAGCTTGTACGAGAACACGTTCTTTCCGAGGGCACGAACGGCATCCTCGTCTTCACGGATTCCCTTGATGACACGACCCCAGGGGCTGCGCATGACAGACCACAGGATGAGCATCGCAATGGCGAGAATCACGATGCCGAAGATGCGAACCCACCAACCGTTCTCGTTGTACACCCAGGGGCCGAAGCCATAGGTGCCATCGGGGATCGGGTTGAACGCACGGAAGCTGTCGTGATAGCCGCTCAGTCCATCGGCAGAGCCGGTGTACTTGTCGAATGTTGTCGTCAGGAACAAGAGCCGCACAACCTCAGCGGCCGCGATCGTCACGATTGCCAGGTAGTCACCGCGCAGCCGCAGAGTAGGAATACCCAGGATGAGCGCGAAGATGAGCGAGCCACCGACACCGACGAGCATGCCACCCCACCATGGGAAACCGAAGGTAAGGATTGAGATCGCATAACCATAGGCGCCGATCGCCATGAAGGCGGCGATACCCATGTTGAGCAAACCGGTGAAACCGAAGTGCAGTGCAAGACCGAGCGCCGCGAGGGCGTATCCGATCGTCGCGGGTGCAATCAGCGATGACGCGGTGTTGGAGAGAATTTGCAGTATATCCATGAGCGGCTCCTAACCTATTCTCTCTTTGCGACCGAGGATGCCCTGCGGTCTGAACAACAAGATGACGATGAGGACGACCAGCGCACCCACATACTTCAGGTCGGAAGGAATGAAGAGGCTTGACGTCTCAACGAGGATTCCGACGATGATCGAGCCAACCAGAGCACCGAATGCGGTTCCCAGACCACCCAAGGTAACGGCGGCGAACACGAGCAGCAGGATCTGAGCACCCATGTCCCAACGAATGCCGGGGCGGAAGTAGGCCCACAGCACACCGGCAAGGCCGGCCATTGCTGCGGCCAGAATCCAGACAACCCGAACTACCTGGTCAACATCGATTCCGGATGCGGCCGCCAACGACGGGTTGTCGGAGACGGCGCGAGTTGCCTTGCCAATCTTGGTTTTCACAAGCCACCACGCAAACATCACGATAACAACGATGCTCACAACCATGCTGATCATGTTGGTCTGGCTGAGCGACACCGATCCAAAGAGTGGAATATTGGGGGAGTTGGAGCCAGGTAGCTGTTCTGTTCCTCCACCGCGGAAGTACTGGAATGTGTAGCGAAGCGCCAGGGACAGACCGATCGATACGATCATGAGCTGAACGATGCCCACACCCTTTTTGCGCAGCGGTTTCCACAACCCGGCATCGAGTGCCCACCCGAAGCCGGCACTAAGGAGTACAGCAATCGGTATCGCAAGGAGGATCGGCCAGCCGAGGTCGACCGACACAATGAGCGCCATCACCGCCCCAAAGGTCACCATCTCGGCGTGAGCGAAGTTGGAAAGCCCGGTGGTGCCGTAGACGAGCGAGATACCGATAGCGGCAAGCCCAAGCATGAGCCCGAAGTTGAGGCCATTGACGAGGCGTTCGACGAGTTGGTCGAAGAAGCTGACAACGTTTCGTTCACCACGACCGATAAAGAAGTTCACCACGGTCGATCCACTCGGACCGATCATGGCTTCTTTGACGTTGGGGGTGTCGTCATCGCCGACTTCGTCAATCACTGCGATGCCGTCTGGCAGTGTCGACTCGTCGAGCGTGACGCTGAACTCGTCACCGTCTGGCACGCCAACTTTCCATTGGCCGTCGGCATCCGTTTCAACTTCAACGTCGTAGCCGCCTCCAGAAATGGTGAGAAGTACACCTTCTAGTGGCACGCTTTCGAGCTTCACGTTGCCGATGATGCTGTTGTCGTATTTATCGACGTTAACTTCGTCAGCCATGGCAGGCATCGACATGAGAGAAAACGCGGCGGAGAGGGCGACAATGAGCGCTACTAGCACTCCTCGTCTATTTTTCCGTCGCGTGCGGCGATATTCCGCTGTGTTCACAGGACCTCCAGAAAGGGACCCAGCCGGAATCAAGAATCCCGCGGGTTCTGATGTGTCGACGGCATTGACGACACCGGCCGATTGCGCCCGACATACAACTGCGTGTCGGGTAC
>Ga0307486_1003485_pt1 | contig 10100 bp, 4 predicted proteins | sample CBIW02metaG_FD_203663 | JGI IMG/M metagenome (GOLD analysis project Ga0307486, IMG submission 203663) | Sea-ice brine microbial communities from Beaufort Sea near Barrow, Alaska, United States - CBIW 0.2 | ecosystem: Environmental > Aquatic > Marine > Coastal | place: USA: Alaska | collected... | reverse complement strand
CCCACACAACGCCACCGACTGAACAACCTGGTCAAAATCGCCTGCGACGCGGATGCCCGTAGCCGTTGCCGGCAAAATCTCTCCAATGAGACGAGCGAGACGGCCAAGCGTCATCGCCTCAGGCAGCCTTCCTGTGCGCCCGATGCCGCGATCAGGAGTTTCACCAACAACGATCGGGGCAATGTCAGTGAGGCCCAATCGTGCAGCAAAGCGGCCAGAAGTTCCGGTTTCGACAACATCCGCATTGGTGTGCGCAGCGAGGAGTGCACATTCGGCTCGCACCAACTTCGTCAATACAGCGCCCTTGTATCGGTCGCTCGCAATGGACGTGACTCCGCGAAGAAGTAGGGGGTGGTGGGTGATGAGCATGTCTGCGCCATCGTCGATGGCTTCGTGCACTGTGTCGAGCACAGCATCTACGGCCAATGAGATCCGAGAGACGGGCGCATCTAGATCACCAGCGACAAGCCCTACGGCGTCCCACGACTCGGCGCCTGAGGACGGCCAGAGCTTCTCGGTTGCGGCGATAACGTCGGCGACAGTAGTAGACACGCGCCCAGTCTATGCGGGGCGCGCAGCGCGTTCGGTGCTGCCAGCCTCTTGGCGACGGATCGCAGGGATGCCGGCCACAATCGGCGTGAGCAGCCCAAGAACAAGTGCAACGAGCACTCCGAGGTCGGTCGCTGCAAGTTCAGAACCGAGATCGACGCCAAGCGCCGCAAATCCATAACCCTGCCATGACAGCCAGCCGATGGTTGCACTAGTCAACGCGAATCCGATGGCGGAAATTAGAACGAATGCGCTGAGGTTGACCCAGCGAACATCCGGGTAGATTCCGCCACGCTTTGTGAGCGCTGGGCCGTCAAGCCGACGCGTGCGAATCATTGTCTCGGCAGCAAAGATGCCAGCCCACGCTGCTGTGGGAACCGCGATGGTTGTCGCGACATCGCGGAAGAGCTCGTTTATGCCTCCGTTGACGCCGAACGCGAACAGAACCGCTAGAGCACCCAACAGCACGCCGACGATCACAATCGACCACTGACGTGGCAGTCGGACACCAACCGCTTGCAGTGCAAATCCGCCAGAGTACAAGCTCAATGTAATACCGGAAAGCAAGCTAAGCGCGGCGGCGAGCAGAAGCGGGATGGGGTACCAACCCGGCAGCAGAAGCAGGAGAGTGTCCAGTGGCGACGAGAGGAACCCGCGGGCGATTGCTGGATCGGATGCTGAGAGAAGCGCACCGTAGGCAATGAGTACGAATGCTGGCACTGTTGCGCCAAACGCGGCAGAGAGCGCGGAGGCAGCCCCGCTCGACGACGGACGTTGATAACGAGCGATGTCTGCACCGCTGTACGCCCACACCAAGCCTAGGAAGCTGAAGACAAGAACAGCCCCGGTCAGGGTGAGGAGCCAGGACCCATCTGGGGTGGTGAGAGCTTGAGTGAAGTCAACATATTGGGCCGTGAACCCGATGAGGCCCACTACGAGAATGCCAGAAATGATGCTCAGGATGAGCTGGAGGCGAGCAAACAGTGGGTATCCAGCGAATGCAATCAGAAGCGCGATCAGGAATGACAGGGCCAACGAGAGAAGTAATAGTTGACGATCCCCCAGGCCAACATTGAGATCAGATCCGATGAGAACGATCGTCACGGACGATGCTAGGACCCACAGCAGAACTGCGCCCCAGAAAAGTCGAGCGACGAGCGCTACGGCTGACGGAAGAATGTTGCCGACAAGGCCGAATGCAGACCGAGATATAACCATGGTCGGCTGGCCACTTCGTTTTCCCGCAAGGGTCGTAAGACCCAAGGGGATGAAGGACAGCGCTACGCCGGCCAGGATTGCGACGATGGACTGTCGCAAACTCATTCCCACCGCAAATACTGCGGCGCCGAGTCCAACACTGAGAATCGACGAGTTTGCGGCAAACCAAAGCCAAAACAGGCGTGCGGCGTGACCGATGCGTCGATCGATGGGGGTGGGCTCTAGACCGCTTTCTTCGAGGCTGAACACACGTTGGGCCGTCGGTGCCACTTCTTCTAGGCCGAGTGGCTGCTGACTCACCCGTGCTGTGGAGAGCGGCATTGGTGCGGGAACTGGCGAGGCCTCAGCCATCGTCGTTGTTGGTTCGACGCTGGAGGCTGCTGCAGCGGCAGCAGCGGAGTTTGCAATGGCGTCCATTGCGCCAGCACCGGCTGCAAACGGAATCGGGTTACTGTCCGGTCCCGTTTGCGGCGTCAACAGCTCCGTCGGGTAGGTCAAGCGATCGCTCGGGTCGATTGCCTCATCCGATTCTGGTTCATGAAGCGGTTCGCTGATCGAGATCGAGCCTGTCGCCACTTCAGATAGCGGGTCGCCCTGTTGCGATGTTTCTGGGCTCACAAGAAATGCATCGAGCGGATTGGGCTGCTCGGCTTCGATCGACTCTTCGGGGTCGTCGATGTGGTCGGTATTCACGAGGTCGTCAAAGTTGATCGGTTCCGTGGGAACGTACTGTGGCGTCTGCGACGAGGCGAAGCTGAAGACCTTGGTCGCTGCATCTGCGTCGTCAACCGAATCTTCTGCCGGCGCTTGATCCGCTAGAGCCGAAGTTTCTTCATCCTCGGTCGCCGTCGCATCATCGTCGTGATTCGCGTCTGCTTCGGTCGGGCCTGCAGCGGCGTCTTCACTCGAAACAGGTGGGGTGAACCCGAAATCACCAAACGATACGTGCTCGTCAAGGTTGGATCTCGGCGTAGACGGGGCCGTGATGGGCTCCACAAGAGGCGGCGGCGCAAAGGGGATTTCGTCATAGTCCCCCTCTTCATCAGCAGGGAACTCTGGGGAAGGCTGCGCGAACGTCGCGGCTGACTGATTGCTCTCTGTAGAAGGTGTTTCGGGCGAAGGAGCCGAAGTGGGTTCGTCCACATGCTCGGGTTCAGCGGTCGGGTTGGCTTCCGATGCGTCATCGACGTGCAAGCTCTGGTCTGCGTCGCTCTCATCGAGAACGGGAAGAGTGATTGAGCCTGTGGGATCCGAGTGCGCCGCAAACGGAATCTCGTCGTCAAAGTCATCGCCAGGCGCCCACGAATCGCTCGGTGGTGGAACATCCCAAGCAGGCAATTGCGTCGTAGGAGCCGCCGGTGCAGCCTCTTTCGGTGCGGGCGGAGCAAACGGCGACACTGGTGTTGACGCAGGTTCTTCCACTTGTGCGTTGCTCTCAGCAGGTTCCGAGAGTTCAGCCTGTTCTTCGTCAACCCCATCGGCGGCTGCTGAAGGGTTCTTCACACGAATTGTGGTTTCCCATTCGCGGTACTCCCGCGCTTCATCTTCACGAAGTCGAAGTTGAGCCTCGAGCACCTCGATCACGCTCAGTGTGCCTGTCGAATGGTTCTCTGGATTGTCAGCCCAATTGAGAAGTTCTTCATCGGCCATCGAACGTCGAACGGGGGGCAACGATAGATCGTCAACCTCGTCCGGCTCGGGAATGCTTGGCGCAGCTGCCGCAGAGTGCTCCGCTGACTCAACTTCGACGTCCGGCTCGGTTTCGGTTTCGGGCTCGGGCTCGGGCTCATCTTCGGGCTCTGACGCGGTTTCGGCCGCGGCTTTGGTCTCTGGCTCGGTTGCTTCTACTGGCTCAGTTTCGACCTCAGACTGAACGGGCTCCGACGCGTCTTCTGACATCTCGGACCAATGGGGCGGTTCGGTCGCTTCGTGGAGTTCAGAATCAGCAGGCTCAACAGGCGATTCCGCGACAGCGTCTGCTGACTCCTCAGACTCATCATGTTCAGCAGGCTCATCACGTTCAGCGGGCGACTCGGTTTCTGCGTGCGCCAACGGCTCCGGGGATAGCTCGTCTTCCTCCGCTTCAGGCACGTCAGCGAGTTCAGGCCATTCAGGAGCAACAAAGGCTTCTGGCGCCGGCGAATTTTCGCCGCTGGTAAGTTCATCGTCAAAGACTGGCTGTGCGTCTGAGACGGGGTCTGAGTCTGAGACGGGGTCTGCGATCGAAACTGGGTCTGCGTCCGAAACTTGCTCGTAGTCTGAGGTCGGCTCAACGTCAACGCTGCCCACGGGAGCCGCGAAGGCTGCGGCCTCGCCGACATCACTCACGGTGCTCTCGGCATCTTCTGGCTCTGTCGCAGCCTGAACCGGCTCCGCAGACGCAGTCTCTACTGGTTGTTCAGCTGCAGCGTCTTCCTCGAGGCGCTCGACCGTCGCTGGGTAAACCAAGTCGGGCTCTTCTGCGGTGTAGTTGGCGCTATTGAACGCCGAGAACCTGTCTTCAGTCTCAGAGTAGTTCGCGGTAGATGACACGTCGTGAACTACATCCTCAGACGCATCCGAGAGCGCGCTGTCAGACGAAACGTCACTCGCGTCGGCATCCGTCTCGATGTCGAAAACCGCTGTTGGCGAAGGATTAGCGTCCGTCTCGATGTCGAAAACCGCGGTTGGCGAGGGATCAGTCACGGCAGCAGGAACGTCATCAGTCACGGTGTCAGGAACATCAACGTAGTCGAGGTCCCACACGGGTGCGCCTATGCTGACTTCCTCTTCGTCAGCGAACGGATCGTCGATCGCATCCACGCTCGGGATCAAAGTTGAATCGGCATCGTTTTCGGCACCGGCGTCTGCATCTGCATCAGCATCAGCATCAGCATCAGCATCAGCATCAGCATCAGCATCAGCATCAGCATCAGCATCAGCATCAGCATCAGCGTCTGCGTCTGCAGGATTCTCGAAGCTCTCTTGCGGCGCAGCGGAGTGCTCCGCTTCCTGAACCTCGGCGGGCACGATGTTCTCGGCCTCCGGTTCAACTTCGGGAGCGCTCGGCGCGTGAGCCTGCTGCTGAGTCTCAGGCGAGGTTGGTTCGAGCGGTTCAAGCGTCCAGACGTTGTTTGTGGGTGGATCCTGCTCAACGGGCGCCGAGGAAAACGAATCAGCTAGGGGTGACACTTCCGGCCAGGTCGCGTCGGAACTGTGGCCAACAGTGGGACGTGAAGTGGGCTCATCAGTAGCGAACAACGAATCAAAGCTGAATTCTTTAGAACCGTCGTCATCGGATTTGCTAGCTAGGTGGTTGTCAGCAGCATGGTCGGTTGCCTCTAAGCCGTCAGCATTCGTCTCGTCGTCCGCCGGGCGTTTACGAGAAATGCGTGACGCGAAAAAGTCTGGTGTCGTGTAATCGGCGGGGATTTCGTAGGGATCCTGGCTTGCCGATGCAGCAGACTTTGGCGGTGCAAATTCTTCAGAGGCTGGCGTGGCACTTTCGGCCTTCTCAGGATCCGAAAGAGCCGCACGTTGCTCGTCGGAGAGCCCGTCGGGAACGTCGAGTTGAGGCACGGCTTGTGTGGGATCGGGCGCTGGAGCCATTGCCCACGGAGGCATTCCCTTGTCGAGGCCTTCAGACACTTCAGAGCGCTGGAATTCGTCGTTCAAGTTGATGGGCCACACGCGAGAAGCAGAAGGTGGTGGCGATGGCAGATCACCTAGCGGCGGCACGTCTGCACCACCCGTGTTGCCGAGCTCCTCATCCAGATTAAAGACGCCGTCATTTGAGGCTTCTCCCAGGTCTACGAGTGGCGATTTATCGCTGTCATCCGTCGAACCAGCAGCGGGACTGTTCGACCCTGTGCGTCGAGGAAAAAGTAGCTCGAACTCATGCTCTGAAGACGTTTTGTCGCTCGCATCGTTCGCGTCGTCAACGCCGTCGTGGAATGCCATGCTCAGATACTAGGGCGATACCAGTGTTTTGCGGGGATGCCGAGCCGTGCTAAGAACAGTTATTGCAGCAAAGATGACAACGAGACCGACCCATGCTGTCGGCGTCAACAGCTCCCCAACAACGAGCACCGCAAGCACTGTTGCTACGACGGGTTCGATGAGCGTAATTGTTGTTGCTGTCGAGCTTGAAATTGTGCGGAGTCCAACGCCGAACAGGACGTATGCGACGAACATCGGCCCAACGATTAAGTAGCTGGTAATGCCCAGGCTTGTGCCCGACTGCAGAAGTGGCGCACCTAGGATCAATAGCACCGGAAGCAAGCCAACCGCACCCGCGCCAAACATAGCGCCCATCGTGGCGCCAGAACTGTGGCCAGCGCGAATCACCCGCGTCGAACAATAGGTGTAGAGCGCGTAGGAGATCCCGGCGAGGAGTCCCAGCACCACGCCCCCAAAAGTGGATGCTTCGTCGGCGTCTCCAGCGCGACCGCCGCCCAGAGTGAGTAGCAGCACGCCCAATAACGCAATCGGTGTCGTGATCCTCCACAGCAGGCTCAGCCTTTGCCGCTCAATGACGCGTTCGAGGAGCGCCGCGAATACGGGCCCAGTCCCGAGAGAAACGACGTTGCCCACAGCGACGCCAGCGAGATCCATCGAGCTGTAGAAGGCGAGCGGATACACGAATACGCCGACTGCACCGAGAAGGAGCCAGCCTCGCGCGGTGGGATCTCGAAACGCCGAGATTGCACGACGAAAGCTGACCGTGAAGAGCAGCAGCCCGCCGCCAACCATCGTGGCTGCGCCAATAGCCAGCGGGCTGATCTCATCGTCAAAGAAACTTGCCGCTGTACCTGTAGTGCCCCAGAGCGTTGCCGCAGCAATGATGGCTAGAGTGCCAAGGTTCGATGACCCCAATACGCGCATAAACCGACAGTAGCGATGTCTTCGGGAGCTAGGCGCGCTGAATACTGCGGTAGACACCGACAATTGCAGCGGCACTGCGCGCAATATCCTCTTCGGATGTCGCCCAATTGGACACTGAAATTCGCATTGCTGCTGCACCGTGCCAGTTCGTGCCGCTGAGCCAACACGTACCTTCGTTCTGGACGCCGGACACAACCGCGCGTGTCAGTTCATCATCATCGCCGAATCGAACAAGCGCCTGGTTCAAGACGACGTCATTGAGGATCTGGACACCCTCTTCCTGCGCCAATGCGCTCGCCATCTGACGCGCTCGTGCGCAGTTGCGATTGACCAACTCCTCCACACCCTCCCGACCAAGGGAACGCAACGTCGCGTAGACGGGAATTGCTCGTGCCCGTCTCGAGAACTCCGGCACCCAATCGAGTGAATCACGCTCGTCCCCGTGAGTCTGAATCAGATACGCGGCCGTCGACGTCATTGCCGCACGATGGTCGGCTGGATGCTTCACGATGGCAAGCCCGCTGTCGTAGGGAACGTTCAACCACTTGTGCGCATCCGTGGCCCACGAATCTGCAAGTTCAATGCCGTCAGCCTGAGCCGAAAGCGAAGTGCTTGCGCGTGCCCAGAGCCCGAACGCGGAATCGACGTGCATCCACGCGTCCGACTCGCGTGCGATTTCGGCGATTTCCCTCAGCGGATCAAACGATCCACTATTCACATTGCCGGCCTGCGCACAAATAATTGTAGGGCCATCCAAGGTTGCCATCAGCTCACGCAAACTGTCTGCACGCATCCTGCCCTGCTCGTCGGACTCGACGCGCAGCAGACAGCGGGTACCAAAACCGAGATAGCGCATTGCCACGTCGATCGTCACATGAGCTCCGGCCCCCACCACGATATTGACGCGCGGCGCTCCTGCGAGGCCCTCGACTTCGACGTCCCAGCCAACGCGACGCAGCACACTATGTCTAGCCGCAGCCAGGCACGTGAAGTTCGCCATCTGACAGCCGGTTACATAACCAACTGAGGATTCACGGGGCAAGTCAAATAGCTCCAAAATCCACTCAGCGGCGACTTCCTCGACAGCTGCCGAGAACGGCGATATCGCATGGATCCCCGCATTCTGATCCCAGGTCGCCACCAGCCAGTCCGCCGCGAGGGCAACAGGGTACGTTCCGCCGATGACGAAGCCGAAATACCGTGGTGAACTGCAGGCTGTCATACCGAATTCGGCTTGACTCGCGAGCAGATCGATAACCGCTGCTGGGTCTTCACCATCCGACGCAAACGGAGTGTGCAGTTTCGCGAACATTTCTTTTCGGCCGAGTTTCGAGCCGAGATGACGCGTTGCTAAGCCATCGAGATAGTTCTGTGCATGGGCGCGCGCTGTTTCTAATACAGGATCAGGAAGCTCATTTGACATGGTGCTCCACCTCGTGAAGTAAACGCTGACCCCAGCGATCACTGAGACCCTGCACGAATCCTACCGCCGCAGATATCGGTTCCGACAGTGACAGGAAGGTTCGCTCCAGAAACCAGAAATGCCCCCGCCGTTGAGCGAGGGCATTCTGTTGTGGTGGGCCCTACCGGGATCGAACCGATGACATCCACGGTGTAAACGTGGCGCTCTACCAGCTGAGCTAAAGGCCCGCAGCGACGCAATGCGAAGCAGCGCGAGATAATGTTACAGGGTTTTTGACGCCGTGTTGAACACCGCTGCCGCGCCTACGACCACTCAGCAATTTCCATCAGCGAGATGGCGTCTTCGTAGTCCGACAATTCTCGAATGGCACCGGGCGGTGCTTCAACGACCCAACGAACGATCCCCGATCGATCGATCAGAAAACTTGCTCTCGAAGCAAATCCTTTGTCCTCAATGAGCACACCGAAGCTTCGTGCGACGGCACCGTGGGGCCAAAAATCCGAAAGTAGGCCCAGATCGTAGCCGCCGGCATCCGCCCACGCTCTCAAAGTGGCCGTGGAGTCAACAGAAACCAGCACGACGGCAAGCCCAGCATCAACGAACCGCTGTCGCTCGCGGTGCAGCGCCTCAACCTCACTTGTGCATTTCGCAGAAAATGCGAGGGGAAAAAAGACGACCATCACTGGTTCACGCGTGAGCAACTCGCTCAAACGCACACTCTGCCCGTGCTGATTTTTTAGATCGAAGTCAGGCGCGTGATCTCCTACAGCAAGCGGCATGTCGTCAATCCTTTCGTTTGCGGGCGCGCGCCCAATTGTTTCGGCCTCATTCGCACTCGGTTCGAGACTTGCCGCTTCCGACAACTAGAATCGTTGGGCGTAGTCGATCACATCACATCCGTAACCCGGTAGTAATGCGACTCGCACGACTCTGTTCTCTACATGAAAGAGGTCAACGGTGACGGTAAATGACCAGGACCCCTACTCGGTAACCAACACCGATCAGGACCCTGAGGAAACCGCCGAGTGGAACGAATCACTCGACTCCCTCGTTGCAGCAAACGGCCACCAACGTGGTCGCGAAATAATGCTCAGCCTTCTCAAGCGTTCAAAAGATTTGCACCTAGGTGTGCCGATGGTTCCGACCACCGACTACATCAACACCATCGCAAAAGATGATGAACCTGATTTTCCCGGTGACGAAAAACTTGAGCGTCGCTACCGCGCGTGGATTCGCTGGAACGCCGCGATCACTGTGCATCGCGCACAGCGTCCCGGCATCGGTGTTGGTGGACACATCTCGACCTACGCATCGTCGGCTGCTCTCTACGAAGTAGGGCACAACCACTTCTTCCGCGGTGCTGACCACGAGTCCGGTGGAGACCAGATCTTCTACCAGGGTCACGCCTCCCCCGGAATGTACGCTCGCGCCTTCCTCGAAGGTCGTATGAGCGAAGACCAGCTCCTGGGTTTCCGTCAAGAGAAGTCACAGGCCCCCAATGGGATCTCGAGCTACCCGCACCCACGCCTCATGCCGGAGTTCTGGCAGTTTCCCACCGTATCGATGGGTCTCGGCCCCATCAACGCCATCTATCAGGCACAGAGCAACAAGTACCTGAGCAATCGCGGCATCCGAGACGTTTCTGAAAAGCAAGTGTGGGCTTTCCTTGGCGACGGTGAGATGGATGAGGTCGAAAGCCGCGGCGCCCTGCAGTGGGCAGCGAACGACCAGCTCGACAACCTCAACTTCGTCATCAACTGCAACCTTCAGCGTCTCGACGGCCCGGTTCGCGGCAACGGCAAGATTATTCAAGAGCTCGAAAGCTTCTTCCGTGGAGCCGGCTGGAACGTCATCAAGGTCATTTGGGGCCGCGAGTGGGATGACCTGCTTGCCAACGATCACGAGGGTGCCCTGCGCGATCTCATGAATCAAACTCCCGATGGCGACTACCAGACCTACAAGGCAGAATCGGGTGCCTACGTACGCGAGAACTTCTTTGGTCGCGATCCTCGCACCCTCAAGATGGTTGAACATCTCTCTGACGAGC